>ERZ1066122.820-NODE-820-length-29776-cov-38.478954_pt1 | contig 29776 bp, 26 predicted proteins | sample MGYA00382769_ERZ1066122 | MGnify/ENA primary metagenome ERZ1066122 (study PRJEB33369, sample SAMEA5778352) | biofilm metagenome | biome: Industrial cooling water; feature: Water cooling tower basin; material: Biofilm | place: United Arab Emirates | collected... | reverse complement strand
CCTTCGCGCAGCGACCATCCCGCCGCGGCGCTCGTTCGCGGCCGCCCTCCGCATCCCCTCTGCGCCGCCGCCGGGCGCGCGAGCGGCGTTCTTGGTGATCCTCCGCTCCCCGCCTATACTGCGCCGCAGGTGCACAGGCCGGAACCCCCGCCGCGACGCGCACATGGGCCATGCCACGCCCCCCGCGGCGCAGCCGCCGGAGCTGCGACTGCTGACCGCGACGCCGCACCCGGCGCTGCACGCACATGCCGTGCAGTACCTGCAGTTCTGCTGCGAGCTGCCCGCCGGCGCGGCACTCTGCAACCGCGTCGGCGCGGTGCCCGGCCCGACGGTCGCGCTGCTCTGGTCCGGCGAGGTGCAGGTGCTGGACGTGGGCGGGCGCGACGTCGCCGTGGGGCGGCTGGTGCTGAGCGGCCCCCTCCCGCGCTGGCGCGACCACCGCTACGCCGGCGCCGTGCGCGCCTTCTTCGTGCAGCTCACCGCCACCGGCGCCGCGCTGCTGGACGCCGCCTGCGCCGGGCTCGCCGACTCGGCGCCCGCGCTGACGGATGTGGCGGGCGCGGGGCTCGGGCCCCGCGTGCACAGTTGGGCGGATGAAGTGATGCACGCGCGCGACTTCGCCGAGCGCACGGCCGCGACCGACCGCTTCCTGCTCGCGCGGCTCGCTCGCCTGCGGCGCCCCGCGCCGGACGTGGCGGCCGCGGCCGCTGCGCACATCGCGCGGGCGCACGGGTGCTGCCGGATCTCTGCGCTCGGCGCCGAGCTGGGCGTGAGCGAGCGCACGCTGCGCCGGCGCTTCTACCAGCAGGCCGGGCTCTCGCTGAAGCGCTTCGCGCGCATCGTCCGCTTCCGCCAGGCGCACGCGCTGCTCACCCGCACGCCCGGCGCCACCTGGGCCGACGCCGTGGCGCGCCTCGGCTACGTGGACCAGGCGCACCTGATCCACGAGTTCCAGGAGTTCGCCGGCCAGCCGCCCTCCCGCCTCGACCCTGCCGCCCGCGCACTGGACAGCGTGCTGCAGACCTGAGCACGCCAGCGGCGCGGGGTGGCCGTTTTCTACAAGCGCGCCGCCGGGGCTCCGCCTATCTTGCGTGCGCGGTCGCCAGCCCCGCTTCCCGGCGAGCGAGACCCGTTCCATCCGCGAGGCGCGATGCCCGAGCTCATCCTCCCGGCGCCCCCCGTGGTGCGGCAGCAGGAGCGCCACATCTGCTGGGCCGCGGCCTACGAGTCGTGGTGCCGTGCGCAGGGGCTGTCGAACTCCACCACCTCGGCGAGCCGCATGGTCGAACTGCTGGCGCAGGTCGGGCGGCGCGGCGCGCAGGGGCAGGGTGCCATCGTCGATGCCAACGAGCGCCTGCTGCCGAACGGCATCCCGCTGCTGGCGCAGATCGCGGGCATGCGCGTCCGCCTGGTCAGCCCGCGCGCGCTGAGCGCCGAGTTCCTCGTGGCGCAGCTCGGGCAGGGCTACGTATGGCTCTGGGGCACGCCGCGCGAGGGCAACGTGGCGCACATCGTGGTCGTCCACGGCGTGGACCGCCAGGAGCGCGTGCTCTACATGGACCCGCTCCTCGGTCTCACGCAGGTGCCGCTGGGCGAGATGGCGAAGCGGATGCGCATCTTCGCCGTCGGCACGCCGCTCTTCCCGCGCGTGCAGGGCAACCCCTTCGCCGGGATGGGCACGGCCGCGGCGCCTCGGCCGGCAGCGCCGGGCCCGCTGGCGCCATTCGGCTGAGCGCCGTGCTCCGGCGCGGAGGACACGTGGCTACTCTCAGTCGTCCACGCCTCCCGCACCGCCCCCGGAGTCCCAGAATCATCCCCTGGAACGGAGCTTCGCCATGAGCGCCAGAACCGTCGCCAGCGGCAACCAGGTGCTTCCGACCGCCGCGCGCCTGATGCCGCTGATGAACTCCGTGAGTGGCTCGGCTGGCGCGGGCGTCGCCTACAGCATCGCGCCGGGCACGGTCGATCCGCAGCAGGGGCTGGTCGTCCTGGGCGAGGCGTCGTCGGAGGTTTTCTACATCCACGACGGCACGCTGAAGGCGCTCGCCACGCCGGAGTTCCTGCGCGGCTACCTGCTGGGCCAGGTCGCCAGCGAGGTGTACCGGCGCACGGCGTGGATCATCCCGGCCAGCCGCCTCTCGATGGCGTTCGGGATGGGCATGGCGATCGGCTTCGCCGGCGCCGTGGCGGTGGCGGCCAACCTCGTCGTGCTGCTGGGGCGCTATCTCGTCTTCGTCGACGCACACCCGAACGAGGTCGCACTCGTGCGGCAGCACCTGCCGCCGGTGGTGAACTCGCTGCTCTGGTTCCGGCGCAACTGCCCGGTGCTCTACGGCAAGCTGAGTGCGGTGCTGCAGCGCGGCGTGGTGCAGGTGCTCCAGAGCGCGCCCTCCGGCATCACCGCGGAGGACGCGGCCGCGGTGCTGGGCCGGCTGCTGGGCGGGGTGGCGGCCGCGCCGGAGACGGGCTTCGCGGTGCTGGCCGGGATCGTCGCGCGCACGCTGACCGTCTACACTGCGCTGCACCTGCCGCTGCTCGCCGGCCGCGGCGTGGCGCAGCACCCGACGGAGCTGAGCCGCGCACTGGCCGACGAGCTGCGCCGTCAACAGGTGTCGATCAGCGCCGACGAGCAGCGGCAGATCGCGCAGGAGTTGGCACGCAGCGCCGAGGCGCTGACGCAGCTCCGCACGCTGAACCAGTCGCTGGCGGCGCTCGCGCCGGCGCTCAACCAACTGCTGCGCGACTTCCAGCGCGCGGGCCGCTAATGCGGGATCCAGCGAGGTCTTCGGCAGGTGGATTCGGTGGCTTGGGCCCTCACCCCCCGGCCCCCTCTCCCAAGTCTGGGAGAGGGGGAGCACGGCAGGAGGCCGGCGCAGGTCCCCCTCTCCCGGGCTTGGGAGAGGGGGTGGCGAGCGAGGCACGAGCGAGCCGGGGGTGAGGGCCCGAGCTGCAGAGCCTCCCGTTGCCGAGTAGCGGGGTTGAAGTCGCACTAGAACGGATCTGAGGGGCTGTCCTTGCGAACGCAGCGCGGAGCTGGCCCGCCGCGCTCCGCCCCGGCGGGATCCGGTGTCGTCCCCCGTCATCGTTCCCACCCGCTCACCGGAGGGCCCATGCGTCGGCTTCTTCCGTCGGTGCCGCGCCGCCTGCCGCTCGCCGCAGTGGCGGCGTGCCTCGCCCCTCTGCTCGTCGCGCCGCTCCTGGCCCAGCCGCCGGGGCACGGCCACCACGCGCACGCCGACTCGCTGGCCGCGGGCGCGGCCGCGGGCTTCGGCGCGCTCGCCTTCCCCACCTCCGCGGCGCCGGCGGCGCACGCCGAGTTCGTGCGCGGCGTGCTCTACCTGCACAACTTCCACTACCTGCAGGCGGTGCGCGCCTTCCAGCGCGCGCGCGAGCTGGACCCGGGCGACGTGATGAGCGCCGCCTTCGAGGCGCTCGCCTGGACGTACCCCGTCTGGAACCTGCAGGACACCGCCGCCGCACGCGCCGCGCTGCGGCGGCTGGCGCCCACGCGCGAGGCGCGCGCCGCGCAGGCCCGCACGCCACGGGAACGCGCCTGGCTGGACGCTGCGGAGACGCTCTACGCCGGCGACACGCCCAAGCCCGTGCGCGACAGCGCGTTCAGCCGCGCGCTGGCGCGCCTGCACGCCGCCGACCCGCGCGACCCCGAGGCGGCCAGCTTCTACGCGCTCTCGCTGCTGGGGCTGAACCAGGGCGAGCGCGAGCCGCGCGCCTACGCCGCGGCCGAGGCGGTGGCCGACACCGTGCTGCGCGCGCATCCGCGCCACCCCGGCGCGCTGCACTACAAGATCCACGCGGTCGACGACCCGCAGAACGCCGCGCGCGGGCTGGCCGCCGCCGCCACCTACGCGCAGGTCGCCAGCCGCGCCGGGCACGCGCTGCACATGACCTCGCACATCTTCATCGCGCTTGGCCGCTGGGACGACGTGGTGCGCGCCAACCTGCAGGCGGCGGCCACCTCGCCGGGCGTCTTCGGGCACGGCACGCACTGGCTTGCCTACGGGCTGGTGCAGCAGGGCCGCCCGCGCGAGGCGCGCGGCTGGGTCGATTCGATGCTGACCTACCAGCGGCGCGTCGCCGACGGGCTGACCGCCGTCCGCGGCCGCCTGGACGCCGACGCGCACGCCGTGCTGCTGCCGGCCAGTTACGTGACGGACACCGAGGCGTGGGACACGCCGCTGGCCCGGCTGCGCCCTGACACCGCGCACCTGCGCCACCTGCCCATCCACGCCGCAGCGGACTTCTTCGTGGGCTACGCCGCCGCCCGCCGCGCCGCTCGCCCGGTGGACCTCACGCCCGGCAGCCGCGCCGCCGACCGCGCGCTCGCCGACTCGCTGCTCGCGCGGATGGCCGCGCGGCGCGCCGCCGCGGCCGCCGCGGGCCAGGCGAGCCCGACGGAGCAGGGCGAGGCGGAGGTGATGGAGGAGCTGCTGCGCGCGGAGCTGGAGTGGGGCGCCGGCCGGCGCGACGCCGCGCTCGCGCGGCTGCGCGCCGCGGCCTCGCGGCTGGAGGCGCTGCCGTTCGCCTTCGGCCCGCCGGTCGTCTTCAAGCCGCCGCACGAGCGAGCGGGCGAGCTGCTGCTGCTGATGGGCCGCCCCGCCGAGGCGCTGCTCGAGTTCGAGCACGCCGACCGGCTGGCGCCCGGGCGCACGCAGGTGCTGCGGCGGCGGGCGCAGGCGCTGCACGCGCTCGGCCGGCACGCCGAGGCACGACGCGCCTACGCCCTGCTGGACAGCATCTGGCGCGACGCCGAGCCGGACTTCCCCGAGCGCACCGAGGCGCGCGCGGGCAGCGGCGCGCTCGCCGCTGCCGGTGCGCCGGCCGCCACCGACACCGTGACCTACGCCAGCGGCGCACTGCGGCTGCGCGGCACCGTGGTGCGCCCGGCGGAGGCGGCGGGCCGCCGGCCGGCGCTGGTGGTGCTGCACGGCAGCGCCGGCTGCTGGAGCGACTGGCAGGCGGAGGCGCTCGGGCGGCTCTTCGCCGAGCGCGGCTACCTGTCGTTCTTCCCCTGCCGCCGCGGCCTCGGCCTCTCCACCGGGCAGGGCGAGGCAGTGCTCGACCAGCTCCGCCGCGAGGGCCTCAGCGAACGCGACAGCGCCTATGCGCGCCGCTCCACCGAGCTGCTCGCCACCACCCAACTCGACGACGTGCTCGCCGCGCTCGCCGCCGTGCGTGCCCGCCCGGACGTGGACCCGGCGCGCGTCGCCGTCACGGGCATCTCCTACGGCGGCATCCTCACGCTGCTCGCCGCCGAGCGCGACTCCTCGCTGCGCGCTGCCGTGGCGTTCGCGCCCGCGGCGATGAACTGGGGCTGGAACGCGCCGCTGCGCGCGCGGCTCACCGCGGCCGCCGGCCGCACGCGCGTGCCCACGCTCGTCGTGCAGGCGGAGAACGACTGGCATACGGGACCTGCGCGCGAGCTGCCCGCCGCCATGCGCGCTGCCGGCGGCACCGCCACCGGCAGCCTCTACCCCGCGCTCGGCGGCAACGCCGGCACCGGGCACGGCCTGATGGCGCTCGCGCCGAACCTGTGGCGCGACGAGGTGCTGGCCTTCCTGGCGCGCCACCTGCCGCCAGCCCCGCGCTGAAGACCGGGTGCCGCCTCGCTGGTCGAGATCTTCGATGAGGCGCTGCGCCTGGTCTACCCATATCGCAGCGCCGAGCAGCCGCTGATCGTCACCTTCTGGGCGGTGCTGCTTTCGGACTACCCGCGCGTCTCGTGCGGCCGTCTCGCCGCACTGCGCGTGCTGCGCGCGGCGGACGTGTCATACCAGGTCCGGGTGATCCGTTCCCGTCGGCTGCCGCGCCGCCATCCGGGCCATGCGGCGGGCGGGCACCGGCTCGATCATCAATCTCGGCTCACGCTCCGGGCTGGTCGGCGTGCCGCGCGCGGCGGCGTACGCCAGCAGCAAGAGCGCGCTGCGCAACCACACCCGCACCGTGGCGCTCTACTGCGCGGAGGAGGGGCTGTCGATCCGCTGCAATGCCATCCACCCCGCCGCGATCCTCACCCCCATGTGGGAGCTGCTGCTCGGCACGGGCCCGGAGCGCGAGGCGCGCCTGCGCGAGTACGTGCAGGACACCCCGCTGCGCCGCTTCGGCACGCCGGACGAGGTGGCGCACCTGGCGGTCTACCTCGCCTCCGACGAGTCGGCGTACACGACGGGCGCCGAGTTCGTGCTCGACGGCGGGATGCTCGCGGGGACGGGGGCACCGCCGCGCGGAGGCAGCGACGAGCCGCGGGAATCCTCCGGGCGACAGCAGGGTACAACGCCAATCCACCCAACGGCTTGAACCCTGGAACCCTGTCGCTCCGACTGGCCGTGCGCTCTCCTGCCTGCCGCCTGCTGCTCCCGCTCCTTCTCGCCGCGGCCGGCCCCGCGACGGCGCAGGCGCCCGCTCCCGCGCCGTCCGTCCTTGCGGGCGAGCTGCTGAGCGCCGACGGCGGCAGCACGGCCAGCGTGCGGCTCACGCTGCACGCGGCGGCGCAGGTGCTGGTCGTGACGGCCGACTCGACGGGGCGCTTCTCGCTGCCGCTGCCGGACTCAGCCGCGGGCCTATGGCCGGACGACACGCTGGAGGTGAGCGTCGCGGTGGACGAGGCGACCGGTGCCGCGGCGCGGGGTGCCTACCTGCCGGCGCGCGTGCGGCTGGCGCGCTCCGAGCTGGACGAGCCGCTGCGCCTGGTGCTGATCCCGCGGGAGTGGCGGATCGTGGCGGGCAGCTTCGCGGGCGCGCGCGTGCCCATCGACCTGCGGCGCGCCTTCGCGCTGGACTGCCGCGGCTGCCCGAGCTTCTACCGCCGCCCGCTCGCCGCCGCGCCCTCGGCCGCAGCGCGACGCACCGAGGAGCCGTCGCCGCACGGCTGGCCGGGCGACGTCTTCCCGCTGCGCGTGGCGTTCGACCGCGAGTACTCGCTGGGCCGCATCGGCGCGCGCGACTCGCTCGGCTTCTGGCGCGTGACCGATGCGCTGGAGGCGGCGCTGGGGCTGGACCTCTTCCGCCCCGTGAGCTTCGCCGAGGCGATGGACGAGGAGACGCCGGACAACGCGCTGCTGGTCTGGGTCGATCCGGCGTTGCGCGCGGCCGGGCTGGGCACGCTCTTCTCCTACGGTGGCCGCGTGGTCTACGGCTCGGTGCGGCTGCAGCGCATGGCGATGGTGGAGGAGTGGGGCGGGGCGGTGCTGATGCACGAGCTGCTGCACACGCTGGGCTTCGGGCACACCTGCGGCTGGCGCTCGCTGATGGCCGAAGCCGGCTGCGGCAGCCGCGCGGAGGCGCTGACCGCGGCGGACGTGGCCTACGCGCAGCTCGGGCTGCGCCTGCGCGCGCTGCAGCAGCGGCAGCGCGCACACGGGCTGGCCGCGGCGCTGCGCGCGCTGGAGGCGCCCGCCGCGACGACCGCGCCGCTGGCGGGCGCGGCTACACCGCCTCCGGCGCCACCTCCGCCCCGCCCAGGTTCCGCGCCAGCAGCGCCGTCAGCTCCGGGTCCCGCCCCATGAACTCGCGGAAGAGCTCGGCCGGCTCGGCGCTGTCGCCGCGGCTGAGGATGGCGGCCACGTAGGCGCGGCCGACCTCGCGGCTGAAGAGGCCCTCCTGCTGGAAGCGGGTGAAGGCGTCGGCGTCGAGCATCTCGCTCCAGAGGTAGCTGTAATAGCCGGCCGCGTAGCCGCCGGTGAAGACGTGGGTGAAGGTGGTGATGAAGTGGTTGGCGGCGAACTCGGGGCGGATGGTGTAGCGCCCCAGGATCTGCTGTACGTAGGCGACGGCGTCGCCGTCGCGCTCGGGGTCGTAGTGGGTGTGCAACAGCAGGTCGGCGATGCCGAAGCTGAGCTGCCGCATCTGGGCGATGGCGGCCAGGAAGGTGCGCGTGGCGCGCATGCGCCGGAAGAGCTGCTCGGGGATCGGCTCGCCGCTCTGGTAGTGGCGGGCGAAGAGGTCGAGCGCCTCGCGCTCCCAGGCCCAGTTCTCCATGATCTGGCTGGGCAGCTCCACCCAGTCGCGCGGCACGTTGGTGCCGGCGCGCGGGGCGACCTCCACGCGCGAGAGGCAGTGGTGCAGCAGGTGGCCGAACTCGTGGAACGTCGTCTCCACCTCGCGGTGCGTCAGCAGCGCGGGCGTCTGACCCTCGGGCGGCGTGAAGTTGCCGACCATCAGCCCCAGGTGCGGCATCCAGCCGCCGGCGCGCGGGCCGCCGGTGACGAAACTGTCCATCCAGGCGCCGCCGCGCTTGGACTCGCGCGGGAACCAGTCGGCGTAGAACGAGCCCAGGTGCGCGCCGCTGGCCTCGTCGTGGATCTCGTAGTAGGCGACCTCCGGGTGCCAGACCTCGGAGATCGGCCGCTCCCGCACCACGCTGCCGAAGAGCCGGCGCGCGACCTCGAACATGCCGGTCAGCACGCGCTCCAGCGGGAAGTAGGGGCGCAGCGCCTCCTCGTCGAAGTCGAAGCGCTCGCGGCGCAGGCGCTCGGTGGCGAAGGCGACGTCCCAGGCCTGCAGCTCGTCGAGGCCGAGCGTGTCGCGCGCGAAGGCGCTCAGCTCCGCGGCCTCGCGCGCGAAGTACGGGCGGGTGCGCTCGGCGAGGTCCTCCAGGAAGGCGAGCGCGGCGGCGCCGGTGCCCGCCATGCTGTCTTCCAGGCGGAAGTCGGCGAAGTTGGCGAAGCCGAGCAGGCGCGCCAGCTCGCGGCGCACCTGCAGGATGCGCGGGATGAGCGGGCGGTTGTCCAGCTCGCCGTCGGCGGCGCGGTTCATGTACGCGCTGTACATGCGCTCGCGCAGGTCGCGGCGCTCGGAGTACTGCAGGAACGGACCGTACGACGGCAACTGCAGCGTGAAGCGCCAGCCCTCCAGCCCCTTCGCCGCCGCGCTCGCGCGCGCCAGCGCCTGCGCCGATTCGGGCAGCCCGGCCAGCTCCGCCTCATCGGTGAGGTGCAGCTCGAAGGCGTTGGTCGCGTCGAGCGTGTGGTTGGCGAACTCGGTGTGCAGCCGCGAGAGCTCCACCTGCAGCTCCTGCACGCGCGCCTTCTGTTCGGGCGGTAGCTCCGCGCCCGCGCGCGCGAACTCGCGCAGCGTCTTCTGCAGGTGGCGCCGGCGCACGCCGCTCAGCGCGCGCGCCTCCGCCGTCTCGCTGAACGCCTTGAGCGCGCGCCACAGCCCCTCGTTCAGCGGCAGCCGGGCATAGAACGCGGAGAACTCCGGCAGTACCGTCTGGTAGGCCTCGCGCAGCGCGGGCGTGTCCATCACCGTCACCAGGTGCGCCGCCGGCCCGACGACGCGGTCCAGCCGCTCCACCAGCGCGTCGAGCCGCTGCAGCGTGTTGGCGTAGGTGCGTGCGCCGGGCTCGGCGATCAGCGCCGCCAGCTCCTGCTCGGCCGCCTGCAGCGCCTCGCGGACAGCGGGCACCACGTGCTCGGCCCGGATCTCGTGGAACGGTATGCGGAAGCTGCGCGCGAGCAGAGGGTTCATGGACTGGTGAGCGATGGGTGGAGCGACCGCCTGCGAGCGCCGCCCGATTACGTGCTACCCTGTGAGTTCGGACGATACCCGCTGCCGCAGAGGATGTGCCGATGCTGTATCGCGCTCTGGCCGACGGCGTCCTGCTGCTACACCTCGGCTTCGTGCTCTTCGTGGCGCTCGGCGGCCTGCTGGTGCTGCGCTGGCCGGCCGTCGCGTGGGCGCACCTGCCGGCCGCGGCGTGGGGCGCCTGGATCTCCTTCGCCAACTGGGTCTGCCCGCTGACGCCGCTGGAGAACCGGCTGCGCGCGCGCGGCGGCGAGGCGGGCTACGAGGGCGGTTTCCTGGAGCACTACCTGCTGCGCATCCTCTACCCCGAGGGCCTCACGCGCGGCGCGCAGATCGCGCTGGGCGTGCTGGTGATCGCCGTCAACGCGCTGGTTTACTGGCGGGTCTGGCGGCGGGAGGAGTTGAGAGTTGAGAGTTGAGAGTTGAGAGACCCCCCCGCACAGTAGCTGGTGAGGGTGCGCAGTTGCCGTTCACTCTCAACTCTCAACTCTCAACTCTCAACTACCACCACCAGCACGTCGTTGACGTTCGTGCCCGTGGGGCCGGTGCGCAGGAGCGCACCGGCGCGGTCGAGGAGCGGGTACGCGTCGTTGCGGCGCAGCGCGGCCTCGGCGTCCAGGCCCAGCTCGCGGGCGCGGGCGAGCGTGCGGCCGTCGACGATGGCGCCGGCGGCGTCGGTGGGGCCGTCGCGGCCGTCGGTGCCGAAGGCGGCGAGCGCGATGCCGGGCTCGCCGTCGAGCAGCAGCGCGGCGGCGAGCGCCAGCTCCTGGCTGCGCCCGCCCGTCCCGCCGCCGCGCACCGTCACCGTGGTCTCCCCGCCCCAGAGCAGCGCCGCGCGCTCCCCGGCGTCGCGCGCCTCGCGCGCGGCCTGCACGATCTCGCGCGCGGCGTCGCGCGCCTCGCCCTGCAACGTGTCGCCGACGATGCGCGGCGCATAGCCGAGCCCGGCCGCCGCCTGCGCCGCCGCCTGCAGCGCGTCGCGGTTGCAGAGCACCACGTGCGTGGCGGTGCGCGCGAAGGCGAGGTCGCCGGGCTTCGGCGTCTCGGGCAGCGCGCCGGCGGCGCCGGCCTGCAGGTGCGCGCGCACGGCGGGCGGCGGCTCCACGCCGTAGCGGGCGAGCACGGCGAGCGCGTCGGCATAGGTCGTGGGGTCGGGCACGGTGGGGCCGGAGGCGATGGCCTCCGGCGCCGAGCCGACGACGTCGGAGACGACGAGCGCGAGCAGCCGCGCCGGCGCCGCCACCCGCGCGAGCTGCCCGCCGGCCAGGCGCGAGAGGTGCTTGCGCACGGTGTTCAGCTCGGCGATCGGCACGCCCGCGCGCAGCAGCGCACGGGTCAGGCGCCGCAGCTCGCCGAGCGGGACGCCGGGCGGGGGCGCCGGCCAGAGCGCGGAGGCGCCGCCGGAGAGCAGGCAGAGCAGCAGGTCGTCCTCGCCGGCCTGGCGGGCGAGGTGCAGCGCCTCGCCGGCGGCGGCCAGGCCGCGCGCGTCGGGCAGCGGGTGGCCGGCGCGCCAGAGATCGACGCTCGGCAGCGGCTCGGCGGCGGTAGCGTCGACGGTCACCAGCACGCCGCGCGTGATGCGCTCGCCGAGCACGTCGCGCGCGCCGAGCGCCATCGCCGGCGCGGCCTTGCCGGCGGCGAGCAGCAGCACGCGGTGCACGGCGTCGAGCGGCAGCCGCGTCTGGCGGTTGACGCGCAGCGTGGCGTCCTCCAGGTGCAGCGCCTGGCGCACGGCCTGGCGTGCGTCGGCGGCGGCGAGCGCCGCGCGGAGGATGGCGTGGAGGTAAGCGGCCTGCGGCTCGGGCATCGGCCGGGCGCGGGGGTCTGCGGTGGAAGGATCGACCTCTCTACCGGCGGGCACGCGCCGAGTCTACTCCTTCGCGCCGCGCGGCGCCAGGGGCCGCGCGGCGCCGGGCCGGCCGGCGCGGTGCCCCCGCTACGGCCGGTAGACGACCCCAAGATACGGGCGCAGCCGCTCGCGCAGCGGCTCGTCCAGCGAGTAGCCGGCGCCGATGGTGAAGCGCAGCCCCGGCAGCCGCAGCAGCGGCATGTTCTCCACCCCCGTCGTCGCCTCCGCGCCGACCACACGGTGCCAGTCGTTGAGGTCCTCGTGCACGCTGCCGGCCCAGGCGTAGGCCGTGAGCGGCCCGAGCGGCAGCGCCGCGCGCCCCACCGCCAGCCGCGGGCCCGCCACCAGCCCGGCCGGCAGCGCGGGCATCTGCACGCGCTGCGCGAGCAGCGCCGCCTCGAAGAGCGGCGGCTGCACGCCGCCCAGCGAGAACTGCTCGAACGGCACGCGGTCGGTGGTGCTCTCGCCGTAGCTGCCGCTGAGCTGCAGCCCGCTCCCACCTCTGCCGATGCTCAGCCCACCCGTCGCGATCCCCCGCCGCCAGCCCTCGCCCAGCGTGCGCCCGGCCGCACCGTACAGCCCCAGTTGCAGCGCGACGCGCAGCCCCTCGCCCGTGCTGGCGAGCGCCGCGCCGTAGTCGGCGAAGGCGAGCTGCCGCGCGTCGCGCTCCGCGCCGGGCGTCTCCAGCCGGCCGTAGGAGGCGGCGAGGCGCAGCCGCTGCGCGCGGTTGCCCAGGCTGCGCTCCAGCGCCGCGCCGAGCAGCGCGCCGGCGTAGTCGGCGTCGAGCGTGGCGCGCGCGAAGGCGGGACCGGGCCGCTCGCCGGGGCGGTGGCGCGCGTAGAAGAGGTCGCCGAACAGCTCCGGGCGGAAGCCGCGCCAGGTGGCGCGCAGCGAGCCGCCGCGCCAGGTGCCGCGGTCGCCGTAGGCGCCCTGCGCCAGCCAGCCCAGTCGCCCGACCGGGTCGCTGCTGGCGAGCGCCAGCGTGGCGAAGCCGCCCTCCGCGGACTGGCTGCCGCCCGGCAGCACGCGGTAGGCGCGCGGCCCGATGCCGTAGCCGCGCGACGGCGGCAGCGCGGCCACCGCGAAGGTGTCGCGCGCGACCGGCGCGGGCGGCGCCGCCGGCCACAGCGCGCTCGGCAGCGCCACGAAGCCCTGCGCGGCGCTGTCGAGCGCGATGCGGCTGAGGTCGTAGCCCTCGGCGTGCAGGCTGAGGAAGAAGACGCTGCGGTCCGGCCGCGGCGGGCGCGCCGTGTCGGCCACGGCGCGCCCTACGCTGTCGGCGCGGGCGCGGCGGCGCGGCTCGGGGACCGTCGCCGTGTCCGGCCCCAGGCAGCAGGGCGCGGGCGCGAGCGCCGCGCCGGTCACGCGCGTCAGCGGGTGCACGGCGCCGCTGGCGAGGTCCAGCCGTTCCAGGTCGGCGACGCCGCCGCGCTCGGAGACGGCGACCAGCGCCGCGCCGCCGGGCAGGAACGCCGCGTCGTAGCGGCTGGCGCCGTCGTCCGGGTCGAGGTAGCGGAGCGCGCCCGTGGCGGCGTCCAGCCGCACGAGGCGCCAGCGCCCGGCCTCCTGCAGCGCCGCGACGATCCAGGTGCCGTCCGGCGCGTAGCGCGGGCGGTAGAACGAGCGCGTCGGCGAGCCCGTCTGCAGCGTGGCGACGGCGCCGCTGCGCAGGTCCACGCGCACCACGTCGCACCAGCCGGCGAGGCAGCGCGTGGCGACGGCGCTGCGCCCGTCGGGCGCGGGGTCGGCGGCGCGGATGGCGGCGCCGCGCGTCAGCCGCCGCAGCGCCTTCGTCTGCCAGTTCCAGAGGAAGAGGTCCGGCCGGTAGGCGCCGTCGCCGGTCGGCTCCAGCCGCGTGACCAGCAGGTGCCGGCCGTCGGGCAGGAAGCGCGGGTGCTCGTGCGCGCGGCCGGCGACGGGCGCGAGCACCGCCAGCGGCTTCTTCGGCCGCGGCGTGATCTCGATCGCCGGCACGTCCTCCGGGTCGCGCCGCCGCCGCCGCTCGCGCTGCTCGAGCGCGGCGCTGTCCGGCGGCTCCTGCGTCGTCCGCCACACCACCACCCGGCCGGGCCGCGTCTGCGAGCGCAGCACCACCGCCACCTGGCGGCCGTCGGGCGAGACGGCGGGCGCGCCGGTGCCCCACTGCAGGCGCTGCACGGTGTCGCCCGCCGCCAGCCCCGCGGCCGCCAGGCGGTCGCGCGCGGCGAGCGCCTGTGCGGTGACCTCCACGGTGAAGCGGTCGTAGAGGTCGTCCGGCGCACGGCCGAAGACGCCGAGGAAGGCGTCGGCGAAGCTGCGGTTCTGCCGCGCCGAGAGCCGCCGCCACAGGTGCACCACGCTGGAGTCGCCGTGCTGCGCGACCAGCCACTCCAGGTACGCCGAGCCGACGAGGTAGGCGAAGGAGCCGCCGCGGTAGGCGCCGGACGCGCTCATCTGCGCGTACGTCGGCAGCTTGCCCTCCAGCGCCCACTGCCGCAGCAGCGCGGCGCGCGCGACGCCGTACGGCCGGCCGCTGCCGCTCAGCTCGCCCTCGACGTAGGTCGCGTAGCCCTCCACCACCCAGCGCGGCGCGCGGCGCGCCAGCGGCCCGATCGGCACCGGCAGCAGCCCCCAGAGCAGCCGCTGGCGCGGGTTGCGCGTGGGCCGGTTCAGGTGCGCCAGGTGCGCGAACTCGTGCACCGCCAGCAGCTCGCCCCAGCCGCGGTGGTGGCCGATGTCCGTCGTCGGCTCGGGCGGCACCGGCCAGAGGAAGATCGTCGGGTGGTCGAGCGCCGGCCAGGCCGAGCCGTTGGAGGTGTTCAGCGGGTCCTCGACGATCACGTCGATGCGTGCGCCCGGCGCGCTGCCCACCAGCCGCGCGACCGCCGCGTGCACCGCGTCCAGCCGCTGGGCGACGTGCAGCGCCCAGGCCTCCAACGGCTGCGGGTAGTGCACGTCGAAGTGCTGGGTGCGCACCGTGCGCCAGTCGAGGTGCGCGCGGATCGGCAGCTGCGCGGCCGCCGGCGCGCTCGCAAACGTGGCGGCGAAGAGCGCGAGCAGGAGCACGAGGCGGCGGGTCATGGGAGTGCGGAGTGCGGAGTGCGGAGTGGACGGCACCCTTACGCCCCGGGGGGTGGCGCGGAGCGCCGGGGTGGGGCAATCTGTGGTCCACAATCCGCAATCCGCAATCCGCAAGCGACCATGCCCATCGCACTGACCAGCTTCCCGCTCCCCGCCGCCGCGCGCGACGCGCTCGCCCGCGTCGGCGAGCTGCGCGGCCCCGACCGCTGGCACGACGCGCTCGCCGAGGCCGACGCGCTGCTCTGCCTGCTCACCGAGCGCGTGGACGCCGCGCTGCTCGAGCGCGCGCCACGGCTGCGCGTCGTCGCCTGCGCGACCGTCGGCTACGAGCACGTCGACGTCGCGGCCTGTCGGGAGCGCGGCATCGTCGTCACCCATACGCCGGACGTGCTCACCGACGCCACCGCGGACCTGACGCTCGCGCTGCTGCTCGCCAGCGTGCGGCGGCTGCCGCAGGCCGAGCGCAGCCTGCGCGCCGGCGGCTTCCGCGGCTGGGGCTTCTGGGACTACCTGGGCGGCGACCTGGCGGGCGCGACGCTGGGGATCTTCGGGATGGGCCGCATCGGGCAGGCGGTGGCGCGGCGCGCGGCGCCGTTCGGGCTGCGCGTGCAGTACACCAGCCGCACGCGGCTGCCGGCGGAGCAGGAGGCGGCGCTGGGCGCGCGCTGGGTGGACTGGGACGAGCTGCTGGAGACGAGCGACGTTCTCTCGCTGCATGCGCCGCTGACGAGCGAGACCCGCCACCTGCTCGACGCCGACGCGCTGCGCCGCATGAAGCGCGGCAGCTACCTGATCAACACCGCGCGCGGCGCGCTGGTCGACGAGGCCGCGCTGGTGGAGGCGCTGCGCGACGGCCCGCTCGCCGGCGCGGGGCTGGACGTCTACGAGCGCGAGCCCGCGCTCGCGCCCGGGCTGCTGGAGCTGGAGAACGTGGTGCTGCTGCCGCACGTCGGCTCGGCGACGCGCCAGACGCGCGAACGCATGGCGACGCTCGCCGCGCGCAACGCCGCCGCCGTGCTCGCCGGCCGGCCGCCGCTCACCCCGGTGCCCGGCGGCTGAGCGCCGGCGAAGCGGCTTACGGGCCGAGGATCCGTTCCCGAACACCCGGCGGTGGGTAACGCCCTATCTGGCGCAACGCCTCACGTTCGAGTTGCCGCTCCAGGTCGTTGAAGCCCGGGATGCGCGCGGTCACCGCGCCAACGTCGGTGAGCGGCTCGATCCAGAGACCATCGGCAGAGAAGCCGAAGTGTTCCGCCCACCGGTCCGAGCGCGGGTTGTAGAAGCGGCTGAAGCGACTACTGCCCGGCACGAACGAGCCGACATCGCTTCCCTTGCGACGGTTGCAGACCACGCAGGCATACGCCAGGTTCTCGGCCCCGGTGGCTCCTCCGTGCTTCTCGCTGAGGACATGGTCGACCTCGCAGCCGAAGAAGGTGTCCTCCTCGTGGATCCAGCAGTACTCGCAGCAGCCCTCGGCGCGTGCCACGACGAGCCGACGCAGCTCCGCCGGTATGTAGCTGCTACTCACTAGCGAGATGCTGCGTGGCACGAGCCTTGGCCAGACGCATCAGGTGCTCGAGCTGCAGGTAATGCTCCAGCTCGGAGGACTCCTCTGCCGAGAGGCCCTCCACCTTCTCGCGTGCGATGAGGTCGGCCACCCGCCGCCGGCTCTCTTCCGAAGGACGAAAGGCGACGACCTTGCCCGGGCTCGGGCCGGCGGCGATGAAGTCGACCACTTCTTCGTAGGCTCGCAGCGGGCGCATCGCTCTACACTCCTGCATGAAGGCCACCCCCGAAGTTACACTCGGTTCAAGCGCGAGGCGAGCCCGTCCCCCCGGAGAGACGGCGTGCGGCGCCGAACTACGCTTCGCCGGCCGGCCGCCGCTCACCCCGGTGCCCGGCGGCTGAGGCCGCGCGCTACACGCGCCTTCGCACCAGGTGGATGACGAAGAGCAGCACCACCGCGCCGACGAACGCGGTGAAGATGGTGCCCGCGAGCCCGCTGAACGGCGTGCTGACCCCGAGCTGTCGGAAGATCCAGCCGCCGACGAACGCACCCACGATGCCGACGATGATGTCGCCGATCAGCCCCACCCCGCCGACGAGCAGCGAGGCGAGCACCCCCGCGATCAGCCCCACGATCAGCCAGGTCAGCAGATCCATCGCTTCCTCCCTGCACGGGTGACGGGTACGGCCCCGCCAGCGGGGAGGGCAAGACGTGTTCCCAGGGTCGGGATTCGGGATTCAGGATTCGGGATTCAGGGGAACGTCAACAGCAGCACAGCCCCGCCGCTGGTACCAGTGCCCGCGACGGAGCTGTGTTGCAGTTCGCTGAATCCCGAATCCTGAATCCCGAATCCTGCCCTTCACAGCAGCAGCAGGCCCTGGCGCACGCCGGCGGCGACGGCCTCGGCGCGGGTGGCGACGTGCAGCTTGGCCAGGATGGCGGCGACGTGGGCCTTGGCGGTGTGCTCGGAGATGCCGAGCCGCCCCGCGACGCCCTTGTTGCCGAGCCCTTCGGCCAGCAGGGCCAGCACCTCGCGCTCCCGGGCCGAGAGCGGCTGGCCGGCCGGGGCACGGGCCGGCTCCGGCCCCGAGGTCGTGCGGGCGGGCAGCAGGTCGTCGGCCACCGCGGCAGGCATCAGCACCAGCCCAGCGGCGGCCGCCAAGATCGCCAGGCGCAGGGTCTCGGCGGCGACGGTACGCGGCAGCAGGGCGCGTGCGCCGGCGCGCAGCGCGGCGGCGGCGCGGCCGGGCTCGGCGTGGTCGTCCAGCAGCACGACGGCGGGCGCGCGCGCGGCGGCGTCCGCGGCGAGCGCCAGCGGAATCGGCAGCAGCACGTCGGGCGGCGCGTCGAGCAGCAGCACGTCGGGCTCCACCTCTTCCACCAGCTCGGCGAGCCGGTCGAGGTCCCCGGTGTCCTCGACCGCAGCCAGGTCGGCGTCGCCGGCGAGCAGCGCCTGCAGCCCGGCACGAACGACCGGCGAGCTGGAAGCCACCAGCACGCGGATCATGCCGCGCGGCCCCACTCGCCGCCGTGGCCGGTGGCCGGCACGCCGCGGCGCAGCAGGTGCTCCACCGCCTCGCTGGGCACGGCGTAGCCGAGCCCGTTCACCACCAGCGTGTTGACGCCCACCACCCGGCCGTGCGCGTCGGCCAGCGGCCCGCCGGAGTTGCCCGGCGCCAGCCGGATGTCGGCGCGCACCCAGCGCGGCGTGGCTGTGCCCATCTCCGAAGGCGGCTCTGTGGCGTGCACCACGCCCAGCGCCAGCGCACCCGCCCAGCCGAGCGGGTTGCCCAGCGCCAGCACCAGCTCGCCCGGCCGCAGCGCCGCGGCGCTGCCGATGCGGGCGGCGGGCAGCGGGCCGGTATCCAGGACCAGCACGGCGAGGTCGCGGCGCGGGTCGCGCAGCACCACCCGGCCAGGCAACCGCCGGCCGTCCCACAGCTCCACCTCCGCCTCCGCGCCCGCGACGACGTGCGCGTTGGTGACCACCACCCCGTCGTCGCGCCAGATCACGCCCGCGCCGGCGCCGCGCCCGCGCTCCCGTAGCTGAACGGTGCTGCGGCGCAGCGTCGCGCTCACCTGCCCCAGCGCGTCGGCGAGCTGCGCGCCGGCCCGCGGGCCACGCTCCGCGCTGCCCACGCTCACCGCCCGCGGCCGCGCGGCCGCTCGCCGATGGTGACGCTCAGCGCCTGCACCTGGCCGGCGCGCACCAGGCGCAGCTCGGCCGCCGTGCCCACCCGCTCGCCGCCGAGCTGCGCGGCCAGCTCCGCCGGCTCGCCCACCGCCGTGCCCGCGAAGCTGACGAGCACGTCGCCCAGCAGCAGCCCGGCGCGCTCGGCGGGCCCGCCCGGCTCGACGCCCACCACCAGCAGCCCCACCTCCTGCGTGAGTCCCAGCGCCTGCGTCAGCGCCGCCGGCAGGCGCACCGGCTGGGTGGCGATGCCCAGGAAGCCGCGCGCCACCCGCCCGCTGCGCAGGAGCTGCTCGGCGATGCGCTCCACCGTGGCCGTGGGGATCGTCAGCGCGGCCGCGCGCGCCAGCGCCGAGGTGTTGATGCCGAGCACGCGGCCCTGCGTGTCCACCAGCGGGCCGCCGGAGAAGCCGTCGCGCACGCTCAGGTCCAGCCGGATCAGGCGGTCGATGCGGCCGCCGAGGCCGGTGCGCCATTCGCCGGCGAGCGCGCTGACGACGCCCAGGCTGGCGGTGACGCCGCCCTCCCACGGGCGCCCCAGCGCGAGCACCAACTGCCCGACGCGCAGCGCGCCCGCGTCCGCCGTCTCGGCGGCGGGCAGCGCCGCCGCGTCGCCCTCCAGCCGCAGCACGGCCAGGTCGGTGGCGGGGTCGCGGCCCGCCAGTTGAGCCGTGGCCGAGCGGCCGTCCGCCAGGGTGACGCGGAGGTCCTCCTCGCGCTCCAGCGTGTGGTGCGTGGCGACGACCACCCCCGGCCGCCAGAGCACGCCGCTGGCGGGGATACGCCGGCGCGCGTGGATCGCCACCACCGCGCGGCCTGCGCGCTCGGCGGCGCCGGCCAGCTCGTCGGAGAGCGCGGCCAGCACGCCGGTCGCTTCGGGATGCGTGGATTGCATGGGGCCTCCCGCAGTGAGGGGTGCGGGCCCGCAGTGGGCCCACCTGCAGAATGCGGCAGCGGCGTGTGTCGCGGTATCGGCCAGGTGGGTGAGTGCGCCTCCGCCAGCCGGCGGAGGTGCCGGGGGCGTTCGAATGCGGAATGCGGAAGTCGGAATGCGAAATGAACTTCAACTGCACGGCGGTTGGGGTTCATTCCGCCTTCAGTCCAGCGGCGGCGCGCTGACGCGGCCGGCGCGGACCAGCCAGGCGAGTGCCTCGTGCACCGCCTGCAGCGAGGAGTAGCGTGGTGCGTAGTCCAGCAGCTCGCGCGCTTTGGCGATGCTGGCGCAGGGCGAGTGCGCGAGGTGGTCGTAGGTCAGCGCCGCGTCGCGCTCCCCTACCGTCTGGCGCCAGTCGTACCAGGCGAGGAACTCCAGGCGCGGCTCGTGGCCGAACCAGCCGGCCACCGCGCGGGCGTAGCCGTAGAGCGTCAGCGCCGCGGGCGAGACGACGTGGAACGCCTCGCCCAGCGCCCGGCCGCGCCGCGCGAGCGCGCGGGCGAACGCCTGCGCCACGTCGTCGGCGTGCACGTGGTGTAGTGTGGCGAGCCCGTGGTCCGGCAGGGTCAGCGTCTCGCCCTTCGCCAGCCGCTCGAAGACGGCCACGTCCAGGTTGCCGGCCGGGTTGATCGGCACCCAGCCGGGGCCGGTGATGTGCCCGGGGTGCAGCACGGTGGCGGGGAAGCCCTCGCGGCGCGCCTTCTCCAGCAGGTACGCCTCGACGGCCGCCTTGCGGACGCCGTAGTCGCCGAACGGCCGGCGCGGCTGGGTCTCCTCCGTCGGCACCACCTCGGAGGGCCCGTGCACCCAGAGCGTGCCGCAGTGCACGAAGTGCTGCACCCGCCCCTGCAGCGCCTCCACCAGTTGCTGCGCGCTGGGCACGTCGAAGCAGGTGAGGTCCACCACCGCGTCCGGCGCGAGCGCGGCGATGCGCTCGCCGAAGAAGCCGCGCGCCTCCTCGTCCGCGCGGTCCAGCCGCACGCGCTCGACCGCCGCCCAGCCCACCGCCCCGTGATACGGGTGGCGCAACCCGCGGCTGACCGCCACCACCGTGTGCCCCTGTGCCAGCAGCCGCGGCACCAGGTAGCTGCCGATGTGGCCCGTCGCGCCGATCACGACGATACGCATGCTGCCTCCTCCTCAAGGACAAGGGGACAGGGTGACAAAGGGCAGCACCGCAGCAGGGGTGAGCGCGGGCTCATTCGTTTGCGTGGTCCCGCGCGAGCGCGACGAGCCGCTCCCGCTGCGCCGCGCTGCGCGCCGAGGCGAGCGCTTGGATGAGGCTCTTGCCCTGCAGCGCGGGCGCCGCCGTCACCAGCGCGGAGAGCTTCTCCCAGAAGCTCAGCTCGCCGAGCGCGCCCAGCACGTCGGACAGTCCCTCGACGACGCCGGCGGCGGTGAACTGGCAGGCCGGGAAGGCGTAGCCGTCCGGGCCCTTCAGGGCGAGCAGGGCGCCGGAGTCGCGCTTCTTGTCGACCGCCTGGCGGGTGATGCCGAGCCGGTCCGCCACCTCGGCGGTGTTCAACATCCCACCCGCTTCGCGGCGCAACTCCTCGTGCACGTCGAGGGCGCGCTTCAACGCGCGCTCGCGGAAGAGGCGCGCCGCGACGACCTCCGCCGGGTCCTCGGCGATGACGTCGAAGACGTGCAGCAGCGTCGCTCGTGGCGAATCCTCGGCCAGCGCGCCTTTGAGCACCTTGGAGGGCGCCGCTTCGATGGAGCGGGTGAGCCACGGCCCAATGCGCCGCAGGGTCGCCTCGGCCAGGTCCGATCGGACCGATGATTCGTCCTTCCGGGCGCGCCGCTGGGCGTTCAGTTTCTTGGCGAGGACCCGGATCACCACGGGCCGCGTCGCATCCAACACCTCGTACGGTCTGGGATGGGCAACCGTGAAGTCCCGGTCGATCTGCTGCATCGCCCGCGCAGCCTCGAACGCGGTCAGCGAGGCCTCGTTCTCGCGGCGGGTAACGGCGGACGCCGCTTCAGGATGCGCCAGGCTACAGGCGAAAACACGGGCGGCTGCCGGACTCGTGCGCGCCTCCTGCAGCACCTGCCGCACGGTGGCAGTACCGGTCTCCTGGATGTAAGCCTTCACCAGGGCGCTGCTGTCGAAGAAATAGAACCTCACAGCGACCGGTTCCGCTCTTCGCGCTCCTCGACCACGGCCCCTGCCACGTCGGCCGGCGTACTCGGTACCACCAGCTCAGGGAGCGGATCACCCGCAGTAGCGTTCGAGAGCGTCAGCGTCACTCCTCGCGCCGCGAGCCGCTTCTTCAGACGCCGCATCTCCGCAGGCACATCCTGCCAAGGATCGGCTTTCGCCGGTCTTGCTGCCATGATCGTTCTCCAGGTGGTGTGCGTCGGCTCAGGTCCCTCGTTCTCAGTCACCGGGGAGTCGGGAGGTCGTCATCCCGCACGCAGTGAGGGGTCTGCAGTTCATCGGCTGGGCAACTGCAGCTCCGGGCGCTGCACGCTGCGCGTGCACCGGACAACGCGCTGCGTTCAGGATGACACCCCCATCCCTCACGACGCCTGCGACTGAGAACTGGCTACCCCGTTGCCGCAGCTTCGGCTCCGTCTTGCAGTTGTGGCCGGGGCATGGCAGCCCTACGCGCCGCAGTGCGCGTCGATGCGCGCCAGGTACTGCGCCCACGGCCAGTTGGCGCCGGGGTCGGTGCGGTTGTGGGGCTGCAGCGTGCCGTGCGCGACCACGTGGAAGCGGTCGCGCGGGATGCCCCAGCGTTTCGACATATCGCAGACCAGCCGCGCGCTCGCGTCGATCTGCGTCGCCGGCCACGCCGTCTGCGCGGCGAAGCCGGCGTGCTCGATGCCGACGGTGAACTCGTTGCTGCGCTGCCCGTTGCGCTGGCACTCGGCGTGGCCGTTGAGCGTGCAGTCGTAGCGTGCGGCGATGTGCCACGCCTCGTTGGCCTCACGCACGAGCTGCGAGACCTCGGAGCCGCTCTCGTTGACGACGTAGTGCGCGCTGACGCCGGCCTGCGGGTTGGTCAGCCAGCCCCAGCAACTGGAGTAGCCGCTCTCGCAGGTGTGGATGATGACCATCACCACCTTGCCGGCCTCGCCGGCCGGGCGGCCGAGACGGAAGTTGCCCGAGGGCGCCGGCCGCCAGAGCGCGCCGGCGAAGTCGGTCGGCGGCGGGGGCGGCGGGCAGGCGTCGGCGAGGGCACGGGCGGGGCGCGACGGCGGTCCCAGCCGCTCTGCCCGGGCGGCGAGCGTCAGCGCCGCCGTGCCGCCGCGCGCCACGCCCACCGCGCCGCGGCGCAGGATGCCGTAGACGTCGTCCTCCACGTAAGCGCGGCGGGCGGCGGCGGTCGTGATGCCGCTGTAGCGCGCCAGCGCCGGCGCCCAGGCGCCGAGGTCGGCGCGGTCGAGCCCGGCCTCGTCCGCATAGGCGCGCAGCAGCGCCGCGGCCGCGCGCACGTTCGCCTCCGGGCGGCGGCGCACCTCGGCCTCACTCAGCCCGGCGAGCGCGGCGGCGCGCGCCAGCGCCGCTCCCTTGATCCCCATCAGCCCGTGCAGCGAGGGCTGGCCCGGGTAGGCCGGCCGGCTCTCCAGCATCTGCCAGCGCGTCTCCACGTAGCCGACGGCCTGCAGCAGCGCGGCCGGCACGCCGAAGTCGCGCTCGGCGCGCCGGAACGCGTCGTCCAGCGGCGGCAGCTCGACGGCGAGGCGCGCGGGCGCGCGGTCCGCCGCGCTCAGGGCGCGCGCGGCCGCGGCGCTGCACTCGGGCGGCGGCGCGGCGGGCGCGGTGGAGTCCTGGCAGCCGGCCAGCAGCGCGAACGCGGCGACCAGCGGCGCGAGGCGCCGGGTGGGCGCCGCTCGACAGGGTAGGGGCACGCGCAACAACTCGTTGTTTGGCATGGACGTTGCCCTCTCGGGCAGGAACGAATGAACCGAATGGGAAGAGCCATGCTGCCGACACCGCGTCTCCACCGCCGCCCCCGCCCCGCCCGCTTCCTGCCGCCGGCCGCGCTCGCGCTGGCCACGGCGCTCGCGCTGGCGCCGAGCGCCCCCGCGCAGGACGCCGTGCTGGCCATGAGCGAGGCCGAGGGCGGCGTCGCCGCCGCACCGAGCGCACCCGCCGAGGTCGTCTCCCAGGCGCTGGCGCGGGGAAACTACGCCATCGTCATCGACCTGGACAACTACCAGCTCTCCTTCCGCCGCGGGCGCACCACGCTCTGGTCCACCAAGATCGGGGTGGGCACCGGCCTGCGGCTGCAGGGGCCCGACGGCAGTTGGGACTTCAGCACGCCGCGCGGCGTCTACCAGGTGCAGTACAAGGAGCTGGACCCCGTGTGGTACAAGCCGGACTGGTTCTACGTGGAGAACGGGCTGCCCGTGCCGCCGCCCGACGCGCCCGCGCGCAAGCAGCCGGGCGGGCTGGGCGCCGCCGCGCTCTACATCGGCCACGAGCTGGCGATCCACGGCACCGACAAGCCGGAGCTGCTGGGGCAGAACGTCTCGCACGGCTGCATCCGCGTCGCCAACGCGGACATCCTGCGGCTCTTCCACAACGCGCAGGTCGGCACCGAGGTGGTGATCGTCGGCGGCGAGCGCGCGCCGGCGGACGAGGCGACGGCCGCGGTGAAGCGCGCGACCTCGCGCCGGGCGACGCCCTCGAAGCCGACCGGCTGGCTGGACGTCTTCCCCGTCGAGTGGCGCACGCTCGCCAGCGACGCGCTGCTCGCGCGGCTGGACGAGGAGCTGTGGGTCGCCGAGACGGAGCCGCAGGTCAGCCGCTGGGCGCACGTCGCCAGCCTGCTGGTGGAGCGCGCGCTCGTCGGCGACGACGTCGCGCTGCAGGGGCTGCTGCTCGCGCCCGGCCGCACCGACGCTGCGCTGCTGCGCGAGGAGCTGGCCACCTTCCTGGCGGACCTGTACGCGCGCGGCACGCAGCGCACGCTGCAGGGCCTGGCGCAGCTCGACGCGCCCGAGCGCGCCACCGCCGCGCAACTGCTGGTGGACGCGGCGATGTCCCTCTACCACGGCACGCCCGAGGACCAGACGGCGCCCTGGCCGACGCGCCGCGTGCCGCGCGGCCTGGTGCCCGAGGGTGCCGAGCCCGCCTGGGACGCGCTGCGCACCGCCGAGCAGGCGCACCGCGCCGGCGGCCGGCAGTTCAGCATCTGAGCCGCGGCCGGGTACGCCAGGCCGCTCTCAATGCCGCCCCTGGTGCAGAACCGGGGGCGGCGTGCTAGGTTGTGCGGCCGATTTCCGTTGCGCCCTATCCGCCCCTGTCCCGGAGCGTCGCATGCGACATGGCCTGCCCGAACAGTTCACCCGCCTCGGCCGCGGCATCGACGGCCGCGAGTACATCCAGTGTACGCGCACCGGCGACGTGCTGGTGCAGACCGACGCCGACGGCTGGAGCCACTACGCCGACGCCGACGAGTGGCGCGAGCGCACCGCGGCGCAGCTCTATCCGGAGCTGATCCACCTGCAGCGTGCGCTGAAGGCGGTCGGCCGGCACATGGAGGCCGCGACGCAGGCCGAGGAGCTGCGCGCCGCGCTGGCGCTGACGGAACAGCTCGCGGCGAACGTGCGCCGCCGGCTGGCCGCGCTGGAGGAAGAGCCCGCCGCCGCGCCCGTCGGCGCCTGAGGTACCCCCGCCGCTACCGGCGCCACAGGTAGAAGACGGGGATCCCCAGCAGGATGATGCCGAAGCCGAAGAGCGTGGAGCCCGGCTGCTGCACCAGCGCGTTCAGCAGCATGGCCACGCTGGCGAGCAGGAAGATGACCGGCACCACCGGGTAGCCGACGGTGCGGTAGGGGCGGTGCAGCGCCGGGCGGCTGCGGCGCAGGCGGAAGACGGCGAAGACGGCGAGCACGTAGAACGGCCAGATGCCGAGCACGAAGGCGTCGGCGAGCTGCTCGAAGCTGCGGCTGGAGACGTAGGCGATGCCGAGCGCGGCGGCCAGCCCGATCGCCGTCCAGGGCGTGCGCCAGCGCGGGTGCACCGCGGCGATGGGGCGGAAGAAGAGCCCGTCGTCGGCCATGGCGTAGAGGATGCGCGGGCCCGTCATGCTGGAGCCGTTCAGCGCGCCGAACGCCGAGAGCATCACCAGCGCCGCGACGAGCGAGGCGCCGGCCGCGCCGAAGAGGCGCGTCGCCACGTCGGAGGCGACGAGCGGCGAGACGGCCATCGCCGCGGTGGGCAGCACGTAGAGGTAGGCCGCGTTGACCGCCAGGTAGATGACCAGCACGGTGAGCGTGCCGCCGAGCAGGGCGCGCGGCAGCGTGCGCGCCGGGTTCTTGACCTCGCCGGAGACGAACGTCAGGTCCGCCCAGCCGTCGTAGGCCCAGAGCACGGCGACGAGCGCCAGCCCGAAGCCGCCCCAGCTCAGCGGCGAGAAGTGGAGCGGCTCGACGAACGCGCCGCTTGCGCCGTCGCCGAGCAGGAAGGCGAGCGCGGCGAGGCCCACCAGCGTCAGCAGCTTGGCCGCGGTGGAGACGTTCTGCACCGCGGCGCCCCAGGTGACGGAGCGGATGTTGGCCGCGGCGAGCAGCGCGATGGCGCTGGCGGCGGCCAGCCGCACGCCGCCCTCGCCCAGCGGCACCAGCCGGCCCAGGTACTCGGCGAAGATCATGGCGATGGCGCCCAGCGCCGAGGGCCGGATCACCAGCAGCTCCGTCCAGCCGAAGAGGAAGGCGGGCAGCGGCCCGTACGCCTCGCGCAGGAAGACGTAGATGCCGCCGGAGCGCGGGAAGAGCGCGGCCAGCTCGGCGATGGTCAGCGCGCCGAAGAGCGCCAGCAGCCCGCCCAGCACCCAGACCAGCGAGATCGCGCCGACGCCGCCGACCTGCTCCGCCACGCCGCTGGGCACGCGGAAGATGCCGCTGCCGATCACCGAGCCGACCAGCACCGCCGCCGCGCTCCAGATGCCGAGCCGCCGCGGCAGCCGGTCGGGCGGCAGGGCGGCGTGCGTGTGGGCGTCGGCGGCGGGAGCGGCAGGGCCGGGTGCGGAAGGCTGCGGCGGCGGGATGCTCATCGGCGGTTCTCGCGTCGGGGGCGGTGCAGGGGCGCGGCCCCACCGGGGCCGCCGCAGCGGGCGCTGAAAGATCCCGCGCCCGCCCGCCCGCCACAAGGGCGCGCGGCACGTGTCCGTCGGCGGCGGGGTATGGAGAGCATGGAGCCGGCCGCCCGCCGACCCCGTTCAGCGACGTCGAGCCTCGCGACGAGCCATGCGCCCCGCGTCCGAGCTGCAGCGGTGGAACGCCCCGGCCGGGGCGCACCCCGCCTGGATGTACCTGATCCCCAGCTTCTTCACCGCGCTGCGGCTGCTCGCCGTGCCGCTGCTCTGGGTGCTGGCGCTGCAGCGCTGGCTCGCCGCGCTCGGCGTGGGGCTGGCGCTCGCCGCGCTGACCGACGTGATCGACGGCTTCCTCGCCCGCCGGCTCCACCTGGCCACCGCCTTCGGCAGCCGGCTGGACTCGATCGCCGACCACCTGCTCTCCGCCTCCACCGTCGCCTGGCTGGTGCTGCTGCGCCCGGAGTTCATCCGCCAGCACCAGACGGCGCTGCTGCTCTGGCTGGCGCTCGCGCTCGCCGTGCTGCTGGTGGGCCTGCTGAAGTTCCGCCGCCCCGCCGACCTGCACCTCTACTCGGCCAAGCTCGCCAGCAGCGCGGCCTACCTCATGGCCGTCTACCTGCTGCTGGTGGGCCAGCTGCGCGCGCTCGTCTTCTACCTCGTCCTCGCGCTCTGCATCTACGCCGCGCTGGAGACGCTGCTGGTGCAGTTGACGCGCAGCCGGGTGGACGAGCACTTCGGCACCTGGCGCGGCGCCCTGCGCCGGCGCTGAACTCGGCTACCGGCGGCCGGCTGCCGGCTACCGGCTGCCAGCAACAGAAGCCCTCACCCCCGGCTCGCTCGTGCCTCGCTCGCCACCCCCAGCATTGGGCTGTCTTGTACCCACATCCGGATGAACCGGAAGCCGGCCTCGCGCCGGGCGGCTAAAGCCGCGGCTACGACGACGCGAAGCCCGCCTACGCGGGCTGAACTTCGCTCCGGGCACACTCCAGCCCGCGCAGGCGGGCTTCGTGCAGTTCCAGCCGCGGCTTCAGCCGCCTGGACAGCGGCGTACGCCCGAATGAGATGTGGGTAAAAGACAGCAATGCTGGGAGAGGGGGTGGCGCGCAGCGCCGGGGGTGAGGGTAGCCGGTAGCCGGTAGCCGGCCGCCGGTAGCCCTTTCCCTTAATCCTGCTCTACGGCGTCTGCGCGATCAGCTCGCGGTAGCGCGCGCCCGTAGGCGAGAGCGTGCCGGAGAGCAGGTTGGCGAGGAAGGCGCGGTCCGCCTCCTGGAAGCGCTGCAGCGGCGGCAGCGCGCGCGTGCGCTCGTCGTAGGGCAGGTAGGCGTAGAGGTAGCGCGTCCAGAAGAGGGAGGCGAACTCCATGCGGGTGACGTAGGCCGTGCGCACCAGCGCGTCGAGGAAGCGCTGGTCGAGCGGCGCCCAGAAGTCGAAGACGTCGCGTGCGAAGATCGCGGGCGTGGAGGCGACGCCGCCGCCCAGCTCGCGCTCGCCCACCTTGTTCAGCCACGCCTCGCCGACGAGGAAGCCCTTGCCGTTCGCACGCGCCAGCTCGCCCAGTTCCAGCAGGCGGGGCACGAACCAGTCGCGGTTGACGGGATAGACGTGGGCGTCGAGCGCGTCCAGCCCGGGCAGCTCGGCGAGCATCCGGAAGTAGGCGGGGTCGTCCCAGGTGCCGGCGCCGGCGACGACGCGCGTGCGGCCGCGCTCCAGCCCGTCGAGCGCGGTGGTGACCACCTGCCGCACGTCGGCCACGCTGAAGCGCAGCCCCACCACGTCGCTCATCGTGCTCGGCTCGTTGAAGAGCGTGACGTAGTCCGGCTGCATCAGCGCCACCACGCTGTGCACGTGCTGGCGCCACTCCTGGCTGAAGCGGCTGAGCGTGAGCCCGGCGTAGCTGACGGGCAGCGGGCTGAACTCCGGCTGCGGGAAGACGGGGCCGCTCTTGGCGAAGAGCACCAGCCCACGGCTCTTGACCTCGACGGCCACCTGGCGGTAGAACTCCGCGTAGCGCGCGCTGTTGGGGAAGTCCGGCCGCAGCAGCGGGTAGCTGACGGAGACGGTGACGCCGCGGACGCCGGCGCGCTGCAGGGCATCGAGCATGGTGCGTACGCCGAGGAGGGCGGTCGGCTCCAGCAGCGCGGTGCCGCGGTTGCCGTTGGCGGTGATCAGCTCGGCGCCGAAGACGACGGGCGTCGGGCGGCCGTCCCAGCGGCGGGTGGCGAGCTGCAGGTCGGCGACGAGGCGCTGGTCGAGCGCGGTGTAGAGCTCCTGGAACTCGGGCGGCGCGGCGGTGATCGGGTCGGTGCGGCCGGGCCCGCCCGGGTCGCGCCTGCAGGCGGCGGGGCTCATTGCCAGCAGCGCCAGGCAGGCGAGCGAGGGGAGCAGCGAGCGGGCGAGTGTGCCCGCACGGGGCGGCGTCGGCATGGCCGGGCAGGGTCGGGGTGTCGCAGGAGCAGCTTCCTGCGGAGCGGATACCGGGCCGGGAGCTGGCGAGTTCCCGCCCGCCACCGTGGAGGGCACGCGCGATGTCGAGCACACTTCCGCCCGGGCTGCCCGCCACCATGCGGGCGATGGTGCTGGACGCACCGCGCCGCCCGCTGCGCCTGGCGGAGCTGCCGGTGCCGCGGCCCGGCGCCGGAGAGCTGCTGCTGCGGGTGCTCGCCTGCGGCCTCTGCCGCACCGACCTGCACGTCGTCGACGGCGAGCTGACGGAGCCGAAGCTGCCGCTGGTGCCCGGCCACCAGCTCGTCGGCGAGGTGGTCGCCGCGGGCGAGGGCGCCGCGCACTTCGCCGCCGGCACGCGCGTGGGCGTGCCCTGGCTGGGCTGGACGTGTGGCGAGTGCCGCTACTGCCGCGCCGGCCGGGAGAACCTCTGCGACCGCGCGCGCTTCACCGGCTACCACCGGGATGGCGGCTTCGCGGAGTACGCGGTCGCCGACGCGCGCTTCTGCTTCGCGCTGCCGGGTGGCTACGCGGCCGAGCAGGCGGCGCCGCTGCTCTGCGCCGGGCTCATCGGCTACCGCAGCCTGCGCCTGTGCGGCGACGCCGAGCGGCTGGGCCTCTACGGCTTCGGCGCGGCGGCGCACCTCGTGGCGCAGGTCGCGCGCTGGCAGGGCCGCCGCGTCTTCGCCTTCAGCCGCCGCGGCGACGCGGCGGCGCAGGCGTTCGCCCGCGAGCTGGGCGCGGAGTGGGCCGGCGCCAGCGACGAGCCGCCGCCGGAAGAGCTGGACGCGGCGATCCTCTTCGCGCCGGCCGGCGAGCTGGTGCCCGCGGCGCTCGCCGCGGTGGCGAAGGGCGGGGTCGTCGTCTGCGGCGGCATCCACATGAGCGACATCCCCAGCTTTCCTTACCGCCTGCTCTGGGGCGAGCGCGTGCTGCGCTCGGTGGCCAACCTCACGCGCGCCGACGGCGAGGAGTTCCTCACGCTCGCGCCGCGCGTGCCCGTGCGCACCGCGGTGCAGCTCTATCCGCTGGCGCAGGCGAACGACGCGCTCGCCGACCTGCGCGCCGGCCGCCTGCGGGGCGCGGCCGTACTGAGGTGCGAGTTGAGAGTTGAGAGTTGAGAGTGAACGGCAACCCCACCCTTCCACCGCCACTGCGGCGGGGAGGGGTGGGGTTCTCTCAACTCTCAACTCTCAAC
>ERZ1066122.818-NODE-818-length-29809-cov-13.202561_pt1 | contig 29809 bp, 33 predicted proteins | sample MGYA00382769_ERZ1066122 | MGnify/ENA primary metagenome ERZ1066122 (study PRJEB33369, sample SAMEA5778352) | biofilm metagenome | biome: Industrial cooling water; feature: Water cooling tower basin; material: Biofilm | place: United Arab Emirates | collected... | reverse complement strand
CACCTCCACTATGGCACATAGATGCCGTCGGGGGGCGTCCACCCCATCACCCATTTCCGGCCATGAGCCAGGCCGCCGAGCGCACCAGAAGCGGCCAATCCGGAAGCCATCCATGAGCCGCCATGTGCCGGGCTGAGGCGCGATCACGGAACCTGCCCGGCAGCTTCAACCGGTTCTTTGCCAGCAGCTCCCATTCTGGAAACGAGCCCGAAACGGCCTTCAAGCGGGCGCGAGCATTTTATTACCCGGATATAATTGACTCAGTTTTTATCCGGGTATAATGCCACCTCTCAGGAGGCAATCGAAGATGACACATTACACGGCTTTCCTCGCGCATGAGCGAGTTGCCTCTGGCACGCGCGATGAAGTCCAAAGGCAAATCCTGTCGGACTTCGCGGAGCACAAGGACTCCATCCTCGTCTTCGACGACGAGACCGGGCGGGTGACCGACCTCGATTTTCGGGGAACGATGGCCGGGAATACGCCCCAACCTGTTGGGCGCCCGCGATTGGGCGTTCAGGCGCGAGAGGTGACGCTGCTTCCGCGACACTGGGATTGGCTCTCTCAGCAAAGTGGCGGCGCTTCTGCTGCGCTTCGACGCCTCGTGGATGCGGCACGTTCACAAGGACGCACCGTCCGTGAGCGCCAGGACGCGGCCTATCGGTTCATGCAAGGCCTGTGCGGCGATATGGAAGGCTACGAGGAGGCGCTGCGTGCGCTTTACCGTTCTGATAGCACCATGTTCGCATCGGCCATTGCGCACTGGCCCGAAGACGTACGGCTCTACATCAACAGCTTGCTCAATGCAGGTGCGGGCGATCAGGAAACAAAATGATGCGCGTCGCCTCTTGTCGTTGTGGCAGCCTCAGAGCGAATTGCGCAGGTCAGCCGATCCGACTTTCCGTCTGTCATTGCCGGGCCTGTCAGCAACGGACCGGGAGCGCCTTTTCGGCACAGGTTCGCTTTCCTGTCGACGCTGTCACTGTTCAGGGCAGCTGGCTTGAATTTGTGCGGATCGCTGACAGTGGCCGCGAGGTCACGTACCGGTTTTGCCCTGGCTGCGGGTCGACTGTGTCCTATGTTATTGATGGTTGGCCAGACTTGGTCGCAGTTCCTGTCGGCCTGTTCGACGAGGCGAGTTTTCCGGATCCCGCCTATTCGATATACGAGAGGAACAGGCGTTCCTGGGTCAGCATCACGGGTGCTGAGACCGAACATCATCCGTAGTAAGCTGATCTCGGCCTTCACCCTCATGTCGGGTCACGAGCGGGATCGAAGCTGCTCCTGAATTCGCCGCTTGAAGTTGACGCGACGTCAACTGCTACACCCGAGGTGTGAGCGATTCGTTTTCCATTCAAGAGGTAGTGCGCCGCACTGGCCTTACCTCGCGCGCGCTGCGGTTCTACGAGGCGCGCGGGCTGATTGCGCCGCTGCGGGCGGGCTCCGGCCGGCGGTTTTATGGCGCGGCCGAACTGGAACGCATCCACCAGATCGTCACGCTAAAGCGCGCCGGCCTTACACTGGAGGCGATTGGCCGGGTGCTCGGGCGCGGGCCGCATGATCTGAGCGCGATGATCGATGCGCAGCTCGACGTGATCGAAGCCGAAGCAGCGCGCCTTGCCGATATCCGCGCGCTACTGGTGACGGTGAAATCGCGGCTCGCGCGGCATGAGGCGCTCGATCCGGCCACGTTGTGCCAGCTTATCCAGTACAGCCAGCACGCCTCGAGCGGCGACATGGCCGCCTGGCAGGCCTTTGCCAGCCGCTACATGAATGAAAGCGTGCAGGCCGAGTTCATCCGCGCCATGCCGACGAGCTGCTGCGAACTTTCGAGCGAGGAATACAACGCCCGGTGGCGCGATCTCGGCGCGCGGATCAGCGCGCCGCTGCCGCTCGCGCCCGATAGTGCGGCCGCTGTAGGCTTTGTGCGCGAATGGATGGCCTTGCTCGCGCCTTTCTCGCAGGTGGCAACGCCTGCCATGTGGGAAGGCGCGCGCGCGATCTATGACGATGTCGATAACTGGCGCGGCGAAGGCGGGGTTGATCCCGGCTTTGATGGCGCCGTGTGGCGCTTCATCAGCGCAGCAACCAGCGCGGCGCTGGCGCGCTGCGAGGATATTGGCCCGGTGCCCCCGTGGATGCAGGCAAACACGCCTCAGGAGACGGAATGACAATGCGCAAATGGATAAAATGGTTCGGCATTGCGCTGGGAGTGGTGCTGGTGCTGCTGCTTGCAGCGGGGACGTGGCTATGGACCACCAAGCCGTGGATCCCTGCCATCGAACTGGCAGAGCCCGGGGCGGGCGGCCAGCGGATCAACCAGCCCGGATTGATCGGCAATTTCTACCCCGGTGAAGGGAGCGAAAGACGCGCAGCGGTGCTGGTGCTCGGCGGATCGGAAGGCGGGCTGGGCGGGGCGAGCGAGGCCGAAGCGCGACTGCTGGCCAAGCAGGGCTTTGCCGCGCTTGCTATCGGCTACTATCGCCTGCCCGGTCAGCCCGAAAAGCTTGAAGATGTGCCGCTGGAAACCATCACCCGCGCAATTGATTGGCTGAAAGCGCAGCCCACGGTTGATCCCGCGCGCATCGCGATTATGGGCACATCCAAGGGTGCTGAGGCTGCGCTGCTGGTGGCAAGCCGCCGCGCGGATGTGGCTGCGGTGGTCGCCGCGGTGCCGAGCCATGTGGTGTGGCAGGGGTTTGACTGGAACTTCACGCTAGTCGAAAGCTCTAGCTGGAGCGAGGGGGGCAAGCCCGTGCCCTTCCTGCCACTTACACCGGGCGGATTCAGCAGCGATGTCTATACCCCGGCGCTCGCCGCGCTGCCGCAGCATCGCGAAGCGGTAATCCCCGTGGAACGGATCGCCGGGCCCGTGCTGCTGCTGTGCGGCGAGGCGGACAGCCTGTGGCCGTCGTGCCCGATGGCTCGTGCGGTCAAGACGCGGCGTGATGGCAGCGGGGCGGACCTCCAAACCACCTTGCTCGCGTACAAGGATGCCGGGCATTTCGGCGTCGGCCCGCCGCTTCCCGAGGGCAAGGACGTGCCTTTCATGTTGACCGTGTTCGGCGGCACCGAACAAGGCAATATCGCCGCGCGCAAGGATGGCTGGCCGCGCACGCTCGCCTTTCTTGAAACCGCGCTGGCAGAGCCTGCCGCTCGAAAGGCCTCGCGATGACGACCAATCCCCAGGTCTTGCTGCAGGGCGCGATCGTGCTCGAAATGGTCTCGACCAGCCCGCTCAAGGCTTCACGGGAGATGTCATTCTGGGGCTCCCGGTGCCATTGTCCAGGTCTTGCAGATGGGTCTAACCTCAAGCCATGACAGCGCGATACGACACAATCGGGATCAATTATGATCAGCTGCGATTGCCGGATCCCCGGATCGCCAGGCAGATCAACCACGCTTTGGGAACGGCCGCGACCGTCCTGAACGTCGGAGCCGGAACCGGATCGTATGAACCGACGGACCGACAGGTCACAGCGGTCGAGCCGTCGATGGAGATGATCCGCAAGCGAAAACCGTCGGCTGCTCCCGTCATTCAGGCAAGCGCCGAGCACCTGCCTTTCGAAGATCAGTCCTTCGATGCCGCAATGGCAATTCTGACCATCCACCATTGGCCCGACAAGGCTGCGGGCCTGCGCGAAATCAGGAGGGTGACGCGCGGCCCCATCGTGCTGCTGACCTTCGATCCAGCGCACCGGCCATGGTTGACCGACTACCTGCCCAAACTCGTGTCGCTGGACGAAGGCCAAATGCCACAGATGTCGCAATATGAAGAATGGCTGGGATCGGTGACGATTGAGCAGGTTCCTGTTCCGCATGATTGCACGGACGGTTTCCTCTACGCTTATTGGCGCAGGCCGGAGGCATATCTGGATGAGCGGATCAGGTCGGGAAGCTCTTCGTTCTGGTCGATCCAAGGGCTTGAACAGGGCCTCGCGCGGTTGTCGCATGATCTGGAAACAGGACTGTGGGATAGCAAGCACGGACATCTTCGCGATCAGCGTGAATATGATGCGGGATACAGGCTGGTGATCGGCAATCAGCTGCAAGACAGCTAGCGACCCGACGCCAGCCATCGGCGCGCGGCCCCCGTGTGCTTTCGGAGAGGAAGGTAAAGGCACAAGCATGCGGCGCAAGGCGATCATGGTTGATGTGGACGGCGTCCTCATTACGCACCCGGATGCAGATGGCTGGTCTGCCAATCTTGAGCACGACCTCGGCATCCCGCCTGCCTTGCTCCATGATGGATTTTTTCGTCGCCATTGGGCTGATGTCGTGCATGGACGCGCTGCTCTGCGAGATCGCCTGACACTCGCTCTCGCCGATATTGCGCCCTCGGTCTCTCCAGCTGCCCTGATCGAATACTGGTTCGAGAACGATGCGCATATCGATGAGCGATTGCTGGCAGAGCTTCAGCACCTGCGAGATGCAGGCTTCGAGCTCCATCTAGCCACAGTCCAGGAGCATGAGCGAGCCGCCTACCTGTGGGATCATCTGGCGCTGCGAGACAGTTTCGACGGCATGCACTTCGCTGCCTCGCTCGGCTGTTCAAAGCCCGATCATGCCTTCTACCGGGCGGTTGAAGCCGCTGTGCAGATCCCTCCCGCAGCGATCTTCTTCATCGACGACAAGATCGAAAACGTGGAAGCGGCAAGAGAATGCGGTTGGACTGCCGCACTGTGGACTGGGAGCAGCACTGTCCGGGAACTCATGCAAGTGATGCAGTGGCAATACCGTTGAACACCCCGCAGCCAACCTCTGCGGCAGCGTTCACAACGACTAAACCTGCCAATCAGCTTCAACGGATTTCTCGGCGGAAGCGACCATTCCACGAGCAGGTAGCGCAATCTCTTCAATGCCGGCATTGATCCATGTTGCGCGAGGGGTCGTGGGTTGGTGTGGTATTCCTATGATTGACAAGTGCTTTGCTTGCGGCGGCAGCTTTGTGGCTGTCGAAGGCCCCACGCACCAATATATGGCTTCATCTCCGGGTTGTTGGAACGCATATGGCGAGGTTCTGGCGCGCGAATATGAGAACCCCATGCTGTTTGGTGCCGTCCACCGACTGACAGTGGACGCTTATGCGCTTCAACATCCTGGCGATGCTTCAGATAGACGCGCCCGCCAATCCGTCTGGGTTCACTATGCTGCCCTTTACTTGTCCCTTCGCGATAACGAAGATCACTCGAGAATTCCTTCTATCATGCAGAAGCTAACCTTGCGCACCTTCCCGGCGCTGCCGCCTGCTCCCGCACATTTCGATGTCACGCTCGAGGACGTTCTCGCCCAAGGGGAGAGAAATCATGTATCGGCGGTGAAGGCATGGGCCGACTGCGCATTCCACGCTTGGGCCGAGCTCGGAGTTCAGACCGTCGCGATGCTGAAATCTCTTTAGGAGCCATTCCGCAAGCCGGCCATCCCCGGCCATAAATGGGGCGGTGCGGCATCCCGAAAGACGCTCATCCTGAACGGCGCGCTCGACGAGCGGACCGACCCGTCGCAGGCCGCAAGTCTGGCACAAAGGATCAACGCCGCGGGCGGCAACGCTATGGCGCAAATCTTCCCCAATGCTGGACACCAAATTCCTTTGGCGGACCGCGAGGGGCGGCTCGATCCTTTCATTGAGGGTGTTCTCAAGCCTGAAAGTGCTGCGGATTCCGCAAAAAATTCGCTCAAATAGGACCTTCAGGAGACCACCGACTTCCAGTCTTGGATGCGGCTCCGCTGCTGTTCTCGGGAGGGCAACCGCCTTTGCCCGACATTGACGAGGCTGCCGCAGTCAACATCTTGACGGCGGCTTCGGCGCTTGCTTGCGTTTCCGGCCCACTGATTGAAACGACCCAACTGCGCTCAGCCTTGACGTCGGCACGAAAACAAGGCTGTCGCGCTTGAGCGCCAATTGGTGGGGAATTGCAGGGCAGCTTTTGATATTGCCTGACCGGATTTCGGGCTATTCCCGAGACATGATCATCGAACAGCTCGACTTGGCGCTACGTCTTGGTGCTGGGAGCATTCTCATGCTGCTTGCGTGGTTGCTGCTCGGCCAAAGACGTCGGGTTGGATTACCTGCTCTGCTGTTTGCGCCTCTGGCTGTGTGCCTGACTGGCTTCCTCCTCGGCAATACGCCCTTTGTTGCGCTCCAGTCTGCCGGACTGATCGGCAATCTCGCGAATGCGGCCAGCGGGTTCACCGTCATCTTCTTGTGGTGGTTTGCCGTGTCCTGCTTCGACAGCCGCTTCCGATTGCAAGGGGGCGTGTTGATGGTCGGGCTGGCATGGGCCGGGATTGCAGCGGCTGATCGGGGGTTGTTCGGTAACAGGCTTGCCGATGCCGGGCTGTCGCGAGGCCTTGTGCTGATCGGCTTCGGGATCGTCGCCCATCTTGTCTGGCGCTTGATGGACGAGCGGCAGGGCGACCTTGTCGAGCAGCGCCAAAATGCCCGTACTCTGGTGGCAGTGCTGCTGGGCGGAATGCTGTTCATCGATCTTGCGGCTGATGTGCTGTTCGGGTTTTCTTGGAGGCCGCTTGCTTTCTCTATGACCCAGAACGCGATGATCCTCGGGTTCAGCTTATGGCTGGCGGACCGGACCCTGACCGTCCGGGATGACGTTCTGACCTTTGGTGTTGCCGGGGGCTTTGATCCGGCACCAAAAAGCCCGCCGCCCGATGCCGACCCTGGCTACAACGAAACGCTCCTTCGCCGCCTGAATGTGCTGATCGAGATCGAGCGGGTGCATCTCGATCCAGAGCTCACATTCGCCGGTTTTGTGGAGCGCATGTCGGCTCCCGAGCGCACGGTCCGAACGCTGATCAACCGCCACCTCGGTTTCGATCATTTCCGCGCCTTCCTGAACCACCACCGGGTAGCCGAAGCGTGCCGTCTGCTGGCCGACACGACCCGCGACGACAAGCTGATCGCCATCGCCCTCGACAGCGGTTTTGCCTCTCTCGCCAGCTTCAACCGTGCCTTCCGGGCCGTTGAGGGGTGCAGCCCCAGCGCCTATAGGGCGGCGGCGCGATCGCCTGCTGCAACCGTCGCGCCCGACCCGAAAGCAGGGTTCTGAGGAACGAAGTTCCGCCTTTTGAGGAGCGCGAACCACCGTCGCGCGATACTCGACACGCAGCACGCAATGGAAAGGCAGGGGCGTGAACGGACTGATTGGACTGGCTGGGACTCTAGGTATTCTGCTGACTGTCGGCGCAGCATTGGGCCTGGCCGACAGACGTAATTTCTCAGCACCATGGCTTTTCGTTGCCGCGCTGCTGGTGGCGTTCAACGATGCCTTGCTGACCCTGGGCTACGGATCGCTCCCCGATCTGGTCGGCGGGGCGTGGAACTGGCAGGGCAAGCTCATGGCTCTGGCCGCGAGCATTGCCGTGGCGTCACTGCCAACATTCGGCTTGCGTCAGATCGGCCTGACCCTTTCCCAGACAACAGGCAGCTTAAAAGCCGCCGCGCCCGTGGTTGCCGCCTATTGCGCATTCTTTGTCGTCATCGCTCTGCTCTTCCCCGCCGAACCCGCCAGCGCGGAAGATGTCGCCTTCCAGCTGACGATGCCGGGCGTCGAAGAAGAGCTCTTTTATCGCGGCGTGCTGCTGTTTGGGCTCGATCAGGCGTTCCGGGGGTGCAAGCGGCTGCTGGGGGTTGATTGGGGGTGGGGGGCTGTGTTGTCATCCATGCTGTTCGGCCTGACGCACGCTTTCGGCTATTCCGATGGAGCCTTTGCGTTCGATCCGGTCACCATGGCGCTGACCGCCATTCCTTCCTTCATTGCAGTCTGGCTGCGCCTGCGGACTGGCAGCCTCCTGCTTCCCGTCCTGCTGCACAATTTCGGCAACTCGCTGTCCTTCATCTTGTGACATGGAAGTTCGAATAGGTTGCCGTTCCTTTCAGTGAGGAGAGATCTGTGAAACCTTTTGTTCGTGTGTCGCTTGTTTTCGGAGCTTATTTGGCGCTGACTGGCCAAACTCCCGGACCCGAGTTCGTCCCTGACGAAGGAGCCGATTTCTGCATGCGATTGGGCAGGAGCATCGGGATTGATGAAGCAAAGCTCGCCGAAAGAAGGGGCGCCTGGACAGCCAACGCGCTCAACTTTGGCCAACGCTTTCTTGTCGGAGGGACTGCGTCAACGTCAGTCGACGTCGAGCCCATCGAACCTGCAACGGTTGAGGACTACAAGCGGGCAAGCGCGATGTGTGTAACGGAGGGCAAGGGTGCGGTTTGCCGGCTTAGCGGACCGGCCAATTTCAAATTCGGATGGAAGGGCGAGCAGACGGTGACCCCGATCCGCCCCGGCGAGACTGCCATCGTAAGCGTCAAAGGGAGCAAAGCCAGTTGCCAGTCGGGGGCAGCGGGTCCGAAATAGCGCTGTCCGGATAGTTTCCTTGGCGGTCAAAATCGGCCGACTAGGAGCCGTCGGGAGTGTTTGTGCGCTGGGCCTTTGTTTCAGAGCTTGTCGCACCGAACGCCAGCTCGAGGTCGACGGCAGAAATGGCTGCACCCCGAGAGCACGCCCCATCAGCTTAATGGTTTTGCGAGCTTGCGACACGGTGCTAATCGCCTACTACCGCTTTGAAATTGATCACCGAACTTACTGGAAAGCCATTGCGACTTGCTCTTGCCAAACATGATGCCGCAATAGCCCTATCTGCCTTGCGTGGGTTGCGCGGGCGGGTGGTCGACGTGCTGACGCTGCTCGTCCTTGTGCCGCTGCTGGCACTGTTCGTCCGCCAATGGCTTGCCCGATTGCCCGATGATCCGCGCGAGATGGGCGCTTTTGCTGGCGCTTCGCTGCTGACGGCCTTGCTTGCCAAGGCGCTAATCGAGCGCCTTTGGTTCCACCGGACCGATGGCATTCTCTCCCGCGATAGCCAACGTCCCCGCGAATGGATTGCCTTTGTTGCCCCGCTGCTGCTGGGTGGAATCGCGATTGGGGTGGGCGCGCTTGCGCTGCTAGGTCTTGTCGATCCCGGCGCGATGGCGCTGGGGGTGTGCAGCGGGCTTCCTGCGGGGCTGCTGTTCCCCATGGCGCGCGAGCATCTGCGCAGATGGTGGCGCCGCCTTGCGACGAGATACCTTCGATCCCTGCCCCGGACCCCGCTTTCGCTCACCAGAGCGGCGACGCAGTCGATGGGGGTGGGCATTGTGGGCCTGATCATTCCGTCCGGGTTCTACCTCGATGCCATCGCCGCCGGTTTCTATGCACTGGCCGTCATCCTGCTGACAGCGCCGGTCGATGCACGGGTGGTGCGTTACATGACGCTTGTGGGGCACGGCGGCGCATCGTTGCTGCGCCATTGGCTGCCGATTCAGCTTTCATTGCTATGGCCTGCGTCCTTGGTTCTGCTGGCGGGGCAGGCTTGGGTGCCCGCAGGGGTGGCGGCTGTTGTCGCTATCGCCCTGCCTGTGCTTACCGCTCTTCGCATATTCGCCTATCGCGCTCTGAGCCGGTTGGCCGCCGACTGGGCGGTGGCCATCGTGATCATCGCCGCTGTCTATGCCGGGGTTACGGCGCCGCCGCTTGGGCCGCTGATCATCGTCGGAGCGATCGTGTGGCTCGCCCGGCGCGGTGCCGGGGCAAGGTGGTTGCTGGCATGAGCGCGGCGCTTGCCATCACCGATCTCACCGTCAACCGTGGGGAAGTGCGGATCGTGCACGACGTCAGCGCCGCCGTCATGCCTGCCAGCTGGTTCGGTGTGATCGGAGCCAACGGCTCGGGAAAGACGACACTGCTACGCGCTATCGCCGGGCGATTGCCGATTGCGCGAGGGAGCTGCGCGCTGTTCGGCGAGGAATGCGCGCAGGATCGCAGCGCGCGCGCTCAGCCGATCGGCTTTGCCCCACCGATCGAGCACTTCCCGGCATCGCTGCGCCTGCGCCAATTGCTGGAACTGGCGGGCGATCCAGTCGACGTCCAGCAAGAGCGCAACCGCGACCTTTGGGATGCGCTGGAGCTTCATGAACTACTTGATATTCCCGCAGGCGAGTGTTCGTCGGGCATGCGTCAGCGCGCGGCGATTGCACTGGCCTTTGCGACGCCGTGCCGGATCGTTATTCTTGACGAGCCGTTCAACTGGCTCGATCCGGTTGCAGCCTTCGATGTCCGCGCTGTGCTTGCGCGGATGGTGACGGACGGGCTGACGCTGGTGACCGCGCTGCACGATCTCACCACGCTGTGCGGGTTCTGCGACAGCGGTATCGTGCTCGCCAAAGGACGAGTCAGCCTGAAGCTCGATACCGCCATGCTGCGGGCTGGACGTGATGACGCCGCGCGCTTCGAAAGCGAGCTGGTGGCGGCGCTGCGATGACGTCGGTTGCCCGCCCCATAGCCTTCGCGCTAAGATGCGCTCGATGAGATCATCCCTGATAGCGCTGGCAGCCTGTTGTCTGGCAGTTCCGCTTTGCGCGGAAGACTTCGACCCTTCGGCCTATCGCCAGCAGGTCGACAACCCTACCAGGGTAATGGTGCTGGGCACCGCCCATCTCAACAATGCCGGGGAAGAGTGGGATCCGGCGGTCCTCAACCTGTTGCTGGACCGGCTTGCCGCCTTCGGCCCGGACATCATCACGATCGAGAACCAGCCCGGCCCGACCACTCACAAGCTCTGGGCCTATCGCGGGGTGAGCCCTGAGACCGCCGCCACCTATGCCGGCCGGGCTTTGGAAATGGCCACGACGGCGGGTCTGTCGCTTGATATGGATATGCCGCAGGCTGAGGCGGCGCTTCGGCAGGCGATAGGCAAGCTCGGCGATAGTCCTGCCCCGGCTGAGCGGCGCAGGCTCGCGGCGCTTTTTGCAGCGGCGGGCGATCCCTATTCGGCGCTTGTGCAGTGGTGGCACTTGGCCCCCGCCGAGCGCGTCGCGGGTGACGGCATTTCGCGCCGCCTTGTCGCGCAGCTCAATGAACTCGGGCAGGAGAACGAGGAAGGCGTCCTGATCGCCGTCAAGCTTGCGGTGCGGCTAGGTTTGCCGCGCGTCTATCAGACGGATTCACAGGAAGACGACGTCTTCACTCCTGAGGAAGCCGATCTGTTCGCGCAGAAGGTGTTCCCGTCTCTCGTCCAGACCATCACCGCCGATCCACTGGTGCAGCAGCGCGGCACGGTGCCAGAGATGACCACACCCGAAGCCGTGCTCGATGCCTATCGCCGCCTCAACGACCCCCGCATTGAACGGCGCCTCGCCGATCTGGAATGGCTCGGCGTCATCAACCAGACGACCAAGCGGGACGTTGGCCGCAAACGAATGGCCGCATGGGAGGCGCGCAATCTGCGGATGGCCGCCAATATCCGCGAAAGTGCCGCGCGTGCGCCCGGAGGCAAGGTTCTGGTGATCGTCGGCGCCACCCACAAGCTCTGGCTGGAGGCCTATCTTGGCATGATGAGCGACATCGCAATCACATCGACCGATCAGGTGCTTCGATAGACCAAGGTTGATCCCCGCCGGGGGCGACCACCCGGTTCTGCATGGTGCTGATGCTGTCAGTACACTCAAGAACCACACTGACATCCAACCAGCCCGGACCCCCTGGTGACCAACGTTCTCGATCATCCCTACGACAACCAGAATGTCTTTGCGGCCACCCAACTGCGATCAGCAACTGCTTGGAAGCTTATACTTTCCGGGCAGCTTCAAAAGTCTTCTCACCGAAAGCCGACCTTCAAGAAGCGACCCCATAGCCGCCATCGCGTCCTTCGGGTAAACGTCTAAAAAGGCCAGCGATTACTCGCTCGGAAGGATCACTATGCCAGAGGCTCGCGCAGGATATTCTACTGGGGTAGCGCTTCTGGGTGTGCTGTCGCTGCTGATAGGCTACCCCGCCTCGGCACGTCCGATGACCATCGACGACGTGCTTGCCACAGTTACCGTTGACCGCGCCGACATTGCCCCGGATGCCGACGATATCGCTATTGCACTTCCGCGTCCCGCTAGCCCGGGCGAGGTCTACGGCCGCAATTCCTACGAGATCGATTCCTCGCGCACCGATATCTGGCTTGTGAAGCCTGACGGGTCGCAGCTGCGCCAGCTGACCGATGGGCAAGCGAGCGCGGCAGGCTACTGGTGCCCCTATTGGAGCCCCGACGGCAAGCGACTGGCAATGCTGTCGACAGCGCCGGAGCAGGGGGAGCCGCACGGCGGTGACAATGTCCGTCTCTATGTGTGGGAGCGCGGGACCGAGGCACCCCGGCGCGTCAGCGATCGCGCCATGATGACCCAGGTGCGTTACGGCTCGCCGCTCAACGAACTCGACCTGCGAGCCGCAGGCGCAAGCCTACCGAATACCTGCCGCGACAATGACGAAAACGCGCCTTTCCTGTGGCTCGGACCGGATCGCCTATTGGCGGTGCTGATGCCGCCGGGTGAACGATCGGCGATGGTGGATCGCTACGCCAAGTTCCACCGCGAGGCATCACAGGCGGGTGCGACGATGCGCGCGGGCGAGGTGCCGACGGTATCGCGCTCCGACAGCACGACGGCGGCGGCTGACGTGGCTGAGGGGCGCTATTCGGCCGAGTTAGTGATCTTCAATCTGGCTGATGGATCGACGACGAAGCTTGGCGAGGTGCTGGCATTCCCGATGTTCGGCGCGCTGACCATCGCCCTTTCGCCCGATGCTCGTCGCGCTGCGATCCTTGCGCCGCTTCGGGCCATCCCCCCGCATCGCCGGTCACCTGATATGCCGAATGTGATGGCATGGGCGGTGGAGAACGCCCTGTTCATGCTCGACCTTGCCAAGCAACCGGTCTTGCAGCGGGTCGAGACGCCGAACAGCGCGCACTATCCGCTCGACATCATCGGATGGTCGCCAGGGTCAGAATATGTCGCCCTGCGCGCGCGGACAGCGACGGAGGATGTATCGGCGCGCCTCTGGACCCTCGCCGTGAGCGACCTCGCGCTGACCGCTCAAGCCCCGGGCCTGACCTTCGATGACGCGGTGCCAGCGCATTGGCGCGAGGCCTCCTATGCGCTCTGGGCCGACCGGACACGGATTCTGGCTCGGGATACGAAGGCAGGCAGCGGGTGGCGGCTTGTCGATGTCCGCAATGGCCGGGTGAATGAAGTCAAAGGCAAAGTCGAACGGCTGACCGGCCTGCGCACCTCAATGAGAGGACAAATCACTGGCCAAAGCAAGGCCGGCCCGGTCCGCTTCGACCCCGCCGCACGTCGGTTTGTGCCATGGCAAGCTGTCAACGCACCCACTTGCGACAACGCCACACGGCTCGTCACCGAACGGAAAGATGGGGCCGCAACCTACAGCCTCTGGACCAGCGATGGCCCGCGAACGGCCAGTATCACGCTCGCGTCGTCCGCCAGGCTACTCGATCACGATTGCAGCGGGATTGTCTGGGCCGCGAACGGGTTTGAAGGCAGTGCGGTGAGCTTTACGCCGTGGGGCAATCCTACCGCGCCCCGCGCGCTGATGCAGCACAACCAGCACTTGGCCAAGGTCACATGGGGCGAGCGGCGCATGATCGACTACCGCCATGCCGATGGCACCGCGCTCAAGATGGCGGTGCTGCTACCCGCCGATTACGATCCTGCGCGGCGCTACCCGACGCTGATGTGGGTCTATGGCGGCTACAGCCCATCCGGGATCGACGACTACTTACTCGATCCGCACATGCCGGGCCTCTACAACCTCGAGCTCTACGCGAGCCGCGGTTATGTCGTGGCCATTCCCGCCATACCACTCCCGCGCGGCGAGGCACCGGGCGAGCCGCTTGCTGCGTTCCCCGGCGGTGTCCTTCCCGCCATCGACAGGCTGGTCGAACTCGGAATCACCGACAACGACCGCGTCGGCGTATTCGGCCAGAGCTTCGGGGGCTACACCGTCAGCGCGCTGGTCGCGCAGACAGACCGCTTCAAAGCGTCGGCCACGATTGCAGGGGCAACGGACATTGCCACCAATTACGGCGCTTTCGATCCCGCGGCGCGGGGCTGGCCCGGCATCGAACAGGACATGGCGGCCAACGGCCCGATCTACGAGCGGGGCCTGGGCTTCAGGATCGACCCCGCCACCGATCCCGCGCGCTATCACCGCAACTCGCCCCTCACTTTCGCCGACCGGATCCAGACACCGCTGCTGCTGATCCACGGGGAGCTCGACACACGCGCGCCGCTCTCGCAGCCAGAGGCGCTTTATTCGCTGCTGCGCCGAAAGGGCCGTCCGGCCCGGCTGCTGCGCTATTGGGGCGAGAACCACTCTCTTGCGAACTCGCCTGCCAACATCCGCGATATCACGCGCGAGCTGATCGACTGGTTCGACCTTCACCTAAAGCAGGGCAGTTACGCAGACGCGCCGCTCGGTAGCACTGACTAAAGCTGAAGCGGACGGGCAGAATTCCACCCAATAGAAGTTAATGGCGTTAGTGCGGCAAACATCTGATACCGGACCGGCTGCTTTGGTGGCATCATTGTCAGAAGCTGCCTTTGGGCAACCAATCCCGTTGATGACATCGAGGAACGTTCGCGCATGCTCCTGCAATTGCCATTCTGAAAACGCCGATGACTGAAATCTATCTGATCCGCCACGGTGAAACGGAATGGAACGCTCAGGGTCGCTTCCAGGGAAGGTTGGATTCAGCCCTTACGGACACGGGCGTCAGGCAAGCCGAGGCTATCGGCAGGCGCCTCGCCGAGCTGAACCTCTCATTCGATGCGTTCGTCTCCAGCCCGCTGGGAAGAACGCGTCAGACAGCAGCAATCATTTCGGGAAGCACAAATCTCCCTGCCGCTCAGTATGATGATCGTCTTGCCGAGGTGTCTTTGGGTTCATGGGATGGTTTGACCCACATCGATATCGACGCACAATGGCCCGGGTTGCTGGATGGCTCGACACCCTTCGATTGGTTCTTCAGGTCTCCTGACGGGGAGGGCTACGACGCCGCTTTCCAGAGATCGGAATGCTGGTTGCGCGAACAACACGGTGTGACTGTTGCCGTTTCTCACGGGCTGGTTAGCCGTATCATCAGAGGCGCATATAGCGGGCTCGCCAAAACAGAAGCATTGAGCCTGCCAGTGCCTCAGGACGTTATCTGGAGACTTTCCGATGGTCGGATCAAGCCCATATCTGTGCGTTGAGCATCGACGCATCATTCGCGTGTCCGGCGCGAAACTGTCGTTTGGGAAGCCGCTCACTTCGTATGTTCGGCGGAGAGCTTGCGCGATACCGGATTCTGCGACTGCCCTCTGACGAAAATCGAGCGCTGTGCCCCAATAAGCCTCTATTGATAAATGGTGGAAACATGAACAAGGTTACTGTTATCCTTGGATCTGCTCGCAGTGATGGCAATACAGCCGCACTTGTTGAACGCCTGATCGCGAATCTGCGTGAACAGACAAATGTTTTCGACCTCGCTAATCTGGCTTTCGAACCTTTCGAATACCAACTCTATGGTGATCGCGACGATTTTCGATCTGTCGTCGACACGATGCTAAAGAGTCAGCACATCGTCTTCGCTACACCGGTCTACTGGTATGCTATGAGTGCAACATTGAAGGCGTTTTTTTGATCGCCTGACTGATTTGCTCCACGACCCAAATGACCGAATATCCGGACGGACCCTTGCTGGCCGCAACGTTTGGCTAATCTCCACCGGAACCGACGACGGCTTGCCACCGGGATTTGACGTGCCTTTCGCACGAACGGCAGCCTACTTTGCCATGGTGTGGAGGCAGGCATTTTATGCCCGATCCATCAACGGGGAGCCACTCTCGCCCGCAAGTCTCGCCGAAGCTGACAAGCTTGCAAAATTAATTACTGCCGAAATCGCTTGATCGTCGAATTTTCGGCCGTTGCCGAATAAGAACTGACCTTCGCAGAACCACCCGTTGGCAGTTGTCAGCAGGGCAGGTGCAGACTCTCACAAGAAGCAACTCGGCCTTGCCTCGCATCTGGAAAATTCATGGCAATCAGGGAAGCGTTCGCTTCGCGGTCATGGATGTGTGATCGCATATTCGCTGTCACTGTAACGCCCGCGGGGTCTGATCAGCTTGCCGTCGTCCTTCTGTTCCATCACATGAGCACACCAGCCTACGACGCGGCCAAGCAGGAATATGCGAAAGGGTGCATCCGCCGGGAGACTGTGGGCCGCAGCCATCGCCGCAAGCGCATAGTCGCAGTTGGGCAGCAGGCCTGAGCAATCGAACACAGCGCTCGCCAGGTCTTCCATATCATTGCCGACTGCGAGATTGGCCAGCATCGCCGAAGCGCGGGGATCTCCCTCGGGATAGAGGTTGTGCCCGAATCCGGGCAACATCCGATCCCGCAACAACCATTGCTGCACCGCCGCGCTCGCTCCCATGTGGCGCGCATCGCGAAGGAGGTGCTGGAGAGCCTCCCCTGCGCCTCCGTGCCGGGGCCCGGAAAGGGTGCACAGGCCGCTCAGAACCGCAGCGGCCAGCGATGCACCGGTCGATGCGGCGACGCGTGCCGCAAAGGTCGAGGCGTTCAGATCGTGATCGGCCATCAGCACCAAGGCCTGACGCAGCCGCTCGGCGAGCGCCTCACCCCCGCGCCAGCCTTTCGCGAGCTGCTGGTGCAGTGGTTTCGATCCCTTCTCGGCACCGCAGACGAGCCCGAGGTCGCCAATGATCGCTGCCGCATCTCGCACGAGATGTTGCTGATCCTGGCCGAGGATAGGCTCGCTGTTGATGACGCGGTCTGCCAGCAAGGAAAACGGATTCTGGTCCGTGCCGACAGCGCGCCCTGCAAATTCCGGCGTGTCGCCACATCTCCACAGAAGCTGCGCGGCTTCCTCCAGCGTCGCAGCCGATGCAAACGCGATGGCGTCCTTGCCGCGATAGCGAAGCTGGCCATTCTCTATGCGCGAAATGGCTGTCTCGATCGCAGGTTCGCCCCAGTCCATCGAGCTCGCAGCGATGCGGCCTGGGCTCCGCCCCCGCACCTTTCGCAAACTTATGCCGGCGATGTCGGCGGCATTGTAGAGGCTGCGCCGGCTGTCGGCGGGATCGGGCTGCACCCGGATGCGACCACGGCTCACATAGGCATAAAGCGTTTGCGCCTTGACGCGCAATCGCGACAGCGCCGCCGAACGATCAATCCAAGCTGACATGTTGATTGAACCTATCAAGATTGATCGGCAGAGCAATTGGAACAAGCATCCCTTTCGATTACGGGAGGTGAAGGATGTCCGATAACGCCGCTGATGCTTTGCTTGCGGAGATGGCAGCCGCTCTCGCTCTCCCTCATGAGGCGCAGCGGCGGGCGGCATTTACGGACGAAGCGTGGCTTCCTTCGTGCTGGCCCGTATCGGATCTTGCCGCCGCCTCGATTGCCGCAGCGGCCATCGCTGTCTCGCAGCTGGTGGGCTTGCGCGCAGCCTCTCCGGCACTCTCGGTGTCCTATCGGTCGGCGTCGCTGTGGTTCGGCTGGTCGATCAAGCCTGTGGGCTGGCGGCTGCCCGATCCCTGGGATGCGATCGCGGGCGATTACAAGGCACGCGATGGGTGGATAAAGCTCCACACCAACGCGCCGCATCACCGCCAAGCGGCACTGACCGTCCTGCGCTGCGATCCCACGCGGGAAGCCGTGCGCCATGCGATAGCGCAACGGAGCGCAGCGGATTGGGAAGCCGACATCGTCTCGGCAGGCGGGTGCGCCGCGCGGCTGCAATCGGGTGCGCAATGGGACGCTCATCCGCAAGGCCGCGCCGTTGCGAGCGAGCCGCTTGTCATCTGGGGGCAGGGTGCCACTGCCCGCGGGGCTGCCTGGCATGCATCGCCCGGCCGCCCGCTTGCCGGCCTCAAAGTTCTCGACCTTACGCGCATCATTGCAGGGCCTGTCGCAACTCGCTTTCTGGCGGGGTACGGCGCTGAAGTCCTGCGGATCGACCCGCCCGACTGGGAGGAGGAGGCGGTCGCGCCTGAAGTCACGCTCGGCAAGCGCTGCGCGCGCCTCGATCTCAGGGCCAAGGACGGTCGGCAATTGTTTCGGCGGTTGCTGGGCCGCGCCGACATTCTGGTGCATGGCTACCGCAAGGATGCACTGGCCGGGATCGGCTTCGATGCTGCCGCGCGGCAAGCTATCCGCCCCGGCCTGATCGACATTTCGCTCGATGCCTATGGGCACCGCGGCCCATGGGAAGCGCGGCGCGGGTTCGACAGCCTGGTGCAATTTTCGACCGGGATTGCCGCAGCCGGAATGGCCTGGCGCCAGTCAGTATCGCCTGTCTCGCTTCCGGTGCAGGCGCTCGATCATGCAACGGGTTATCTTCTCGCCGCCGCAGCAGTCCGGGCGCTCATTGCCAGAGAGACGGGAGAAGGCAGCCTCACTGCACAGCTTTCGCTTGCGCGGACGGCCAAACTGTTGATGGATCATCGCACCACCCCTACCGAGCTGGAATTCGAACCGGCTGGCGCGCGCGACTATGCGGCCAAGCGCGAAGAGTCGGCGTGGGGTCCGGCCCACCGCCTCGTGCCTCCGGTCACGATCGAAGGCGCACCGATGTGGTGGGAGCGTCGGGCGAGCAAACTGGGCTCAGCTTCTGCGGCCTGGCTTGGATGACCACGTCTTCATAGTGCTCGCATCAAGCATACGCGTCCGCGGATAGAAGGCCGACCTTCCAACGCGGAAAGCGGAACACCTGCACGATCATTCGTCGAAAACCTGGACGCCCTTCGAAGGATCGCTTCGGTAGTGAGCCAGTCTCGTTTCGATATTGCCGACGTGAACCTCCAGCTTGTGCCCATCCGGATCGAGGACATAGATGGAAGCCCCTTCGCTGCTATTGTCTTTCCAGACTTTGCAGGCTGCTCGCAGTCTTGCGCTGATCTCGGCGAAGTCGCCTTCAGGGACGCTGAATGCGAAGTGCGTGTAGTCTGGATGCGGCGACGTTCTTACAAGATCGTCACGCGACAGGCATAGCCAGAGTGGGCCAGCCTCCAGATAGGCACCATCATTCCACAATGCTCGGAGTGAACAACCCAGGACGTCTCGGTAAAACGTGACGGACCGCTCTACGTTGGCCACGGCCAGCGTGATGTGGTTCAGTCCGCACACGCCTGCACTTTTGCGCTCGCTCATTGGGAAGCCCCGGCTTGAAGAAACGAAATGTCGGCGTGTTCGAAGTTATTCAGTGCTATCGCTTTTGTCCCCATCGGGCAAGAACAGCTCCCCGCCGGGGCATGGTCGGTCAGCACCAGTCGTTGCGTGGAAGCTAATGGGCAAGCTGCCAAAATATCGGGCGGCGAGATTAGCGATCATATATGCCTCGACTGCATCGCCATCCTGGCCCCCATTCTCGGTGGTGACCACCGACGCGCCGACCTACGCCCCTCGCTCGCGTGCATCGAGGAATGCGGTTGCGGAAGGGCGGTCTTCCTAGGCGATACATTTTCCAACCGCGAAATTACAATCGCTGCCGGAGCGACACTTATTGGCGCGGCAGTTGGCTGCGGCGATGCATCATTCATGTCTTAGGAGGAATAATGACTGCGGCTTAGTTGCGGCCACAAGTTGACGAACCTTAGGTGAAAACTCCCTCTTTTCCCGCGCTTATCGTGGCTCATCCTCACAATCAGGAGCCCCAGAAAACCCGAGGCGCTTCAGTTCAAATCTGGCTACATCATCAGCCAAGGCTTTGGGGACGAACGCTTCACGCGGCGATCCGGTCACGGAAAAAAGCCGTTCGGTTGGCAGCTTTACGAAGAGATCCGTCTGGCCAACCTGGAGGTCCTCCACCGAACCTAGCAGCCCCGCCATCCGGGTGCCTTCGACGCTTGCGCCAAGCGCCGCGAAGCCGATTGCCATTCCCTCGCCCATGCTTCCGGTCCACCGCCCCACGAGCACGGTCGGCAGGACAGCACGGTAACGGCCAGTGCGCGGCAGAACCTGCTCGATCCACTGGCGGGGAATTCCCGTCTCGCGCTCCTCGGCAGGTCGGTTGTGGATCTGGTAGCCTCTTGGTTCGCTGACAAACCATCCCATGATCGCGCGGGCCACAGTGGTATTGCCGCCCGACGGCGTGTCGCGAAGGTCGAGAACAAGCCTGTCGCTAGCCGGAACGGCAGCCATTGCATCATCAAAGGCGGCGATTGTCGCGCTGTCGCCAAGACTGTTGTTAAAGCGGATGATCGTGAGCCCGTCGCGAGTGCACGAACTCACCGGCGGGCGCGCTTCCTGCTCTTGTTCATACAGCGAAGGAAGCACGAGCTCGCGAACCTCCCCGGAACGGGATTGGACCGTGATGGCACGCGCGCGATCACGCCGGCCTGCGACCAGCACGCGGGCGGCATATTCCGCGCGCGCCTGGGTTACCTCCATCCCGAGACGCTCCCAGAACATCGATACTGCCTGTCCGGCGGGCATACCATCGATGCGGGTGATCGTGTCGCCCGCCGCAACGCCGTGCTGTTCTGCTGGGCTGCCATTGCGCACCGCATCCACGACCAAGCGACCTCCTTGCTGCACTACCCAGATATCGGCGTAGGTCGGCACCACCGCCCAGCTGTCGCGGAAGGAGCTGCCAGTGATGGCGTGATGATCCGCCAGCGAGATCAAGCGCTTTTCCGCATAGGCCAGAAGCGTGCGTTCATCGTGAACTGCCTCGCGTTCAGCGGTCAGAACCTCCGAATGCGGCACCTGACCATCTGGCAGCTTATCCAGATAGGCGTAGTAGCTCGTAATCTTTGAATCGAGATCACGGGCAGCAAGGAGATACTCGCTCTCCGCGGTCGCAGAGCAGAGCATCGCTGCTGCTGCAATCAGGAAAACCTTCGAGGCGATCCCCGAAGAAATCAGAGGTTTAATGCTTGTCACCTGCTAGGCCTCCGTTTCAGAGCCTGCCCGGCCGAATGCCTTGGCGATCTCAGTTGTTGCGTCCTTGCGATAGCAGGCACCGTGCGACAGGATGATGCCGGACGGCTCCCACGCCAGCATCTGCTCCACGCCCTCGCGCAGGGCGTTGCGGTGGGCGAGGGCGACAAGCCTGATCTCGATGGAAGGCCGCCCGTTGGGCCCGGTGGCGCCGCCGAGTTGCAAGACGGTTCTGACCAGCGGGTTGCGGATCCGTGTCGCCTCGAAGTTCTGCATCAGGTCGGTGACGATCAGCGTGCGCGAGGCGCGGTGGAGAAAAACGACTTCGGCAAAGTCGCCGAGCGCCACCACATGGCTTTCGATCAACCCAGCCCAGTGCGCCGTCGTTGGCTGATCCAGCGCGGTGAAGGCGATGCCGGGCACCTTGGCGGCAAGACCCGGCAGACCAAAGACCCTCGCCTGCGGAAAGGCGCGCGCCCAATCGGCGAGGTGGGTGTAGTGGAACACGTTGGGGGCGATGATCGCGGCAATGGGCCCCAGCGCCTCGACCGCCGCGACCAGATCGGGCACGCAGGCGACCGGGGAATGCAGCCACAGCGCCCCATCGGGCAGCCGAATGATTGTCATCCGGGTGGGGCAGGGCAGGGTCAGGCCCCAAAGCCGATAGGAAACTTCGGGGCCTTCAACCGTCCAGATGTCTTCCGCCCATGGGACGGGCTGCAATTGCGGCTCGTAAGGGAGATAGCCGGGTGCGGGCGTCATCGCTCAGTCCGGCATCATCGCAGGCCGCACAGCTGGCCCGAGCCCGCGCATCGTGCGCCACAGCAGCCCGATCGCCACCGCCAGCAGCGCCAGCGAGACAAGGTAGGGCGCGCCCGGAAAGAACAGGCCCGTGTCGTCGGCGAAATGGCCGAAGATCTGGGTCATCATCACCGGGCCGATGATCGAGGTGAGGCTTACCGTGCTGGCAATCGCGCCCTGCAATTCGCCTTGGGCATCCTCGCTCACGCGGACCGTCATCAGGCTTTGCATCGCGGGGAAGGTCATGCCGGTCAGCGCGCCCACCACGATCGCGGCGATCACCATCGGCGTGCCGGTGGCAAAGGCCAGCAGCAGATAGGACGGGATGCCTAGCAGCAGGCTGTAGCGCGCGGTGTTGGCCGCGCCGAAACGCGCGATGCTCTTCCCAGTCAGCACTGCCTGCGCCGTCCCGATCAGCACGCCGTAGAACGAGACCGTCAGGCCGCTGACGGTCGGGCTCCAGCCAAACTCAAGCTCGCCCCAATAGGCCCAGATTGACATCTGCGCTTGCGCCGCGAGCTGCATGAAGAAAGCGACCCCAAGGCATGACAGCACGAAGGGCGTGCGCGCCATCTGGATCAGCGAACCGAGCGGATTGGCGCGCGTGACGTCGAACGCGCGGCGGCGCTCTGGCGGCAGGGTTTCGCGCAGGAACACCAGCCCGCCGATCACGCCGAGCGCGGCGAGGCTGGCGGCAATAATGAAGGGCGCGCGGGTGCCGATCTCGCCCGCGATGCCGCCCAGCGCCGGGCCGAGCACAAATCCGGCCGCGCCCGCGCCGCCCAGCATCCCGAAGGCCGCCCCGCGCCGCTCTGCCGGGATGCAATCGGCGATGCAGGAATTGGCCGCCGCCCAGCTTGCCCCCATGATCCCCGACAGCATCCGCCCCGCCACCAGCCACGCCAGCGTCGGCGCCCAGGCCATCACGGCATAGTCGAGCGCCAGAAGGAACAGCGTCGTCAGCAGCACCGGCCGCCGCCCGAAGCGGTCGCTCAGCCCGCCGATGAAGGGCGCACACAGGAACTGCATCCCGGCATAGGCAAAGGTCAGCAGCCCGCCGATCTCAGCAGAGCGATCAAGGCCGGTTTGCGCGATTTCGCCGATTAGGCGCGGCATGACAGGCAGGATCAGGCCGATGCCCAGCATGTCGACAAAAACGATAAACGCGACAGCCGCGAGAACGGGCGAGCTTTTCTCTCTCATATTCAGAACATTGCACGTTTTGCGGCTGACGTCTCGCGCTGTGTTGTCGTGGAGATGGCTGCCTTGGCTGAACCAGAACGTCGTGAAGATGCGTTCGCAGGTTGTAACCCGCGTTTTGGGCAAGGTGCCGCATTGCAAACCGCGCACCTAATCCGCAGATCACGGCCCACCTCACGCCTCCTCCGATTACTCACAACACCCTCATATCGCGCAGCCATTCTTCCAGATGCTGCGGCCAGCGGCGGGTGATCGGATCCGCGGTCGGCCGCAGCCCGAAAGCATGGCCTCCCTTGGCATAGAGGCGCATATCAACCGGTACGCCCGCGTCATTGAGGGCAAGGGCGTAGGCCATTGGCTCGCGCACATCATCGACGGGATCGTTCATCGCATGGATGATGAGCGTGGGCGGCGCTTGCGGGCTGATCTCGACCCAGGGCTTGAGTTCGAGGCTGTTCCTGCCCTTGCTGTTGTCCAGCACGCGCGCGTTATAGGCAACGACGGCGAAGTCGGGCCGCGGCGATTGCTGATCCGCCGCGTCGGTCAAGGGATAGGTCCGCTCGAGCGTGTTGCTCATGTCGATGACGAGATATGCGCCTGCCGAAAACCCGATCGCTCCGATCCTGTGCGGATCGATCGCATAGGTTGCGGCCCGTTCTCGCAGCAGACTGATGGCGCGCTGCGCATCTTCGAGGCCCAGCAAGACCTTGGGCCGCTGCTGTTTCCCATCGACGCGCGGCCAGACCTGCGGCGTGCGGTATTTGAGCATGGCGCAGGTCATGCCTTGGCGGGTGACCCAGTCGCACACTTCGGTGCCTTCGAGATCGGTTGCCACAGCGTAGAACCCGCCCCCGGGTATCACGAGCATGGCAGCGCCGGTATTGCGACCCTTCGGACGATAGATCGTCATGGTCGGCCGGGTGATATAGGTCGCCCAGTGCCATTTGCGCCCGCCCACCAGCGGCGAGCCGTTGCCGGTGTATTCGGGATGCGCGCCGCTGTCCGGCTCTGCCAACGGGACGTTCGCGGGCCAGAGCGGGATCTGCGTTCCTCCCTCGTCCGGTTCCCAGACCCCTTCCTTCTCCACCTTGGGAACCTCGATCCTTTCGGGCGAGCCTTCCTGCCCGCTGTCTTGCCCGCAGGCAGAGCCAGCAACGCCCAGACACAAGAGGAGGGAGGTCACCAAATTGAGATATCGCAGCACGTTTCAAGCCCTTGTTGTTAATCAGCAATGTTTTGTGATGCGAGCTTCCCGAGCCTCATCATCGTGTTCCCCTTGTGTGGCCGTCACGCGACCAGAAACGCGGCAACCGAGGGCGCGTCCAATGCGCAGTGCCCCCCGTAAAGCGGATGCCACTCGGTCTGGACGGCGCGGGCGCGGGCCCGCTCGGCCAGTGCCTGTGTTCCTTCGAAATTGCCGAAGGCGTCATACAGTCCGTTCGAAAGATAGAGCGCCGGGGACTGGGGCCCTGCCTGCTCGATCAAGGTCAGCGGTGAGGTGGCGCGCCACTCGCGGTCATTGCTGTAGTGACGGCGCGCCAGCATCCAGATGCCGAAGGCGACCTTCGGATCAGCGCCAGTACGAACCAAGCCGGCCCTGATTTCACTGATCGGCGCAAACGGCGACACCTTGTAGACGCCGGGGCACAGCGCGGCGATCCGCGCAAAGCGGTCGGGGTAGGCCAGCCCTGCAACCAGCACATTGAGCCCGCCCATCGATTCCCCCAACAGGATACGCCGCCGCGGCGTGCCCAGCTTTTTCTCGATAGCAGGAATCCGCGCGATCATGTCGTCAAGCAGGCCGCTGTCGGGGGCAGCGCCCTTGGGGGACAGCAGCCAGCTTCCGCCATAGGACAGCGTCACCACCGTCGGCGGGCGAACGCCCTTTGCCTGCCACTGCGCCTGAAGCAGGCCCGTATAATAGGTCGCGTCGTTCCAGATGCGCTCGTCGAGATTGCGGCCATGCAGGTGATAGACAATATCGCCATTGGTCCCTCCGCGCGCGCGGTAGATGCAGAACTTCATGGGCCCATCGCTGGCGCATTCCTCCGACGCGGGGGTGAAGGCTACGGTCTGCGCGCCCTGCGGTGTCGTCAGCGTGCGCCAGCCCCAATAGCCGCAAGCCAACAGGATGGCGACCAAACCAAGGGTGATCGCACGGCGGGGATGGCGCAGGGTCAGGCGCATGACGTTCTCTTCGGGAACAAGCGGGCAAAAATGTCGGGCTGCGCGCGTGCGGACGGCTTGTCGGCGGAATCAAGCCCTTGGCGGGCCAGCGGCGTTGGCGGAAGCATGCAGGCGCTGAGCAGGTATCCGATGATCGCGCTGCCGCCGTATCCCACCAGCGGCGTCGGATAATGGCCGATCACGGCAGCCAGAATGATCGCGAGCCAGGTTGCGCCGAATACCGCGCATTGCCGCGCGCAGTTCCTGCCCCGGGTGCCGAAGGCTGCTGCGGGCAGCAGCAGCAGCGCCCCTGCGCTCGCAACAGCAAAGCCGAGCAGCGGGTGCACCTGCCAGGTCTGGGTGAACACGCCCTCGGTAAAGCGCACCGGGGGAAGGTTGTCGGCCTGCACCAGCGTGGCCGCAAAGCCCAATGCGCTCGCCGCGAGCACAATAGTTACCTGGCGGTTGCGGTGCAGCAGCCAGAGCATGGCGATCCCTGCTGCCATCGCGCCTGCCATAGCCCGGTCGGGCTGCATGGCCATGGCCACCGCAGCAACCACCAGCGCCGCCGCGCCCGCAGACGTGGTCTTGCGCGCGAACATCATCAGCAGGGCAGGCAGCAGGATCAGGCTCGATTGCACCAGCAGCGGCCCGGCCGCGACCCAGCGCACAACGCCATGGGACGCAACCCCGAACAGGCTCGTCAGCACCAGCAATGCGGCCATGCTGAGCGCTGCAATGGTGCGGGCGCTTTCGGGAAGGCCCCGCCAGACTGCCGCGCCCGCCAGCAGCGCCAGACCGACGCCGAGCGAGGCAAGGTTCACGAGGATCATGGATGACGACGCGTCGGCAACACGGAGATGGACAACGCCGGTCATCACAGCCGCAATGGCAGCCAGAGCGGCAAGATGGCGCGGCCCGATGCGGCCGCTCGCAAGGCCAAGAGCATCATTCAACCGCACCTTGATGAAGGTGAGCGCCAGACCGGAACCTGCCCCGGCGGCAAAGCGCAGCGCCTCGCCATCGTCGGCAATCGCCGCTGCCTCGGAGCGCACAGCTTCAGCCCAGTCCCGCAGGTGAGCGGGGGCCAGCCCGACCAACTGGACAAGCAACCTGTCAGACAGTTTGCGCACTGTCCGGCGGATCATGTGCGCACCTCCCGCAGCGAGGAGCGATCCGCGCCCGAAGGCTCGATCGGGTTCGCGCGCGCCACCTCGATCCCCGCTGCCGTCAGCTTGTAGATATGGCGGGGCGGACGACCGGGTTCGGCGGGCGGCTGCCATTCGGTTTCGAGCAGGCCTCTTTCTTCCAGGCGGATCAGCAAGGGGTAGAGCGTGCCCGATTTTATCCCGGTGATCTTGGCCAGATCATAGCCATAGGACCATGATCCGGCTTTATCGAGCAGGGCGGCGAGCACCAGCCTGGCAGCGGGCGAGAAGGAGCGTGTGCGAGTCATGTCGCAATAATTCTACCTATGTAGAGTTCGCGTCAAGTTGTTTGTCGATCAGACCTTGCGACGATGGGCGGCATGGTCAGGTGGGGCTACGCGGTGTTCGATGAGGGGGCCTCGGCACGGGCATATCTTGCCCGCTCCTTGTCCATCGTCTCGCGCCATCTGGTGCGCAGCACCTGAGCGCGCTCGGGAATGGCCTCATCGAGAACATCCATGGCGAGCATCCGGTCGGTGCGGAAAAACCGGAAGTCGCCGCGCAGTTCGCACCAGGCGGCCAGAATTCTCCCGGCGTCGCGGTAGCCCAGCATGACGGGCCAGATGGTCCGCGCGCTGCTTCGCTCCGACGAATCGCGGTAGACGATATGCACCTTGCGCCGCTCGCGGATCGCGCGCCGCAAGGCCGCACTGCTGATCACGTCGGCAGATGGCGGGACGGGGGCCACCGAGGTGGTCGGCACCGCGATCTGACCGCGCAGCTCCTGCGGCACAACCGCCTCCAGCTTCGCCATCAGGTTGCGCGCCGCCAGCGCCATCTCCGGTTCGCCGCGCGTCAGCACCCAGTGCGCGCCGAGAATGGCGGCATCGAGCTCGTCAGGGGTCAGCATCAGCGGCGGAAGATCGAATCCCCGCTCAAGCACATATCCAACGCCTGCCTCGCCTCTGATCGGCACCCGCAAGGCCAGCAGGGCAGCGATGTCGCGATAAACGGATCTTTTCGACACCTCCAGCTCACCGGCAATGGTCTCGGCCGTGACGGGCCCACGCACCCGTCGCAGGATCTGCAGGATCTCGAACAATCGCTCCGCACGCCGCACCGAGCACTCCTCTATCGGCTTTTATGCATAGGCGTAGCATGCTGACAGCATGTTGGCAGCAGCGCCCTGGCACATGATGTCGCAGTTCAAGAAGGAGGGATGAAATCATGAAACTGCAACAAGCCCTGATTGCGACCCTGGTTGCTGGAGCGTCGATCGCGCAGTCCACCCCAGTGATGGCGCAGTCGATCGAGGTGGAGCGGTTTGGCCTCTACGTCCTTGCGGACGATGTCGAACGCTCCGCGCGCTTCTATGAGATACTCCTGAAATCAGCGCCCGAAGTGCGCACGCCTGCCTTGATCGGTTTCAACATGGCAGGCGGCCTGTTCGGCATCGTCTCGCGCGAGGCCTATGCTGCGCATGAGCCGCGAGCGGGAAGCGTGCGGCCCTATATCAAGGTCGCCGATATCGCGCAGGCCTTCGCGCATGCATCATCGGTTGCGCCCGGCAGTATCGCGGCGCCCGGCATCGTGAACGAGGGGCCTTTCAGGTTCTTCCGCATGACTGATCCTGACGGCAACGTCCTCGAGTTCTTCGAGTTCAAGCCCAGCGCGGGCTGAGCAAGTTCGGCGTGATCTCCCGATGGCTTACTGGGCGATAGGGTGGCGAACAGAGCTTCAGCTCTGGTCGTCCCTCACTCCACAAAACTGGGCCGGTGTGTGTCTCCGGCCCTCTTTTGCAAGCAGCGGGCCACGACTTCGGGAAGTACCCGACCGCCGGCTCGATGAGCCTTTGTTCTGGTCCATTCGCACCCTGTCTCAAGCAACCCGGGAAGAATGCATCATTCACGCGCCAAGCCTCCCGCATCGTGATCCTGGGCATTCTTCGGGAAGACGAAATCCTGTATCTCGACGCCGTCTGCCCTCAAGGATTGGAGGAAACGCGCGCAGTCCAGCAGCGTCTCGGGCCAACCGATTATTGTCACGTCCGTCATGTTTACCTCCTTGCTTGGTAATCGATGACGTCCGGAGATCGGGATTTGGGACAGGCGCGGGCGTCAATCTTCCAGCGCTGTGCGCTGTGCCAGGAGGAAGGCGCGCTGGGATGGATCATCCGCGAGGGTGGCTGCGCGCAGATAGGCCTCGGCCGCCTCGGCGCCGCGACCGCTCTTCGCGAGTACGAAGGCGCGCGTCGCCCAATAGGGCTGGTGCGCGGCAACCTTTGCAGGATCAATGGCATCGAGCTTGGCGAGTGCCGCCGCCGGATCGCCCAATTGCACGAGTGCTGCTGCCCAGGCAACCTGCACGCCGACCGTCCCGGTCAGCCCGGCGAGTCCCTCGTAAAGGCGCAGGATCGCCGCCCAGTCGGTCCGTCCTGTGCGGCGGCGATCGGCATGGACAGCCTGGATTGCGGCCTCGACCTGAAAGCGGCCGGGGCGCTGAAAGTCGACGGCACGGCGAAGCAGAGTCTCGGCTTCGTCCATCATCGCTGTGTCCCAGTCCGCGGGGGCTTGCTGGCTCAGCGGCGTGAAGCTGTTCTCGCGCGCTGCGGGAACACGGGCGGTGACGAAAAGCATCAGTGCGACCAGACCCGCCGCCTCGGGCGCATCCGGGGCAAGCTCGGTGACCAGACGCCCGAGCCAAAGCGCCTCTTCGGCAAGTCCTCCGCTGCCGCGCTCGTCACGCCCTAAAGTGAAACCGGCGTAGAGGGCGTCGAGCACCGGATCGAGCCTTTCGGCGAGCTGCTCGCGCTCAGGCTCGGCAAAGCCGATACCCGACGCGGCGATCTTGGCTTTCGCACGCACGAGGCGCTTGGTCATCGCCGCGGGCGAGGTGAGGAACACCGGCGCCATGCGCTCGGCCGACAGTCCAAGGATGGCCTGGAGCATCAGCGGCGTACGCGCGAGCGGATCGACCGCCGGGTGTGCGCAGGCCAGCATTAGCCCCAATCGGCGATCAGGGAAGGGATCGGGTTGGCTCACCACGTGTTCCGCCTCCTCGTGCATGCGCTCGATCTCGGCCTGTGCGGCATCGGCCCGCACCGCGCGGCGGGCGCGGTCGATCAGTTTGCGCCGTGCGACGGTGAGCAGCCAGGCTTGTGGATTGGCAGGGACGCCCTGCTCGGGCCAACGCTCGAGCGCGGCGAGCAAGGCATCTCCCAATGCGTCCTCAGCGCCAGCGAGGTCGCCCGAGCGCGCCGTCAGCAAAGCGACCAGCCGGCCATAAGCCAGCCGTGCCGCTGCCTCGACTGCGCTCGGAAGGGGCCGGTCTTGCATCGGATCAGTGTGACATGATCGGCCTGACCTCAACCGCGCCCGCGCTTGCGGCAGGGTTGCGCGCCGCCCAGAGCAGCGCTTCGTCAAGGGTGTTCACCTCGATGATGAAATAGCCGCCAAGCTCTTCCTTGCTGTCAGCGTAGGGCCCGTCGTGAAGCTCCCGCTGTCCGTTGCGGACACGCACCGTCGTTGCCGTGACACCCGCGTTCAGCGCATTGCCACCGCGCATCACGCCGGCATCGATGAGCGCTTTGGTGTAGGCCTCCCACAGGGCAATGTCGGTATGTTGCGGCGCGCCGTCGGCACCCACTGTGACGGGCGGCACATAGTTGATGATCATGTATTGCATCGGCTTGTCCTCCAATGTGCGGCGAGACAC
>ERZ1066122.815-NODE-815-length-29898-cov-6.889723_pt1 | contig 29898 bp, 26 predicted proteins | sample MGYA00382769_ERZ1066122 | MGnify/ENA primary metagenome ERZ1066122 (study PRJEB33369, sample SAMEA5778352) | biofilm metagenome | biome: Industrial cooling water; feature: Water cooling tower basin; material: Biofilm | place: United Arab Emirates | collected... | reverse complement strand
CCTGCGAGCACGCGCCGAGCAGCGAAACGAAAAGCACGAAAGTGGCCAGCAGCCGCGGGGTGGGGAAGTGAGCGATTTTCGGGATAGGGGAGGGGTGGGGGGTGTTGAAAGAGGTGATTCGGGGGCAATCTACGACGCGGCGGGGCGTCGGGTTAAGCGCGATGCAGAAAGACTGCGGGCGGTGTTGGAGGGTATGCTGCCTCGTGCCATACCTCAACTCTTCCCCAACACTTCCCTAATCCCCTCCAACCCGCCCGCAACCCGCGCCAACTGCTCCAACACCTGTGCATTCTGCCCTCCACTACTCAACCGCAGATTATGCCGGAAGGTGGCTTTAATAGCCTCCCAGCGCGCGGCCTCTTCAGGTGTCAGCCAGCCCAGCAGTTCGCGGAGTTTCAGGAGGTTGGCTTCGGCGCCGGTGGTGAGGGTTTGGGCTTCGGATTGGTAGTGGTCGGCCAGGAGGGTGTGGCGCTCGGCGGGGTTTAGCAGGGGCTGTACTTTTTCGGCGAGCTTGGCCATATTGCGGTAGGAGCCTTGCAGCTTGAAGGGCGGTTCGGTGCGGTAGTCGGCGGCCTGAGCGGCGGAGGCGATGTAAGCTTCGTTGACCTGCACCAGCACATCGCGCAGGGCCAGCAGGTGGCGCAGCACGGCTACGTATTCCTCGATTTCTTCGGGCGAATGGGCGGCTTCGAGGTCGAGCGGCTCGGCGGGCGGGGCGCCGAGAGCGGCTTCGGCGAGGCGCAGAATGGGGTAGAAATCGGCCGCCGAGCGTGTGGCAAGGCGGCGCAGAATGGGGTTCGCGGTGAGTGAGTTTTCGAGGTAGGAGAGGCGAAAGGCGTCGGCGGCGGAGCCGATGATGTCGCCGAGGTTGTAGATGTCGGCGCGGTTGGCGAGCATATCGGGCAGCCGAAACACGTCGCCCGACTCGGTGTAGGGGTTGCCGGCCATCACCACGGCCACCTTACGGCCCCGGAAATCGTAGGTGCGCGGCTCGCCGTCCCACACGCCTTCGATGCGGCGCTGGGCGTCGCAGAGGGAGATGAATTTTTGCAGAAACTCGGGGTTGCAGTGCTGGATGTCGTCGAGATAAATCAGCACGTTGTCGCCCATCTCGAAGGCGAGGTTGAGCTTGCGTAGCTCGTCGGCGGCCCCGGCGTTGGGCGCTTGCGCGGGGTCCACGGAGGTCACGCTATGCCCGAGCGCCGGGCCGCTCACCTTCACGAACACCAGTCCGAGCCGCGCCGCTACGTACTCGATGAGCGTGGTTTTGCCGTAGCCGGGCGGCGAGATGAGCAGCAGCAGGCCCATCCGGTCGGTGCGGCCGGTGGCGCCCACCGTGCCGATTTGCTTGGCGAGGTTGGCGCCAATCAGCGGCAGATACACTTGGTCGAGCAGCCGGTTGCGCGCGAACGAGGTGAGTACGCGCGGCTGAAAATCGGCGAGGCGGAGCGCGGCGGCCGTGCGGTGCAGCAACTCCTTCTTGACCCCCGCGAACGCCTGAAAGCGCGGCTGCCACACCCGCGTAAAGTGCCGCAGCCGGTGCCGGAACTCCGGAAAATCCAGCTCCAGCCGCCGCTCGTGGATGCGCGGATGCGTACCCTGCAAGCCTTCCAGCACCACCCGCGTGGCCGTGCCGACCACCCGCGCCGCGTCGAACGAATCGGTGACGAGCAGCGTGGCCGCCTCGTTGAGCCACGGCCGCAGCGACTGCGCGGCGGGCGTCTGGTCAAGAAACGCCACCACCCACTCGCGCGCCAGCGTGAAGCGGGCGGCGGGCTGGGCGGCGAGGTCGGCCATCGACTGGTCGAACGTGTCGGCCGCCTGCCGCTCGCGCACGGCCTGCCAGAACAACCGCCCCAGCTCGGCCGCTTCGGTGGAGATGATGACTGACTCGGCGCGCGCCAGCTCGGCCACCAGATAGTCGGGCGCCTCCTCCACGGCGGCCGGGTCGAACAGGCGCGTTTCGGCAATGAAGGCGGCGAACGCGGCGCCCAGGTCGGCGCGCAGGTCGGCGGCGGCATCGGTGCCGGGGAAAACCTTTTGCAGGTGCCCGAGGCCGCGCAGGCGCGTCGCCCAGCCCGCGCGCCGCGCCGCATCGGCCGACGCGAATTGCTGCCACCAGAGCGCGGCGGCGGCGCGGGCGTCGGGCGGAAAGCCGAGCAGGTCGGCCGTGCGGGTCAGGCGCACGAGGGCTTCCAGAATGAGCGCCGCGTCGTGGTCGTGGACGCCTTTGAGGTAGCCTTCGGCGTGGCGCGGCGCCAGCGCGGCCTGCACGTAGGCCAGCAGCTCGGGCGCGGCGAGCTTGACCAGCTCGGCCACCGCCAGCACCGCCGGTGTGCCGCGCTCGGGGTCGGCGGGCGCGGGGCGGGCGGCGGCTTCGAGCAGGTGCCACGCCAGAAATTCGGCGCGATATACGGCTTGATTTTCCGACACGAGCGCCTGGTCCCAGAGGTCGCGGGCGGCCGTCACGGCGGGGTCCTGGATGGGTTGGAAGAAGTTGGTGCCGGTGAGGTGGTAGCTCAGGGTGTCGTCGCGGAGCACGGCCGTCAGCTCCAACGGCTGCTGATTGACGCTGAACACGTGCGGCCCGAAGCGGATGGTCTGGCCGCCGTCGGCGTACAGCTCCGTGCGGTCTTTAAGCTGGCGGAGGCTTTCGTCGCGCACGGTTTTGAGGCGGCCCTGCACGTCGTCGGCCTTCACCGAGTCGCCGAGGGCGAGCAGCCCGTCGGCGGTCTGGCGGATTTTCTGCACCAGCACGTCGGTGGCGAAGTAGGCACTCAGCTCGGCGGCCGTGGTCAGGCGGCCCACCCGGCTCCGCACTGCCCCCAGCAGCCGTTCCGCCGATTGCAGCAAAGCCGTAGCCCGCTGATTCCGCGCCGCCACGAGGGCCGCTTTCCGGCTCTCAAACGCTTCGAGTACGGCCTCGCGCTTCTCGGTCAGGCGTTCGAGAAAATTGTCGAACTCCGGAAATCGGCCTTCCAGCTCCTCCAACTGCACGAGCAGGCGCGTCTGGTACTCGTCGCACTTGGCGGGCGTGTCGCTCAAATCCAGATAATTGACCAGTGCCTGGTCGAGCAGCTTGATTTGCGCGCCAAACTGCGCCTGCGCCTCGGTGCCCGCCAGCGCCGTGCGCCGCCGTTTGAGCGCCGCCCGAATCTGGTTGAAGCGCGCGTAAATGCCCGACAGCCGCTCGATGATGGCTGTGGTCTGCGTGGGGTCGGGGATGGGCAGCTCGCCCACTACGTCAATCAACAGCTCCAACTCGCCCGATACGGCGCCAATTTCCTTTTCGCGCTCGTCGGCCTCCACCGTTTTCTGCACCGTTTCCACGCCGTCGGCGATAGCCGTCACGCACTGGTCGTAGGGCGCCAGCGCGTCGGGCCGAAGCAGAAACTCGACGGTTTTGGTGGCGGTGGTGTGGGTGAGGGTTTCGAGGTCGGCGGCGGCTTTCTCGACGGCGGGCAGCTCCACGTAGCGCAGTTCGCGCAGGCCCACTACCTGCCCCCGCGCGGCGCGCAAATCGGCGAGGGCGCGCACGTAGTCGGCCACGCCGTCGGGGGCGGCGCGGCGTAGGTGGGCGCTCAGGTCGGCGGCGGCGGTGAGCACGCGCGCGGTTTCGGCGGCGGTGGCCGCGCGAATGCGCTGCACCTTCTCGAACTCTTCGACGGCGGCCGTGGCGGTCTGGCGCACCTCGCGCAGCGGCTCGGCGAGGGCGTGCGCGGCAGGTTCGGCGAGCCAGTGCGTGGTGTCGAGCAGGGTGGTGGTGGTTCGAATCAAATCGACGTACAACCCCGCGTATGAGTCTTCTTTGGCTGTCAGGTTCAGCACTTCCTGCGCTTCGGCCAGCGCGCGCACCACCTCCTTGTTGCCGAGCTTGTAGAGGTACGAGTCGCGCGTGACGGGCAGTTCAAAATCGGGTGCCGTGTACGGCGTCTGCCAAATCTGCACGGTGTGGTGCTTGCGTGGCTCTTCATCGGCCCGGAAAAAACACAATTCGCCGTTGGCGAACAGCGCGTAGCCGTGGCAGGCAATCGGTGCATCTACGCGCTGGTCGATGCGGTTGTAGCTCAGCAGCCACTCCAACCCCGTGGCCCGCTGCGTGAACACGTACAGATAATCCTCGCCATTCGGCGACGACACGCGCCGCTCAAAAACGGTCTCGGTCGGCGCGGTTTCAAACTGCTTGCTTTCGCCGCTTTGCAGCACCACACCCGCCGCGAAAATCAGCCCCTGCCCGTCGGGCAGCAGTTGCACGGCATCGGCGAGCGCATCAAGGCGACGCGCGCTCCGGGTCTTGCCGTTGTACAAAAAATACCGAAACGCCTGCTCCTGATACGGCCGAATCTTCAACAGCACCAACTGCCCCACCACGGCGCAGTGGATGTCGGCGTCGTCGAGGGTCTGGTCTTTCTGCTCGACCGGCTCGCTCAGGATGCCGTGGCCCGTCTCGGTATTGTCTTCAAGCTTGATGGTGAGGTCGCCGCCGAGCGTCTCCACGAACACGCGGTCGTCGATGGAGATATGCGGGTGTTTGCCCGCGCGGTGCATCTCGCGGGTGGCGCGTTTCCACTGAAATTCCTGCTGCGGCGGAAACGTGTACTCGTGGTCGGAGCGGTTGTCGAGGTACGTCAGCCGCTCGCCCTCCATCACCCATTTAAACGTCTTGACATCGGTGGCCGATTTTCCGACCCGAAACACCATAAACAGGTGATTCCCGCGCACCGCGAACGCCGTAAACTGCGTCTGCCGATAAAAGCGATACAGATTCCGAAATTCCTCCGCAAACCGCGCGTCATTCAATAAATCAAGCGACTGCGGCCGAAATCCGTGCTCCGCGTATTCGTACACGCCAAATACGTCGGATATTTCCACGTCGGTTTTCAGCCCCAGCAGCACGTTGAAGCCGAAAATAAATCGGTTCCCAATCGGCACCATATCCCACGGTACGCAATTGTGCTCCGTCGTGATGCGGCCCGTGCCGACCAGCCGCGTATCCACAGCCCCGAATACCTGCTTGCGCTCGGCGTTGAGCGCGGCCACGCGGGCGCGCAGTTCGGAGCCGCTTTTGGTGAGCCGCGCGCGGAGGATTTCGTAAGTGCCGCCTTCGAGGGTTTCCATTGATGAAGTACGATGCCGTATGCTGGAAATTAGGTGTAGCTAAAATAAAGTATTTGTCATTGCGAGCGGAGCGAAGCAATCCTCGTAGGATAGGCACGGCGGTTGAGCACACGAGCCGAGCAGCCGCGCCGGGTACACGCGCCCATCCCACGAGGATTGCTTCGCTCCGCTCGCAACGACAAAGTGCTTATTCGAGGTTACTTCACCTCAATCACCCGCGCCGGCTTATCCGCAATACCCATCGCCGTAGCCGTATCGAGCAGCCCGCGCAGCGCCGAGCGGGTGCCGTCAGAATCCGCGCGTTGCAACATTTGCAGCACCAGCGCCGAAATACTCAGGTTCCGCACGTCGTCGGACTTGATGCCGAACTGGTCGATAAACCCGCGCAGATTGGCTTTGAAATCGCCATCATTGCCGAAAAACGCATCTTTCACGGTGCCCAGAACCTCGCTGTTCTGCACGGCGCGGTCGATGGATTTGCCTTTCGTGATTGAGCCGATAATCTGGTCGAAGAACATCGTTTCGCCGCCTACAATGTCGATTTTGGCGGCTTTCAGCGCCTCGCAAATCACGGCGCCCTGCGCGGCGGCAATGTCTTTCTGAATAGTGATTTGCGCCAACTCCACCGATTTTTCTTTGTCGAGGCGGAGCTTGAATTCTTCGTGGTCTTTGCCCACGCCGTCGAGCTTTTTCATCGCGTCGGCTTTGGCCTCGATGCCTTTGGCTTCCACCGCGAATTTCTGCTCGCTGACGGCGGCTTCGGCGAGGCCCTTTTTCTGGTCGGCGTCGGCGCGGGCTTCGATGATGCTCGCGTCGGCCAGCCCTTTCTCGCGACTGACTTTGGCGGCTGCGAGGCCCAGCTTTTCGTCGGCCTCAGCCTGCGCGCCCGCCTTGGCTTGGATAGCCTGCGCCTCGGCGGCGGCCGTGAGTTGCAGTACCTGCACCTCGGCCTCGCCTTCTTTTTGGCGGGCTCCTGCTTTGGCCTGCATCACCTGGGCCTCGGCGAGGCCCACGGCGGTGGCTTTGGAGGCCTCAGCTTCGGCCAGCACCCTGATGGCCTGAGCGCGCTGCTCGGCGGCGGCTTTTTCGGCCTCCGCGTCGATTAGGGCTTGCTTGGCGCGGAACTCGGCAGCCTGTTTTTCCATCTCGGCCGTGCCTACCAGCGCAATGGTGCTTGCCTGCGTCTGCTGCTGCGCGGCCGTCAGGGCCACCAGCTTTTCGCGCTCGGCAGCGGCTTGGGCGCGGGTGTCTTTGATTTTTTCTTCCTCCTGCACGGTCGCCTTTTCCACGGCGATGCGCTCGCGGATGATGGCTTGAATATTCTTGCGCTCTTCCTCGACGGCTTTTTCCTTCTCAATCTGCGCCAGCGCCACGATGCGCTCGCGCTCGTTGATTTCGAGGGCTTTGGCCTGCGCCACGCGCTCGGTTTCCACGGCGTCGGTGCGCTGCTTGTTGCGCTCGGCCACCAGAATCTGCCGGTCGCGGTTTTGCGTGGCGATTTGCAGCTCTTCGTCGGTCTGAATTTTCGCGCGCTCGGCTTTCAGGCGCTCTTCCTGCGTTACTTTTTCGGTTTCGGCCAGCTCGCGCGCCTTGATGCTCGCTATCTCGCGCTTTTGCTTTTCCTGATTTTCGGCGAGTTGTTTTTCGAGCTGCAAAATTGTCTCCTGCGCCTCTACGTCCTGCTTTTTGATGGTGCGCTGCTTGTCGCGCTCAATCTGATTGGCCTGAATCTTCTGCTCGGCCGTGAGGGCGATGATTTTCTTGATGCCCTCGGCGTCGAGAATGTTGTTCTCATTCAGCGCCGAAAGCGGCGTTTGTTCCAGATAATCAATCGCGCAGTCATCGAGCACGTACCCATTCAAATCGGTGCCGATGACGCGCAGAATTTCCTGCTTGAATTCCTCACGCGAGTTATACAGCTCCACGAAATCAAACCGCTTGCCCACGGCCTTCAATGCCTCCGAAAACTTAGCGTCAAACAACTGCTCCAACGCCGCCGGGTCGGATGCGCGCTTACACCCGATGCTTTGCGCGACGTGCATCACATCGGCAGGCGTTTTATTGACCTGCACGAAAAAATTAACCTTCACGTCGGCCCGCAAATTATCCTTACACACCAACCCTTCGGAGCCGTGGCGCTCAATCATCATCGATTTAAGCGTGATATCCATCACTTCCAATCGGTGAATAATCGGAATGACGAACATTCCCGAAAACGACACTCTCGTGTCGCCTAAGCCAGTGCGGACGAGAGCTTCGCCCTGCACTGCTTTCTGGTACATCCGCACCAGAATCGAAAGAAAACCGAGGATGAGGAGCGCGATAAAAATCAGCGCCGCCCAGGAGAGTTGTGCCAGCATTGGAGTAGGGGAGGTGGGTGGGGTGGTGGGTGGTGGGTGGTAGGTGGTAGGTGGTAGGTGGTAGGTGGTAGGTGGTAGGTGTTGGGTATTAGGTGTTGGGTGTTAGGGGTTTGTCATTGCGAGCGTAGCGAAGCAATCCTCGTTTGCTCGGCGCGAGCGCTCGGCTCGTGTGCTCAGCCGCCGCGCCCATCCTACGAGGATTGCTTCGCTACGCTCGCAATGACAGACTATGGTAGCTGATTTTAATACGATTCAATCAAATAGCACCGCTTTTCAGCGTCGAAGTCAATGACCAGTGCCTGGTCGCCCTTGCGAAAAGTAGCTGTCGGCGAAATGGCTTTCACGTTGAGCATCAACGGCGCCCCATCCGTCAGCCGGACGCTGGCCTGCCCCAGCAGATCGTGCGTAGCGGGCAGCACCACCGTGCAGACTCTGCCGACCGCCTGTACGCCCGTGCCGTGGTCTTTTTCGAGCGCCGCAAACAGCCGCACGAATGGCAGCGTCAGAAATTTCGCCACGAACAGGCTGCCCAGCAGCAGCGGCACCGTCAGGGCCAGACCTACCAAGCCGGAGCGGTTGTGCAGGAAATAATTCGTCAGGATACTGCCCACCCACAGCGGCAAGGCCACGCACGACAGCCAAAATATTAGTGGCACCCGCGCCAGGTTAAAAAACGCCAGCGCCGAGTTGAGCCACTCGGTGCCGAGACCGCCGTCGGGGCCGTAGTGGTGGTGCCCGATGTCGGGTTGCACGTCGTGGTGAATATCGAGGTCGAGCGACTTCACGCCGAGCAGCCCTACCATCACTGTCAGCCAATACAGCCCCACGAACACCAGCAAGCCGGTTGGCAGCAGGTTTGGCGGCGAGATGGCGGCTTGTAGAAGTTCGGTCATCGGGAGGTGAGGAGTACGAAAATGTAATTCGGTAACCCGCGAACTTCCCTCCCCGGCTGGGGAGGAGTTGGGGGTGGGGCGACCACGGCGGTTGGGCAATGCGGCTGCGTGACGGCGGTTAAGCGATGCGGTTGGGCGGTAGAGACGCATCCTTGCGTCTCCGGCGGTTAGGCGACGACAGTTAAGCGACGGGGTTGGGCACCCAGCAGCGGAGACACTACGGCCTGGCCACCGTGCCCAGCCGCCGTGGTCGCCCCACCCCCAACCCCTCCCCAGCCGGGGAGGGGAGTTTTTTAATTACCGGCAACCACATTGCCCAGCCGCCGATACATATTACTCCCCCGGCGGCAGCGCCAGCCGCTCTTTCAAGGCGTTGAGCGCGAGGGCGGCGCGGTCGGCGGGCGCTTGCGTAAGGGCTTTGTCGATTTCGGCGTCGATGCTGCGAGGTTGCTGATTGAGGTCGCCGTAGGCCTGAGCGAGGGCTTCGTCTTGGGCCACGCGCTCCTTCATCCGTTCGAGCAGGGCGATGGTACCCGACGAATCGAGGCGCGCGAGTTGCTCGTTGATGGTGCGCGTAGCCGTGCTGACACGGACTCGCGCGCGGAGCGTGTTCAGCTCGTTTTCCCACTGGCCGATAGTGGTTTTGAGCTGCTGCACGTTCTGGTCGAGTTGCGTGGCCGAGGCCTCGAATTTCTGCTGGTCGGAGGCGGCGCGGGCGGCGTGGGCGTCGTGCTCGGCTTTTTTGAGCAGGGCTTCGCCGGCCAGTCGGTCGGCTTCGGTGGCCGGCAACTCGCCGCGCCGGGCGCGTTGGAGGAGCTGAATGGCTTTGCCCTCGTAGTCGGCGGCGCGCTGGCGGGCCTGCTCGCCGTCGGTGCGCGCGCGGATGATCATCGCCTTTACGTCGGCGAGGGCATGGAGGGCTTTGTCGAACTCGGCCCGCAAGTCGCGGATGCCTTGCTCGGTGAGCTTAATCGGGTCTTCGAGTTTATCGACGGCCGAATGCGCTTCGGCTTGCCCGATTTTGAAAAGGCGGGAGAATATGCTCATTGGTGGGGGGCAGGTGTTGGGTGTTAGGTGTTGGGTGTTAGGCCTTTGTACTGCGAGCACGTAACGCCAAGCTCCAGCTTGGCCTGGCGCACGTAAAACGCGGCTGTGCCGCCGTGTTGGCGTGATGCCAAGCTGGAGCTTGGCGTTACGTTTATTAGAATGCTCTTCAAAATGTCAATTTGTGTTATTCTGCGGTCGAAAAGGCAATCAACTCCACGGCAAACTCGCTCAGCAGCAGCCCCAGCGAGTTGAAGCAGGCGCCTAATTCATCGCGGTCGAGGGTGGCGAGTTGCAAGGTATCGCGGAAGATGACGCGGCGGCCCGACTCGTCGAGCACGAAGGCGCCGTGGATGATGTCGCGGTTTTTTTGCAGCAGCCGCTGGTAGATGCGAAGCGTCGGCTCGGGCAGCGTGACGAGGTGCTGTTCGAGAATCAGCAACGGGTCGGCGCACCCGATAACGAGCTGCTGAATCCCCAGTTCGGGCTTGCTCACCACGAAAATGCCTGTCGCCTGGTCGGCAATTTCCACGACGCCGCCCAACTCGTGCAGGTAGAGGCGAATGCGGTCGAAGGAGGCGGTTGTCACGGGGGCGGAAGGAAGGAGGTGGCGAAGAACAGATGCGGGAAAGACGGTGGCAGGCGGGAGCGGGTTGCTTGTTGGCTCAAAAAAGCAGCCGCAATTTTTGGGTCTTGTTGAAACGAACAGTAGATTTGTGCTCTATTGCTACGCAAAGGTTGTGTGGTGAGCTCAAATTTTGAGCAACATCTTTATGTGATGCCGCCGGATGTCGTTTATCGGAGCCAATATTCGGAAGATTCGGGCAGTTCGCAAGTTCAGTCAGGCGGCGTTTGCCGAGTTGTTCGGGCTGGCGCGGCCGAGCGTAGGCGCGTGGGAGGAAGGCCGCTCCGAACCCAAAACCGACACGCTCATTCTCATCGCCCAGCATTTCGGCGTCTCGGTCGATATGCTCCTCACCAAGGAGCTGACAGTCAATGACCTGCTTCATTTCGACCTCTATCAGCATCAACGGCACGCCACCGCCGCCGCCCCGCCACTTCACCCAGATCAGCAAGCGCCGCTGACGCCCTTCGTCCGGGCCGACCAATCGCTCGAATACGCAATGCGCTGCCAGGACCCCACGTGGATTGCCGCGCTGCCGCTGCTCACGCTGCCGCCCGGCCTCAGTCCGGCCACCCGCGCCTTTGAAGTCGGCACCTCAGAGATGGCGCATCAGCCCACCGGCGGCCTCCGGCCGCGCGATGTAGTGGTGGGCGCGCTCATCCGCCCGGCCACCGCTGCCACCGCCTTGCGGGGCGGACAATGCTACGTTATTGTCTCGCGCAACGGGTTGGTGATGCGCCGTTTAGTCACTTTTGAAGGCGCCTCAACTACCTTACACCTCACGGCCGACAACCCTGATTACCCCACCACCACGCTCGCCTTGCGCGACATCCTCGAAATCTGGCACATACAAGTTGTGCTCACCCCGCCGCCCCCGCCGCCCGCCACCCTCGATGAGCGCGTGGCGCGGTTGGAGGAGCTGGTGGCGCGGCTGACGACCGGCTGATTGCTTCGTTGTTAAGCGTCAAGTATCCGCCCCATCCAACACCGCCCGCAAATCGGCCGGAATGGGCATCGGCTGCTCGGGCGGCACGTTGGCGCCGCCGGTGTTGCCGGTGGGTACCCGGTCCAGCAGCGACAGGAAAAACCCCGCCACCACGCGCGGCATCTGCCCGAGCACCTCGCGCGCGTCGGCGCGGCGCGCGGCGCGCGGCGCGCGGCGTAGGCGAGCATTCGTAGGTGGGCGTACGTATGCGCCACGGCAGAGCGCTGCCCCAGAATGTGGGCGCGCTCCAGGTGGCGCCACGCGGTAGGCAGGTCGGCGGCGCGCTCGGCGGCCGTGGCCGCGCGCAACTCGGCGGCGAAGTGGGGGCGAAGCGAGGCAGGCAGCAGCAGGCTCATCGCACAGCGAATTAAATGACCTCCCGAATCAAATAATCATTCCGCTTCGCGCCATTTATCGACACCATTTCGGCCAGAAAACCCGCCAGGAATAATTGTGTGCCCAACACGATTGCCACCAGCGCCAGGAAAAACAGTGGCTGGTCGGTGACGGCGCGCGCCTTCTGGTTATGCAGTGAGAGCCAGATTTTTTCCGTCAGCAGCCACACCGTGATGAAGAAGCCCAGTCCGAACGCGGCCGTGCCCATCGTGCCGAAAAAGTGCATCGGGCGGCGCCGGAAGCGGCTCACGAACGTGATGCTCGCCAAATCCAGGAAGCCGTAGATAAAGCGTTCGAGGCCGAATTTGGTCACGCCGTATTTGCGCTCCTGATGCTGCACCGGCTTTTCGCCGATGCGCTTAAAGCCATTCCATTTGCCGATGACCGGGATGTAGCGGTGCATTTCGCCGTACACCTCGATGCTTTTCACGACGCGGCGGTCGTAGGCTTTGAGGCCGCAGTTGAAATCGTGCAGCTCGATGCCCGAAATGGCGCGCGTGGCAGCGTTGAAGAGCTTCGTGGGGATGGTCTTGCTCAGCGGGTCGTAGCGTTTCTGCTTCCAGCCGCTCACCAGATCGTATTTTTCCTCTACGACCATCCGGTACAGCTCCGGAATCTCGTCGGGCGAATCCTGCAAGTCGGCGTCCATCGTGATGACGACACCACCGCGCGCCTCCCGAAACCCGATGTGCAGCGCCGCCGATTTGCCATAGTTGCGGTTGAAGCGAATGCCGCGAATGAACCGGTTGGTAGCCGCCAGCCGCTGAATGACGGCCCACGAATCGTCGGTGGAGCCGTCGTCGAGGAGCAGCACTTCGTAGGTGAAGGTGTGCGCGTCCATCACGCGCGCAATCCAGGCGGTCAGCTCCGGCAGCGATTCGGCTTCATTCAGCAGCGGAATCACGACAGAAATCAGCGGAGAGGCGCCATCCGTGGTCGGGAGGGCAGGCAGGAGCTTACTCAAACTGTGGACGACTGTTTTTGGTAATTGCCGATACGATCAGCGAGATGATGAACCCGCTCAATACCGAGAAGAATATCCCAAACGCGAACATCGCCCCTGGCCCCATAAACTTGGCGCTGATGGCCATCGCATCATCAATCTGCGAGTCCGACATAGTGCCTTGCGCTTCCATCTGGGCGCGCTGCACGTCCATCATCCGTTGGGTGTATTCGGTATCGACGCTGGTGGTGTAGAAGACGAAGAAAATGGTACCCAGGACACCCGCCACCACGCTCAGCAGCGTACCGAGGCCGAGACCCTGGCTATACTCCATATAGCCGCCGTTCAGCTCTTTGAATTTCTTGTGGGCGAGGTAGATGCCGGCCACTGAAATCAGCAGCCCCAGCCACCGAAGCGGCGATTGGTCGGTCTTGGTCAGAAACTGAATCAGCGAAAAGACGATGCCCGCGAGGCCCGTCAGCAAGCCGAAGCGGATGGCGAGCGGCAGCACTTTGGGCGGGTCGGGCGTCGTTACTGGGTCGGCGTAGTACATCGTTGCGAGGAGTTGGGATGAGGGAATCCGGCGCGAGCTTCGTGCCCGCCGCCCGAAAGGTAGCGGTGCGCGCCGCAGAGTTGCGCCGATACGCCTACTCTACTTCTTTCGGCGGGCGTGGCGCGCGCTCCGGCTCAGTGCCTTCGGGGTTGGCCTTGCGGAGCAGGATGGCGCCGAGCAGCGCCGCGAGCACGGCCGGCAGGAACCGGCGGATGGCTTCATCAACGGCTACTGCGCCCGCGTTCAGCTCGCGCGCGGCGGCCACTTGCGCGGCGTACACGGCGCGGCCGTCGGGCAGGGTCTCGAGGCGGGTGCGTTGGGCTTCCAGCATTGCCAGCGTGGACGTTACGTGGCGTTGGCGCAGGGTCTGACCGCCAATCAGCACCACCAGCCCGAGCAGCAGCGCCAGCGCCCCCGCCGAAAGCGCCGCGAGTAGCGCACCCAGCTTCAGCCCGCGCCCAAATCCCATTTCCGTATCGCGGCGGCGGCGGTAAAGTACCAGTGCCACCCAAATCACGAACCCTCCCAGCGGAAACAGCAAGATGGGTAGGCGCCGGTCGAAGACGTTGTCGCCAGCCACAGCCACCACGGCCCACGCCACCACGTTAAGCGTCACCAGTAGCCCCGCGTAGCGCGCGGCGTGAATGCCCAGCGACGGCGACGACAGCCACCGCCACCACGGACGCGCCATTGGCGGGGGTGACGCAGATTCAGTTTGCTGCTTCATTTAGAATGCGGCCATAAAGCCGGTTTCAGTGATGATGCCCACCGCCCGGCCGCGCAGTCGGTGGCCGTAAAACGGACTGTTGCGCGCCAGCGAAGCCGTATCGGCGGGGGCGGGCGTCCAGTCAAGCGTAGGGTCGAAGAGGGTCAGGCGGGCCGGGGCGCCGGCCGCCAGCGACGCGGGCGCGGGCCAGCCCAGCACGGTGCGTGGGCCGGTGGTGAGGCGTGCCAACAGCGTGTCGAGCGGCAGCCCGCCGTGCGTGTTGAGCACGGCGAAAGCGGTTTCGAGGCCGATGGCGCCGAATTCTGCGAGGTCGAACTCGAGGTCTTTGCCCTCGGGGTCGTGCGGCTGGTGGGCGCTCACGGCGGCGTCGAGGGTGCCGTCGGCCAGCCCCTCGCGCAGGGCGGCGCGGTCGGCGTCGGCGCGGAAGGGCGGGCGCACCTTGTAGCTCGTCTCGAAGGGCGGCAGCTCGTCGTCGGTGAAGGCGAGCTGGTGGGCGGCCACGTCGGCCGTCACGGCGAGGCCGCGCGCTTTGGCTTCGCGCAGCAGCGCCACGGCGCCCGCCGTGCTCACGCCGGCCACGTGCAGGCGGCCCCCGGCGTATTCGAGCAGGCGCAGGTCGCGGGCGAGTTGCAGGTCTTCGGCCAGCGACGGCAGCCCGCGCAGGCCCAGCCGCACACTCACCGGTCCTTCGTGGATTTGCCCGCCCGCGCTCAGGCCCGTGTGCTCGGGGCGGTTCATCACCACGGCGCCGAGGGGCGCGGCGTATTGCAGAGCGCGCACCAGCGTTTCGGCCCGCTGGATGGGGTGGTTGGGGCCGTCGGAAAAGGCCACGGCCCCGGCGGCGCGCAGGTCGTGATACTCGGTGAGGTCGTTGCCGGCCGCATCGACGGTAGCCGCCGCCACCGGGTGGAAGCGCACCGGCAGCCCCGCCGCGCGCTGGCGCACGTAAGCCACGGCCGCGCGCGATTGGGGCAGCGGCGGCGCGTCGGGGTGCAGCAGCACGTCGGTGAAGCCGCCGCGCGCCGCCGCCCGCGCACCCGACTCAAACGTTTCGCGCGCCTCGTGGCCCGGCTCGCCGAGGCAGCACTGCAAATCAATCCAGCCGCTCGATATGTGCAGGTCGGCGGCCGTCAGGCGCTGCTCGTCGGCCGCTTCGGCGGGGGCGTCGCCGCTGAGTATCTCCACGATGCGGCCGTCGCGGATGCGGATGTGCCGCCGCTGCCCGTGGTGCGGCCCGCCGGGGTCGTGGATGTGAGCGGAGAGGAGGAGGAGGGTCATTTGGCGAAAAGTGGAGCCGGCACGTTGCCCGCGCGATGTTCAGGAACGATTCGTAGGGGCGGGCCTTGCGCCCGCCCGCGCTTCGGCAATGCGTAGCGCACGGGCGGGCACAAGGCCCGCCCCTACGGCAGGTAGCGAATCAACAACACCTCAATCAACAAAAACACCAGCGCCGCCACCAGCGCGTACTTCCACAGCGGCTCGCCGAGCGTATCGGCGCGGAGCTGCTCGACGGCGCCGAGGCCCGCGCCCGCCTCCACCACGCGAATGCGCGGGTTGGCGGCCACCGCCGTCCGTAGCTCTGCCGGGCTGTACTGCGCGAGGGCCGATTCGCGTTTGTCGTAATTGAAGGCCAGCGTTTGGGGCGGTTCGCCGGTTTTGCGGAGCGTGTAGAAACCCGCCTGCGCCAACTCGGCGGGCAGGCTCAGGGTCAGGCGACCGTCGCGGACTTGCTGCTCCGGAATGAAGGCCGTAGTGTCGGTGCCGCTGCTTTGGCGCACCAGTCGGAACACGTCTTTGCGCGCGTCCTGCGTCCGCACGGGCAGGCTCAGGCGGCGACTGCCGAGCGGGTACGCGAGCTGCTGCGGCGCGCGGTAGCTCTGCTGCGCCAGTCGGTAAAGCGTGGGCACGAAGAGGGCGTTGGCGGCAAAATCGCCGGCCCGCGCATCCAGCGGCGCGGCCAGCACCCACACCGTGCCGCGCCCCACCCGGAACGCGCTCAGCAGCGGCCCACCCGCGCGCAGGCGCAGCACGTCGCGCCCGGAGCGGCTCCAGGTGAGCGTGGGCGCCACTTTCGGCACCGCCAGGTTGGCGACGGGCGCCGTGAACACGCCCCGGAAAAACGGGTCGCGCTCGTCGGGGGCGGCCACAGGCAGCGGGGTTGCCGTGCCGCCGGGCGTTTCGGGCAGCAGCCGCACGGTGCTCAGCCCCAGGCTCTGAAAAAACGACGTGTACGACGCGCGGTCGGCGCCCACGGCGGGCACCACCAGCACCGACCCGCCGCCGCGCGCGAAACGGCCGATGTTTTCGCTCAGGCCCGCCGAAATGCTCGGCAGCTCCTGCACGAGCAGCAAATCGGCAGCGGCGGCGGTCTGGTAGTTGAGGCTGCGCTCGTCGGCGGGAGTGTAGGCAAAGCCCGGCTCGCCGGCGAAGGCTTTTTGGGCGGGCGTTTCAACGGAAGTCGATGCGGCCAGTCCGAACACCCGAATCGGCGGCGCCACGCGCAGCGTGAAGTAGTAGGTGTTGTCGAAGGTCACGGGCACGTCGGCCACCTCCACGCGGCCCCGCAACACGCCCGTGGCGGGCGGCACCCGAAAATCAATTTCCGTCGATTTGGCCTCGCCGGGCGCCAAATCGAGACTGAAACCGGATACCTGCTGGTCGCCGACGAGCACTTTCACGGCCACGCCGGTGGCTTTTTCGGCGCCCGAGTTGGCTACCCGCACCAGCAGCCGGTTCGACTCGCCCGACCGCACGAATTCATCCGTCAGCGCCACCGTATCCACGAACACGTTGCGGGTGCTTTGCGCCGTGAGCGGCAGCAGGTACACGTCGGCATCGGGCGGCGCGGCGGCCAGCAGGTCTTTCGGCACGAAGGCATTGCGCTGAAAATCGGAGAGCAGAAACACGCGCGTACCCGGCCCGGCGTCGTCGGTGGCGAGCAAGCGGCGCAAGGCTTCCGGCGCCGCCGCCCGGCGTGGCGAGTACCCCAGGCGGGCCACGCCGTCGAGCAGGGCCGGGGCGGGCACCCCCGTGGTGCCGCCGCTGAATCCGTTGTCGAGCAGCCGGAAGCGGGTGCTGTTGCCGAAGGCCGTGCTGAGCTGGCGCGTCTGGCTCTTGGCTTCGTCGAGCAATGCCACGGCCGCCGTGCGGCTCACGTTCTGCATACTCAGCGAGTTGTCGAGGTACAGGCGCACGTCGGTGGGCGGCGGCGTCCCGGCGTTTTTGGCCGGCAGAAACGGCTGCGCGAACGCCAGCACGAGCGCCGCCAGCGCCAGACAGCGAGCCGCCAGCACGAGCAACCGCTTCAGCCGACGGCTCCGCGCCGTCACCTGCTTCACTTGGCGCAAAAACGCCACGTTGGTGAACACCACCCGCTGCGGCCGGCGCATCTCCACCAAGTGGATGATGATGGGAATCGCCAGCGCCAGCAGCCCCCACAGGAAAGACGGAATCAGAAATATCATTGCCGACACGAAGGTACGCGGAGCGAAAAAGGTGCGGGGCGAGAAGTGGCAATTGCCGCGCGTCTGATGTGAATCATTGCCTGATTGTAGAGACGCATCCTTGCGTCTCCGCTGCTGAGCGTCGTTGCTGGGCGCCTAACCGCCGTGCCGTGCAGCGGAGACGCAAGGATGCGTCTCTACGACTCGTACCCCGATTCTAAACGTGCTCCGCGTATTGCCGACCTTTGTACCCCCATTTACCCTCCTCACTTTGGGCATCATCCGCCGCCAGGGCCTTCAAAACACGCTCATCTCGTACGTAGGCGTCGGCGTAGGCTTTCTCAACAACGTCTTCCTGTTCACTCACTTTCTGGCGAAGGCTGAGCTGGGCCTCATCCGCCTGCTGATTCAGGTCGGGGTGATGGTGGCACTGCCCGCTGCCCTCGGGCTGCCCAACGTAGCGGCCCGCTTTTTTCCCGGCTTCCGCGACCGCGCCGACCGCCACGGCGGCTTCCTGTGGCTGCTGCTGAGTATTCCTACGGCGCTCTACGGCGTGGTGGCGCTGCTTTTTCTGCTCGCCAAGCCCGCCGTGCTGGCCTACTACGCCGGGCACTCCGAACTGCTGCCGCGCTACCTCGATTGGGTGCTCGTGCTCGGATTCGGCTTTCTGGTGTACAACCTGCTCGATGCCTACCTGCGCTCGCTCTACAAGACGGTCGTTTCTTCACTGATTCAGGATGTGCTGCTGCGCCTCGGCACGGCCACGGCGGTGGGCATCTATGCGCTCGGTTGGGTATCGTTCGATGGCTTCGTGGCGCTGTTCGTGGGCGTCAATTTCCTCGGCACGGTAGGGCTGGCGGTGTATGCGGCGTGGCTCAGGCAGTTGTTTGTCTGGCCCGACTGGCGCGCGTTTCGCGGCGGATGCCTCGCCGAAATGCTGCGGTTTGGCCTGTTTTCGGTGCTCGGCAACCTCTCCAACACCGTCATCGCTACCGTCGATTCGCTGATGATCCTGCGCTTCGGCACCGATGCCGACGTCGGCGTCTATACCACAGCCTTTTTCGTGACGAGCGTACTGCTCGTGCCCGCTCGCTCGCTCTACAAGATTGCCACGCCGCAAGTGGCTGATTTCTGGCATCAGGGCGCGATACCGCAGCTTGCCGACCTCTACCGCCGCATCTCGCTGCTCAACCTCACGGCGGGCGGCTACCTCTTTGCGGGCCTCTGGGCCAACGTCGATGTGCTATTCCGTCTGCTGCCGCCCGGCTACGAGCAAGGCCGCTACGTCATTCTGCTGATGGGCCTCGGCCGCCTCTTCGATATGGCCACCGGCATCAACGGCGTCATCCTCTACACCTCCGCGCGCTACCGCTGGGATTTGTTTTTCAATCTATCGCTTGGCGCTCTTACGGTGCTTTCGTGCTGGTATTTCGTGCCGCGCTACGGCATCACGGGTGCCGCGCTGGCGTCAGCGCTCACGCTGGTGGCCGTCAACATCGGGCGGCTGGCGGGCGTGTGGGGCTGGTTCCGAATGCAGCCGTTCACGCGCCGTACGCTGGTGGTGCTCGGCATCATCGGCGCGGCCTACGCGGCGGGCGCCGCCGTGCCCGCGCTCGGCTCGCCGTGGCTCGATTTGGTAGCGCGCGGCACCGTCATTACGGTGGTGTACGGCGGCCTGCTGCTCGGCACGAAGGCCGTGCCCGATGTGGCGGTGCTGGTGGGTGGGGTGATAAAGCGGGTGCGGTAGGAATGCAGTTTTATATTATTACGGCTCGTATAGTGGCAGCGAGGCGGCTTCAACACGTTCCCGAAAGGAAGCATTCCATCGCAGCCAGTCAACCAACCGCAGCGTGCCGCTTACCTGTAAACCCGGCGGCTCCACGGAAGACTCTAGGTGAGGGGCTTGTTCTTCGCCAAACCAACCTGCCTGTGCATTTCTCGCGCCGGGTAGCTGTCCGAAAATATCTTCCAGTAGCCGCCACTGCTCTCTCGTAAAATCCTCCCACCGAAAACAGTATAAATAATCAATCTGTACCATTTCAGGCGCAGCCGATAATGGTACGACGGAGTTAGGATAGTGCCAAATCATAGTTTCAGAAAATTGTTGGAGGAGGCGTTTCTAAAAATAGCCGCCCCAGCCGCTCGGTCAGCAATTCCTGATATTTCGCTTTCAGCTCCTCTGGCAGAAAGCTGTTGCCGATGCGTTGCTGCCACGCGCCTTCTTGTTGCAGCAATTCCTTCATCAAGCTCTGCCGGGTGGTGCCGGGTAACTGCAAAGCATTGGCAAATGCGGTGAAATCGTGCGGCTTCAGGCGGCTTTTTTTGCCGTTGAGGGTAAGCGCCGTCTCCTCGGGGTCGCTCGGCATTGCCAGCTTTGTGGCAACCAGGTCGTAAGCGGGCGAGAGGCGCGTCAGACCATCAATCCCGGTCAGGAGCGAGAAATTTTTGAGGTGCATATCGGCGTTGCCCGTCAGGAAGCAGAATAGTGTAAGCCGAAAGAATGCTGCTTGTTCGAGCGGGACGAACGTGGCAAACCGACTAATAGCTTTGGCCACCTGCTCCATCGAGCCGCGATATTTTTCACTGGCCGGCCGCTCGATGAGTTGAGCCATATCTTCCAGGCGCAGGGCGCCACCCGTTGCGGGGCGGTCGAAGCGCCACGTCAAGTACGCCAGCGCACCGTCGGTGAGGCGCACGAGCGTGTGCTGGGCTACCGGCAGGCCCGCCAGCCCGGCCAGATGCATTGTCAGGTCTTCGTTTTCGGGCAGGTGCGGAAAACGCGCCACTTGCGGTTTCAGAATGAAGTGACCACCCGCCCGTTCCTGAACTATCGTGAAGCGCCGTTCCTCGTTCTCTCTCGCTTCTCGCAGCATCAGCGAGAGCTTGGGCTGAACGCCCGTCAGCGAAATGCCGGCCGTCACGAGGCGCTGGGCGAGTTGTTCGAGGCGCGCTTCGTCGAGGTCGAGCGTTGGCGGGCTGCTGCTGCCGAACAACCGGCGCGCGCAGCGGTAATGATAGTCGCGGGCGCCGCGCTCAGTCAGTGGTGCGTAGCAAGACAGGCAACGGTCAGCCATCGAAGTGCGGTGGTAAGGAAAAGTCTTCCGGTAATGCGTCGATTCGCACGGCGCCGATGCACTCGCGGCAGAGCGTCAGAAGCAGCGTCATCCGGTCGCGCGGGTTGAGTTTCCAGGTATCAAGCGCCACGTCGAGCAGCCACCCCTCCGGAATCAGATTATCAAAAAACGGCAGGAGCGCTCGTGGGTCCGAGTAGGGAGCCTCTCTCACCGGCATCGTCAGGCTGATTGCTGGTCTGCCGCTCGCGCGATACGCCGGAGAATATTGAAAATGATACCCTCTGACGTCGCGCCAGACAATGCCTGCCGGCACGTCGTGGAGAAATACATTACCCGCTTCACTCATCGCATTGCTAGCTAGACATCCAGCGATTCATCTGTTGGCCGAGGTTCCGGCACCGGCCCCACCTGGTGGCCGAATACGTGCAGCACCTGATTTACTTTGTCTAGCTGCAGTGTAGGTTTTCCGCCCTCCAATTCCTTTAAAAACCGCAGCCCTACACCACTGACCTGTGCCAGCTTCAATTGGCTAAGCCCAAGCCGGCGGCGGTGAGCGCGGACGAAAGCAGCAATCGGAGATGAAACGGCAGACGACATTGCGAGGCAAACGACATTGCGAGGCAAAAGTAGTGCAGCACCACAATTGCTTTTTTGAAGCGTACCCGAACGGGTATCATTCAGGGCTGTTTCGGTTAAATAGTACCTGTTCGGGGCCATTTTTCAGCAAAGTTTTGCTAAAAAATGACTTGCCAAAGCCGGCTAGGTCGGCGGTGAGCGCCGCGCACACAATATTCGCCCCCCACGCGCGTCATCCTCCCCAGAATGAACGCGCTGTCTCTCCCCCTCACGGTACTATCTGCTACTCAAGTGGCTGCCTCGCCGGACCGCCAAAATGAGCAAATCGACCTCGTGGTGCACCGCGAACGTCGGCGCCTGCTCGATTTCATCCGGCGGCGCATCCCCGACCCGCTCGACGCCGAAGACGTATTGCAAGACGTCTTCTTCGAGCTGGTGCAGAGCTACCGCCTCGTGAAGCCCATCGAGCAGATGGCGGCGTGGCTCTTCCGGGTGGCGCGCAACAAAATCACCGACCGCTACCGGCGGCCGAAGATTATGGAATCGCTCGACGCGCTGGCCGAAGGTTCCGGCGCCGACCCGGACGGCGAGCCGCGCCTGCTCGCCGAACTGCTCCCCGCCACCGAGGCCACCGACGGCGACCTGCTGCGCGAAGCCCTGCTCGAAGCTCTCGCCGCCGGCCTCGAAGAATTGCCGCCCGATCAACGGCTCGTCTTCGTGGCGCACGAGATAGAAGGCAAATCGTTCAATCAACTGGTCGAGGAAACCGGCCTGCCGCTCAACACGCTGCTGGCGCGCAAGCACTACGCTGTGAAAAAGCTCCGCAACCGCCTCCGCGACCTATACGACGAATATTTCACCGACTAAAAATCCGTCGATATCCGCAGGATGTCACTGGTTTCTTTCCCCCTGAAGCACTCCGATGAACGCTGGTAAAAAAGCTCTGAAAGGGCTAAAAATTCTGTTTTTCGTTGCGTTGTTCGTCCTAGTGGCCGGCTTCGGCACGATGGCTCTCTGGAACTGGCTGGTGCCGTCGCTGTTCGGCGGCCCGCTCGTCACGTTCTGGCAGGCAATCGGCCTACTCGTACTTGGCCGCCTGCTCACGGGCTTCAAACCCGGCGGCGGCTGGGGCCACCGCCGCGGCTACGGGCCACCCTGGGCTGCCCGCAAAATGGTGCGGGCCAAAATGGAGCAACGCCTCGCCTCAATGACCGACGAACAACGCGCCGAATGTCGCGCCCGTCTGGCCAAATGCGGCCCCGGCTGGGCACGGTGGACCGGCGCCGACGAAGCCGAGCCTAAACCCCGCGCTACAGCCGAATAAACCCGCGTTCGCCCGGAGCTTCGCTCCGGCGCGACTGAATACAGGGGGCTGTGCCCCCTGGCGCTCTTTCAGTCACACAAAAAAAGGGCAGCCCGCGAAGGCTGCCCTTTTTTACTCTAAAAAAAACCGCGCGGCGAGGTTAAAAATTCCGCTCCCCCGCCTCGCGCTTGCCCAGCATCACCGCCCCCACCATTGCGCTCAGAAACAGCACCGATGCCAACTCAAACGGCAACAAATACTTCGAGTACAGCACCTGCCCGAGGTTCCGTACCATCCCCACCTGCGAGTTGAACGTAGCCGGGTCGGCGCCGCCGACGTTGACGTCTTTCAGCACCGCCACCAGAATCACCAGCAGCATTCCGCCGGCTGCACCGGCGGCCAGCCGCGCCAAGCCGCTTTTGTGCTGCTCATTTTCGGCGTTCATATTCAGAAACATAATCGTGAACAGGAACAGCACCATAATGGCCCCCGCATACACGATGATGTTCACGGCCGCCACGAATTGCGCGTTCAGCAGCACGTAATGCCCCGAGAGCGTGAAAAACGTCAGAATCAGGTACAGCACCGAGTGTACCGGGTTTTTGGCGAGCACCACCAACAGCGCAAACGCCAGCGTGAGGGAAGTTAGGACGTAAAAAAGAATCGTTGCCACGAGGACTGTAGCGCGGACTTTAGTCCGCAGTTAAAACCAAAAAACTATTAACAACTGCGGACTAAAGTCCGCACTACAGCGCGGTCAGCTTGGTCCGCAGCCGGTCGGCCTCCTCCGCCGAGAGCTGAATGCCGCGCGTCGAGCGGGCATCCGGCGACACTGGCTCCACCAGGCGGTCTTTGCCGTAGATGAATTCGTCGCGCTCGAAGCGCGGCGGCGCCATCCGATCATTTTGCAGATAGACGGCGGCTTTCGGGCAGGCCTCTTCGCAGAGGCCGCAGAAAATGCACCGGAGCATATTGATTTCGTAGCTCACGGCGTACTTCTCCTCGCGGTAGAGGTGTTGCTCGCCTTTCTTGCGCTCGCCAGCAATCATCGTGATGGCTTCGGCCGGGCACGCCACGGCGCACAGCCCGCAGGCCGTGCAGCGCTCGCGGCCCTGCTCGTCGCGTTTGAGCACGTGCAAGCCCCGGAAAGCGGGCGCCAGCGGGCGCTTCTCCTCCGGGTACTGAATGGTGGCTTTCTTCTTGAAAAAGTGGCGCAGCGTAATGCTCAGGCCCTGAAAAATGGCCGGCAAGTAAGCGCGCTCCACAAACGTCATCTCGCGTTTTTCGAGGCGCTTGGCGCGGGTGCTGAGTGGTTGCATCGAACGGGCAGAATCAGGAATTGGGACGAAGGACGATAGCTTCCACCGCGCGAGGCCGCTTGTCAAACTCGCCCATTTCTTCAATCTTGTCGCCGAGCCGCATTACAGACAGTCGGAGTTCGCCAAGCGAGAGGTTCGTCTTTGCCTGCTCTCGCTGAAGTACTCGCACCTTCTCCGTTAACGCTTGCAGGGCTTGGGTTTGCACGTGAGATTGGGCCAACTGTTCGGCCATTATCTCAATCAGGCGAGGGTCGGTGTTGTAAGCCATCGTCGTTTCAAGTGTATGAGGTCAGAACAACTCCTGCTTAATCAAAATCACCGCCCCCGTCGCCACGATGTTGAGAATCGAGAGCGGCAGCAGGATTTTCCAGCCCAGGTGCATCAGTTGGTCGTAGCGGAAGCGCGGCAGCGTCCAGCGCACCCACATAAAGAAGAAGATGAACAGGATAATCTTCGTGAACAGCGCGCCGATGCTGAGGGCGGTGGTAATGTTGGTGCCCACCGTGACGCCGAACTGATCGATCAGCGCCGCCCGCACTTCCACGATGAACGGGAAGTTGAAACCGCCGAAATACAGTGTGCTCATCACCGCCGAGGCCACGAAAATATTGACGTACTCAGCGAACAGGTACAGCCCGAGCTTCATCGACGAATACTCGGTGTGGTAGCCGCCCACCAACTCCGTTTCGCACTCGGGCAAATCGAACGGTGTACGGTTCGTCTCGGCGAAGGCGCAGATCAGGAAGATGATGAAGCCGAGCGGCTGATACAGAATATTCCAGCCGCCGGACGACTGTTGGTCAGCGATTTCGCGCAGGCTCAGCGTCTGCGTCATCATCAGCAGCGCGATGAGCGACAGGCCCATCGCCAGCTCGTAGGAGATGTTTTGCGACGCGGCGCGGATGGCGCCCAGCAGCGAAAACTTGTTGTTCGACGCCCAGCCGCCAATCATCAGCCCATACACACCCAGCGACACCACGCCGAAGATGTACAGCATCCCGATGTTCACCTCCGTAGCCTGCACCAGGTACGGAATGCCGTCGATGATAATACGGTCGCCGAACGGAATCACGGCCCACGCCATACAAGCCGTAATCATCGCCACGCACGGCCCGATGACGAACAGCGCGCGGTTGGCGGTGGCGGGGAAGAATTCTTCCTTGAAAAACATCTTACCGGCGTCGGCCAGCGGTTGCAGCAGGCCGCCCCACCCGGCGCGGTTCGGCCCGGAGCGGTCTTGCATAAACGCCGCCACCTTGCGCTCGGCCCAGGTAGAGTACGTTGCGATGCCCAACGACATTCCGAACACAATCAGAATGACGGCACCGCTGAATAAGAGTGGAAGAGGCACGGGGAGAAAGAGTCGAAGTTCGAGGTGAGAGGTTCGATGTACCGCTTGACTACGGCATCGACGTATGTTGCGCCGCTTGCTGCTCGCTGGCCACGATATCGCGGTTCAGCTCCGAGGAGGTCGAGACGGGCAAGTTCGGCACGATGGTCGGCAGCTTCCAGTCGGTGCCCAGTTCGGGGTGGTTGGCCGAGATGACCGACTGCCGCGCAATCCGGCGCGGACCTTCGATAACCCAATCCGACGTCTGCTTTTTCTCGAAGCGGCACGTGTTGCAGATGAACTCGTGGACTTCGTTGTACGCATCCTTACGGCCCGTCACGCGGAGCACTTCGTCGCCGCGATACCAGAGCGTCACGTTGCCCGAGCAATTTGGCGTGGGGCAATCGCGGTGGGCGTCCACGGGTTTCGTGAACCACACGCGCTGCTTGAAGCGGAAGGTTTTGTCGGTCAGGGCGCCTACCGGGCACACGTCGATGACGTTGCCAATCATCTCGTTGTCGAGCGAGTTTTCGATGTAGGTGCCGATTTCGGCCGCATCACCCCGCCCCAGTACGCCGTGGACGCGCTTTTCGGTGAGCTGGTCGGCCGTATAGACGCAGCGGTAGCACAGAATGCACCGCGTCATATGGAGCTGGATGTAGGGGCCAAGGTCGATTTTGTCGAACGTGCGGCGCTCCTCTTCATAGCGCGTACCGGCGGTGCCGTGGTCGAAGGCGAAGTTTTGCAGGTCGCACTCGCCGGCCTGGTCGCACACGGGGCAGTCGAGAGGGTGGTTGATGAGGAGCATCTCCACCACGCCTTTCCGCACGTCGAGTACCTGTTGCGAGGTGGTGTTCTCGACCACCATTCCGTCCTGCACGGGCGTGATGCACGAGGCCACGAGCTTCGGCATCGGGCGCGGGTCTTTGGCCGACCCGGCCGCCACCCGCACCAGACACGCGCGGCACTTGCCGCCCGAGCCTTTCAGCGAAGTATAGTAGCACATCGCGGGCGGCACGGTGGCGCCGCCCAGTTGCCGGGCCGCGTTGAGGATTGTCGTACCGTCCGGTACTTCGATTTCCTGGCCGTCGAAAGTGATTTTAGCCATTGCGTTGAGCAGGCGGAAAGTCAGTAGTCAAGAAAAATTTAGGCGAGCACCGCCTCACCCCGATACACGGCCCCCGGCTGGGTAGCCGCCTTCGGGTGGCGCACGTGCCACTCGAACTCGTGGCGGAAGTGGCGCACGGCGGCGGCCACGGGCCACGCCGCCGCTTCGCCGAGCGGGCAGATGGTGTTGCCTTCAATCTGCTTCGCCACGCTCACCAGCAGGTCGATGTCGTGCTCGTGGCCGTGGCCGTGCTCGATGCGGTGCAACACTTTTTCGAGCCAGCCGGTGCCCTCGCGGCACGGCGAGCACTGGCCGCAGCTTTCGTGGTGGTAAAACCGCGAAAACGACCACGTATTCCGCACGATGCACGTGCTTTCGTCCATCGCGATGAACCCGCCCGAGCCGAGCATCGTGCCCGTCACAAAGCCGCCATCGCTCAGCGATTCGTAGGTCATCAGGCGCGGCTCGCCGGCCGCCGTTTTCAGAATCAGCTCCTTCGGCAGAATCGGTACGGACGAGCCGCCCGCCACCACGGCTTTCAGGTCGCGGCCTTTCCAGATGCCGCCGCAATACTCGTCGGAGTAGATGAACTCCTCCACCGGCACACCCAGCTCAATCTCGTAAATGCCGGGTTTGTTGAGGTGCCCGCACGCCGAAATCAGCTTCGTGCCCGTCGAGCGGCCTACGCCAATCTTGGCATACTCGGCGCCGCCTTCGTTCACGATGACCGGCACGGCCGCGATGCTCTCCACGTTATTGACCACCGTCGGGCAGCCGTACAGCCCCCACACGGCGGGGAAGGGTGGCTTGTTGCGCGGGTTGCCGCGCTTTCCTTCCAACGATTCGAGCAGCGCCGTTTCCTCGCCGCAGATGTAGGCGCCGCCGCCGGGGTGGACGTACAAATCCAGGTCGTAGCCCGACCCCAGAATGTTTTTGCCCAGAAAGCCCTTCGCGTAAGCCTCGTCAATCGCCTTCTGCACAATCCGCAGCACGAACATCAGCTCGCCCCGGATGTAGATGTAGGCCGTTTTGGCGCCCAGCGCGTACGACGACGTAATCATCCCCTCCACCAGCAGGTGGGGGAGCTTCGTCATCAGGTGGCGGTCTTTGAAGGTGCCCGGCTCCGACTCGTCGGCGTTGCACACGAGGTAGCGCGGCTTGTCGGATTTACGGTCGAGGAAGCTCCATTTCATCCCCGTGGGGAAGCCGGCGCCGCCGCGCCCGCGCAGGCCGGAGGTTTTTACTTCCTCCATCACCTCGTCGGGCGTCATCGTCTTCAACGCCTTCTCCACCGAGCGGTAGCCGCCGTGGCGGCGGTACACGTCGAAGGTGTCGATGTTGGGGACGTTGAGGTGTTCGGTTAAAAGCTTGCGGCCCATTTGGGGAAGAAATGACTATCGGTCCGAAAATTTGTCTTCCAAGCGCTTGATTCGCTGCTCGTGCGCTTCGATCTGCGTTTGTTGCCCGCCGATGGCTTTGGTAATCGTGTACGCTAAAAATTCGGCGTTTTGCGTGTTCTGTTCCATCATCAGCTTAAACAGGCGATTGTTATGCTCCTGTTGCTGATTCGTGATCTCGGCAAGTCGCCGAAAGCCATCGTTGAGCCGCTCGACGGCCTGACGGGTCGAGTGCATCTCAATCAGAATCTCGGATACCACCAGTGGTAAGTCCTTGTCGCGTTCGTTTGCCATTGCTGAAGAGCTAAGAAGTTCGCAATTTCGTCAGCAGCGCGTCCACGGCGCCGGGCTTATCGAGCCACTCGTGGAAATCTTCGCGGCATTGGAGCATCGGCGCGGTGCCGCACGAGGCGAGGCACTCCACTTCTTTCAGCGTAAACATTCCATCGGCCGAGGGCGGGCCGCCGAATGTGGCGCCGGTTTTTTGTTCCAGCTCGGCCATCAGCTCGTCGGCGCCGCGCAGCAGGCACGGGCCGGTGCGGCACACTTCCAGCACGTGCTTGCCGACGGGTTTGAGGTTGAACATCGTGTAGAACGTCGCCACCTCATACACTTCAATCGGCTGGATGCCGAGGATTTCGGCCACCATATCCTGCACCTCCGGCGACACCCAGCCGCCGAACTGCGCCTGCGCCAGATGCAGAATCGGCAGGATGGCCGACTTCTGCCGCCCTTCCGGGTACTGCTTGATGAGGCGCGCGACTTCGCGCTGGTTTTCGGGGGTGAATTGCGGCTTGACAGCCGGGGAAGTAACCTCTTGCATCAGGGTAATCAGGACAGGCTAGCGAGGATGGAGTGAAAAACGGCTCGCTGTGGGAGTAGTTCGTGATGCACCACATCCCAGACAACTTCGTAACGGACTGCGTAGTACTCGTGAGCCAGAAAATTGCGGTAGCGTTTGAGCATCTGCCAATCAATCTGTGGATACCTGTCCCGGAGTTGCTGAGTGACTTTGCCGGCGGCCTCCCCAATGATTTCCAGATTACCGACGGTAGCCCGGACGGCCATTATGTGGTCAGAAAAATTGCCGCGGGTGAGGCCCGCTACGAACTGCTCAATTTCGAGTAGCCGCTCCACGATGTGCGCTATGCGCTCGGCATCGCTAAGCGCGGGCGGCGGATTTCTCATAAATCAAACGTTTGTCAGCGTCCACGTAAGGGCGGAAGCGAGCAAATAAGCTATCCTCAGGCACCACATCTACCTTACGCCCCAGCAAACAAGCCAGTTCTTCCGGCCAACGAAACAGGTTGGAGCCGATGTATTGGTTGTAATCCAAATCCAGTAGCAAGTCCACATCACTGGCTTCATCGGCTTCTCCACGCGCATAAGAGCCGAACAACCACGCCCGCCGCACCGGCGCAGCCGAGCGGAAGTAGGTACGGATCTGGTCAAGCTGTTCGGTCGTGAGGTGCATATGATTCAGGTGGTTACCCATCCAGCTCGCCCGCAATCACATTCAGCGACGAGAGCGTAACAATGGCATCCGACAGCGACTGCCCGACCACCATCTCCGAATAAGCCTGGTAATAGATGAAGCACGGCCGGCGGAAATGCAGCCGGTACGGCGTCCGGCCACCATCCGAAATCAAATAAAAACCCAGCTCGCCGTTGCCGCCCTCCACCGAGTGATACACTTCACCGACCGGGGCTTCAATCTCGCCCATAATAATCTTGAAGTGATAAATCAGCGCCTCCATATTGCGGTACACGGCCTGCTTGGGCGGCAGGTAATAGTGCGGCGCATCAGCGTGGAAGGGGCCTTCGGGCAGGTTTTCGAGTGCCTGGTTGATGATGCGGAGGCTCTGCCAGATTTCTTCCTGGCGCACCATAAACCGGTCGTAGGTGTCGCCAGTGGTGCCGACGGGGATATCGAACTCAAAATCCTGGTAGCTCGAATACGGATTCATCACCCGCACGTCGTAATCGACGCCCGCCGCGCGCAGGTTCGGGCCGGTGAAGCCGTAGTTGAGCGCCCGCTCCGCCGAAATGGGGCCGACACCCTCGGTGCGGTCCATAAAAATGCGGTTGCGGTTGAACATCGTCTCAAATTCGCGCATCACCGTCGGAAACTCCTTCACCCACGTGCGAAGCTTGTCGAGGGCGACGGGCGTGAAATCGCGCTCCATCCCGCCCACGCGGCCCATATTGGTGGTGAGGCGCGAGCCGCAGATTTCCTCGAAAATCTCGTACACCTTCTCGCGCTCCTGAAACACGTACAGGAACCCCGTAAACGCGCCCGTATCGACACCCAGAATCGAATTACAGATGAGGTGGTCGCAGATGCGCGCCAGTTCCATCACAATCACGCGCATATACTGCGCGCGCTTCGGGACGGTGATGCCGAGCAGCTTCTCGACCGTCAGGTGCCAACCCATATTGTTGATGGGGCTGGAACAGTAATTCATCCGGTCGGTGAGCGGCGTGATTTGATAAAACGGCCGGTGCTCGGCAATTTTCTCAAACGCGCGGTGGATGTAGCCAATCGTCGGCACGCCGCTGATGATGCGCTCGCCGTCCATTTTCAGAATATTCTGAAAAATGCCGTGCGTAGCGGGGTGCGTAGGGCCGAGGTTGAGCGTGGTCAGCTCGTTGTTCAGCTCGTCGCGGAGCTGCAACGGGGCGCCCGGCCCGGCCGCCGAGAAAA
>ERZ1066122.814-NODE-814-length-29898-cov-23.604932_pt1 | contig 29898 bp, 29 predicted proteins | sample MGYA00382769_ERZ1066122 | MGnify/ENA primary metagenome ERZ1066122 (study PRJEB33369, sample SAMEA5778352) | biofilm metagenome | biome: Industrial cooling water; feature: Water cooling tower basin; material: Biofilm | place: United Arab Emirates | collected... | reverse complement strand
CGGCGGAGGCGCACCGCGTCCGCCGCGTCCACCGCGCTGCTCGGCCTCGGCCGCACGGCGGATGATGGCGTCGATGTCGTCGTCGCCACCGGCGGGCGGCGCCGCAGGCGGATCGACCGATTCGATCAGGCGCGCCGCTTCCAGAATCTTCTTGAGTGTCGCCATGCCTTCCCCTCGTCTTCCATCCCGGGCGCCGGGTGGCCGCGACCCTCGCCGCGGAGTGCCGGCGCGTGGGCGCGCGGGCGCCAACCTTCGCAAGCATACGGGAAGGGGACGCGCTGTCCTATGGCAGGAAGCCATGGTCGCAGGGCCCCGCGAGGCCGGAGCCACAGGCTGCTCGGCAGCCCGCGCGGCGGCATCCGCGGGCCGCCCCCGGCACGCCGGAACGCACCGGCACGGCGGGGCGCATGCCCGGCCACCGTGCCAGACCCGCGCCCGCGGCATGCATCCACGCGCCCGATCACACCCCGCGGTTGCGCCCGCGCCACGGCGCGTACCAGGCACGGATGCGGGCGATGTCCGCCTCCATGTCGTCGCCCGGCACGAAGGGTTCGCCCACACCGATGATCCGCTCCGGGTAGTGGAAATACGCCGGGACGATCGGCACGCCCGCGGCCTTGGCGATCTTCCAGAACCCCGGTTTCCAGCGCTCCACGCGCCGACGGGTGCCTTCGGGGGCGATGCCGATCCACAGCTGGTCCTGTTCGGCGAAACGCTGGGCGATGTCCTCGACCAGGCCCTTCGTGGCGTCGCGGTTGACCTCGATCACGCCCATCCGCCGCAGCAGCGGGCCCAGCGGCCACCAGAACAGCTGGTGCTTGGCGAAGATGCGCACGTCGATGCCCAGCGCGACCTTCACCGCCAGCCCCCAGATGCCGTCCCAGTTGGAGGAATGCGGTGCGCCGATCAGCACCGCCCGGGGCAGGTCCGGGAAGGCGCCGACCATCCTCCAGCCGCCCAGACGCAGCAGCATGCGCGCGAAGCCCCGGGCCAGCGGGCCGCGACCGGTGCGCGGCACCTGCGGCGGCAGCGAAAGCACGATGTCGGCGCCCGGCGCCGGATGGCCCGTCCCCGCCGCGGGATTGCGGCCGGTGCCGTGTTCCTGGCCGGACGAGGCGCTCATTGCCAGTCCCGCCCGCTGCGCTCGCGCTTGATGCTGCCGCGGCGCTGTTTGGCATCCAGCCGGCGCTGCTTGGACGCACGGCTGGGCTTGCTGGCGATGCGCGGCGTCGGCGCGGCCATGCCGGCGGCGACGAAGGCCGCCAGGCGCTCGCGCGCATCCTGACGGTTGCGGTCCTGGGTGCGGAAACGCTGGGCGTTGATCACCAGCACGCCCTCGGTGGTCAGCCGGCGGTCGCGCCGCGCCAGCAGGCGGGCACGCACCGGTTCGGGCAGGCTGGGCGAACGGGCGAGGTCGAAGCGCAGCTCGACGGCGGTCGCCACCTTGTTTACGTTCTGCCCGCCCGGGCCGCTGGCGCGCACGAAGCGTTCGACCAGCTCGGCCTCGGGGATGAACAGGGGCGGGTCGGTCCCGACCCGCACGCCATCGGCCGGAAGGGCGGGCGTCGCATCGTCGGGGCCGGCATCGTCGTGCGCGGTCATGCGGCGGATTGTAAGGCCGTCCCTGCGGGCCTGTCGTGACGCGTCGCAGCGCGGCCCGCGGGCGGCGTTGACCGCCCGCGGAGGCTCGCCGATGATGGGCCGGGCACGCATCCGGCCCCGTGCCGGCGCGCCCCCGCCCCTCTGCACCCTGTCCCTGCGCACGCCATGGCCCGCCGCGACGTCACCGCAGCAAGGAGATCCACCATGCTTTCGCTCACCCGGCCATCGCTCCGCGCCGTGGTCCTGTCGGCCGTGTTGTCGGCCCCGCTGCTCGCGACGGCCCTGCCCGCCGCCGCCCAGGCCGGACGCGACCCGGCCGACATCCGCGGCGGCGCACGCGATCCCGCCGCCGTCGGCGCTCCGCAGCGCTCCACCGGCAGCGGCGCGCCGAGCGCCGACGACACCGCACGCTTCATGCGTTCCATCGGCGCGGTCTATGTGCCCGACACGCCTCCGGTGCAGCCGCTGCCGGCCGATGCCGCGCAGACCCTGCAATCGATGCTCTACGCGGCCCGCGACCTGGGCGATGCGCGCTACGACGTCACCGGCCGCCAGCGCGCCGGCATCGACGCCCTGCGCCGGGACATGGAGCGGGTGGCCACCCAGCTCTGGCCCCATCTCAGCCCGCAGACCCAGGACCGCTACCGCGAGGCCCTGGACCGGGTGAAGCGCCTCGACCAGCTTGAAAACACCGATTACCGCGACGTCGACGCGTTCCGCGCGCGCGGCGGTGCCGCCGGCATGCTGCGCCAGACCGAAGAGACGGTGCGCAGCCTCGAAGAGGCGATCGCGCCGATGCTGCAGGACGTGCGCAGCAAACTGCAGCAGCAGGCCAGCCCGGCCTACGGGCGCTGAGCCCAGGCAGGCGCGGCCCTCAGTCCTCGCCGGCGGCCCGGCCGCCGGCCGGGCACGCGAACAGCGCCAGCGCCTTCGCGAATTCCGCGTCCACCGGCGCCTCCACCGCGATCCGCCGGCCGTCCTCGGGGTGATCGAACGCCAGGCCCCGCGCATGCAGCAGCATGCGGTGGATGCCCAGCGCACGGAATGCGCGGTTGTGGCGCCCGTCGCCATGGCTGCTGTCGCCGATCAGGTGATGCGACAGGTGCTTGAGATGGCGACGGATCTGGCGGAAGCGGCCGGTCTGCGGACGCACCTCCAGCCACGCATAGCGTGAGGTGGGGAAGGCGCCAGAGGCATTGTGCGACGGCAGCGCCAGCTCGCAGGTGGCGAGCGTGCGGAAACGGGTCACCGCTTCGCGCTTGACCGGCTTGCCCGGGCCGCCATCCAGGGCATGGTCGACCGTGAACGCCTCCTCCGCCGGCCAGCCGCGGCAGATCGCCCAGTAGGTCTTTTCGAAGCCGCCGACCATCCCGGGCCGGCCCTCGCCCTGCTCCGCCTCGCGCATCAGCACCTTGCCGAGTGCCGAAGCGGTTTCGCGGTCGAAGGCCACCAGCAGGCAGCCGCTGGTCGCGCGGTCCAGGCGATGCACCAGGAAGATCGGGCGTCCGAACTGCGCGCGCAGGCGGTCGGCGACGAAATCGGTTTCGCCCCGCGCCAGCCGGCTGTCGTGCGCCATCAGGCCCGCAGGCTTGGCGACGACCGCGAGATGCGCATCCAGATGCAGCACCGCCAAGGCCGGCGCGGTCGCGGAGTCATCAGCGGCATCGAGGGCGGGAGACAGGTCGGAGTTGGACATCGGTGGGCAGGCAAGCGGGCAGGACGAGGGAAGCCGCACAGCATGCCATCCACCGCCCATCCGTGCGGCCGCATGCACGGACGTGGTGCAGGGCGATGCGGGCGGCATCGCTGCGACGGCTCGGCGCATCCACTGCCGGGGATGATCGTTGCCTGTACCGCGATCCGGGCCGGGCCGGCCCTGCCGTCGGTCACCCCTTGCGCGCTCCGCGGCCTGTCCCCACACCCTTCGAACCCCAGGAGGCCGCATGGATCCCAGTCAGAACCCCCACGTCTTCCACGCCACCACCATCGTGTCGGTCCGCCGCAACGGCCGCGTGGTCGTCGCCGGCGACGGCCAGGTCACCCTCGGCCACACGGTGATGAAGGCCAACGCGCGCAAGGTGCGCAGGCTCGGCCGCGACGGCCAGGTGCTGGCCGGCTTCGCCGGTGCCGCCGCGGATGCGTTCACGCTGTTCGAGCTGTTCGAATCCAAGCTGGAGAAACACGGCCAGCTCACCCGCGCCGCCGTGGAGCTCGCGAAGGATTGGCGCACCGAGCGCCGCTTCGGCAAGCTCGAGGCGCTGTTGGCCGTGGCCGACCGCGAGACCTCGCTGATCGTCAGTGGCACGGGCGATGTGATCGAGCCCGAGGACGGCCTCGTCGCGATCGGGTCCGGCGGCATGTACTGCCTGTCCGCCGCCCGCGCGCTGCTCGCGCACACCGACCTCGACGCACGCACCGTCGCGACCGAGGCGCTGAACATCGCCGGCGACGTATGCATCTACACCAACCGCAACCTCGTGGTCGAGGAGCTGTAGGGCGGACCCGCCCGCCGTGACGCACGCTTCGCTCGCACGCATCCCGCCGCAACGGTTTCGCCCCGCGCGGGCCGCCACCGGATGCCCCGCGATGTCGGGCCAGGGCCCGATCTGCGCCCTCCCTCCTCCATCGACTTCCTCACTCCCCGCATGAACACAACGAACAACACCTCCATGACCCCGCGCGAAATCGTGCAGGAGCTCGACCGGCACATCGTCGGCCAGTCCGCGGCCAAGCGCGCGGTCGCCATCGCGCTGCGCAACCGCTGGCGGCGCATGCAGCTCGACCCCGCGCTCCGCGACGAGGTCATGCCCAAGAACATCCTGATGATCGGCCCCACCGGCGTGGGCAAGACCGAAATCGCGCGGCGCCTGGCCACGCTGGCCAACGCGCCGTTCGTGAAGGTGGAGGCCACGCGCTTCACCGAAGTGGGCTATGTCGGCAAGGACGTGGAGCAGATCGTGCGCGACCTGGCCGACACCGCGGTCAAGATGCATCGCGAACAGGCCAAGGCCCGCGTGCGCGCGCAGGCCGAAACGCGCGCGGAGGAGCGCATCCTCGACGCGCTGCTGCCCAGGCGGCAGAGCGCGGGCAGCTTCGGCTTCGGCGCCGATGCCGGTCAGGCCACGCTCGATGTCGGCAGCGGCGAAACGCAGGACGCGCAGGCCGACACGCGCGCCAAGTTCCGCAAGCGCCTGCGCGCGGGCGAACTGGACGAACGCGAGATCGAGATCGACACCGCGGTCAACATGGGCGTCGACATCATGGCTCCGCCGGGCATGGAGGAAATGGGCCAGCAGCTGCGGCAGATGTTCTCCAACATCGCCGGCGCCAAGACCCACACCCGCAAGATGAGCATCCGCGCGGCGCGCGCGCAGCTGATCGAGGAAGAGGCCGGCAAGCTCGTGAACGAAGACGAGATCCGCGAGGCCGCGATCGCGTCCTGCGAGCAGCACGGCATCGTGTTCATCGACGAGATCGACAAGGTGGCCAAGCGCTCCGAAGGCGTGGGGGCCGACGTCAGCCGCGAAGGCGTGCAGCGCGACCTGCTGCCGCTGGTCGAAGGCTCCACCGTGAGCACCAAGTACGGCGCGGTGAAGACCGACCACATCCTGTTCATCGCCAGCGGCGCGTTCCATCTGGCCAAGCCCAGCGACCTGATCCCCGAACTGCAGGGCCGCTTCCCGATCCGCGTGGAGCTGGGTGCACTCGGCAAGGACGATTTCGTGCGCATCCTCACCGAGCCCAGGGCCTCGCTCACCCGGCAATACGTCGAGCTGCTCAAGACCGAAGGCGTGACGCTCGACTTCACCGACGAGGCCATCGATCGCCTGGCCGACATCGCCGCCACGGTGAACGAACGCCAGGAAAACATCGGCGCGCGCCGGCTGCACACCGTGCTCGAGCGCCTGCTCGACAGCCTCAGCTACGAGGCCCCCGACCGCGACGGCAGCCGCGTGAGCGTCGACCGCGCCTACGTCGACACGCACCTGGGCGAACTGGTGCAGGACCCGGATCTGAGCCGATACATCCTGTGAGCGGAGGGCCGCGCGGCAGCGCCGGCCGGCGCCTGAACTCGGCCTGTTCCAAACTCGCCCGACGCGCACCGGATGCGTCGTCGCGCGGGCGATCGATGTGCTAGTTTCGGTTCCGTCGCCGCGAACTCTACCGGCACGATGCCCGGCCCGCCAACAGGACACTGCCCATGTCGGTCTTCCGGCTCGCCCCACTGGTTCCCGCGGTCGCCCTCGCCGCCTGCGTCCACTCCGCCGCCAGCACCGGCCCCACCCGTGAGACACCCGCCATGACGCCCTCCGCCGCCACGCAGACCCTGTCCCCGCGGCTCGATGCCGAACAGTCGCTGCTCCGTGTGCTGGAGCTGATCGGTAGCCTGCGCAGTATCGCCGACATCGACATGGACCGCCTCGCCTCGGTGTTCGGCCTGCCCTTCGCCGAGCGCAACGGCCGGTTCGGCTACGCCGAACAGCTCACTCCGGAGTGGTGGTCCTCCTACGAATGGGACCCGCAGCGCCGCCTCGGCGCGCAGTTCGAGTTCGCCTTCCGCCCCGCCCAGCCCGAGACGGACCCCGCCGCCGGCGACATCTGCAGCGTGGACGTCGAGCGCTTCGCGGCCGAGCTGGAGCGCCAGGGGTTCGCCCGCGACACCTATCGCGCCGAATACGGCAAGGTGATCCATGAGCGCTTCCAGCGGCCGAAACTCACCGTGACCGTGTACGTACGCGGCGAATCCGACGCCTCCGCGCAGCAGGCCGCGCACGCCTGCATCATGATGATCCACATCCACTGAGGCAGCGTTCCCGCACGCCGCACGCGCCGCATACGCATCCGGAGGACGCCACGATGGCACTGACCCAGCAGGCACAGACGCTGGCCGACACCTTCACCGCGGGTCTGAGCGCGGACCAGCGGGCCAATTTCGAGAGCGCGCTGCAGAACTCCCCGGCGCTGGTCACCCAGATCAATAGCGCGGTGGCATCCGGCGACCTGACCGGCTTCACGCTGCTCCCCGCCGGCACCAACGCCGGCGGCCAATACGACCCGGTGGGCCGCACCGTACAGCTGCCGGAATCGATCCTGACCACGCCGCAGGGCGGCAGCTTCGATCCGGGCGAGCTGACCTTCGTGATGGGGCACGAGGTCCAGCATGCCATCAACGGTCCCGTCGCGGCCGCCGCGCTGACCACCTTCGCCAATGACACCAACGCCATCGCCGCCAGCGGCCAGGCCGTGCACGACTACACCGCGCCGGTGGCGGCCATGCTCGCGGTCAATCGCACCGACGAGGCCACCGCGCACATCGCCGGTTTCAATGCGACGGTGGACATGGTGCGCAACGGCACTCCCAATCCGTCGCTCGAAGACATCTACCGCGCCAACCCCGGGCGCATGGGCGATTTCATCAACGTCGCGCCGGGCAACCCGGCGACGTATTCGCTGCGTTCCGGCCTTACCCTCAATGCCGACATGACGATGACGCCGGATGCGGCGAACACCGAGGCGATGGGGCGCCACTTCTACGACCGCCCGGCCAACGTCACCGGCATCGGCCACAACGGCGACTCCGATTACCAGAACTACTACGCGGCCACCCTGGTCAGCCATCTGGTCAATCTCGAACGCGCCTACGCCCCGCAGCATGCCCAAGCGGGCCTGTCCCCCCAGCTGACGCTGGACATGACCGCCCTGCGCATCAACGAGCCTCAGCTCGAACGCAACGGCCTGGCCTTCACCGCCGGCGGCGATCACGCGTATTACGACAGCTCGACCCAGCCTCCGACCCAGGGCCGTCTGCACGACACCCAGGGCACGTACCAGCACATCCCGATGCCCGCGCAGCAGAGCGCGCCCGAGGCGCATCCGGCGCTGCGCGACGCCTTGGATGCGCTGGAGCGCTCGCCCAACATCGGCGCCGACCACTTCGGAACGGACCGCGAACGGGTCGCCGCAGGCATCGCCCTGCACGCCGCGGAGCACCAGATCGCCTTGCATCATGTCGTCCTCGACAAGCAGGGTTCCGGGCTGCTGCTGGTGCAGGGCGAACTGACCGACCCCGCCGCGAAGCGGTCGCCGCCCCTGGCCGTGGACGACGCACTGCGTACCGATCCGGCCACACTGCCCCAGCGCCTCGATGCGCTGCAGGCGCTGCAGCCCACGCCGTCCCCGTCGCTCGGCAACAGGATGGACAATCCGCAGGTGGAAGCTCCGCAGCCGATGCGCTGAACAGCGCGGCGAGCCCGCAGGACGGACGCATCGCCGCATCGTCGATGCAGGGCCGCGCAACGGAACCTCAGCCGCTCCCTACTCCGCCCGCACCCGCCACGCCTCCACCAGTGAGATCGCACCGCTGCGCGCCAGTTCCACCGCCGCCTGCGTAAGCGGCACCATGCCCTGCTCCACGGCGGTCCGGTGGATGGCGTCGGACTCCGCGCCGGGCACGATCAGGCGCCGGATGGCCGGGGTGACCTCCATCAGCTCGTATACCGCGCGCCGGCCGTGCACACCCAGGCCTTCGCAGTGCGGGCAGCCGCGGCCGATGTGGAACACCTCGTCCATGCCGACGCCCAGGCATTCGCGTACGTGCGCATCCACCGGTTCGACCTGGCGGCAGTGCGGGCAGGTCAGGCGCACCAGGCGCTGCGCCATCACCGCCAGCAGCGCGCTGCGCAGCAGATAGGCTTCGATGCCCAGATCCAGCAGGCGCACCACCGTGGTCGCGGCGGTGTTGGTGTGCAGCGTGCTCAGCAGCAGATGGCCGGTGAGCGCGCTTTCCACTGCGATCTCGGCGGTTTCCTTGTCGCGGATCTCGCCGACCATGATCGCGTCGGGGTCGTGACGCAGGAAATTGCGCATCGCACTGGCGAAGGTGAAACCCGCGGCGCGGTTGACCTGCATCTGCTGCACGTCCTCGATATGGAATTCCACCGGGTCTTCGATGGTGAGGATGTTGATGCGTTGCCTGCGCATCTCCAGCAGCATCGCGTAGAGCGTGGTGGACTTGCCGCAGCCGGTGGGGCCGGTGGCGAGAAACATGCCGTGACTGCGCTGCATGATGTCGTCCACGCGGCGGCGGTCGACATCGGACAGACCCAGTCGATCGAGGTCCCACAGGCTTTCGTCGGCATCCAGCAGGCGCACCACGACGCTTTCGCCGAACACCGCGGGCAAGACCGAGATGCGCAGGTCGATGTGGCGGCCGTCGTCGCTGTCGAAGCGCGTGCGCCCGTCCTGCGGTTTGCGGTGTTCGGCCAGATTCATCGCGCCCAGCACCTTGATGCGTCCCACCACCGCCGGATGCAGCGCGCGCAGCAGGCGACGCACCGGCACCAGTTCGTCGTCGATGCGGTACAGCACGTCGCTGCCGTGCCGGCCTGGGCGCAGATGGATGTCGGATGCGCGGCGTTTCACCGCATCGGTGATCAGCTGATGCACCAGCCCCACGACGGGTTGCTCGTCGGCGAGGCGCTGCGTCTCGTGACCGCTGGTCTCCGATCCGCTGGAGTCCGGGTCGATGCCGAGCTGGCGCGCGACATCGATGTCCTCCACGCGGTCGTAGAGGCGGGCGATGCCTTCGCGGATGTCCCGCGGTGTCGCCACCAGCGGAATCACGCGCTCGCGGCTGAGGAATTCCAGCATGCCCTGCACCGCCTGCGCGCTGGGGTCCTCCATCGCCACCGCCAGCATGCCGCCGTGCACCTGCAGCGGCACCGCACGCAGTCGCCTCGCCATCGCCGGGGTGAGTCGCCTCACCGCGTCGGGCTGCGCCTGCAGCGCATCCAGCCGCACCAGCGGCAAACCGAGCGCATGCGCGATGTCGTAGGCGTGTTCGGTGGTGTCATCGTCGAGTGCGAGCCAGGCATCACGCGCGATGCCGCCCGTGTCGCCTTTTCCCGTGTAGGCGACGGACGGATAGGTGTCGAGATAGCGATGCAGCGCATCGTCGCTGTCGATCAGGTGCGGCAAGGCCGTATCCCGGTGTTCGAGCGTCATGGTGTTCCCCCTGTCTGCGCAGTATCGCGCTGCGCGCCGACACGCGATTTGACCGGAGTCATATCGCCGGCGCCCCCGGCCCGCGCCGCCTGTCGGCCCGTATTGCGCTGCAGCAACCATTCCGTGACCGGCGTGCTAGTTTCGGAGGTTGCCGTGGCCCATGCCCGGCCCGATCAGGGAGAGATCGACCACGCGAGCCCCGCCGGGGCCGTTCCAAGACATGATTCATCCGACATACGTATCGACAGGGGATTTCGATGAAGCAACACTCGCTTGCGGTCGCGCTTGGCGCGCTGGTCGCCGCCATGTCCTTTTCCGCATCCGCCGCGCAGCCCGACCCGGACCGCGTGATCGTCAAATTCAAGCCCGGCGCCTCCGCACAGGCCGAAGCCGCGGTACGCGCCGCCGGCGGCCGCACGCATCTGCGCCTGCAGAAGCAGGACGCGATCGCCGTGAGCGTGCCGGCCCAGGCGCTGCAGGGCCTGCGCAACAACCCCAACATCGAATACATCGAACAGGACGCGCCGCGTTATCCCAGCGCGCAGGTGCAGCCCTACGGCATCGGCAACGTGCAGGCCCCGGACGCATGGGCGGTGGGTGCCGACGGCACCGGCATCAAGGTCTGCGTGATCGACTCGGGCATCAATGCCGCGCACGAGGACTTCGCAGGCGTCGCGATGACCGGCTACGCCTCGTCCGGCCAGAGCTGGAACACCGACACGTGCGGCCACGGCACGCACGTGGCCGGCACGATCGCCGCCGCCAACAACAATCTCGGCGTGGTCGGCGTGAGCCCGGGCAAGGTCTCGCTGCACATCGTCAAGGTGTTCGACGGCGCCAACTGTGCATGGAGCTACAGCTCCACCCTGGTGGACGCCGCCAACCGCTGCGCTTCGGCCGGCGCCAAGGTCATCAACATGAGCCTGGGCGGCAGCACCAGCAGCCGCACCGAACGCAATGCCTTCGACAGCCTCAACAGCCAGGGCGTGCTCAGCATCGCCGCGGCCGGCAACGACGGCAACAACCGCAGCAGCTACCCGGCCTCGTACACGAGCGTGATGTCGGTGGCCGCGGTCGACGCCAACAACGCCCATGCCGCGTTCTCGCAGTACAACAGCCAGGTGGAGATCGCCGCGCCGGGCGTCGGCGTGCTCAGCACCTATCCCTTCACCAGCGCCAGCATGAGCGCCGCCGGCAGCAGCTACATCGTCGCGGCCATGACCGGCAGCGTGCAGTCCAGCGCCGGTGGCGCGATGGTCGACGGCGGACGCTGCACCGCGCCGGGCGCATGGGCGGGCAAGGTCGTGCTGTGCGAACGCGGCGACGTCGCGTTCATCGACAAGGTCAACGCGGTCAGCGCCGGCGGCGGCGTGGCCGCGGTGATCTACAACAACGTCTCCGGCGGTTTCGGCGGCACCCTGGGCGACGGCGTCACCTCGGCCATTCCGGCGATCAGCCTGTCGCAGGAAGACGGCCAGGCCCTCGTCGCCGGCGCGCTCGGCCAGAATGCCTCGGTCAGCACCGTGTTCCAGGCCAACGCCAGCGGCTACGAGTACCTCGACGGCACTTCGATGGCCACCCCGCACGTCGCAGGCGTCGCCGCGCTGGTGTGGAGCGCCAAGCCCGGCGCCAGCAACAACGACGTGCGCAATGCGCTGACCTCCACCGCGATCGACCTCGGCGCGGCCGGCCGCGACACCCAGTACGGCTACGGCCTGGTCCAGGCCTTCGCCGCCGCGGAAGCCCTGGTGGGCGGCGGTGGCGGCGGCCCGGTCACCGCACCGGCCAGCCTCAACGCCAGCAACAACGGGGTGAGCAAGGGCAAGCTGCAGATCGGCCTGGCCTGGACCGGCGGCGACGTGACCGTGGACATCTACCGCGACGGCACCCGCATCCAGTCGGCGCGCAGCAACACCGGCAGCTACAGCGAGTCGCTGCGGGTGTCCGGCAGCGGCACGCTGGTGTATCGCGTGTGCAACGCCGGCACCAGCACCTGCAGCGCGGACGCCGCCGTCAACTACTGATCCACCCGGCACGCATCCCCCCGCCAAAGGGCTCCCTAGGGAGCCCTTTGTCGTTGGTACGTTTGGCTCCCTCGGGAGCCCTTTGTCGTTGGCTACGTCTGGCTTCCTCGGGAGCCGCTTGTCGTTCATGCTCGAGCGATGCCTGCGCATCAGATGCCCGTGTACGCGGCGCGCGTGGGGCCGGATCGCGCGCTTCCTGCGATAATGCGGGCATGACCACGCCCGACCGCCCCTCCGACGACGCCTCCACCACCCACTTCGGTTTCCGCGACGTGCCCGTCGGTGAGAAACAGAAACTGGTCGGCGAAGTGTTCTCCTCCGTCGCCGGCAACTACGACCTGATGAACGACCTGATGAGCCTCGGCATCCATCGGGTCTGGAAGCGCTACTTCGTCGCCACCGCGCAGGTGCGCCCCGGCGACCGCGTGCTCGACCTGGCCGGCGGCACCGGCGACATCGCCGCCCTCCTGCGCGAGCGCGTGGGCGAGACCGGCAGCCTGGTGCTCGGCGACATCAACGGCGACATGCTGCGCGTCGGGCGCGACCGCATGACCGACCGCGGCAACGTGCGCGGCTTCGAGTACGTGCAGTGCAACGCCCAGGCCCTGCCCTTCCCCGACGGCAGCTTCGACCTGGTCACCATCGCCTTCGGCCTGCGCAACGTGACCGATAAGGACGCCGCCCTGCGCGAAATGCACCGCGTCCTGCGCGTCGGCGGCCAGGCCCGCGTGCTGGAGTTCTCCGAAGTGAAGGCCGACTGGTTCAAGCCGATCTACGACTTCCACTCCTTCCAGATCCTGCCGCGCCTGGGCAAGCTGTTCGCCAACGACAGCGACAGCTACCGGTATCTCGCCGAGTCCATACGCAAACACCCGCCGCAGGACACGCTGAAGAGCATGATGGACGCTGCCGGCTTCGAACGTGGCAGCTACAAGAACCTCTCCGGGGGCATCGTGGCGATCCACACCGGCTACCGGCTCTGACGGCTCCCGCCCAACGGCTGAGCCTCAAGCCGGCGGCAAGTGCATGCGGATGCTTGCCCAGCCTCTTCCTGGCGATCGCGCGGGCGAGGGGCTGATCGCCCCGGCAATCCAAAGGCCCGAAGAAGGTCGAGCGGCGCGCTGACGCAGTCATGCCGGCTCGAACGCACGGCATCCGTCTTCGATCGACAAGGCCTCAGGCTGCGGGCCGAGCCGCTGTCAGGAATGACGGGAGGCTTCAGCGAATGCGCTGCGGATAACTGCAGTCCGCGATCATCACCGCGCAATTCGTCGTCTTGTCCCCGCAGCTTTTCATCGCGCCGCTGCTCGCCGTCTCGACGTCCGGCGCCGTGTAGGTGGTTGCGTATGTGCTGCCGGCAACGAAGACCCCGCACTGGTTGTCGTACGTCAGCAGAACCTGACAGGCCCGGGTACCGCCGGATTGGCGGCACTTCTTGAGTGCGGCCTTCTGCGCCTTGCGCTTGCTCGACATCTCCGCCACCGAGGCCACGGACATGGTCGTGCTGTCCGCAGCGATCGCCCCCCACCGACTGGCCCATTGCGGGCCAGGATCGGGAGCAGGCTGATTGGCCGACACCACCGGAGCGCAGCCACTCCACCCCGCCTGACCTCCGCCAAGCGGCATGTAACCGTGTGGACAGCCCTGGGCCAAGACCGTGGAGGGCAAACCCAGCGCCAACAACCCCGTCAAGAAAACCGCTTGCACAAGATGTGTATGACGCATGGGAAACCCTCCTATCGAAACTACTCTATGTAGATGTGGGATTGCCGTCTGCCCGGAGTTTACCCGGACCTAAATTACCGGTGTTTTGTTGTGACGGTCCGCCGCCGTACTGCGTCGCAAGTTGGCTGCCGCCAGGATTCCAAGCCACCCCTCCGCCATCACCAGTCCCTGTCGCGGATGTTGGCTGTTGCCTGGCGCCCGAATGCGGCGACCCACCCGGCGGATGCTGGCTCTGACCACCCGGATCCCTGAAGACGTTGTAGGTCGAAGCCGCACCCAGCGCGCCCTGGAAGAAGTTCGCCGCGATCGGCGGGACGGACACCAGCAGCAGGGTCAAGAGCAGGCCGATGCCGCCCTGCTGCATCGCCATGGCCGTCAGGCCTTCGGCACTCGTCGCGCCGGTCATGCCGGTGAGGAGAGACGCGCCCCACAGCGAACCGGCCACTGCACCGATCACCTTGAGCGCGATGGAACTCATCGCCACGAACACGCCGAGGGCGAACATGGTGCCTATGCCGTACCACAACCACTTCCAGAAGAACTGACTGGTCTTGTCGCTCAACAGAAACAGCACGAAGAACGGGCCGAACCCGATGAAGAGTGCAATGGCGACTTCGAACATCAGCAGAATGACCCCTGAGGTCACCGCAGGCCCGGCCGCGCCGAAGCCCGCCATCCAGATGGACCGTGTCTTTTCGGATTCGAGGGTCTGATCCTCGTCCGCCGTCGCGACCTGCAGCGCATCGATGCTGAAGATGGCGGCCTGGCTCAGCGCCATGTTCTGTTCGATGAGCTGTGCAGGACTGTCGTTGTTGCCGGTCACGAGTTCGGTGATGCCCTCGGACATGTCCTCGGTAATGAGGGTATGGAAGTCGCGGCCGAACAGCGCCATGCTGGACGCGAAGATGATGATGAACGCCGCACGCGCGGTCGTCAGGGCGAACGCCGCGATCGACTCCCGGGACTGCCCGGTGAGGATGCGGTAGCCGTTGTACATGATCCAGATGGTCATGAGCACGAGTGCCGCGCTGACGGCGACGCCGGTCATGCGATCGAAGATCGCGGGGCCGAGGCCGCGGATCTCGTACTGGACGAACTTGTAGATCAGCGAGTAGTAGAGAAAGTCACCGATGCCCGGGCCCCCACCGACGTGGCCGATGTCGAACAGGCGCTCGGCCAGGCCCGAAAACTGCTGCGATGCAAACCGCTCGATCGTGGACATGAGCGTATCGGTCGCTCCATAACGCATGGTGGATCCCCTTTGCCGAGCCCCCCATCGCCATGACCCGCGGCCATGGGGGTTTCACTCGCTTGCGTGTGGTGTTGAGAACATGGCGGCGCCGACTTGCGTGCGGCGCCGCGAGAGTGTTTCACCGCTTCCGGACCTGGTCCGGAAGCGCCGGCGTTCCGAAAAAATCAGAACAGATCGGAGATCACATCCGTGCAGTCGAATTCGCTGCGGTCGGATTTGAACACGGTCAGCTCGCCGCACAGGATGGTGGCGCGGGCGACGCTGGCAGGGTCGAGGGAGAACATGCCGCCGATGGCGCCACCCAGGCCGCCGCTGGTCTTGGGCGGACCGTTCAGGGCGCGCTTGGCCTGCAGGTTCTGGGCGCGCTGCAGCGCGCTGATCTGGCCGTCGTAGGCGGCGATCACGGCCTGCCCGTACTGGATCTCGACTTCGGCGTCGGCGATGAACATCTGCAGGTTGTTGGTTTCGGCGGCCAGCTTGCCGGAGTCGTCGAACCGGCTGTTGGTGCGAGCGTCGGACATCCGCTTGAGCGCCTCGTTGCGCTGCTGGATGCGGAACAGCATCTTGCGCGTCTCGTTGAAGCGACGGTTTTCCGCGACCACGGTGCGCTGGCAGATCTGCTTCTGCGCTGCGATCGGGTCGCCGCCGCCTCCCCCGCCAAGCCCGCCGAGGCCACCACCGCCGCCGGGAACGGGCGGCGGGCTCCACAGATCGCTGTCGCTGACGGAACTGCCGCCGCTGCCGGCGGGGCCGCAGCGCGCTTCCATGCCGTAGTCGTCGGCGCGGGCATTCACGTTGTTCAGCTTGCTGGTAGCCAACATGTCGTAGCCGTAGCGTGCGTCGTCGGTGCGCGCCGTGTAGGGCCTGTAGATGCCGCCATTGCTGGTGTTGGTCCACTTGCTGCTGGTGGGCTGTTCCTTGTTGCGGAAGTCTTCAATGCGTTCGACCGTGTCCCGCGTGTTGGTCTGAATTCGCTCCAGGATCCTTTGGGCTTCCCTGTCCGACACGAGCCACGCCGCTTGGGCGGGCAGGGTCAGGAGTACGCCGGCGGCGCAGGCAAGGGCAACGAATCCTGGGTGTACGGTGCGGGCGCGCCGGTTGGACGGATTGCGCATGGCGGACTTCCTTTGCTGTCTGTTCGTGGGTTTTTGCGCATTCATACACCAATCAGGAAGCCGATGCCACCGCTTCTGGCGACTGTCTTACGAACGGTCGGAACCGGGGGATGGATCGCATGCTGCACGGGCGTCGATATGCGGATTCCGTCACATTTTGACACGCAAATGAGGCCTCGGGCACAGGCGCATCGATACACCGGTGCGGCGCCGGAGCGGGAGACGCGTCATCCCCGGCTCGCTCGGGCGGCGGACATCGCCCGGTCCGGGTTACGATCCCGGACTCTTACCTGCCGAGGCTTGCCGATGCGAACGCTGATCCTGCTGCGCCACGCCCATGCCGAGCCTGCTGCACCCGGGCAGGCGGATGTCGACCGGCCGCTGTCGCCTGAGGGCCTGGCCGAGGCGGAGGCCGCGGGCCGATGGCTGGCGGAGCATGGGCTGGTCCCCGACCGGGTGCTGTGTTCGCCGGCCCGGCGGACGCGCGAGACGCTGGAAGCGGTGCTCGGGGTGGTCGGATTCGTCGAGCAGCGCCTGGAGGCGGGCATCTACGAGGCCACCCCCGGGGCGCTGGCCGCGCTGGCCGACGCCCATCGCGAGGTGGAGCGCCTGCTGCTGGTGGGCCACAACCCGGGTCTGGAGCGGCTGCTGGCCCTGCTCCACAGCGGGCAGTCGGGCGATTACCGCGGCATGCCACCGGGTTCGGTGGCCGTGCTGGAACTGCCCGCGGCGGCCGAGGTGGAGCCCGGCATCGCAAGCCTGTCCTCCTTCTGGTGGCCGTGAGCGGCTGCGGTCGACGTCCGCCCAGGCCCATCGCCGGGGCCTCCTGTGCGGACACGGCGCCGGCCGGCACAGACCACGCCTTCCGCGAGGCGGCACCACGCCGCAGGGCCCGGGTCGAGCCTGGTCTTCAGGGGCGGCGGGCATAATCACAGACCGCATGTCACACCTGCCCGCGCCCGCTCCAGGATGGTTGCCCGCCGGCCCGCAGTCGGATCCGGACCCGTGCCTGCGCGCCAGGTGGCGAGTCCGGGCCGCGTGTGCGCTGCTGGGCATGCTGCTGGCCTTCCCGGCCCTGGCGGGTGGGGACACCCCCGCCCGGGGCGGAGCGGCACCGGCGACGGAAGCCGGTCGCATCGACACCGAGCACACCCGCATCGGCTTCACCCTCAAGACGCGATGGGGCCAGGTGCTGCGCGGACGGTTTCCCGAGTACACGGGCAGCATCGAACGCCTGGCCGACGGCAACCGTCGGGTGCGGCTGCGGCTGGATGCACGGGAGGTGGTGATCGAGGGCCACGCCAACTACACCCGCTTCACCCGTGGCGAGGGCTTCTTCGATGCGGATGATTTCCCCGAGGTGAGCTTCGTGTCCGAGCCCTATGCGCCGCGGCTGCTGCGCGAGGGCGGCACACTGGCGGGGATACTGCAGATCCGCGATGTCCGCCGGACCGAGCGCTTCCAGATCGCGCCTGCGGCCTGTCCGAACCCGGGCGAGGACTGCGACGTGGTCGCGGTGGGCTCGGTGCGGCGCAGCGACTACGGCGTCGACCGCTGGATGTTCGCGGTGTCCGACCAGGTCCGCTTCACCCTGCATCTGCGTTTGCGCACACCCGCGCAGGAGGGCGCGCCGTGAGCCCGCGGCCGCAGCAGTCGCCCGCGAGCGCGCGTCACGCGCGTCCGGCCTGGCACGGCGTGTGGGCGGCGCTGCTGGCGCTGACCACCAGCGCCTGCGCCACCCTGCCGCCGTCCCAGTATCTGCGCGCGGAGGCCGTGGCCGCCGCGGCACGCGACTCCGCGCTCACCTGCCCGCGGGACGCCGCCGACGCCTGCGCGGCGCCTTCGCCGCTGCGCGACCTCGCGCTGCAGGCGGCCGAGGCCGAACGGGCCGCGGTACACCCTCCGGCGGCTGCCCCCGCCACAGCGGCCGGACGTATCGGAGCAGCCACGGCCATGCCTGCTGCCGATCCGGCTCCGACGGATCCGGAGACGGTCGAGCGCGCCCCCGAGGGCGACACCGCCCCCGCGATCGCCGCCACCGCGGATGCCGCCGCAGATACCACACGGCCCGCCGTCACGCCCGCCCCCGACGCCTCCGGGACCGGCCCGCTGCATTACGCGCTGATCCTCGACTACGGCCAGGACGCGCTGCTCGCGCGGCTGGACCTGATCCGCGGCGCGCAGCGCAGCATCGACGTGCAGACCTACATCTTCGACGAGGACGACGCCGGCCATCTGGTGCTGGACGAGCTGCTGGCGGCAGCCCGGCGCGGTGTGCGCGTGCGCGTGCTGGTCGATCAGCTGTCGGCGCTGCGCCGGGTCGAAACCCTGGCGGCGCTGGCCGCGGCGCACGTCAATTTCGAGATGCGGCTCTACAACCCCGTGCTGGGCAAGGGCCGCTTCAGTTATCCGATGTACGCCTGGGCCACGATCTGCTGTTTCACCCGGCTCAACCAGCGCATGCACAACAAGCTGATGCTGGTGGACGGGCTGGTGGCGATCGTGGGCGGCCGCAACTACCAGGACGACTACTACGACTGGAACCCGAGCTACAACTTCCGCGACCGCGACGTACTCATCGCCGGGCCGGCCGCGGCCGACATGGACGACAACTTCGAGGCCTACTGGAACGCGCCGCTGAGCACGCCGCTGGCGAAGCTCTCCGACGTCGGCAGGCTGCTGATGCGCGAGGGCGCGCCGCCGATGCTGCACCCCGACCCGGTGCAGCCGCTGCGCCTGGAGGCGATCCGTCGCGACGCGGCCGACACCGCGCTCATCCGCAGCCGGCTGGCCGATGCCGCCCTGCCGGTGCGCGGGGTGAGCTTCATCGGCGATGTGCCGGACAAGCATCACGACGTGAACGACAACGGCGGCGCTTCCTCGGAGGTGCTGCGGAACCTGATCGCATCGGCCGAACGCGAGGTGCTGCTGCAGACGCCCTATCTGGTGATGTCCAGACCGGCGCAGCGGCTGTTCCGCGACCTGCAGGCCCGTGAGGACCGCGCGCGGCGTCCGCGCGTGCGCGTCTCGACCAACAGCCTGGCCGCGACCGATGCGTTCATCCCCTACGCCCTGTCCTACAAGTACAAGCGCCGCTACATGCGCGACCTGAAGTTCGAGATCCACGAGTTCAAGCCGTTCCCGGAAAACGCGCCGATCGATCTGGAGGCCACCGGCGCGCTGCAGTTCGAACGCCGCGAGGACGGCAGCATCGCGGTGTTCGGCAGCCGCGGCGACGGCGAGCGCAACCGGCCGCTGAGCCGCGAATACCTTGCGCTGCGCTATTCCAGCCGCGGCGCCAACCAGCCGGTGCCGCTCGACCGTGCCGGCGTGCGCTTCGGCCTGCATGCCAAATCGGTGGTGATCGACGAGCGGGTGGGCGTGATCGGCACCCACAACTTCGACCCGCGTGGCGAGAACTACAACACCGAGACCGTGGTGATCGTCGACGACCCCGCCTTCGCGCGCGCGCTGGCGGCCAGCATCGAGCGCGACATGGCGCCGGAGAACGCGTGGACCATCGCGCCGCGCGTGCGCTCGCGCTACTTCGGCGGCCTGGAGTACTCGCTGGCGAAGATGTCCGAATATCTGGCGGTGTTCGACTTCTGGCCGGTGCGCTATGCCACCAGCTACGAATTCCTGCCAGGCCCGGAGTGCCCGCAGCCGATCTCCCCCCGGGCGCCCGACTTCCACCGCTGCTACCGCGCGGTGGGCGACTTCCCCGAAGTGGGTGTGGTGATCCGCCCGCTGACCCGGATCTTCACCGCCTTCGGCGCGGGGTTGGCACCGATCCTCTGAGGCACGGGCGTCCGGGTCTTGCGGGCCTTCGCTCTGCCGATCTTCGCCCCTCCCGCTTCGGCGCCTCCCCGGGCGGAGGGCCCGGGAAGACGCCCGTTCGATCAGAACCAGTTGGCGAAGCGAAGCACACGCCGGTAGCAGGTCGTGTCGCCGCACGGGTCGGGGAGGGGCTGGTCGGCGCAGTACGGCCTGCCCGGCACGGGCGGCACGTCCGTGATCGGGAATTCCATCAACCGCGACGGGCCTTGTAATGGTGCCACCGTTCGAGGCGACCGCCTGCGCGGGATAGAGCATGGCGGGTGCGGCGATGCCGATGGCGACGGCGGGCGCCAGACCAAAGGACGTCGAAAACACGGCGTTGTGCAGGCGCATGGCGGGGAAAGTCTATGACAGGCAGCAGGATGGCCGCGCTTCGAGGTTGACACCCCGCCCTGTGCATGAGGCATGGCCGCGTTCCGCGGCGCGCGCAGACATGCGGACGCAGACCGTCTGCCTGCCGTGCCTCGTCGAGAAACCTCGAGGTGGGTGCATCACACGTGTCTGGTCCCCCAGGACCACGGCGACCGCGCGATGGGCCGGCGCGCCACAGGCGGCGGGCCAACGGATGCAGAAGAGAGCCGGACAGGCCGGGCTCCGTGGCTGCCTGCTTCTCATCCGCCTCGGCCGGCAATGGCTCCGGCGGCGAGGTGACACGTCGTTTACGCATGAAACGCGATGTACGTCACACCGGGGATTCCGGTGGCGAACGACCGTTCGTCGGCCAGCGGCGTGGGTCGAAATACATAAATACAAAAAAAACAAACACCTGCATCTCACCCATACCCCATGTGACTTCCTGCATATGTGTTTTGCCGAATAGGTGTTGTACTTTACCAACACACCAGATCACGACACACCCCGGAGCCCATCATGAACACCAATACCCGCACCAACGAGCCGACCACCCGCCCCGCCGCCGCCACGACCGTCGTCGCCGGCAGCTCGCGCCGCACCTACCGCAACCGCGAGGCCGGCATCGGCTACGGCCGCAGCAGCGGCTATGGCCTGGAGCGCCGCTACACCAGCGACTGGGCCGCCCCCCGCTTCCGCTGCGGTTGAACCGCACCCACACACGCCATTCCCCCGAGGACATCGCCATGCACGCCGCCCATCTCCCGCTCCCCGCCACCCTCCATGCGAAGGCTTCGCACAGCCCATCCGCACGCCCCGAGCCTCGCCACCAGCACCGTGAGCGCGACTTCGGCATCGGTTATGGCAACAGCAGCGGCTACGGACGCGACAAGCGCTATGTCCGCGACTGGGGACAGGAGCTGTTCCGCTTCAGGTGACAGGTGACACGTCCGCCCAGGCGAGTCCGGTCCCGGCAGGCCACGCGGCCGACAGCGGCCGACACGGTTCCACTCACTGGAGCCAACCGCTCGACATCGCTCCATGAATTGCCCCGGCGTGCGCGCCCTGACGCGACGCCCCTGCCCGGGATGGGCCCCGGCCCAAGGCCGCCGGCCACCACGGCTCTCCCTCTGCCGCCCCCTCTCCCCAGGCCAGGGATGGCCCCATCGGGGGGCGACCTAGCATGTGGCGACCCGTCTTCACACGTCACACGCCACACGGCAGACCGGCAGCGGGCGCGGGCGACGCCGGTACACTGTGGCCGCATGAACCCGCCATCGGACACCCCCACCACTCCGCCGGGCACGGCACCGCGCCCGTCGCCCTTCCGCGCCCCGCCCGATCTCGACGCCCTCAACGCGCTCTCCCCGGGCACGGCGATCGAGGCCCTGGGCATCGTCTTCACCGGGGTCGGCCCCGACTGGCTGAGCGCACGCATGCCGGTCGATGCGCGCACCCGACAGCCCTACGGCCTGCTGCACGGCGGCGCGTCGGTGCTGCTGGCGGAAACTCTCGGCAGCTCCGCCGGCAATCTGTGTGTGGGCGAACACGAACGCTGCGTGGGGGTGGAGATCAACGCCAATCACCTGGTCGCGGTGCGCGAGGGCGAGGTCACCGGCACCGCACACCCGCTGCACGTCGGGCGGCGCACGCAGGTCTGGGAGATCCGGATCGAGGACGCGCTGGGCCGGCTGGCCTGCATCTCGCGGCTGACCCTGGCGGTGATCCGGGCGGGGTGAACGCAACACGCCCGATGATGACCGCTCCGCCCCCTTCAGAGCTTGTCCATCACCTTGCGGCCGTAGGCCACGACGAAGGTGGAACCGGCGACGCTCAGCAGGATGGTCTGCAGCTTGTCGATCTGTGGGGCCGACAGCCGGAACCAGCCCCAGCTCTCCGGCAGCATGTACTGCAGCGCCCACACCACCACCGCCACACCGGCCAGGCCGGTGAGCAGCACGATCAGCGCCAGCGAGCAGTAGTGCACCACGCTGCGCAGCTGCTCGCGCCGCGAGTGCTCGTTCTTGCGCGAGATGCCGTCGAGGCTGTCCTCGGCGAAGCCCGTGGCCTCGCGCCGCGCCAGTTCTTCGGCCTTGGGCGAGTCCGGAATGGGCTCGGCGCGCACCCGCGGAGCCGCCGCGGGCAATTTGACCGGAGCGACGGGGGCGGGCGGCGGGGTCTGATCGGCCATCCGTGGTCGTCGGGTTCAGGCCGGGCTTTGCGCCAGGCGGCGGTAGTGCTGTTCGATGATGTCGTTGGACATCCGCCCGCTCTTGCCGAGGATCGACCACACCTGGTCCCAGGGCGAGCCTTCCTGATGGGTGAGCTGGGACAGCTCCATGCCGGTGCGGCGGCCGTAGATGTCGCAGACCTGGGCGATCACGTCCTGCTCGGCCTGGTCCAGGGACAGCGGCAGGGCGCCTTCGACCGAGGCCACCGGCCCGCTGCGGTAGCGCCGGATGGCTTCGTACAGCACCGGAATCACCGGGCCGTAGGTCCAGGCCTCGATGTCGTCCGACACCAGCGGCCTGCCGTGGATGCCCAGCATCCAGCCGTGGGCCAGATAGACCAGCTTGAGCACCTGCATCGGCGTGAGCGAGCTGTTGATGCCGCTGCGCGCGCACAGGTCGATGATGTACTGCGCCACCGACAGCGAGGAATGGCCGGTCCTGACCGGCAGCTCGAACCTCGCCGCGGACGGCGTGAGGACGGCAGGTGCGGTCTCGCTCATGGCGATGCTCCAGGGAGAAGGGTCGGTCCAGTCGCGCCGGTCAGGCCGATGGCGCCGGTCGAGGCACGGGGCGGGACCGGGAGGGCGGCACGCAGGAATTCACGCATAACCCCGGTAATCTAACGACCGCAGTCGCCCCGGGCAAGCCGCGACAGCCGCGCGGACAGCTGCCGTGCGCTTTCGGGATTGTGGCAAAGCTCCAATCGCCTTCGGTATCGTGGGCGGATGGCCTCCACCTCCCCCACCGGGCGCGCCCTGCGCCCGCTGCGCTATCTCTATCGCGTGCCGATGCTGGCATGGCACGTCGCGCTGCACCTGCCCCTCACCCTGCTGCTGATGGTGCCGCCCTTCGGTGGCATCCGCATCGGCGACGACCTGCTGAAGCACCGCATGGTGCGCTGGTGGCAGCGCGGGCTGATGCGCGTGTTCGGCTTCCGCATGCGCCGGGTCGGCACGCCGCTGCCGGGGGCGGTGATGTTCGTGGCCAACCATGTCAGCTGGATCGACATCGTCGCCCTGCATGCGTTCCGGATGATGGGATTCGTGGCCAAGCGCGAAATCGCCGGCTGGCCGCTGGTGGGCTGGCTGGCGACGATGGGCGAGACCATCTACCACCAGCGCGGCAACCAGGAGTCGCTGGGCGGCGTGCTGGACGAGATGCGGGTGCGCCTGCGCGAGGGCCGCGCAGTGGGCGTGTTCCCCGAAGGCCGCACCCGCGACGGCGCCGCGGTCGGCCCGTTCCACGCGCGCATCTTCCTGGCCGCGGTGGAAACCAACGTCCCGGTGCAGCCGGTGGCCCTGCGCTACGGCGCGGGCGGCGAGGCGCAGACCATCGTCGCCTTCGGCCCGACCGAGAATTTCGCGCAGAACTTCCTGCGCCTGCTGGGCGAACCCGGCCGCGTGGCGGACGTGATCTTTCTCGAACCGATCCTGCCCGGGGACACCGAGGGCCGGCGCAGGCTGGCGGAGACGGCGCGGGGGAGGATCGTGGGGGCGATGGAAACCCACGGATGAGCGCAGGGCACACTCGGCATGGAGTCAGCGCAACGGACATCGAACTTCTGTCGTTCTTCGGCTGCGAGCCCATTGGTCGGGATGAAGGCGAAGTCTGGCTGTACAACGACAATCTGTATCAAACTGCCCGCGAAGGTGTCCATTTGAGCTTCGCACTGGCTCCCGCCTGCCGGGATGTGCGTCTCCGCCTGGAGGTCGGAGGCCACCTGGTCTATGAAATGAATGCATGTGCCGTTGATGATGTGACCTGCCTCCAGAAGGACGGCATTGAAACGCTCGTCATCGATACCGCCCCCCGTGCTCGTCTGCTTGTGACGATCGATCCTGCAATCACGCTGCACGAAGAGATCGACAACCCACCGTGACCATCACCTCCTCCCCCTACCGTCCGCCCTTCTGGCTGCGCAGCCCGCATCTGCAGTCGCTGCTCGGCACCAGCCCGCTGCGGCGCGCGCGCGGGGCGTGGCTGCTGCGGGGCGTGGGGGCGACGACCACGCCGCATCTGATCGACGGCGGCGACGGCGTCCGCCTGCACGGCATGCACAGCCACATCCCCGGGCGCACCGCGCGCGGGTTGGCGCTGCTGCTGCACGGCTGGGAGGGCAGCGTGGAGTCCAGCTACATGCGCCTGACCGCGGCGCGGCTGCTGGCGAAGGGCTTCGACGTGTTCCGGCTGAATTTCCGCGACCACGGCGACACGCATCATCTGAACCAGGCGCTGTTCCACTCCAACCGCATCGACGAGGTGCTGCACGCGGCCGGCGACATCGCGCGGCGTTTTTCGCCGGGAGCGATGGTGGTGGCCGGCTACTCGCTGGGCGGCAACTTCGCGCTGCGCGTGGGCCTGCGCGCGCCTGCCGCCGGGCTGCCGGTGGAGCGGGTGGTGGCGGTGTGCCCGGTGCTGGACCCGGCGGTGACCATGGCCCAGCTGGAGCGCGCGCTGCCGGTGTATGTGCGTTATTTCGAGGAGAGCTGGCGCGAGTCGCTGCGGCGCAAGCGTGCGGCCTTTCCCGCGCTGTACGACTTCGACGACAGCGTGCTCAAGCTGCGGATGCGCGATCTCACCCGCTGGATGGTGGAGCGGCATACCGATTTCGACAGCCTGGACGATTATTTCGACGGCTATGCCATCGCCGGGGATCGGCTGACGGCACTGGCCATGCCCGCCGACATTCTCACCGCCGAGGACGATCCGGTGATCCCGGTGCGCGATTTCCGCGCGCTGCAGCTGAATGCCGAGAGCCGGGTGGAGATCGCGCGCTGGGGCGGGCACTGCGCGTTTCTGGAAGGCGCCAACCTGGAAGGCTATGCCGAGCGCTGGGTGGCCGAGCGCCTCACCCTGGCCGCGGAGCGGCGCGCAGCGCCACGCGACACCGGCCTGCCGGACCCGTCCGATCCCACCGACCGCCCCGTGGCCCCGGGCACGGCCTGAACGCAAGCCCCGCACCTGCCACGCGGTCGGCTGGGCCGTCGCCCCGGGCCGCAGCCGCTAGAATGGACAGTTCCGGGCCGCGGCCCGCCTCCGTACCGAATCCCCGATGCTCGACCGTGTCTACGACGCCCTGCGCCGCGGTGCGCACGATGAGGCGCTGAATCTCGCGCGCCAGTTCGCCACCGACAGTCCGCACGATGCCCAGGCCCATCTCGCCCTGGCCCAGGCCTCGCGCCTGAGCGGCGACAAGGCCACCGCCCAGCAGGCGATCGCCCGCGCCGTGCTGCTGGCGCCGGAAGACGCCTCCATGCACATGCTGCGCGCCGGCTTCCTGATCGAGGAACAGCGCCTCAACGAAGCCCAGGCTGCGCTGGGCCGTGCGACCACGCTCGACCCCAACCAGTTCGAGGCCTATCTGCTGCAGGCGCAGCTGGCGATGGGCCGCGGCGATCTGGAAGAAACCCGCCGTCTGCAGCGGCTGGCAGCGCGTGTGGACCCCGACCACCCCTGGACGACGATGCTCGCCGGGCTGGTGGCCACGCTCGAAGGCGATCTGGAACGCGCCCAGAGCCTGCTGATCAAGGCGCTGGAAGGCCGGCCGGACGACCCGCAGATCCTGCACGCGCTGGGCTTCGTCTACCTGCGCCGCGGGCACCTGGCCTTCGCCGAGAACTGCTTCCGCCGGGTGATGGAACTCACGCCCAGGATGCGCAACCTGCGCGGCCTGCTGGCCGACCTGATGGCCCGGCAGCGGCGTTTCGACGAGGCGCTGGAGATGCTGCGCCCGGCGGTGGAGGCCACCGAGGACGTGAACCCGACCCTGGTGCGCATGGCCGGCGAGATCCAGCTGGGCCTGCGCCGGCTGGAGCCCGGCATGGCGCTGCTGCGGCGCGCGCTGGAGCTGGACCCGGGCGATCCGCGCACCCTGCGCGCGATCAACGAGGGCTGGCGCCTCACCGGCGGCCTGGCCGAAGCGCGGGCCACGCTGGACGCGCTGCTCGAGAAGCACCCGCAGATCACGCTGCTGTGGAAACTGCGGATCTCCTACGAGCTGGAATCGGCCGAGGCCGCGCAGGGGGTGCTCGACCGCTGGCTGGCGCAGCAGCCGGAGCTGCCGGCCGCGCTGGAAGCGCAGATGCACCTGTTCGAAGCCACCGGCCGTCGCGACGAGGCCGATGCGCTGGCCGAGCGCATCACCGCGCTCGAGCCCGGCCGCACCAGCGCCGAAATGCGGCTGATGGACCGCGCCCTGCGCGAAGACCCGCAGCGGGCGATCGCGCGCGTGGACCATCTGCTCGGACTGGCGCAGAGCGAGTCCGCCCGTGTCGACCTGCTGCAGTGGCTGGGCTATGCCCAGGACCGCGCCGGACGCCTTGCCGATGCGGTGGCGACCTGGAAGGTGCGCAATGGCGCCCGCGCGGAGCGCCAGCGCGCGCTGCCGGCCTTCACCCACGCCGCCGAGCCCTGGCCGGCGACGGCCGCGCCGCTCTCGGGCACACCGCCGGTGGCGTTCCTGTGCGGCCTGCCCGGCTCGTGCGTGGAACGCGTGGGCGCGCTGATCGCCTTCGCCGGTTACCCGATCCGCGCCGACCGCATCGGCGAACGCCCGCCGCGCGACCTGCTGCAGCTGCCCGACACACCGGCCGCGCTGGCCGCCGGCACGCTCGCCCCGGAGCGCCTGCTCAACGACTGGCGCAGCCATCTGGCCGAGCGCGGGGTGCGCAACGGCGCGGTGATCGACCTGCTGCCGCTGTGGGACAACGCCCTGCTCAAGATGACGCGCCCGCTGCTGCCCGAGGCGCTGGTGATGGTGGCGATGCGCGACCCGCGCGACATGCTGCTGGAATGGCTGGCCTTCGGCGCGCCGCAGCAGTTCTCGGCACCGGAGCCCGAACAGGCCGCCGAATGGCTGGCCACCGGCCTCGGCCACCTGCTCGCACTGCGCCAGGGCAAGCTGCAGCAGTTCGCCTTCATCCGTACCGACGATGCGCTGGACGACATCGACGCCTTCGCCCGCCGCATCGGCCAGGTGCTGGGCAGCGAGAAGATCGCGGTGCCGCCGCTGCACGGCCTGGGGCCGCGCCGGTTCGATGCCGGCCACTGGCGCCGCTATGCGGACATCCTGCGCGGGCCGTTCGCGACCCTGCAGAGCGCGGCGGTGGCCTTCGGCTACGCGGCCGAGTGACCGGACCGCGCGCGACACCCGGTTACGCGCTCACGGCGGGCGCGTAGACGCCGATGCCGGCCGTGCAGGATGCGCGGCCGGCCCGCGCAACCGCACGTTCCGCGCACGGGCTCGCCGCGATGGAGCGGGGCTGCGATGATCGGTCGCGCCGGACCGGCCGCCCGGGCCGTCCGTCCCCCCTTCATCCACAGGAGCCCCGCCATGCGCATCCGCAGCGCCAGTTTCGAACACGGTCACCGCATCCCCGCCGAATTCGCGATGGGCACACCCGAGGGCTTCGGCGGCAACCGCAACCCGCAGCTGGCCTGGGACGGTGCGCCCGAGGGCACGCGCTCGTTCGTGCTGCTGTGCATCGACCCGGACGTGCCCACCGACCCGGCGCTGGTGGCCGATGCGGGGACGCCCATTCCGGTGGAACACCCGCGTGGTGATTTCGTGCACTGGGCGCTGGCCGACATTCCCGCCGACGTGGGCGAGATCGCCGCCGGCAGCGCCAGCGACGGCGTGACCACACAGGGCAAGACGACGCCCGGCGGCCCCCGTGACGCGCGCAGCGGCCTGAACGACTACACCGGCTGGTTCGCGGGCGACGCGAAGATGGGCGGCGACTACTACGGCTACGACGGCCCCTACCCGCCCGCCCACGACCTGCGCCTGCACCGCTATTTCTTCCGGATCTTCGCGCTGGACGTGGCGCAGCTGGAGCTGCCCGAACGCTTCACCGCCGGCGACGCCCTGCGCGCGATGCAGGGCCATGTGCTGGCCGAGGCCGCGACCTACGGCACCTACAGCCTGAATCCGAAGGTCGAAGGCTGACGAGACCGGCCGGTCCGCGAAACCGGCCGGGCGGCACGCGCGGGCGCCGCATGGCGGAGATGCCCGCACGCTGTCCGCGCATCACCCGACGGGCCGCACCCGCAGGGCGGCGCGGCCGCCGCGCGGGCGGTACGCGCCATCACTCCAATGCCGTCGGCACCCGCTCGAACCGGTACACGCTGCCGTCCTCCGCGGTCAGCCGCAGCTGCAGCGGCATGCCTTCGAAGATCACCGCGCGGAAGCCGGCGCTGAGGCGTTCGCTGAGTTCGGCGTCGACGCGGTTGAGCGGGTCGGGACAGCCGCGCTTGGTCATCATCGTCAGCGACAGGGTGAGGCGGTCGCGGACGACCTTGTAGCTGCCGGCGATGCGGTTGCAGCCGGCATAGGCCGAGACGCGGCCTTCGGTGTCGAATTCCAGCGTCGCCTCCAGCTTGCCGCCCGGCTGTGCGGCGGCGACTTCGGCCGGCACCTCGGGAAACAGGGCATCGATGCGCGCGCCCGCGGCGTCGGTGGCGCTGCGCAGGGCCCAGCTGCCTTCCAGCTCGTTGCCGCTCAGACGTCGGGTGTCGGCGCCCGCCTGCGGGGTCTCGCCGGAGCCCGTGCCGGGCGATGTCGCCCCGCCCGGGGCTTCGGTGGCGGCACCGGGGCCGGGCGCAGGCGCCGGGGAAGACGCGGGGGTACCGGCACAGGCCGTCAGCGCGAGCAGCGCGCAGAGCGGGAGCAGGGAGGGGGCGATCCGACGGGCAGGCATGGGCATTCTCCGTAAGGCGCTGTCTGCGCAGCGGGGTGGGGGCGGCAGGGGTGGCGGACATGCGAAGCAAAGCGATGCGGGTGAACGTGCCCGCGCCGCGGACGGGGTCGATGCCGGCCCGCATGAGGGCCACATGAGGGCCGTCTGGCAGGGCACGCGTGTGCCCCGCGCCTTCGTCCCGCGCGACCGCGCTCCTCGCTCAGCCCTCCGCCAGCCACACCAGCAGCAGGGCGCCGAGCGCCAGCCGATAGTACGCAAACGGCGTGAACCGATGCCCCTGCACGAATCGCAGCAGCCATTTCACCGTGGCGAAGCCGGTGACCGCGGCGACGGCGAAGGCTACCGCCAGCTGACCCCAGGCCTCGCCGTGCACGCCGTGCGCCAGCAGGGTGTCGAGCAGCGCGTAGCCGGTGGCGGCGAACATGGTGGGGATGCCGACCAGGAACGCGAATTCCGTCGCCGCCGGGCGGTGGGTCACGCCGAACAGCAGGGCCGCGAAGATCGCCGCCGCCGAACGCGAGGTGCCGGGAAACACGCCCGCCACCACCTGGGCGATGCCGACCAGCACCGCCACCGTCCAGGTGACGTGCGCGATCTCGCCCAGCACCCGGGTGCGGCGCGCGGCCAGGTGCTCGGCCAGCAGGATGCCCACACCGCCGACGATCAGTGCCCACGCGATCGGCACCACGGTTTCGGGCAGTTCCCAGCCCAGCGCCTTCACCAGCAGGCCGAGCACGGCCGTGACCGCGAAGGCCATGCCGATCTTCGCCAGATAATCGAGATTGCGCAGGCGCTCGGCGGCCGAACCGGCACCGTCCCCGGTGCTGCCTGACGCTGCCGCATGCGCGCCTCCCGCGCGCAGCGCATGGAGATAGGCGCGCACATCGGCCAGGAACGCGCCGCGCGCGAAGGTGCCGCGCGCCAGCGCGAGCAGGCGCGGGCGGTAGACCAGCACGATCGCGAGGATGGCGCCGGCCTGGATCGCGATGTTGAACAGCTCGCTGCGCCGCTCCAGCCACTGCTGGGCGATCAGCAGATGCCCGGTGCTGGAAATCGGCA
>ERZ1066122.813-NODE-813-length-29917-cov-9.226241_pt1 | contig 29917 bp, 21 predicted proteins | sample MGYA00382769_ERZ1066122 | MGnify/ENA primary metagenome ERZ1066122 (study PRJEB33369, sample SAMEA5778352) | biofilm metagenome | biome: Industrial cooling water; feature: Water cooling tower basin; material: Biofilm | place: United Arab Emirates | collected... | reverse complement strand
TGCGAACCACTCCGCCTCGCTGCCGACTGTTGGCACCTATCTCGACGAAATGCCGATCACGACGATCCAGGGCGCGCTTGATATTCATGCCTATGATCTCGCCCGCGTGGAGGCGCTCGCCGGACCGCAAGGCACGCTTTATGGCGCAAGCTCTATGGCGGGCACGCTAAAGCTCGTCACCAACCAGCCCGACACCAGCGGCTTTTACGGCTCTGCGGGGCTTGAGATCAACACAGTATCGAAAGGCGATTTTGGCGGAGTCGCAGAAGGTTTCGTCAACGTTCCGATCAGCGGCACTGCCGCAGCACGCCTCGTCGGCTGGTACCGGCGTGACGGCGGCTATATCGACAATATTGCCGGCAGCCGCACCTACCCGACATCGGGCATTACCCGCAACAATGCCGTCTTTGTCGAGAAAGACTATAACCAGGTCGATACCTATGGCGCGCGACTGGCACTGGGCATCGATCTTGACGACAATTGGACGATCCGCCCGACGATTATGGGTCAGGTGCAGGAAGCAGAGGGCAGTTTTTCACAGGAACGCTCCGGCCAGACCACCCGTTCGCTGCAGACAGTGCAATATGAGGCCGAAGGCAGCAAGGATAAGTGGATCAACGGCGCGCTGACCATCGAGGGCAAGATCGGCAACTGGGACCTGACGCTGACCGGCGGTCATCTGCGCCGCAAGACTGAGACCGAAAGCGACTATTCGGATTATAGCTATTTCTACGACGCGCTGAATGGCTATGGTGCCTATTGGTACGACAATGCCGGTAACCCGGTCGATCCGACGCAATATATTCAGGGCATCGACCGCTATCGCAAGAGCTTTGCCGAATTCCGCGTCTCGTCGCCAGCCGAGGCGCCGCTTCGCTTCATTGGCGGCCTGTTCTGGCAGCGGCAGAGCCACAATATCGAGCAGAATTACATCATCGACAACATTGCAGATTCGATCACTGTTCCCGGCACGGCAAGCAACATCTGGCTGACCAAGCAGCAGCGCACCGACCGCGACTATGCGGCCTTTGGCGAATTGAGCTTTGACGTCACAGAAAAGCTGACGCTGACCGGTGGCGCGCGATTGTACAAATATGACAATTCGCTGTTCGGTTTCTTTGGCTTTGCCCGCGGATATTCGAGCAATACCGGGGTAGCGCGCTGTATCACCACCACCGGCGCGGAATTCCGTGACAATCCGACAGGGCAATTTGCCCAGCCGATCCTGAATGGCGCGCCGTGCACCAATGTGAACAAATCGACATCGGACACCGATGCGATCTTCAAGCTGAACGCGACCTACAAATTCAGCGATGATGCGCTGGTCTATGTCACCTGGTCGCGCGGCTTCCGCCCCGGCGGAATCAACCGGCGCGGCACATTGCCACCCTATGGCTCGGACAAGCTCGACAATTATGAGCTTGGCTGGAAACTGGGATCAGGCGGCTTCCGCTTCAACGGTGCGATCTACCAAGAGGATTGGAACAATATCCAGCTGTCCTTCCTGGGCGCAAATGGTCTAACCGAAATCCGCAATGCCGGTATTGCGCGCATTCGCGGGGTGGAATCGGACATTGGCTATTCAGCAGGTGGCCTGACCTTCAGCACCGGGTTCAGCTATAACGATGCCGAAATTCGCGAGGATTTCTGCCGCATTGCGACACCCGACTTCAACTGCACCGCACCTGCGGGCAATGTGACGCTGGCCCCGGCAGGATCGCGCCTGCCGGTAACGCCGAAGTTCAAGGGCAATGCGCTGGTCCGCTACGAATTCCCGCTTGGCAGCTGGGACGGGCATTTCCAATTCTCCGTCCAGCGCACCAGCGGACGCAAGAGCGACCTGCGCCCCGCACAGAACCGGATCAAGGGCAATCTGCCCGGTTACACGACAGCGGACTTCAGCATCGGGATGAAGGATGATGTCTGGGGCATCGAGGCCTTCGTCACCAACCTTTTCGATACGCGCGGCGTCGTGAATACCGGCGTCCAGTGCCTTGAGACGGTGTGCGGTACCGGCGTGACGCCTGCAACGCCAACGGGCGGGGCCTTTTACGATGTGGTCATCAAGCCGCGGATTATCGGGCTCAAAGTCAGCCGCGATTTTTGATGATAAAGCCCCTCCCCTTTAGGGGAGGGGTTGGGGTGGGGCTGGTCGGTTGAGCAGTTCCATCCCAACATCCCCCACCCCCATCCCGCCGACTGATCCAAACGTCCGGGGGACGTTTGGTGGAGGCCCTAAAGGGGAGGGGGGTAATGGAAAGCTCGGCTTTTTCATGGCCGTTGCGCTGGTCATGGGCAATATGATCGGCTCCGGCGTATTCCTTTTACCGCAGGGGCTGGCGCCGTTCGGCTGGAACGCCATTGCAGGCTGGATTGTCACGATAGCAGGCGCGCTTTGCCTTGCGCATGTGCTCGCAAAGCTGACCGCAGCGCATGATGGCGCGATCGGCCCTGCCGAACTGGTCGAGCGCAGTTTCGGGCCGCTTGCGGGCTTTCTGATCGGCTTTGCCTTCTGGGTGTCGGTGTGGACCGGATGCGTCACCATCGCGGTTGGCGCTGTATCCTATATGGCGAGCTTCATCCCTTGGCTTGGCGAACACCCGTCCATCGCAGCGCTGGGCGTCATCTGGACGATGACGGGGATCAATCTGCTCGGCGTGCGCTCGGCGGGTACCTTTCAGGTTCTGACAACGGTGCTGAAGCTCATTCCGCTGCTTGTCGTTGCGGTGCTGATCGCATTGATCTTTTCGCGCGGCGGCTCTGCAACGCTCGCGCCCTTTCCCGCCGAGGGCCTGTCGCTGCCGTCGGTTAACGCCGCCGCTGCACTCACGCTTTGGGCAATGGTCGGATTTGAAGCAGCCTGCGCCGCCTCGCACAAGATCGACAAGCCCCAGCGCAACGTGCCGCGCGCAACATTTATCGGCGCGCTTCTGGCGGGCATTCTATATCTTGTGGTCTGCTCGGGGATTACATTGATGCTGCCAGCCAGCGAGGTTGCGGCATCGAACGCGCCTTTTGCGCTGTTCGTATCGACTTTCTGGTCACCGCAGGCTGCGTCCTTCATCGCGCTGTTTGCCGCTATCAGCGCAATTGGTGCCGTCAATGGCTGGACGCTGGTGCAGGGAGAATTGCCTCTGGAAATGGCGCGGCGGCGGATGATGCCCGCCTGGTTTGGTAGGGTGCGCGCCAATGGCATTGCCGCCAACGGGCTGGTTACAGCAACGGTGCTGGGCAGCCTGCTGATCTTTGCCAACAGTGCGCAGTCGATGGGCGGACTGTTCACCTTCATGGCGCTGCTGACGACGTCGGTAACGCTGTGGCTTTACCTCGCCTGCGCGGCGGTGGCGTTGAAGCGCCGCATTGCCATTCCCTTTGCGCTGCTGGGGCTGGCCTTCGGCGTCTGGAGCCTTTGGGGCGCGGGTCTGGAAGCGGGGGGCCTCAGCATCGTCCTGATGCTTTCCGGCCTCCCACTTTACTGGTGGGCGCGGCGCAGCCTGCCCCAGAGCGAAGCGTCTGCCAGCACTTCCTGAGCACAATTATGCCCCGGCGCGCCCGTGACGCCGCCACCCGGGTGTGCACCTGCTCCGCACATATACAGCCCCTTTAGCGGCCCGCGATAGGCTCCATTGCCAAGTACCGGACGTGCCGACCAAAGCTGGTCGAGGCTCATATTGCCGTGCATGATATCACCGCCCGCCAGCCCAAACTTGCGCTCGAGACCCAATGGCGAAAGGATTTGCTGCCCCAAAATAGAGGCGCGGAAACCAGGGGCATAGGCCTCCACCGTGTCGATGATCGTATCTGCTGCCTTGCCCTCATCGGCATCCCAATCATGATCGGGATCGAATTGTTGGCAGAAAAGCGACGCGACATGCTGGCCGGGCGGTGCAAGGCTGTCGTCAACCGTTGATGGAATCAGCATCTCGACAATCGGGCGTTTGGACCAGCCGTAACGTTTCGCGTCGAGAAACGCCTCGTCCATATAATCGAGCGTTGGCGCAATGATGATGCCTGACTGGTGATGCTCGCCCGGTTCCGGCAGGGAGGTGAATTTGGGTAACTCCGACAGCGCGACATTCATGCGGAATGTACCGCTGCCGACCTTGAAGCCTTTGATGCGCCGTTTGAATTCCGGGGACAGGTCGGCATCGTCGAACATGCGTTCGTAGAGGATTTTGGGGCCGACATTGGAGATGACCTTGGGCGCAAATATTTCCTCGCCGCCGCCCAGTTTCACGCCCGCTACCTTGTCGCCATCGACCAGCACCCGCGCGACCGGGCTTTCAAGGCTGATCTCGACGCCCATGTCGCGGCACACCTTGGCCATGATCTGCGTGATCGCGCCCATGCCGCCGACGCTATGGCCCCACGCGCCCTTTTTTCCATTCACTTCGCCAAAGACGTGGTGGAGCAGGACATAGGCACTGCCCGGCGTATCGGGCGAGGCATAATTGCCAACGACTGCGTCAAAGCCGAATGCAGCCTTCACCGCCTCGCTTTCGAACCAGCTATCAAGGAATGTGCGGGCTGATTTGGTGAACAGGTCGAGCACGTCGCGCTGTTGCGACAGCGAAAGTCGCGCCAGCCCCATTCCCTGCCGTGCGGCATCGACCAGCGTCTTTACGCCATCGCCGATATTGGGCGGGGATTTGAGCGCCAGATCGCGTAGCACATCGGCCACGCCCTCCAGCATGTCGTAATAGTCGGGCAGCACCGCCGAATCATGTTTGGAGAAACGCGCAAACTCCGCCTGCGTGCGCTCCAACCCGCCGCCCAGTTTCAGATAGCCGCCATCTTCCTGCGGCAGGAAGTTAGAGATCGGCCGCTCGATCACGCGATAGCCATGGTCGGCGAGACGCATGTCGGCGATCACCTTTGGCTGCAGCAGGCTGACGGTGTAGCTCGCCACCGAGTTACGGAAACCGGGGTGGAATTCCTCGGTCACAGCAGCCCCGCCGACAACATCGCGGCGCTCGACAATGCGGACCTTCAATCCCGCGCGGGCGAGGTAGAAGGCGCAGACAAGGCCGTTGTGCCCCGCCCCAATGATAATGGCGTCATATTTTTTCGTCATTTATGGCTCCAGCCCGGTGCGGGGCGCTTCTCCAGCGCTGCCTCTGGAATGATCTCGCGCATCTTGCGGCAGAAATTTTTGAGGCACACTTCCTTGTCGGACAGCGGCCCCATGGAAAAGCTGCGGCTTGCCATCCCCTGCTGCACGCGGGTGATCAGCACGGTATCCTCGGCATTGACCTGCCGGTTGATCCGCCAGTTAAGATAGCGCGCGGCGCGCATTTCGCGGCGCTCATCCGGAATGACATAGCTGATCTCACGGATCACGCAGCTTGTCGGCCCGGTCGGCAGCCATTGCATGAAATCGACCTGGTCGGGATAGATGTCAAAGGCGACCGAGGGCCAAAGCTTGAAATAGAGCCAGCGTTTCTGGTTGGCTTGCGGCAAATGCGGCACGTCGGGCAGCAGCCGCTGGTATGCGCGCTCGGACCAGTTTGCGCTGGGCCGGTCAACCAGATCGCCCCACATGCGGTCGACATGGGGTTCGGCCTCCACGCCGTAGCTTTTGCCGAACAGCCGCGTCAGGCCGGGATGCGCGACTGGGATGTGCAGGCCATCGGAATAATTGTCGCCGACATTCTTCCAGTTCACATCGCGCGGGCGCATGGTCACACGGCCCAGCGCGCGGAGCTCTTCGAAGCGGTAAGGCGCAACCTGCTCCTCATAAGGGGCCATCATCTGGGCGACCGAAGGCCCGCCGCTTTCCAACCGCACAAAGACAAACCCGCGCCAAATCTCGATGTCCACCGGCACCAGCCCGGCCTTGTCGCGGTCGAGTGTGGGATAAGAGGCGCTGTCGGGAACGCCGCTTAGCCGCCCGTCGAGATCATAGGTCCAGGCATGATAGGGGCAGACCAGTTTTCTGGCGCAGCCGCTCGCGCCGTCGACAAGGCGGCTGCCGCGATGGCGGCAGACATTGGTGAAGGCTCGGAGCATTGCGTCGGTGCCGCGCACTACGATCACGCTTTCGCCGATATAGTCGATGGCGTGCCAGTCGCCGGGGTTGGGGACATCGGAGACATGGCAGACGATCTGCCAGCCGGGGCGGAAAATGCGGTCGGCCTCCAGCGCGGCGAATTCGGGGTCGTCATAGGTCCAGGCAGGGAGCGACCAGCCGTCGAGCGGGTCGGGCTGGAAAGTGGCGAAGGTATCGCGGAGCGTTGATGTTGCCATGGCGCTGCAGTTGCTATACAAGTGTATAACAAGATGCAAGCCGCGCGATCATCCTTCACCCGCGAAGCGCCTTACGAGAGGCGGCAGAGCCTGGTGGAGGCCACATGCCGATGCCTTGCCCGGCACGGCGTTCAGGGCACAACGGTGCGCAGCATCTGTGCTGAAGCAGGCGTGTCGCCGGGGCTGCTGAGGCATTATTTCAGCGGCATCGACGATTGCGTGGCCGCCGCCTATCGATGGACCGGCGACCGGGTGCAGGCCGCGCTTTCCGACGCGGTCGCCAAGGCCGCGCCCGAACCACGTTCCCGCCTGCTCGCCTATCTGACCGCCAGTTTTGCGCCCCCCATTGCCGATGGCGAATTGCTGTCGACCTGGCTCGCCTTTTGGGGGCTGACGAAGACCGATACGCGCATCGCCGCGCTCCATGCCGAAATCTATGCGGATTACCGCGCCGCGCTGGAGGCGCTGCTCCGCGAATATAGGCCTGGCGACCACCGGCTTGCCGCCGTTGCGCTGACCGCACTGGTCGATGGCCTCTGGCTCGAGCTCAGCCTTGGCAATGCGCCCTTCAGCCCCGGCGAAGCGAATATGCTGGTCGAAAAATGGCTGAGGGCGCTGCTCGCCTAGCGGACGGTATCGTCGCCCTCCCCCGTGGCGCGGTCGACCGCAAGTCCTGCGGTAAAGCCATGCACCACCGTTGACAGCAGGATGGTAAAGGCAACGATGGCCCAGAGCCGCTCGGCCCCCGGCAAGTCGGCATGGGTCGTGGCATAGGCAAGATAATAGATCGAGCCGATCCCCCTGATCCCGTAAAAGGCAACCACCAGCCGCTCGCGCCCCGACAGGGGCAGGCCGGACAGCGAAAGCCACCCCGCCACTGGCCTGATAAGGAAAATCAAGGCGACCGCCACCAGCGCCTCGGTCCAGCCGAACGCCGGGATAAGCGACGGCAGCGCCGCGCCGAGCGCAAGCAGCAACAATGCCGTCAATGCGCGCTCATTCGCCTCGACAAAATCGTGCAGCTTGGCATGATAATCACGCCCGGTCTCGCTGCGCCGCAAGGTCAGGCCGGAAACAAAGGCCGCGATAAAGCCATAGCCCTCCAGCAGTTCGGTAACGCCATAGACAAGGAAGACCCCGGCCAACGCGACCAGCCCGCTTTCGGTTTTCGACAACGCATTGTCCGACGGCCAGTCAAAGATCAGCTTGGCGATCAGCCAGCCGAGCGTCACGCCAGCGGCAGCTCCCACGGCGATGCGATAGCCGACATCGCGCCACGCCCATTCGCCGAACAGCGCCGGGTCCCAAACGCTCGCCGACAGCAGTGCAAGCCCGAGATAGAGGAAGGGAAAGGCAAGGCCGTCATTCAGGCCCGCCTCCGCGGTCAAGGTAAAGCGCACCGGATGTTCGCCCCCTTCGAGCGGCTTGCCCACCTGCACATCGGAGGCAAGCACCGGATCGGTCGGTGCAAGCACCGCGCCGAGCACCACTGCGGTTGCGACAGCCAAACCGCCAAGCCAGCCCGCAAAGGCAACGGCCAAAATCGTCAGCGGCATGGCAATGGCCAGCAAGCGGATGGTCGGCCGCCATGCCGCCATATTGCGCAGGCGGTCGATGCGAATGCCGACACCGAACAGCCCGACAATGACACAGATTTCGCTGACCGTTTCCCATAATTTCGGGGCGCGGAGCGGATCGAATTGCGTCTGCAACTGCGGCATGGCCAAGGCCATCGCCAGACCGAAGCCGATGGCAAGCGCGCTGGAGGCAGGTTCACGTCCGGACAGCAAACGCGGGAACCAGTGCGACAATAATATCGCTGCCCCGGCAGCAGCAAGCAGCAGATGATAGGTGGAAAATTCGAACATCGCGCTAAACCGTTACCTGCAATGGAGGTTCCGTTGGGGGGTGGCTTTGCGCGACCGCCCTTCCCTCCATCCGGTTTCAGTTGTAACCATCGGCCCATGACCGACACCACCACCCCGATGACTTACGCGCGCTACCTCGCGCTCGACGAGCTGCTTTCCGCCCAGCATCCGCAATCGGCGGAGGATGACGAGATGCTGTTCATCATCATCCACCAGACCAAGGAATTATGGCTGAAGCAGATGATCCGCGAATTGCGGCTGGCCAAGGCGCAGGTGCAGGCCGATGCGCTGGTGCCTGCCTATAAGGCGCTGGCGCGGGTCAGCCGCATCCAGGCGGTAATGACGCTAAGCTGGGACATTTTGTCGACCATGACGCCATCCGATTACACCCGTTTCCGCCATGTGCTGGGGCCAAGTTCGGGATTCCAGTCGGACCAGTTCCGCACGGTCGAATATCTGCTGGGGCTGAAGGACAAGGCGTTCCTGAGATTCCAGGAAGAGAGGCCGGAGGCGCGGGACGCAATGGCGAGAGCGCTCGCCGAGCCAAGCCTGTGGGACGATGCCATTGCGGCGGCCGCGCGCGCGGGACTGCCCATCCCGGCGGAATTGCTGACCCGCGATTTCACGAAAGCGCACATTGCCTCACCCGAAGTCGAGGCTGCATTCCTGACCGTCTATCGCAATACCGATCAATACTGGGAGCTGTACCAGCTTGCCGAAAAGCTGGTCGATCTCGACGATGCCTTTGCTGCATGGCGGCACAAGCATGTCCTGACCGTCGAGCGTATCATCGGCGGCAAGCGCGGTACCGGCGGGACGGCGGGGGCGGCCTATTTGCAGGGAACGCTGGGCAAGCGCGCCTTTCCCGAGCTTTGGTCGCTGAGGACGGAGTTGTGATCGTGCCAAGACAAACCGTCGCCCCCGCGCAGGCGGGGGCCGCAGGAGGCATTAGCCTCAAGATGCAGATTAAACCTGCCGAGGCCCCCGCCTGCGCGGGGGCGACGTGATGACCCACAAACATCTCTTCACCCGCGCCCTCTCCGCAAACCCCGACCGCCTGCATTTTGCGGCGCACAGCCACCATCTCTGGCCCGACGCCAGCTTTGCCGGACAGGTGGCGGCATGGGAGGATGCAGCGCATCTCGCAGATCATAAATGGGCGAAGATCATGGGGCCGGTCTGGTCGCAAGCGCAGGCGCATGTCGCGCGCGAATTGGGCCTGCCCGATCCGGCGACAATCGCCTTTGCGCCTAGTACGCATGACTTTCTGGTGCGGATTATGTCCGCGATGACGGAGCGCGCATCCGGCGCGCCGCTGCGCGTTCTTGCGACCGATGGCGAGTTCCACAGTTTCCGTCGCCAGGTGGAGCGATGGGTGGAGGCAGGCGTGGTCGATCTCCAGACCGTGCCCGCCGCCGGGCTGCTTTCAGCGGCCAAGGCAGGCGGGCATGAGCTGATTTTCGCCAGCCATGTGCTGTTCAATTCGGGCACGATCATCGCCGATCTGGAGGCACTTGCCGCGCTTGCCGCACCCGATGGTCCCTGGGTGGTCATCGACGGCTATCATGGCTTCATGGCGTTGGAGACCGACCTGTCCGCGATCGCCGACCGGATATTCTACCTGTCGGGCGGCTATAAATATGCGATGGCGGGCGAAGGCGTCTGCTTCCTGCATGCGCCGACGGGCTTTGCGCCGCGCCCTGTCATCACCGGCTGGTATGCGGCCTTTGACGAACTGGCGGATGCGCAGCGCGGTGTCGGCTATGCCCCCGATGGCAGGCGTTTCCTTGGCAGCACCTTTGACCCGTCGGGCGTCTATCGCTTCAACGCGGTGCAGGCGATGCTGCTTGCCGAGGGGCTGGGCACTGCAGCCATTTCAGCGCATTGCGCGGCGCTGCAACACCAGTTTCTGGATGCCGACCCGTTGCCCGGGCTGACACTGCTCAACCCGCTGCAAGCGGGGCCGCACGCCCGCTTCCTCGCCTTTCAGGGGCAGGAGGCGGCGAGTATCCACGCGGCGCTCGAACAGCGCAATATCATCACCGATGTGCGCGGCGATGTGCTGCGCATCGGTTTCGGCCTCTATCAGGATGCGGAGGATGTGGCGCGGTTGGTGGGGGCGCTACGCTCCATCGCCGGGAAACCGTAGTGCTGAGCCTGTCGAGCACAGGCCACCGAAGGTGAACCACGGCTCTCAGCCCCGCGCTGCGAAATAAATAGGGACAGTCCCTATTTAATTTGGGCTGTACCGGGATGCGGAGGATGTGGCGCGGTTAGTTGCCGCTTCGAAGGCATGTGGAGATTAAATTACGTCGCCCCGCACTTGATGCGGGGCTTGGCTTTCGACGTTGCCTCAAAAAAGCCTAACCCGTGTCAAGCACGGGGTGACGAAAAAGAGCGAACGGATGAAAATTAAATAGGGACAGTCCCTATTTAATTTGGGCTGTATCAGGACACGGAGGATGTGGCGCGGTTGGTGGGGGTTGTGGAGAGCATCACCTAATCAATCTACGTCACCCCGTGCTTGACACGGGGTCCCGCTTTTTCGCGAGGCCAGCCCGCGCCCCCAAGCGGGACCCCGCATCAAGTGCGGGGTGACGAGCAAGTTGAACGAATTAAATAGGGACTGTCCCTATTTAATTGGGGTTCACCCCTTGCGCGCTTCCTCGACCATGTCGTCGGCGAGGTCGAGGCCGGCCCGGCCGCCTGCTGCGGTATGTGCGGGCGCGTGGGGCCTTTCGACAAATTCGGGCTCCTCGACCTCAAGCATCCCTTCCCATTTGGTGATGACAGAAGTCGCCACCGCATTGCCGACAACATTGGTCGCGGTGCGGCCCATGTCGAGGAACTGGTCGATGGCAAGGATGATCGCCACGCCCTCCACCGGCAGGCCGAACATCGCAAGCGTTCCGGTAATGACAACCAGCGAAGCGCGCGGAACGGCAGCAACGCCCTTTGACGAGATCATCAGCGTCAACAGGATCAATATCTGCGTCGCAATCGGCAGGTCGATGCCATAGGCCTGCGCGATGAAGATCGTCGCGAAGCTCATATACATCATCGAACCGTCGAGGTTGAAGCTGTAGCCCAAGGGCAGCATGAAGCCCGAAATGCGGCGCGGCACGCCGAAGCGGTCGAGCTGCTCGAACAGTTTTGGCAGCGCCGCCTCCGACGAGGCGGTTGAAAAGGCGATCAGCATCGGTTCGCGGATATAGCGGATCAGCGTCCAGATGCGGCCCTGCAGGAACAGGAAGCCCACCGACAGCAGGATGATCCAGAGGATGACCAGCGATGCGTAAAATTCGAGCAGCAGTTCGAGATAGGTGCCCAATATCCCCAGCCCGCTGACCGCAACGACATTGGCGAGCGCGCCAAAGACCGCAATCGGTGCATAGCGCATGACATAGCCGGTAATCTGCAGCATCATTTCGGCAAGCGCATCGGCCCCGCGCACCAGCGGCGCACCTTTTTCGCCAATCGCCGACAGGGCAACGCCCGCAAACAGCGAAAAGACCAATATTTGCAGGATATTGTTGGTCGCCATCGCCTCGAAGGCGTTTTTGGGGAAGATCGAGAGGATGAACTCGGTTGCCTTCAGCTCCTTGACCTCGCCCACCGCTGCCGCAGCCTCAGCGGGAATGGGTGCGCCGATGCCCGGCTGGAACAGGTTGACCATCAACAGGCCCAGCCCGATCGAGATGAAGCTGGCGATGATGAACCAGCTGATCGCGCGGAAACCGATCCGCCCCAGCGCCGAACTGTCGCCCATATGCGCGATGCCGACGACGATGGTGGACAGGATCAACGGCGCGACCAGCAGCTTTATGAGATGCAGGAAGATGTCGGACAGCAGCTTGAACCAGGGCGAGATGCTTTCCTTGATCAGCGTGGCATCGACCGAATAATAAAGTGCCGCCCCAACGGCTACGCCAAGGAACATGCCAAGCAGGATCCACAAGGTCAGCCGCCGGTCCATAATCACTCCCATCCCGAAATAATGTTGCTCCGGCTGGTAACGCAGCGATGGGCGGGGGGCAAGGTTGAAGGGTGGGGAGTTTACGTCACATAATTTTCGTCACCCCCGCGAACGCGGGGGTCCATCACCCGAACCATCAAGGGCGCGAAACCCTGAAAGCTTAGGTGATGGATTGACGTCCCGTCACTGCGTTCACCGCCCGCGCGCGAATGACGAATGTTTTTACGTCTCAGCTCCGCACGCAAAACGGTTACATCCGCAACTATGCGGTTGTTTGGCCGTATCAACAGGGGCATAGACCCGAAAAAACAACTGCGTGGAGCAACGATAATATGCCCGAGGCTGAAGCCCATGATCCGCAACTGGTGAAACCGTTGCTCGATGCCATGACAGCAAGCGTGCTGCCCGGCGAGAGCGAGCGTTTCGAGGGGGAGGCGGCCAGCGAAGCGGCGATCTTCATGGCAGCCACTGCGGCAAGGCGCGCAACGGGCCAGCCCAATATCGCCATCGACAGCTTTGCCAACGCATCGGGAAAATTGTCGTTGCGCATCGCCCTGATCAACGACGACATGCCGTTCCTGGTGGATTCGGTCGCGGCTGCGCTGGCGACGGCGGGGCTGGAGATCGACCGGCTTATTCACCCCGTGCTCGATGTGACCCGCGATGAGGAAGGAAAGCTGACCTCGCTCAGCGCCAAGCGCGGTTCGACGGGCAAGCGCGAGAGCTTCATCTATATCGAGACTGCGCGCGTCGATGCGAAGGATCGCAATGCACTCGCCGAACGGCTTGCGAGTGTGCTGCACGATGTGCGCTGCGCGGTGACGGACTGGCGCAAGATCCAGGGCGCAATGGCGGACGATGCCGACAGCCTGCCCGATGGCGAGGGCGCGGCACTCGTGCGCTGGTTCATGGATGGCAATATGACGGTGCTGGGGCATGAGCAAATTGCGCTCGACGGCAGCCGCAGCAACCGGCTCGGCCTGTCGCGGGCAAGCGAGCTGGCCCTGCTGTCCGAAGAAAGCATCGAGCGCGCGCGCAAATTTTTTGCCGAGGGCGGGCGCACGCCACTTTTGCTGAAGTCGAGCCGTAACTCGACCGTTCACCGCGCGGTGCAGCTCGATATCGTCGTCGTGCCGATCCGCGAGGGCGAGGCAGTGACCGGGCTGTCGGTAACCGGCGGCCTGTGGACAAGCGCTGCGCTGGCGATGCCGCCCGAGCGGATACCGCTGCTGCGCACGCATCTCGCCAATCTGATGAGCCGCTATGGCTTCGATCCGTCGGGCCATGCCGGCAAGGCGATGACGCATGCTTTGACCTCGCTGCCGCACGACCTGCTTGTCTCGTTCAACCAGGCCGATCTCGAGCGCGTGACGCTGACCGCCATGTCGCTGACCGACCGGCCGCGGCCAAAGCTGCTGGCGGTGCGCTCGGCGCTGGGGCGGCATTTGTTCGTCTTCGTCTGGCTGCCGCGCGACGAGATATCCACAGGCCTGCGCCGCTCGATCGAGGCGATGCTCACCGAAACGAGGGGTGCAACCGTGCTCGGCTGGTCGATCGGGCTAGAGGATGGCGGGATGGGGCTGCTGCGCTATCTCCTCGATTTCGAGGATCGCAACGTGACCATCGACGAGGCTGCGCTCGACCACCGGCTGCAACTGATGGTGCGCGGCTGGGAGCCTGCCGTTGAGGCGGAACTCGCCCGGCTGTCGGATGAAAAGCGCGCTGCGGCGATGCTGGTGCGCTATGCCACTGCCTTCCCGCAATCGCACCGCGCCGCCTATCCGGTGGCAGAGGCAGCGCAGGACATGCTCAGCCTGCTGGCGATGGAACGCGACCATAGCCGCATCGCGCGGCTGGTGGCGGACAAGGATGACGACGCCTCAACGCTGTCACTGAAAGTCTATAATGCGGGCGGCGCGATGCCGCTGTCCGATGTCGTGCCGGTGCTCGAAAATTTCGGCTTCAACGTGATCGAGCAGGTGCCGACGCCGCTCGATGGCGGCAATCTCGCCTATATCCATGATTTCCATCTCGGCCTACGCGGTGGCGCGGACAGCGCGCCGGTGCTCGCCCGCAGCGAGACCATCGAAACCGCACTGTCGCAAGTGCTCGATGGCAAGGCGGAGAATGACGCGTTCAACCAGCTGATCACGCTGGCGGCGCTCGAACCCCGCGCGGTCGTATGGCTGCGCGCCTGGTTCCGTTATCTGCGCCAGACGGGCCTTGCCTATGGCATCCCGACAGTAGTCGCGGCGCTTGGCAACCATGCCAGCATAGCACGGTCGATCATCGACATGTTCGTTGCGCTGCACGACCCAGCCCACACAGGCGACCGGGCAAAGGATGCCGCAAAGCTCGACGCAAGTATCAACGAAGGCCTTGCCAAGGTTTCTGCCATTGACGAAGACCGCATCCTGCGCCTGTTCCGCAGCGTGGTGAAAGCAACATTGCGCACCAATGCCTTTGCCCCCGCCGGTAACGAGGCGCTCGCCTTCAAGCTTGACAGCGCGCAGGTCCCCGGCCTGCCCGCGCCCCTGCCCTGGCGCGAGATTTTCGTATATTCACCCCGCGTCGAAGGCATCCATCTGCGCGCAGGACCGGTCGCGCGCGGCGGGCTTCGCTGGTCCGACCGGCGCGACGATTTCCGCACCGAGATATTGGGCCTGATGAAGGCGCAGCGCGTCAAGAACGCCGTCATCGTCCCGACCGGAGCCAAGGGCGGCTTTTATCCCAAACGCCTGCCCGATCCGCGCACCGACCGCGATGCCTGGCTCGCCGAAGGTACCGAAAGCTACCGCATCTTCATCCGTACATTGCTGTCGATCACCGACAATCTGGTCGATAACAGGGTCGTCCACCCCGCCGATATCGTCATCCATGATGGCGAAGACCCCTATTTCGTCGTCGCGGCGGACAAGGGCACCGCGACCTTCAGCGATACCGCCAATGCCATTGCGCTTGAGCGCGGTTTCTGGCTGGGCGATGCCTTCGCCAGCGGCGGCTCGGTCGGTTATGACCATAAGGCGATGGGGATTACGGCCAAGGGCGGCTGGGTCTCCGTGCAGCGCCACTTTGCCGAAATGGGCGTCGATGTGCAGTCAGAGCCGGTCACCGTCGCAGGCGTCGGCGACATGTCGGGCGACGTATTTGGCAATGGCATGCTGCTGTCGAAATCGATCAAGCTGGTCGCGGCGTTCGACCACCGGCACATCTTCCTCGACCCCGATCCCGATCCGACCGCAAGCTGGAAGGAACGGCAGCGGCTGTTCAACCTGCCGCGTTCGAGCTGGGCAGATTATGATGCAAAGCTGATCTCCAAGGGCGGCGGTGTGTTTTCGCGCAGCGAAAAAGAGATCAAACTGTCGCCCGAAATCCGCGCGCTGCTTGGCATTGAAACCGCCACGATGGAGCCCGCCGCGCTGATGAAGGCGATCTTGCGCGCCGATGTCGGGCTGATCTGGTTCGGCGGCATCGGCACCTATCTGAAGGATGCAAGCGAAGCGCATGTCGAGGTGGGCGACCCGGCCAATGACGCGATCCGCATCAACGCGCAGGAATTGCGCGCGAAAGTTATCGGCGAAGGCGCGAACCTTGGCGTGACGCAAGCGGCGCGCATATCCTTTGGCCTTGCTGGTGGCCGCATCAACACCGACTTTATCGACAATAGCGCGGGCGTCGATTGTTCGGATAATGAGGTGAATATCAAGATCGCCCTGAATGCCGAAATGGCCGCCGGTCGGCTCGCGCTTGAGGATCGCAATGTCCTGCTTGCCAGCATGACCGACGATGTCGCGCATCTGGTGCTGGAGGATAACCGGATGCAGACGCTGGCGCTGTCCATCGCCGAAAGCGGCGGCGCAGGCGACCTGCCCGCCTATGTCCGGCTGATGGAGGTGTTCGAAGGCCAGGGCAAGCTCGACCGCATGGTCGAGGGGCTGGAGCCCAATGACGAATATCTGCGCCGCGAAAGCGAAGGCCATGGCCTGACCCGGCCCGAACTTGCCGTCCTGCTCTCCACCGCAAAGTTGGCAGCGCAGGACGCGGCGGAGGATGCGCCTTTGGTCAACGATCCCGCGATGGACGACGATCTGCTCGCGGCCTTCCCCGCGCCGATGGTCGCCGCGCACCGGGAGGCTATCCTGACCCACAGGCTACGCCCGCAGATCATCGCGACGAAACTGGCCAACCGGATGATCAACCGGATGGGGATGCTGCTGCCGTTCGAACTGGCCGAGGAAGAAGGCTGCTCGATGGCGATTGTGGTCGAGGCCTTTGCTATTGCCGAACGCCTGTTCGATCTCCCTTCGCTTTGGGAGGATATCGACGCTGCGAAAATCGGCGAAGCAGCGCGCATCATGCTGTTCAACCAGGTCGCCATCGAAACCCGCGCGCATATGGCGGATATCATCCGCAACGGCCGCGAAGGCCGAAGCGTCGGCGAGGCGGTCGCCGCCTATGCGCCGGTGATCGAGCAGCTATCCGCCGCGAGCAAGGAATTGCTGTCGGCAGAGGCGGCAACGCACACCGCCGCCTATGGCGAGCGCCTGATCGCGGGCGGTGCGCCTCAAAAGCTCGCCGCGCGGCTGGTGCGGATGGCGCAGCTTGATGGCTCCATCGGGCTTGCCGCGCTGTCGCTCGAACGGGGGGCCGAGCCCAAGGCACTGACCGCCGCCTTCGTCGCCATTGGCGATGCGCTGGGGCTCAGCTGGGCGCAGAATAGCGCGATGCAGATGGACCCGCACGATCCGTGGGAACGGCTCCTCGTCGCGGGCCTTGCGCGTGATTTCCAATCGATGCGCCTCGATTTCCTGCGCCGCCAGCAGGTCGCAAATGCCGATGCCGTATCGGCATGGGTTGCCGCCCATAGCGAACGGGTCGCAGCGTTTAAAACAACGGTCGAACGCGCACGGCGCGGCGGGATGCCGACGCCAGCCATGCTCGCGCAAATTGCAGGGCAGGCAAGGACAGTGCTGGGGCGGTAGCGAAGAACAAACTCCGCATCCCACGATCCGTTTTCCCGAGCGAAGTCGAGGGACTATGCCGAGCGTAGTCGAGGCTTTAAACGCTGGATGTTCTCGGCTTCGCTCGAACTAGTCCCTCGACTTCGCTTGGGAATGCGGAGTCTATTAGTGGCGGCGTATTTTAGTTGCGCCCCATCGGCACCAGCCCGAACAGCTTGCGCCGTCCGCTCTCCTTGACCCTGCCGCCGCTGCCCGATTTCATCACATTGCGGCGGAACAGCCAGACGCCGATGCGGATGATCAGCAGCGCGAACAGTCCTTGCCCGATGATTGCTACGGCGTGATGCCATAATGTCGCATCCTGCGCTGCGCGCGCGACCATGGCGAAGGGGGAGCTGAACGGAAAGATCGCCGCAAAGGTCTCAACCGGCGTGTTGATTTTCGTCACCGTGTACATGGCGAAGAAGAAGTTGATCAGCTGCACCATCGTGATCGGCATCGACAGCGTCTGCACCTCGCGCACCGTCGCGGCCTGCGCGCCGATGCCGATGAACAGCGATCCCAGCACCAGATAGGCCATCGCGAAATAAATAATGCTGAGGCCGATGAACATCGGCCAGCCGACCGCTGGCACCGGCAGGCTGGGCAGCGCCGACCCCGCCAGCATGACAAGCCCGAAGCCGACGCCGGCCCAGACGATGATGCCGATGAAGGCCATCGCCAGCATCGCGAACAATTTGCCGATGAACACCGAATCCATCGGCACGGCAGCGGCGATGACCTCGATAATCTTGTTGGATTTTTCCTCGACCATGTTCGACATCACCATGCCTGCAAGCAGCATGGTCAGCATGAAGACCAGAACTTGCGCGGCTTGCCCGGTCAGCAACTGCTGCTGCTTTTTATTGCCCGCGCTTTGCTGCACGGTTTGGGTATCGATAGGCCCGAGTTTCAGCGCCTCGCCATTTTTCGCATAGGCGGCAAGCAGCGCCATTTCGCCCTTCCAGCTCTCAACCGCGCTTTCGGTGCCGACCAGCAATGGCTTGTCGAGGCTTCCCTCGAACACTGCGGCAAGCCCGTTCTTGGTGTTTTTGAGCAATGCCTCTGCATCGTCCTGCGATGGCGGCAGCATCTTCATTTCGGGAAAGCGGCGCTCGCCAAGCTCGTCGGCCATGACCTCGCGGGCTTTCAGCAGCGCCGCGCCGTCTTCGGCATTCATCGCAATGCCCACCACAGGCCGCGCAATATCCTTGGCAACCTCTCCGCCCAGGGCACCTGCCGCACCGCCGACGAGCAACGGGAAAAGCGGCCCGATTAGGAAGAACAGGAACGCCTTGGAAAAGATGATCGCGGTGAAATCGCGGCGGCCGATGACATAGGCGGCGCGGATCGTGTTCATCATGGCAAGTCTCCCGGCGCAGGTTCGTCCATCATCGCGGCGGCATCCTCCCCGGCGATGGCGACAAAGGCGTCGTGCAGGCCGGGACGTTCGATGGAGAGCGAGCGCACCCCTGCCTTCCCCTCGACCAAAGCCTTCAGCAGCGGCTCGACGCCGGTTTCAGGCAGCGTAAAGTGCCACCAATGGCCCTGCGGCGTGCATTCGGGGGGCAGCGCCGCGCGCCACGGGCCATCGAGCGTTTCGGTCTCCAGCCGCACCTGCGGACGCAGCCGGTCGCGCGCCTCCGACACCAGCCCGTCAAAGCTGACCTTGCCCTTGGCAATGATCGCAATCCGCTCGCACAGTCGCTCTGCATGGGCGATGACGTGCGTTGAGAAAATCACCGTCACGCCCTTGTCGGCTTGGGCGCGGATCAACCGTTCGAGTTTCGCCTGGTTAAGCGCGTCGAGGCCCGAGAAAGGCTCATCGAGGACGATCAGTTTCGGCTGGTGCACGATGGTGCCCATCAGCTGCACCGTCTGCGCCATGCCTTTCGACAATTGCCTTATCTGCCGGTCGGCGGCTTCGCCAAGGCCAGCCTGTTCGAGCAATTCGCGCCCGCGATCCCGGCCTTCCTTCAATGGCAATCCGCGCAGCGCGCCCATGAAGGCGATGGTATCGACCGCGCGCATCGACTGGTACAGCCCGCGCTCTTCGGGCAGATAGCCGACCAGTTTCGATTGCGTCAGCGGCCGGTCGGAGCCCAGGAGCGTGCGCGTGCCCTCATCGGGATCGATAATGCCGAGCAGCATGCGCAGGGTCGTCGTCTTGCCCGCGCCATTGGGGCCGAGTATGCCATAAATGCTGCCCTCCGGCACATTCAGATCGACCCCGTCCACTGCCCGGAAGCCATCGAAAATCTTGACAAGCCCGCGCGCCTCGATTGCATGCATGAAAAAAATGCCCCTGATGACTTGCCCCCCTGATAGGGATGCTGCGTGAAAAGTGACAAGACAAATCTGGTTAACGCGCTTCGGGAGAAGGCGAACGACGAGGGCTTTGCCGCCTGCGGAATTGCGCCCGCCAGCCTTGCGCCCGAATGCGGCGCGCGGTTGCGCGCATGGGTGGCGGAAGGTTGCCATGGCGACATGCTGTGGATGGAGGGGCGGCTCGACGAGCGGGCCGATCCGCGCAACCTGTGGCCGGAGGTGCGCAGCGTAATCATGCTGGGGATGAGCTATGCCCCTGCCGATGATCCGATAGCATTGGCGGCACATCCCGACCGGGCGCGCATTTCGGTCTATGCACGCGGGCGCGACTATCATGATGTGGTGAAGGGCGCGCTGAAGCGGCTGGCGGGCTGGCTGGTGCATCGCGCTGGCGGGGGGGTGAAGGTCTTTGTCGATACCGCGCCGGTGATGGAGCGCGCGCTGGCGGAGGCTGCGGGCATTGGCTGGCAGGGGAAGCACACCAATATCGTCAGCCGCGAGCATGGCAGTTGGCTGTTTCTGGGCGCGATCTATACCACACTGGAGTTGGAGGCAGATGTCGCGGGCGCAGACCGCTGCGGCAGTTGCAATGCCTGCCAGACGGCCTGCCCTACCAATGCCTTTCCCGCGCCTTACCAACTGGATGCGCGGCGGTGCATTTCTTACCTGACGATCGAGCATAAGGGACATATCCCGCACGAATATCGCCGCGCGATTGGCAACCATATCTATGGCTGCGACGATTGCCTTGCCGCCTGCCCGTGGAATAAATTTGCGCAGAGCGCTGCTGCGAACAAGGCGCTGCTCCCCCGCGCCGAACTGGTAGCGCCGCGCTTGGGCGACTTGCTAACGCTCGACGACGCCGCTTTCCGTGCGCTGTTTTCAGGCTCGCCGATCAAACGCACGGGGCGCGACCGTTTTGTCCGTAACGTCGCCATTGCGGCGGGGAATAGCGGGGATGTTGCGCTGGTGGCGCCGTTGCAGGCGCTGCTGGGGGATGAAAATGAAGTTGTGCGCGAGGCGGCGGAGTGGGCGCTCGCCGAACTTACCGCCGCATCAGCGCGTTGACGCAGGCCGCGCGGTCGACCTCCGCCCCGTCGCTGCGCCGGGCATCGACATGCGTCACCACCTCCGCGCCGCCTTTGCCATCGGGGTAGAGATAGGCGTCAAGCACGCAGGGCTTGCCCGAAAATTGCAGCTTTCGGCCGTAAACCTCGACCACATCGATGCGCGGTTCGCCGAACATGCGTTTGAGGTCGCCGACGCCCTTGCCCAGCACATCGCCCAATCCCCGCTTGTCGAGCTTCGCCGGCATGGTGCCGACAGCAGGCGCAGGCTTGTCTATCGGGATCGGTGTTGATTTGACCGCCTGGCTACCGCTGCCGCCCGTACCACCGCACGCGGCAAGCGCGAAAGCCAGTCCCAAAGCCCAAAAAGCCCGCATCACCCTCACATCTTCCCGCTCTTGTCGTGCACCATATGCACCGCCGTTGCCGTGGCGACAACCGGTATGATGATCTGCACAAAGGGGATCAGCATCGCCGCCGTGCTGCCCAGCCCCAGCATGAAACGGCGGATGGGGCCAAGCTCGGCGCGCGCCTTGCCATGGCGGGCGACCAGCATATCTTCGAGATCGCGGCCAAGCAGATAGCCGTTGAGCAACAGGAAAGCGAGCGGCGTCCCCACCCCGCTGATCAGCAGGAGCAGATACACCGGCAACATCAGCAGATTATAGCCAATCACCCGCGCGACCGAGCGGATCGCCATGCGCACCGCCAGCGCATGGCCAGGCCTTTTACCCTGCGCAGCCTCAAACGGATAATGCCGGTCCTCGACCGCATCGATAATGTCGTCGGCGAAATACCAGGTGAAGGCAACCGCAATACTGCGCATCAGCACCCAGCCGGAAAAGAGCATGACCACCGCCGCTGCAACTGCGCTGGCACCGCGATCATCCTGCCAGCCGGCCTGCGCAAAGCCCCAGTCGAGCGCGAACCACAGCCCGACCCCCAACACGATAAAGGCCGTCATGCTAAGCAACAGCACCTTCAGCAGCAGCGTGATCACGCGTCTGTCGGACAGGCTGGCGACGGCAAGCGAAAGCGAGCGGAGCATCAGACTGTATTATCTCTCTAAGACGCCCATGGCAAGCCACTTGCCCTTGGCGGGCCAAATCATTAGGGCGCGGCGAAATTCTCCATCCTCAAGGACCATCCCCCTATGATCGCCAGTCCCTATGCCGTCGTTGCCATCGGCAATGCCATTGTCGATGTGATCGCCGACGCCGACGATGCCTTCATCACCGAGCAGGCGCTGACAAAGGGCGGCATGACGTTGATCGATGCGGAGCGCGCACAATCGCTGTACGGCGCGATGGGTCCGGGCCGCGAGATCAGCGGCGGCAGCGCGGCGAATACGCTCGCCGGTTTGGCGCGGCTGGGCAAGAAGACGGCGTTCATCGGGCAGGTTGCCGATGACCAGTTGGGCGAAGTTTTCGCGCATGATGTGCGCGCAGGCGGCATCGATTTCGACGTCGCCCCGCGCCCCGGCCAGCCGCCGACGGCACGCTGCCTGATCCTGGTGACCCCCGATGGCCAGCGCACGATGAATACCTTCCTTGGCGCGGCGCAATTCCTGCCCGAAACCGCGCTCGACAGCGACAAGATCGAGAATGCCGAATGGCTCTATCTTGAGGGCTATTTGTGGAACGCCCCCGATTCCCGCGCTGCGATGACGACCGCCATTGCTATGGCCAAAAAGGCCGGGCGCAAGGTTGCGCTGACGCTGTCGGATGCCTTTGTCGTGCATGGCCATCGCGACGAATTTTTCGCGCTGATGGATGATGGCTCGTTGGACCTGCTCTTTGCCAACGACACCGAAGTGCGCGCGATGATGCAGGATGACGACACCGCCTCCGCCGTCGCCGCGCTGTCCGCGCGCGTGCCGATGCTGGTCTGCACCCATGGCGCCGAGGGTGCCGAGGCGCATCGCGGCAGCGAACATGCCCGCGTTCCCGCCGAGCCTGTGGAGCGCGTGGTGGACACGACCGGCGCGGGCGACCTGTTTGCGGCTGGCGTTTTTGCAGGCCTTGCCGAAGGGCGCAGCCTCGCCGATTGCCTGACCATGGGCGCGGTGTGCGCGGCCGAGGTCATCAGCCACTATGGCGCGCGGCCGGAGAAGGATTTGGCGGAATTGGTGCGGGTGCGGTTGGGGTAAAAGTTAGGCCCTCACCCCCCACACCGCTCACCCCGAGCGAAGTCGAGGGGCTGGTCCGCGCGGAGCCGAGGACATTAGTTAACACAAGGTCTCGGCTTCGCTCGACCTAGTCCCTCGACTTCGCTCGGGATGGGCGGGCTAGATTGACTCGGCGTGAGTTAAATCGGCGGGTCCTATCCCCGCAAAGCCGCCCCTAACTTACCCGCAGCCGCAACCACCCGGTCCGAAATCGCCTTCAGCTCTTCGTCGGTATAGCTTTTATCCACCGGCTGCAGGGTCACTTCGACCGCAAGCGAGACCTGCCCCTCCGGCACGCCCTGACCAGCGAAGCGATCGAAAAGCCGGACAGCGACGATATTTTCCTTGTCGCTGCCCCTGATCGCGCGAACCAGGTCGCCTGCGGACTTGTCGGCCGCGTAGAGGAAGGCAAAATCGCGGGTGACCGCCTGCAAGGCAGGCGGGGTGAAGGGCGCGCGCATGAAGCCCGAAGATTTCTTCGCCGGTATCGCGTCGAGATAGATTTCCGCTGCGACGACCGCGCCATCAAGGTCGAACGCCTTGGCCGTTGCCGGATGCAATGTGCCAAAGGCCGCGAGCACATTTTTCGGCCCCATGCGCAGCGTTGCCGACTGGCCGGGGTGATAATGGTCGCCCGCTTCGCCCATGACCATCAGGCCATCGGTGGCAACGCCTGCTGCTGCGAGCAGCGCCAGCACCTCGGCCTTGGCATCATAGGCATCGAACTTAGCAGCCTTGCCAGTCGCCCAGCCGCGCGGAGTCTTGTCGCCAGCGAGCACCATGCCGCAGGTCAGCCGCTCGGCATCAGAGAAATAGCGCCGCCCGATTTCGAAGAGGCGCACGCTGTCAGCGCCGCGATCCATGTTGCGCCGCGCCGCCGACAAAAGGCCGGGCAGCAGCGAGGGTCGCATGACCTTCAAATCTTCGGAAATCGGGTTGGCGAGGCTCCACACGCCACCGCCAAAGGCATCAGCCTCTTTCTCCGGCAGGAAGGACCAGTTGATCGCTTCGTTGAGGCCACGCGCGGCAGCGGCGCGGCGAACCTTTCGCTCCAGGCTTTGCTGCGGGGTCGCAGTGGGTTTGGCAACACCATCCGCGCGCGGCAGCGGGGTCGAGACGACATGATCGAGCCCGACAATGCGCACGACTTCCTCGACAAGGTCGGCGGGACCATCGATATCGCGCCTCCAGCTGGGAACGGTAACCACCCAATTGGGATCGACGGCAAAACCCAGCCGGGTCAGGATCGCCTTTTGCGTATCGTCATCGACCGAAATGCCGCCCAACGTAACCGTCAGCATCGGTGTGAAGGCGATCATTCGGGGTTCGAGCGGAGGCGTGCCTGCCTTCACGACTTCGCTTGCAACACCGCCGCAAATTTCGAGCACCAGCTCGGTCAGATGTTCAAGACCATAGCCAAGGAAGCCCGGATCGACGCCGCGTTCGAACCGTGCCCGCGCATCCGAGGTCAGGCCGAGCGCCTGCCCCGTCCGTGCGATACGCTCCGGATCGAAATAGGCTATTTCGAGCAGCACGTCGGTGGTCGCATCCGAACAGCCCGAATGCGCGCCGCCCATGATGCCGGCAATGTCATGCACGCCCGCATCGTCGGCAATCACGGTCATTTCCGACGTCAGTGTGTAGAGCTTGTCATTCAGCGCCATCACCTGCTCGCCATCGCGCGCACGGCGGGCGACGACCGGGCCGGTCAGCTTGGCCAGATCATAGGCATGCGCCGGGCGACCAAAGGCCAGCATGACATAGTTGGTGATGTCAACCAGCGCCGAAATGGGCCGTTGCCCGGCGGCGCGCAATCGAGCCTGCATCCAGCCGGGCGATGCGCCATTTTTTACGCCCTTGATTACGCGCCCGTAAAAGGCGGGGCAGCCCTGCGGATCATCGGTGCGGATTTCAATGGGGCATTTATAGCTGCCCGCGACAACCGGTGCCTTCAGCGGCTTCAGCGTGCCAAGCCCTGCTGCCGCCAGGTCACGGGCAATGCCATAGACGCCCATGCAATCCTGCCGGTTGGGGGTTATCGAGACATCGATGACGGGGTCGTCCAGCCCTGCCCAATCGGCATAGCTTGCCCCCTTGGGCGCATTGTCGGGCAATTCGGCAATGCCATCATGATCGTCACCCAGCGCAAGTTCGGCGAGCGAGCACATCATGCCGTTGGACATTTCGCCGCGGATCGCGGTGACTTTCAGCTCCATGCCATTGGACGGCACGACCGCGCCCGCGGGTCCGAAAATGCCGGTCATGCCTGCGCGCGCATTGGGTGCGCCGCAGACGACCTGCACCGGCCCATCGCCTGCATCGACGACCAGCACCTGCAGCTTTTCCGCCTGCGGGTGGCGCGACGCCTTGACCACCTTTGCGACGCGGAAGGCGCGCAGCGGCTCGGCGGGATTTTCGATGCCTTCGACCTCAAGGCCGATGGCATTGAGGCAATCGGCGACCTGATCGATGGTCGCGTCGGTTTCGAGATAGGCCTTCAGCCAGCTAAGCGAGAATTTCATGCGCCCACTCCTCCCGAAAGCGTGGGCACATCGAGTGCGTCGAAACCATAATGCGCAAGCCAGCGATTGTCGCCGTCGAAGAAGGCGCGCAGGTCGTCCATGCCATATTTCAGCATCGCCAGCCGGTCGACGCCGGTGCCAAAGGCAAAGCCCTGCCATATATCGGGGTCGAGCCCGCAGGCTTCGATGACCTTGCGGTGGACCATGCCGCTGCCCAGCACCTCCATCCAGCCTTCGCTGCCGCCGATCACGCGTTTGCCCTTGACCATCGTGTAACCGACATCGACCTCGACTGATGGTTCGGTGAAGGGAAAATAGCTGGGGCGCAGCCGGAGTACGACATCGTCGCGCTCGAAAAAGGCCTTCAAGAACGTTTCCAGAGTCCATTTGAGATGGCCGAGATGGATGCCCTTGTCGATCACCAGCCCTTCGATCTGGTGGAACATCGGCGTGTGCGTTGCGTCGCTGTCGCTGCGATAGACGCGGCCCGGCGCGATGATGCGGATCGGCGGCTCCTGCGTGGTCATGGTGCGGATCTGCACCGGCGAGGTGTGCGTGCGCAGTAGCATAGCCCTCCCCCCTTCAGGGGGGATGGTTGGGAGGGGGGCAGTGCCTGACGCCCCCTCTCCTTCCGCCGCTTCGCGGCTCCCTCCTCTCCCCTGAAGGGGAGAGGGTGGGAAATAGAAAGTATCGTGCATCGCGCGGGCGGGATGCGTCTCAGGAATATTGAGCGCGTCGAAATTGAACCACTCGTCCTCGATCTCCGGCCCTTCGGACACGGCAAAACCCATGTCAGCGAAGATTTCGGCCAGTTCGTCCATGACCTGGCTGACCGGATGGACCGTGCCGCGCGGGCTTTCCGGCGCGGGCAGTGTCATATCGAGCCGCTCGTTGGAGAGGCGCTGGTTGAGGATGGCGGCGTCGAGTTCCGCCTTTTTCGCGGCAATGGCCGTGGTCACCGCCTCGCGCAGGCCATTGATAACCGGCCCCTGCACCTGCCGCTCCTCCGGCGACATTTGCCCGAGCGTTTTCAAGAGCCCCGAAATGCTACCCTGCTTGCCCAGCGCCTCGATGCGCACAGCCTCCAGCGCATCGGGCGTTGCCGCGGCGTCGATTGCGCTCATGAGGCTCGACCTCAGCGTTTCAATCTCACTCATTCGTCATTCCCGCGAAAGCGGGAAACCATCCCCCGCCGGTTCAATTTCACCCTCCGGGGATAGGCCCCCGCTTTCGCGGGGGTGACGAGCCAAGGAGGGTAGTAGGTTCGCCTGATAAGCAAATGGGCGCGAACGGCAAGTGCCGCTCACGCCCATTTGCGCATTACTCAAAGGTGGTGCGTTATGCCGCTTTCGGCAACGCTGCCTTCGCCTGCGCAACGATGGCGCTAAACACCGCGCTTTCGTTCATTGCGAGGTCGGCGAGCGTTTTGCGATCCAGCTCGACGCCAGCCAGTTTCAGGCCGTGCATGAACACGCCATAGGTCAGGCCTTCGGCGCGGACAGCAGCGTTGATGCGCTGGATCCACAAAGCGCGGAAGTTGCGCTTGTTCACCTTGCGGTCGCGATAGGCATATTGGCCAGCCTTTTCGACGGCCTGCCGCGCGATACGGATGGTATTTTTGCGGCGGCCATAATAGCCTTTTGCCTGCTCCAAGATGTTCTTGTGCTTGGCGCGGGTGGTTACACCCCGTTTGACGCGTGCCATGGTCTAGCGCTCCCTTATTTCAGGCCATACGGCGCCCAGAGGCGCACATGGGCTACATCGGATTCGCTGAGCACGTCGGTGCCGCGGTTCTGGCGGATATATTTGCCGGAGTGGCTGATCAGGCGGTGGCGCTTGCCGGCCACGCCGCACTTCACTTTTCCGGTCGCGGTGAATTTGAAGCGTTTCTTCACACCGCTTTTGGTCTTCAGCTTGGGCATTTTGGTCTCCTTCTTTGATGGGAGACGGCTCCGGCCCACTCCCCCACCCGGCCACCCATGACCATACCCTGTTTGGGTGGCCGGGTGGGGGAGTGGGCTGGTGCCGCATCCGCTCCAATGAGTCCGTTTCAGGTCAGCATGGCAGCCCTTTTGGCCAGCCCACCTATTCGGAAGGCGCGCGCCTAGGCGGATTCGTGCACAAAAGCAAGCTATTTGCGGCGCAGCGGGTGCAACCCCTGCAATGGATCGCCCAAAGCCGCCATCCGCGCCATCGCGCCGGCCAGAACAATCGGCTTTTCGAGCGCCAGATATTGTTTCGGCGCCATACCGAAAAAGCGTTGGAAATCGCGGTTGAAATGCGCCTGGTCATGATATTGCGGATCGAGGATAACCGCCCATCTTGCCTGCGGGCTGCGCATCAGATTGGCAAGCGTCCGCAAAAAGCGCTGACGGCGGATCAGCAATTTGGGTGGAAAACCGAAGACGCGCTTTGACAGGCGTTCAAGCTGTGTCGCGGTGATCGACAGCCGCGCCATGATTTCGCCGACGCTGGCGACTTCGGGATCGAGCAGGGCCTGATGCAGCCCCTCGATCTGCGCCGTCTCTCCGTCATCCGGCTCAGAGGGCGCGATCAGCGCCGAGAGCAGCGCCGTATCGAAAATCGCTGCCACCGCCTTTACATCATCTGCAGCCGCGAGCGCGGGGAACAGGGCACCGAAATCGACAGGAGCGACAATGGTCCGCGCATCGACCGAAAGATCGGCATATTTATGCGCGGAAAGCCCGACAAAGCGGTGCCAGCCAAGCGGCAGCAGGCCGAAGCTGGCGATCCGCATCGACGCGCATTCAATCTGCGCCGCCCGGCTGCTGTGCCCCACCAATGTTACGGGCGGGATGGGTTCAAGGGGCGCGAGGATGCTGCCACCCTCCACCGCGCCCGCGCACACATAACGCACGCTGCCCCATTCGGGATGGAGCAGATCGCGCACGATGCTTCCGTCACGGCTTTGCACCTCGGCAAGATAATAGGTCGTGATATAGGGACGCAGGTCCGGATGCGGCGCTACAAAATGTGCGCGTGTAATGCCGTCGGCTGACTGCACGCTTTCGCTTCCCGATCGTTCGATCCCCTCGGCCAGCGCCGGGCGATTCCTTTTTAATTATGTGAAAATATGGCAGATTTTGTGCCAGCCGACAAGGGCGATGCGGATCAGTGGTTAGAGGACAGCGCCTCAATCACATCGTCGAGCCGCGCCGCGTCACCAAGCGCGATGACATGCCCCTCCGACCCCGCTTGTAAAGGCTCCCCCTGCCAGTCGCAGATCGTTCCGCCCGCGCCCTCGACTATCGGGGCAAGCGCGGCAAAATCGTGCAGTTTCAGCCCGCTTTCGACGACCAGATCGATATGCCCCGATGCAAGCAGGCCATAATTGTAACAATCCCCGCCCCAGATCGTCCGCCGGTTGGTTTTTGCGGCCAGCGCCATAAAGTGCTCCGCGCTATGCTCGTCAAAATATTGCGGGCCGCTGCTTGCCAGCGCGGCATCGGCAAGCGTGCGGCAGCGGCGCGTGCGGGCTGGTTTGCCGTTCATCGTGGTTGCCTGCCCCATCGCTCCGACCCAGCGCTCGCCGCTGATGCACTGGTCGATCACACCAAGCACCGGAAAGCCATCCTGCAGCAAGGCGATCAGCGTCCCGAAAATCGGGCGGCCAGCCATGAAACTGATCGTGCCATCGATGGGATCGAGCACCCAGCAGCGACCCGAAGTGCCGTCCTTCTCGCCAAATTCCTCGCCGATAATCGCATCGGCGGGACATTCCTTGTCCAGGATCGCGCGGATTGCTGCCTCAGCCGCACGGTCCGCTTCTGTCACCGGCGAAGCATCGGCCTTGGCCTCGTGCGCGAAGTCAGCACGGAACAACGGGCGGATCGCTGCGCCAGCTGCTTCCGCCAGGCGATTGGCAAGGGCGATGTCGGCAGATGTCATCAATCGAACAGCGAGCTGACCGAGCTTTCGTCGGCAATGCGCTTGATCGCTTCGCCCAGCAGCGGCGCGATGGGGAGTTTGCGGATTTTGGGGCTGTCCTTCTCCGCACCATAGGCCAGGATCGAGTCGGTGATGACCAGCTTTCGCAGCGATGAAGCGTTGACGCGGTTGACTGCTTCCCCTGACAAAACACCGTGGGTGATATAGGCAACAACGTCCGACGCGCCGGCCGCGCGCAGGGCATCGGCCGCATTGCAAAGCGTGCCTGCGCTGTCTGCAATATCATCGATCAGGATGCAGAAGCGATCCTTCACATCGCCGATGATGTTCATCACCTCCGACACGCCTGCCTTTTCGCGGCGCTTGTCGACAATGGCGAGCGGCGCGTCGTCGAGCCGTTTGGCCAGTGCCCGCGCGCGCACCACACCACCGACGTCGGGAGACACGACCGTAATCGTCTTGTCGCCATGGCGCTCCAATATGTCCGCGCTCATCACCGGCGCGCCATAGAGATTGTCGGTCGGGATATCGAAAAATCCCTGGATCTGCCCGGCGTGGAGATCGACGGTCAGCACGCGGTCGGCCCCGGCCTCGGTAATCAGATTGGCAACCAGTTTCGCCGAAATCGGCGTGCGCGGACCCGGCTTTCGATCCTGACGTGCATAGCCGAAATAGGGGAGCACCGCCGTGATCCGCTTTGCAGAGGCGCGGCGCAGCGCGTCGATCATGATCAGCAGTTCCATCAGATTGTCGTTCGCCGGATGGCTGGTCGACTGGATGACGAACATATCCTCGCCGCGGACATTTTCGTGGATTTCGACGAAAATCTCATTG
>ERZ1066122.811-NODE-811-length-29968-cov-15.149433_pt1 | contig 29968 bp, 22 predicted proteins | sample MGYA00382769_ERZ1066122 | MGnify/ENA primary metagenome ERZ1066122 (study PRJEB33369, sample SAMEA5778352) | biofilm metagenome | biome: Industrial cooling water; feature: Water cooling tower basin; material: Biofilm | place: United Arab Emirates | collected... | reverse complement strand
CGGTGCTACTCGACGGCACCGCTGCCCCGCTTCCGGATGCCGCCGTGTGGGACCGCACCTGCGACCCCTGGCCCGCGCTCGATGTTGCTGCACGCGTGCGCCTGCCCAAGGGCGACCCGCGCGGACTGCTGGCACTTGCCGCCGGGGTGCCGCTGACGCTCGTCGCGGGTGACGGGGTGGAGCGGGAAGCGGGCGGGGCCGATTGCGAGCGCCTGCTCGTCGTGGGGCTGACCGGCTGGGAGTGGCACGACCCCTTCACTGGCCAGCCGATCGAACCTGCGCAGGCCATCGCGCTGTGCGGCATGTGGCGCCGCCTGATCGATGCCAACCGGCGCATCCATTCGGTGCTTGGCATCGCCTACTGGAAGAAGCCTACCGTGACCCCGCTGCTGTGGGCGGGGGCGAAGGTTCCCTATGGGCGCACGCTCGACGACCTGCCCAAGGGCGGCGCGGTGGCGATCTGGCGCGCCCGGCTCACCGCCGCGCAGGAGCGCACGCTGGCACAGCGCGATCCGCCGGTGATCGAGATCGAGGACGGCTTCATCCGCTCCGCCGGGCTCGGGGCCGATTGCGTGCCGCCGCTCTCGATCATCGCCGATACCTCGGGCCCCCACTTCGCGCCCGGCGCGCCGAGCGAGCTCGAGACCCTGTTGCAAGAGGGCGTCTTTCCGCCCGAACTGCTCGCCCGCGCACGCACCTTGCGCGAGGCGATCATCGCCGGCGGGCTCTCCAAATACGAGACCGGCGGCACCGGGGCGCTCCCCCGCTACGGCGGAGCGCGCCGCCACGTGCTCGTGCCCGGGCAGGTCGAGGATGATCGCGCGGTGACCAGCGGCGGCGCGCTCGCCTCCAATCTCGAACTGCTCCGCCGCGCCCGCGCCGAGGCCGGATCCGAGGCCTACGTCATCTACAAGCCGCATCCCGACGTGCTCGCCGGCCATCGCCGGGGCATGATCCCGGAGCGGGATGTCGCCACGCTCGCCGACCGGGTCGAGACCGGCAGCCCGATGGCGGCACTGATCGCAATGGTCGACGAGTTGCACGTCAACAGCTCGCTCGCCGGGTTCGAGGCGCTGATGCGCGGCAAGCAGGTCACGGTGCACGGGGTGCCGTTCTACGCCGGCTGGGGTCTCACGACCGACCGAGGCCCCGTGCCGCCGCGCCGCACCACGCGCCGCACGCTCGACGAACTCGTCGCCGCCGCATTGCTTGTCTACCCGCGATACCTCGATCCCGAGACCGGCCTGCCCTGTCCGGCCGAGGTGCTGGTGGAGCGGTTGTCGCAGGGCGCACCCGCGCTCGACACTGTGGCCAGTACCGTGGTCGCGGTCAGGCGAATTGCAGGTCGTACCAACCGCCTACTGCGCCAGCACAAATAAGGTTGAAGGAGCTCCGCAGTCTTCAAGCGAGCTGGTCGATGAGCGTCTCGACTTTCGCGAAATGCTCGGCCCAGGTGGGCGCAGCATATCCTTCAAGCCGCGCAAGCTGCCTTGCACGCCGCGCGCTATTGTTGCCGGCATAGTCGGTCAGCGCGGCGATCCATGCGTTCTCGTCGTTGATTGCGAGCAATTCGGGGATATCGCCGGCGATTTCCCGGAACACCGGAAGATCGCTGGCGATCACCGGGATCCCCGCAGCCAGCGCCTCGACCAGCGGGATGCCGAAGCCTTCGGCGTGGCTGGGAAACAGTAGCGCCCTTGCGCGGCCGAGAACCTCCGCTAGCTGCGAGTCGTCGAGCGCACCCGCCTCGACAACCTTGCCCCGGAAATCGCCATGTCCCAGCAGCGCGAAGACGTCGTCGGCCTCCCAGCCGCGCCGCCCGACGATCACGAGCCGAGGGCAGGCTTCGCCCATCTTCGCGATCAGGCGCTTCCACAAGCGAAGCAGCAGCGCGTGATTCTTGCGGGCCTCGATCGTTCCGAGGATGACGAACGTGGCTGGCTCATCGTGCCGATTCGCGCCGGATGCGCGGCGCAGGCTCGAACAGCCGGGCCACGCCACGACCGCGCGGGGAAACGGCAAGGCGGCCTGATCCGCGAAGCGGGTCAGGGTCTCTAGCGTGTGGTGACTGTTCGCGACGACGGCGGAGGCGGTGTTCAGCACCGTGTGAATACGTCTGACGTGCTTCGCGTCCTCCCCAGGTCGGCAAAACCTGGGATGCGTGATTGGGATAAGGTCGTGGACCAGATAAATCGGGCGGACGTTCGCCCGGACGCACCAGTCTACCAAGTCGAGGTTGTGCAGGCCGGTGTGCCCGGCGTTGAGCCAGAAGCGGCCCCTGCCGTCGAGGTTGCGCAGCCAGTACCAGCCCCATCGGAGCGCAATTGCGATGAGCTTGCGCCGGAAGACCGCCGCGGAGCCGTTCGACGACTTCGGTGCCGCGAGCGCTGCAAACAGCGCGCGCGAGGCCGCCACAGGCAGGATCACCTGCCGCCCTCTGGTGATGATCACCGCCTGGGATCGGGACGCGAAGTGTTCGAGCCACGCGTCGCAGATCCGGTCAATCCCGGTGGGTCTCACGCCCTCCCAGCGTCGCCATATCTGGCGCGTCACATCCAGCAGCAGCGGTGCACTGTTCTCCGTCGGGGCCATGCTCCCGGCGATCGCGTCAGATCGCGCCGGCTTGCTGAAGGGCGACGAGCGGGAAGAACAGCTGACTGAGTACCTGGATCAGCTTCGACGGCTGGTTGGCCAGCGCGTTGCCGACATAGACGACATCCTTGTCCTTCATGTCGAACTTCTGCGCGAGGATGTAGGAGCTCGCTTGCATCATGTTGAAATGATACACAATTGGAACTTCCTTGCCGGTCTCGTCGCGATCAATACGGAATACGAAGATCGCTCGTGCATTGCCGGCATTGGGATTCGCCCCGCCGGCCATCGCGATGGCCTCGATTAGCGACGTTTTCGCACCCGGGAAGGCGAACTGGCTGGTCTGTCCCGGCGCGCCGAGAACCGTGAAGCTGCGCGGCTGGCGGATCAGGGTGATCCGGTCGGAGGGGAAGATGCGAAGATCGAGCGCCGGATTGTCGAGTACGTCGCTCAGACGCCACTCCTGCACTTCCTCATTGCGGGAGACCCGAACGACGAGGTCGCGGATCTCGCCCTTGTTGCCGCCGGCGAGCGCGATCACTTCGGACAGCTTCTCGCGATTGGTCGGCAGCACGAGGCGTCCCGGGCGCGCGACGTCGCCGCCGATGATCACGGAATTGGTGAGCCCCTCGGCGATCGACACGAGCACCTGCGGGTTCTGCGACTTTCCGCGCAGCGCCTGACGCAGCTGCAATTCGATTTCGCGGGTGGTGCGGCCGGCAACGTTGACCTGCCCGACATAGGGAATTGTGATCGTCCCCTGATCGCTGACCCTAAGGGGCGGGAACCTTTCGGCACGGGACGCGGCGTCGAAGTTGGAACTGCCCTCCGTTCCGATCGCTGCGGTTCGGCCGAACAGCGCGACCCCGGTTTCGAATATCGCGACGTTTAGCACGTCGCCCGGCCCGACCAGTTCAGTCGAGGGCGGCGGCGTGTAATCGGGGCGGAACGGTGCCGGAGGCGCGGGCGGGCGCGGCAGGTCGTCGACCCTTTCAACCTGCACTAGCGTGATGCCGAGTTGGCCCGCGTCCTTCGCCACCTGCGAACGGATGTCTGACCCGGTGGGCCCACTGGTCGGAAGCGTAGCACAGCTCGAGAGAGCTATAGCCGCCATCGCGACCAGCGCGATTCTGCCGAGCACCGACGTGCCCGAAGCATGAACCTTCTTGTAAATCATTCTAATCGTTCCAAACCGTTTCCGCGCGATCGCACGAGCCGTTCAGCGCCCGAATGCGCGGCGCAGCGCTCGCCGCGCTTTTGGACCAAAACCGCGCCCCTTTCCAGCGGAACCGGCAGCAGCTGGTCCCGATTGCGCGCAAGCCGCCTCTACCGGCTGGCCCTGGTAGAGGTTCGGGCGCGGTTTGCCGTCGGCGATGCTCGTGAGCTTGCGCATCTGCAGCTTGCCCAGCGCCTCGTCCGAGAAGGCGGGGGTGTAGTAGATGCAATCTTCAAAATAATAGTGTGTGACCTGCGACCAGCGAGTCCGGCGCGGGTCGGTCTGCGCGCTGCCGCCATGCAGCAGGTTCGCGCACCAGATGAGGGCCTGACCCTTGCGGGCGAGGAAGGTGCTTGGATGGGCGCCCTGAGCAGCGCACAAGGCCCGCCAAGCTTCTTCGAATGGATCCTGTGCCGAACCGAGGCTGGTCTCGAAGCCGCGCCGGCCGACCAAGGCGTTACTCATCACAGGCCACCGGTGCGACCCGGGATAGTAAAACAGCGGACCTGCGTCCGGGTGGATGTCCTCCATCGCGAGCCACACGCCGCACATGAACCTCTCGGGTAGGCATGAGAAGTGAACGATGTCAGAATGTGCTTCCTGCTGGGTTCCAACTGGGAAATTCAGGGTTTGGAAGGGAAAGGCCTGCCGACCGTAGAGCTTGCTGAGCAGTTCGAGGACGGCGGAGTTCGCGGCGATCGCCTTCACGTCGGGATCGGTCTGCCAGGCGTCCTGGATGCGACGTTCACCTATGGTCTTGTCGGCTTCCGGATCTGTGAGGTCGACGCCGTAGCGCGGCCCTAGCCGCTGCTTGATACCCGCGATCCGCGAGTCGAGATCCGGGTCGGGGAAGTCGAACACTGCATAGCCCTGCTCGAAGAGGTCGCGCCCGATGCGCTTCTCCTCCTCGCTCAGCTCCGATGCGTCCGCTATGGCGAAGAAGAGGGGGGATTCGATGAGCGGCAAGCCCGGCAGTGGATTGGTCACGTCCATCTTTTCCGTCGTCGCGAAGGTTGCCACAGTCCGTCCCATCCCATCTTCATGCAGCGCCGCAAACCGTGCGGTTGTGCTGCCAGATCGCGCATGATCGCCCTCCTGTCTTGGTGGACTGAGGATCGGTCTTCAAGCCCACAGTACAACTCCCAGAAGCGATCGCCACCGACAAGCGCTGGCATGTGCCACACCCCGTGGAAACCGAAAGTTTCTTCCGGCGAGCCTCTGCGCTCTGCGGCGAAGGCATCAGCCAGGGCACGAGGGGCGAAACGCAAGCCCTGCGCTTCCAGCCACCCGCGATTGTGCCGCCCGATCGCCACGTCCTCGGGATGGCTGGGCCTGAACTGGTCAGAACGGCAGGCTTCCAGCAGGCGGCGGCTGCGCAGCGAAAACCCACCGTTGCCGACGTCGTGCCCATCAGTGAATTGCGGCCAGGATGCGCCGATGTAGTCGTAGTTAAGGAACGCGGGGTCCCACCTTCCAGGATTAACGACATAGCCGTCCCACTGCACGACGAGGCAGTGCGAGGTGTCGACATGGCGGGCCAGCTCGGTCAGCAGCAAACGGGAGTAATTCTCAGCCGACCCGAGGCGCGGGGTGGTGATCACCTCGAGCGCCGTCAGCGCCCGCGCTGGCTGCTCGTGCGTGAGCAGCTTGCAGGAGGCGAAGCGGACGTGGCTCTGGCAAGCTTCGATCGCCTGAAGGGTCGCCTCGAGGTTGATCGAGGTCGCGGAGATCAGCGTCACCTGCGGAAGATCGAGACGCGCCATCAGGCCGGCCCCGCCGCAAGTGCGAGATCCAGCGCGAACTGCTCGGAAGCGCGGCTCAGCATCGGGTGGTGGAAGGGATCGGTGATCTCGTTAGTCCGCCAGATCCGCTGCAGCGCTGCCAGTTCCACGGCGAAGCGGGCCGCGCCGACCGGGTCGGTGTCATGTCCGCGCGAGACCGATTCGTGGTGCACAAGCACCGCGCGCGGCTCGTAGAAGGACTGCCAGCCGCGCTGGTTGAGCTTGAGGCACAGGTCAACATCGTTGAAGGCCACGGCGAAGTTCTCCTCGTCGAGGCCCCCGACGGCCATGAACCGATCCCTCCGCACGACAAGACAGGCCGCGGTCACGGCCGAAATGAACTGCGGCAGCGAATGTCGCCGGAAATAGCCCGCCGCTTCGGGGCGCAGGAAGCGGTGCGCATGTCCGGCTGCGTTGCCGACCCCGATCACCACCCCGGCATGCTGGATGCGCCCGTCCGGGTAGAGGAGTTGCGCGCCCACGGCACCCACCTCGGGGCGGAGCGCCTGAGTCGCCATGATCGCAAGCCAGTCGGGCGAAAGAACCTCGATGTCGTTGTTCATGAGGCACAGCAACTCGCCCCGCGCGATTGCGACGGCGTTGTTGTTGATCGTGGCGTAGTTGAACGGGCCCGGCTGGTCGAGCACCGTCACCCCGTCCTCGGCGAGGGCGGCAAGGTAGCGGAGAGTTTCCGGATCGTCGCTTTCGTTGTTGGCCACGATGATCTCGACGCTGGGGTAGCGGGTGGCACGCAGACCCGCGATGCAGGTGCGCAGCAGGTCCGCGCGGTTCCGGGTTGGGATGATGACGCTGACCGGCGGCAGGTGCTCCGCGATCCGTAGGGGCGCTACCTTCACCGGCACCGCGGGGCGCGCGCGGCGATGGTGCAAGACCTTGCGGAGATGCGTCACCGTGCCGCGACGAAGTGCCTCGTCGACGAGCGCCTTCGCCCAGTCCTCCGGCCGCACCGCCGCAGCGAGGGCGTGGGGGTCGGCGCGGACGATGCAGGCACCCGCCAAGAAGTCGTGATGGCTGTGCAGCTCCGGATTCCAGTCGGGCTTGAAATGTGGATTGATACGACGGCCCCGCGCATCGAGAAGGTCGTCGTCGGCATAGATAAGGCTGCAATCTCTCTCAGCCTTGTCGATCGCGGCCGCGTAATCGGTCCCGGCAGACGGCGCGACCAGGTCGCCGCCGCGCAGCGGGAGCAACCAGGTTGTTCCGGTGAGGCCGTTCGCGGCGACCTGATCGGTCAGCGACCCGGCAGCGCCCGGGCGCAGGATGCGGCTTGCGATCCCGGCTGCCGCGCAACTGTGCAGGGTGGCCTGCAGCGCGACTGGATCCTCTCCGGCCTCGACTAGGGCAAGGATCGGAGCCTTCACCGCATCGCCGATGGTCGGCGGCACATTGGCCTCCCGCATCGCCCACAGCCGATATGCTCGCGGGGAATGGCTCAGCAGGGGGGCGAACTGTCCACGCGCTCTCACGCGCTTACGCAAGATCCACCACTTGGCCGCGGTGAGATACCGGGAGGGGAACAGGCGCAAGGCGTCGAGATGGACGAGGATCGCGAGCCATCTTGTCGCGATGCGCAGGCCCAAAGGTGGGGGAGGAGCGGAGCACATCTTGCGTACGGTCTCAGAACAAGGTTTCCAGCCTTCGCGCCCAGGCTTGGCCGACAGTCCGGGGAGAATGAGCCTCTTGGATGTACCGCTGCCCGCGCTCGGCCAGACCTTCGCGCCACGACCGGTCGGAGATCATGCGCCGCATTGCCTCCGCGGCGGCGTCGATGTTGGGATCGGCCCAGAACTGTCCTGCACCGTAGGGGTACTCCCCTTGCCTCACGGTGCGCAGCCGCCCGGGTACGAGGGCGGCATTGTCATGCAGGGTGAAGTCCATGTTGCCCGAATGGGCCGTCACGATGACGGGCTTGCCCAGCAGCATAGCCTCGGCGATGTTGCGGCCGAAGCCCTCGCTCCTGTGCAGTGAGACGTAGGCGTCGATGCACCGGTAAAGGTCGAGCAGCCGTCCGCGCGACAGCGACCGGTCGATGAAGACGATACGCTCGTCGCCCGCCATCGCGGCGGCGAGATCCGACCATTGCGCGGAACCCACCGGAGCCCGGATGCCCTTGAGAACCAGGCCAACGCCGCGTTCGCTTGCGGGGAAGGCCTTCCGGAAGGCGGTCACCACTGCCTTAGGGTTCTTCCGGGCGAGGCTGGAAAGCCCGTCGAAGCTGAAGCAGAACAAGAAGGCTTGGTCCGGCAGCCCGAAATCCGCACGCCCGCAGCCCTCGCTCGCGTCGGCTACCACGGCCGAGGTGAGATGGAGCACCGGCATCGCCGCGCTGCGCATGTAGGAGGCGTAGGTGAAGCAACTGGCCGCCCAGATCTCATCGACATAGTCGTAGGCGTGGCTCCAGGCGCTCGGCCATTCGGGCAGTTCCCAAGGCCAGCAACCGATGCTGTAGCGCCCCTGCATCAGTTCGCCCTTCGCGGCGAGGTTCGCGCCGACCGTCGAGATGCCCGTCATGCAAAACAGATTGATATCGTGGGGAGAGCTGTCGGCGAGACGCATCCCGTCGAGCGCTTCCTCTTCGCCCGCGGAATGAGCCGTGACATTGCGGATCACGAAGGGGATGCCGACCGCCTCGAGCGACTTGGCGGCCATCCTCACGTCCTCGCCGATCCCGAGCCGGCCGAGCACGTGACCGAAGAGGTTGACCCCCCGCGATCTGCCGCGACGGATCTTTCGCTCCGGCACCGGGGCGAGCCGTACCAGGGGATGCGAGAGGATCGGCCAATCGCGTGCGCCATCCGAGCGGCACCAGGCCGCAAAGGCATCCGCGCGTGGCGATCTGAACCGTTCCTGCAAGGCCGGGTCGCAGTACCAGATCAGCCCGAACAGCCGCGGGATACCGGTGGCGGGATCGTCTTCGACGAGGGCACGGGCCTGCTCCGCCGTCAGCAAGCCGCCGAGGTTCGCGTCGAGCAGCCCATGCGCGAAGTAGTGCGCGAGGCACGCCTCCTGCTCCGCGGGCTCCCGAAGGCCCCCCTTGCTGAAAGGCGAGTCCGCCCAGAGCGCGCGCATGAGGTAGGTGATCGGCAGGAAGGCGGCCTGCCGGATCGTCGGGTAAGGTTCGTTGGCGACGAGAAAGTCGCCATCCAGAGTCGGTTCGAAGCGTATTCCCGTCTCGCGGAAGCCGTGGCGAAGGCACCACCAGAACAGGGCTTCGCGCCCTTCTGTCCGGGTCAGGTCGAAGGCGCTTTGGAGGTCCGGCCGTTCGTTCCAGAACTGGAGCGCCCGTGCGGGAAGCCGGGCCTGCGGGGGTGCCTCGGGATCAAGGCGTCGCCACCGGATCCGCGCGGCCTGGAGTGCAGGGTATTTGTAGATCGTGCGGGCGGCGGTCATCCACTATGCCGGCATGCCGACGAGCAGGGTCACGCCGGCACCTTCGAAATCGAGCCCGGTAAGGGTCTCGGCATAGAGACATTCGCCGGCAGCGGCGCGACCGGTTCCGGCCTTGGCCGAAACCGAGCCCTCGAGCGGAAGCACGAGCGCAGGGCCTGTCCAGGCGGATACGAGCGAGGCATCCGGCTCGCCCTCGATCCTGACAAGCCGGAAGTAGGGCGATTCAACGAGCTCGGGGCCGCGCTCCCCGACGCTGGTGCGATGAACCTTGTCGTAGGGCACGCCCCGAGCAACGGCGAGCCCGCGCTCGAGGTGCAGTTCGCGCGGACGGCCATAGTCGTAGAGCCGGAAGGTGGTGTCGCTGTTCTGCTGGACTTCGACCAGTGCGAGCCCGGGGCCGATCGCGTGAACCGTTCCCGCGGGCAGATAGAACAGGTCCCCGGCGCGTACCGGGTGCCAGGTCATCAGCCCCTCAATGGTCCCGTCCTGCGCGGCGACGGCGAGTTCCTCGGCAGTGACTTCGCGATCGAATCCGATTCCGAGGCACGCACCGGGTTCGGCGTCGAGGACGAGCCAGCACTCCTCCTTGCCCGCTTCTCCTGCAAGAGCCTGGGAGTCCGAGGGGTGAACCTGCACCGAGAGCTTTTCCGAGGTGAACAGGTACTTTACCAGAATCTGCGGAAACTCCGGCGGCGGTTCGAACCAGATCTCGCCGATGCGTTCACCTGGGGGAGGCGAGAACGGAGCTGGCAGGTCCTCGCGGCCCCAAACCTTCGCCACCATCTTGGTCGGAAGCTTCCGCGCTAACATGGGATTTCTCGCTTACTGATTGACCGCGCCTGGGAGCTTGCCAACTCGCTGGGCACCCTCGCGGCTCGTGATCAGGACTTCGCCTCCAGAGACGACAACGCAGATGTCGGTAAGGCCGACGATCGAAATGCGGGGTCCGTCCGTCATCGCGAACACGCCGCGGCACTGGTCAAAGTCGACGACGCCCTGCTCACCGATGACGCGCTTCACGTTGCGTGCCGGGTCAGCAGTCCCCGCAAGCGCATCGGCGAGTGCCACCCAGTTGCCGATGTCGGACCAGCCCATGTCGACGGGCACCATCGCCGCACGGGTGGTGTTCTCCATGACGGCATAGTCGATGGAGTCGCCGTCGATCGCGGCGAAGGGCTCGGGTGCCGGGTAGAACCGCGCGCCTTCTTCGCGCCCCTGTTCCACGGAATGCCTGACGAGGGCGGCGATTTCCGGACGGTGGCGGGCAAGCTCGTCAAGAAGGTGGCTGGCGCGGAATGCAAAGATGCCGCCGTTCCAGCTGTAGTTGCCGCTCGCCAGGTATTCTTCGGCCGTCGCGAGGTCCGGCTTCTCGACGAATCGCCGGATGGCGAAACCGCCGGGCAGGGGATCGCCGTGCTCGAGGTAACCGTAGCCCGTTTCAGGGTGAGCGGGCGCAATGCCGAAAGAGACGAGGTGGTCGTCGCGGGCGAGCGCAGCGGCCGAGATGGCAGCTTGGCGAAAGGCGGCGGCGTTGGCGATATGATGGTCGCTCGGGCAGACCAGCATCACCGCATCCTCAGGCAGCAAGGCTGCGGCCAGCGCTATTGCGGGAGCGGTGTTACGACCGACGGGTTCGACGATCAGGCGGGCATCGCGCACGCCTGCCAGTTGCGCGGTGATGATGTCACAATGCGCGGCCCCGGCGACCACCGTCACCGGTGCGAACCGACTGTCTCCGGACACTCGACGAACGGCCTGCTCGAACAGGGTTTCAGTGTCCACGAGAGGAAGGAAAGGTTTGGGCGCTTGTTTCCGGCTGAGCGGCCAAAGCCGCGTCCCACTGCCCCCGCAGAGAATTACCGGGTGGATCTGCTCGGTCGCCATCGAAACCCCTTTTTGTCGGCGGCGCGCGTTTATGGGATGACGCCACAAAATGCTACCCAATTTATCTTTTATCTGGCAACCGCTGCCCTTTGTCAGAAGGGGCCAATGTGGCTGTATCAGGATTCCGACTGTACAAGTTGTATGAGCATGCCCGACCGAACGAGCCGGTCTGGCTTGAAGAGTGCTCGGAGACAAAAGAGACTGCGGCTGCTCGTCGGGTTGAGACGGCGATGTCAGCATTGGCAATGGGCCATCCAACGGTTGCTTCACCGGGAGCGGCCAATGGTGAATGCAAAGCTGTGACAATGGGGGGTTCCGAACGTTGACTTACGATATCCCGGTTACTTCGGTGCCACAGCTGCTCGCTCTTCATGACCGAAACTTCATTCATCAGGCCTATTGGTCGGTTCTGGGTCGGGCGGCCGATCCCTCAGGTGAAACATATTATCTCGCGAGGCTGCGATCCGGAGCGCATAAGCTCCAGATTTTGAAGCAGTTGCGCCGTTCGGCCGAAGGGCGCGCGTTCGTTCCGGGCGTGGCCGGACTGGATAGAGCAATAAAGCGGCACGTCTGGGCGACCCGTCCCATCATTGGGCCGATCATCAGGTTCTTCACGGGTGAGGAGGGCGATGGCGCGATGCACCGCCAAATGAGGATCGTCGCGAACGTCCTCGGCGGCATGCAGGCAGACCAAGCGTCGGTGCCTTTCGAGCTCGCGGCGCTGCGGATGGAGCAAGCGGCGCTTGTGGCGGCGTTCCAAGGCAAGGGGCTAGATGCGACTGTCCCTCGCGACAGGGCGCAATCCGACATGTCTCCGCCTTCTCCGCCTCCACCGCTGCCGCCATCTCTCCGTCTGGACCCGATGCCCGCTTCGCTGGATAGCACGGAGCGGCGCATCCTATCGAGCCTGCGGTCGTTCTCCTCGACCCGAGGAGCTGCTGCGTGAGAGTTCTCTTCGATCTACAGGCCCTGCAGAACAGCAGCCGCAATCGCGGTATCGGGCGCTACGTGAGGAACCTGTTCGACGCCCTTGCGCTGCGGGATGACATCGAACTCTTCGGGTTGCTGAACGCCGCCATGGCCGACAGCTTCGATCAGGCGAGGGCTCATGTCGCTAAGATGATCGGGGCGGAGCGCGTCATCGTCTTTCCGGGACTTCAAGACACTTGTGAGCACATAAGCGAGAACAAGGATCGCAAGAAGCTGGGGGAAGCTGCCTATGAGGCGTTCGTTCGGGAATTCGCGCCCGACGTACTGCTGGCCGGTTCGGTCGCAGAAGGCTTTGGCGACGACACCTGCCTGTCGCTGAGGGCACCCGCGGCCTACCTCAAGTCCGCGATCCTGTATGACCTTATACCTTTCGTCGAACCCGACAAGTACCTTGGGGACTCGAAGACCAAGAACTGGTATGCGGACAAGATCCGCCAACTGGAATCCGCTGACCTGCTTCTGGCGATCTCGGATTCATCCCGGTCCGAAGCCATCGAGCTGTTGAACCGCCCAGCCAAGTCTGCGGTAGCAATCAGCACGGCGGTCGACCGAACCATCTTCACTTCGGAAGGGGAAGTCGATCCGTCGGTATTGCGGCGTCTCGGCATCACCAAGCCCTTCGTGATGCATGCGAGCGCGATCGAGCCCCGCAAAAACTTCGATGGACTGATGAAGGCCTACGCTGCCTTGCCCGCGGAGGTCCGATCGCAGCACCAATTGGTGTTCGTTGGCAGCGCAAGCCACGCCGTGCGCGAGGAGCTGACCCTTCTGGCGCACGATCTTGGATTGGGCGACGACGATCTCGTGCTGACCGGCTACGTGCCCGATCCCGAATTGGTCCAAATCTATAGGGCGTGCCGACTATTTGTCTTCCCCTCCTTCCGTGAAGGCTTCGGCCTGCCGGCGCTCGAGGCGATGGCCTGTGGCTGTCCGACTATCGGCTCAAGCATCACTAGCGTTCCCGAAGTCATCGGATCCCGAGCATACACCTTCGACCCTGCCAGCACGGCCGAGATGAGCACGCTCATCGAAACTCTGTTGAGCAATCAGAAAGCGTGGAGCAAGGCGAAGTCGCACGCGATCAGGCATGCCAGCAAGTTCAGCTGGGAAGGGGTCGCGGATCGCGCGGTTGCCGCGCTGAAGGCCGCTCTTGCGGGAAGGGCCGCGGTGCCGCCGGCGGCATTCCCCTCTGCTTTGCGGATGGCGACCCAGGTCGCAGAACGCGTCGACCTGCCTTCGATCGAGCCTAACGATGTTGCCAGATTGGCAGCCCGTCTTGCCGCGGCCGAGGATGAACTCGTGGCGAAGCGAGGGGAGATCTTCCCGAAAATGGGCAAGACCTGGCGGATCGAAGGACCCTTCGACAGCACATACAGCCTGGCTCTCGTCAATCGCGAAACGGCGCGCGCGATGGCGAAGCTCGGATGGCGGGTGGCATTGCATAGTACCGAAGGCCCCGGCGATTTCCCGGCCGATCCGGATTATCTCGCTGGCAACCCCGACCTCGCAGCGATGCATACGCGCGCCATGAAGGACGGCCAAAGGCGCAGCTTCGCAGTCAGTCGCCTATTGTATCCGCCGCGCGTCACGGACATGGCCGGGCTGAACAACATGCTCCACCACTATGCATGGGAGGAGTCCGGCTTTCCGCGGGCATGGGTCGATGACTTCAACGCTAGCCTGACGATGATGACGACCCTGTCGACCCATGTCGAAAAGATCATGATCGACAACGGTGTTAGCGTCCCGATGGTCACAAGCGGCTGCGGGGTGGATCATTGGGAGCGAATCACCGCCGATCGCAGCTACAAGGTCGAGGCGCGGGGCTTCCGGTTTCTTCACGTGTCGTCGTGCTTCCCTCGCAAAGGGGTGGATGCCCTGCTGGCTGCTTACGAAGCCGCCTTTACCATCGACGACGACGTCACGCTGATCATCAAGACCTTCGAGAACCCGCACAACGACGTTCGCGAGAAACTGGTGCGGCTGCGGGAGCAGAACCCTCGTTTCCCCCATGTCGTGACCATCTTCGGCGACATCACCGACGGCGAGCTAAAGGCGCTCTACGGCCAATGTCATGTCATGGTAGGCCCGAGCTTTGCCGAAGGCTTTGGCTTACCTTTCGCCGAAGCGATGCTGACCGGTATCCCGGTCATCACCACCAATTGGGGCGGCCATCTCGATTTCTGCAACCACGGCAACAGCTGGCTGGTGGACTACAAGTTCGAGCGGGCCAAGTCGCACTTCGGCCTTTGGGCATCCGCCTGGGCCAAGGTCGATGTGGATTCGCTCACGCGCGCACTCGAAGACGCCTACCGCGCGAGCCCGGAGCGACGAGCGGAGATGGCTGTGCGTGGACGCGAGCAGTTGATGGCTCGACATCAATGGCGGGACGTGGCGCAGCGCCTCACGGCGGCTGTCGCAACGTTGCCGAACATGCCGATCCGTGATCCGCGGATCGGTTGGATCAGCACCTGGAACAGCAAGTGCGGGGTTGCAACCTACTCGCATCATCTGACCGCAGCAATGCCTGGAGATGTGACAATCTTTGCGCCCGCGAACGAGGAAGTCCTCCCCGGGCCTGACGACTCCATACGGTTGTGGAAGCTGTCGAAGCTGAACTCGCGCCTGGCGCGCATTCACGATTCGGAGGATGGACGCGACAGCGACGTGTTCGTGATTCAGTTCAACTTCGGCTTCTACAACCACTATGACCTTGCCCAGTTCATCCGCCGGGCGAAGGACTTGGGGAAGGTGGTTGTGATCTGCTTGCACTCCACCGTATTCCCCTTGCAGGTCGCTGATCCGGACAACTACGAGATCTGGTTTCTTGCGCCGGCTCTGGCCGCGTGCGATCGTGTCTTGGTGCATTCGATCGATGATCTGAACAGGCTGAAGGATCTGGGCCTCGTGGACAACGTCGCCCTGTTTCCGCACGGGGCCCTGCGCCGAGACGGAGCGATAGCCGAGAGAACCGGCAGACGCGTTCCGACCATTGCGACCTATGGCTTTGCACTGCCCCACAAGGGACTGCCCGAAATCCTCCTCGCTTCGCGCCAGCTGCACGACCGTGGTCACAGGATCAGGCTACGCATGGTCAATGCGGAGTACCCTGTGCCGATTTCGGCTGCCTTGATCGAGGAGTTGAAGAAGCAGATTCGGGAACTTGGACTTGCGGACAGTGTGGAACTATATAACCGGTTCCTGCCCGACGAGGAAAGCATGGCGCTTCTCTCGGACAGCGATCTGATCGTGTTTCCCTATCAGGAGACCGCCGAATCCGCGAGTGGTGCCGTACGCTACGGCATGGCGGTCGAGCGACCAGTAGCTGTTACCCCCTTGCCGATCTTCTCCGATCTCGAGGGCGCGACTTTCCGCTTGCCGGGCACCAGCCCCTCGGACCTCGCCGACGGCATAGAGGCCGTCCTCGACGCTTTAGCGACCAGCACAGCCGAGGCCGCAGGCATCGCCGAGCAGGCCGAGCGCTGGCGCGACCAGCATGATTATCGCGTTATCGGACGCAGACTGTTCAACATGTGCAAAGCGCTTGCCTCCCGCTAAGCGGCAGGCCGATTCGGACTCAAGCGCTCAGAAAACGAGGGGAAGTAATGAAGACCGCGATCATCACCGGCATCAGTGGCCAGGACGGAGCCTATTTGGCCGAACTCCTGCTCGCCAAAGGCTACACCGTCTATGGAACGTACCGCCGTACGAGTTCGGTTAATTTCTGGCGGATCGAGGAAATCGGCGTCGCCGGCCACCCCAACCTGAAACTCGTCGAGTACGATCTGACGGATCTCTCCTCATCGATCCGACTGCTGCAGACCACGGGCGCAACGGAGGTGTACAACCTCGCGGCGCAGAGCTTTGTCGGTGTCTCGTTCGACCAACCTGTCACCACTGCCGAGATCACGGGCATCGGCCCCCTCAACCTTCTCGAGGCAATCCGTATCGTCAACCCTGCGATCCGCTTCTACCAGGCGAGCACCTCGGAGATGTTCGGGAAGGTGCAGGCCGTCCCGCAAACAGAGACCACGCCGTTCTACCCCCGGAGTCCCTATGGCGTCGCCAAGCTCTACGCCCACTGGATAACTGTCAACTACCGCGAAAGCTACGGCATCTTCGGCAGCAGCGGCATTCTGTTCAATCACGAGAGCCCGCTGCGCGGCCGCGAGTTCGTGACCCGCAAGATCACCGACAGCGTCGCCAAGATCAGCCTCGGCAAGCTCGATTGCCTCGAACTCGGCAACATCGATGCCAAGCGTGACTGGGGCTTTGCGAAGGAGTATGTCGAGGGCATGTGGCACATGCTCCAAGCCGACGAGCCCGACACTTTCGTGCTCGGCACCAATCGGACCGAAACTGTCCGCGACTTCGTCGAGATGGCATTCAAGGCGGCCGGCATTACGGTCGAGTTTCGCGGCAAGGAAGAAGCGGAAATCGCGGTCGATACGGCAACGGGCCGCACCGTGATGCGCATCAATCCGGCATACTACCGTCCCGCAGAAGTGGATCTACTGATCGGCGATCCCGCGAAGGCCAAGGAGAAGCTCGGCTGGGAGCCCAAGACCACGCTCGAAGAGCTGTGCCGGATGATGGTGGAAGCGGACCTTCGCCGCAACGCAACCGGCTTCTCGTTCTGAGAAGCGGCGTGGCGCGCATTCTCATCACCGGTGCGAACGGCTTCACCGGTCGGCATCTCATCGAGCGTCTGGCCGGCGACGGTCATGAACTGCACGGTCTGGTCCATAGCGCCAACGAGGAAGCGCCGCGGGGCGTGGCGGCGACGCACGTGGCCGACCTGCGTGACCTGGCTTCGCTCGCCGACGTCGTTGCGAAGGTGCGCCCCGATAAAGTGGTGCACCTCGCCGCGATCGCCTTCGTGGCTTATGGCGACGCCTCGGAGCTCTATAGTGCCAACATCTTCGGCACGCGTAATCTGCTACAGGCGCTGGCGACCACCGGCGAGCCGCCTTCGGCCGTCATCGTGGCGAGCAGCGCGAACGTGTACGGCAACCGCCGCGAAGGTGTTCTTGATGAAAGCCTCAACCCCGACCCCGCCAATGATTACGGCATCACCAAGCTGAGCTGCGAGGCGCTCGCCAGGCTCTATGCCGATCGCCTGCCGATCATCACCGTCCGACCATTCAACTACACCGGGCGGGGACAGTCCGAGCAATTCATCATTCCTAAGATTGTCGCCCACGCCAAGGCACGAAGCGACACGATTGAGCTCGGCAATGTCGAAGTTGCACGCGATTTCTCCGACGTGCGTGCGGTGGTCGACAGCTACGCCCGCCTGCTCGATTCGCCCGCAGCGATCGGTGCCGTCTTCAATGTGTGTTCGGGTGAAGCGCGCACGCTGGGCGAAGTGCTCGATTTAGCCGCCGAGCTCACCGGTCACCGCATGAAGGTCAGGGTCAACCCGGCCTTCGTGCGCGCCGATGAAGTGCGCACGCTGTGCGGCAGCCGGGCACGGCTCGAAGCGGTGATCGGCGAAGTGGCGATGCCTTCCCTGAAGGACACCATCGCCTGGATGCTCGCTGACTGACGCACCGCCCAATCTTCTCCGACAACCAATACGCGATCTCGTTGCCATCTCAGGCCGGCGCGGGACCAAAAGGATGGGAACCGCTGATCAATGGCGCAAACCGTATCGATCGATGAAGTCATGACGCGCTCCGGGGTCGCTTTCGGGACCAGCGGCGCCAGGGGCCTCGTTGCGGCGATGACCGACGAGGTTTGTTTCACCTATACGACCGCATTCCTCCAGCATCTCGCCGATTTGGGCCAGTTCGCCTCCGGACGCGCAGTTGCGATCGCAGGGGACCTCAGGCCCTCGACCCCGCGCATCATGGCGGCCTGCGCTGCGGCGATACGATACATGGGTGGAACGGTGGTGAACGCAGGGCGGGTGCCCTCCCCGGCGGTTGCCGCTTACGGCTTTGCCAATGGCATTCCCTCTCTGATGGTGACCGGGAGCCACATCCCCGCGGATCGCAACGGCATCAAGTTTAACCGCATCGACGGCGAAATCCTCAAACCGGACGAGCAGGGTATTCGCTGTCAGACGGTCACGGTGCCGGATCTCTTCGACTGTGAGGGCGGTTTGCGCCATGATTACGGGCCGGGCGAGGTCGTCGACGTGGCAACGCCTTATGTCGCGAGATACGTAGCCGCCTTCGGCGCCCGGGCGCTCGAGGGGATGCGCCTGGGGGTTTACGAGCATTCGGCTGTAGGCCGCGACATTCTGATGCAATTGGTGTCCGCGCTTGGCGGTGAGGCGGTGTCGCTCGGGCGTTCCGATGTGTTCATCCCAGTCGACACCGAAGCCGTACGGCCTGAAGATCTGCAGCGCGCGCGCGAGTGGGCGAAGGCACTCAAGGTCGAAGCGATCCTATCTACCGATGGCGACTCGGATCGGCCCCTGCTCTCCGACGAGACCGGAACGTGGCTGCGCGGCGACATCCTCGGCATCCTGTGTGCGGCACGATTATCGATCGAGGCAATCAGCACGCCCGTCAGCTGCAATAGTGCGGTGGAGCTTTCGGGTCACTTCAAGACCGTGCGGCGAACGCGAATCGGCTCGCCTTTCGTAATCGAAGGTATGAATGATTTGCTTGGCGAAGGCTATCGTACCGTGTGCGGGTATGAGGCCAACGGCGGCTTTCTGCTCGCAACGCAGGCTGAATTCGAGGGACGCAGTATCGAGGCATTGCCGACCCGCGATGCGGTGCTGCCGATGATCACGGTGCTGGCCGATGCGCGGCGCCGGGGAGTTAAGCTCTCGGATCTGGTTGCCGAACTGCCAGCCCGCTACACCTTCAGCGACCGGTTGCAGAACTACGCCACATCACGAAGCCAAGCCTTGCTCGCGCGACTTCAAGAGGGCGATCAAGATTCCGCGCGCGCGCGCCTTTCCAAGATGTTCGGTCCCCTCACTGGCACCGCGACGTGGGTGGACACGACCGATGGCCTGCGCGTGACCTTCGACAACGGCGACATCATTCACTTGCGGCCGAGTGGCAACGCTCCAGAGTTGCGCTGCTACACGGAAAGCGACAGCGAGGCGCGCGCCGCTCGGCTCGGGGAGCAGGTCCTTTCTTTGGTTCGATCGATTGGCTGACGTCGAGGTTGAGCCTCTCGCTTATGGGCGCTGTGGATGATTCTCGTTGGATCTCCATCCGCGGCCCGACTAAATCTGATGCTACACGCGGGTTGAGGCTTGTGATTTTTTGCAGGGTTTCGGGTTCGAGCGGTCCACACGTTTAAAGGCTTTACGGCGATTTGCCCGACGATGCAGCGAAGCCGACCAGGTCCACCGTCTGCTGGCGGTAGCGCTGATCTTAGATGCGGCAGCCGGAGCGATGCGGCGGCGCGCCTGCCTTGCCGACGTCGTGGAGGCAGGGCCGATCCTGGCTGCGCAACGGCGCTCCTCGGAACGCATGTCGCCCTGCCGATGGGGAAGCGGCTCGCGTTGTCATGCCTTGCTGCAACAGTAAGGCGATGAAGCGCACGTTTAATATCAGGAAACTATAGTCCTTGGTATACCGAGACTGCTTCAGCTACGGAGCTGTATTCGTTCACTACACCATCGTTCAGGATCAGGGCGCGGTCGCATACCTCTGACACGATCCCCATGTCATGGCTGGCGATCACCATCGCTCGATCTGCCCGTTTTTCAAAAAGCTCCGTAAGGCATTTCTTGTGAAAATTTGCGTCGCCTACCAAGATGACCTCATCGATCAGGTAGCAGTCGAATTCGATCGCTAGAGATAAACCGAAGGCTAGTCTTGCGCGCATGCCGGAAGAATAAGTATGTACAGGCCGTTTCATAGCCGATCCGAGTTCAGAGAACTCCTCAACGAACCCTTTGATGTCATCTAAGCGGGTCCCATAGATTCGCGCGATAAATCGGGCATTGTCGTAGCCAGTAAGGCTGCCTTGAAAGCCGCCGCTGAAGCCGATCGGCCAACTGTTGCTCATGTGGCGTATGATTCGGCCACGGTCAGGAAGCTCCACGCCGCCGATCTGCTTTATGAGCGTCGACTTGCCCGCGCCGTTGCGACCAAGCAAGGCGATCTTCTCCCCACGCGAGATGGCGAGGTTGACGCCCTTCAAGACCTTGTGCCGACCATGCCCTGCGCGATAGGCCTTGTGAACATTGTCGCAGATTATCATTCGATTACCAGAGCTTTGCGAACGACCCGGCACAGCACCAAGCCCAGCGCCATGCAGACCAGGCTAAATTCGATTGGGTAAAGGTAATCGAAGTGCGGATCGATCCGAGGACCGAACACCCCGTAGCGCATCATCTCCATGCCATGGACCGGGGGCGAGTAGAGGACCGCCTCGCCAATCTGGGGTGTGAGGGCACTCACTAGGTAGAAAGCGCCGGAAAAGGGGATCATGAGGTATGTCACGACCGGCAGCACCTTTTCGATCGTCTCGCTCATTTCACTTAGTGCGGCAACGACGAGCATCACGGAAAAGGTGAAGAGAGCATAGTATAGCCCGCCGAGCATCACGAAGCCGATGTCGTATGGCCGGGGAAAGATACCCAGTGCACCCAGCACGAGCCCAATGAAGAGATAGGCCATCATGTGGCCGATGAGCTCGATCAGGAAGCGCACGAGTAGCAGGTCCAAGACTTTGATTTGGCGATGATACATCAGTCCGCCGTTGACACTGAAGGCCTTCACGCCCCTGCTCACCGAAGAGCGGAACAGCACCAGCGGAATGTAACCGGTCACGGTGAAGGCGATGACGTCCAACCCATGATCCAGCGGCCCCTTCAAGACACGCCACAGCAGACCGACCAGCACCGCGAAGAGCAGCGGTTCCGCCATGATCCACAGGAAGCCGATGTTCTCGCGGCCGAAGCGCGTAGTCAGCTCGCGCAGCATTAGGGCGCCGATCACCCGTGCCTGGATCTTCCAGCCTTGGCTGAGCGAGGCCATCGCCTCAATCCTCGGGCGCGTGCTCGAGGATGCCGACCACGAACATCCAGACGATGAAGTAGAGGCACAGCGCGAACCCGAAGATCGTCAGTACGGTCTTCAGCGCCTTGGGATATTCGGGAAGGTCGGGAGTGTTGGGCTCGACCACGCGTTCCAGGTAGAACTGCTGCTTGAGCGCTTCGCTGCGCGCCTGTTCGAGCGACGTTTGTGAGAGCACCAGCAGCTGCGAGGCGAGTTCCTGCTCGATGGTCAGCGCCTCATAGTCTGGCAGCTTGCGACTGATCGTGTTTGTACCGCCGCCGACGAGGCGCGAATTCTGCCGCTCAATCTCACGAGTGAGCGAGGCGATCTGTTCGCGCAGGACGGGGATCGAGGGGTGATCGGGCGTCACCTGGCGTACGGTCGACAGCTGCGCTTCGAGCGCCGCGCGCTCGACGATCAGGCGGTTGGCGATCTCGACCACGCCGGTCGCTTCCTTTAGCGGCTCGACCAAGCGCGACTGGCTACGGTAATCCGAAATAGCCTTTAGCGCCTTGTTCACCCTGGTCTGCGCCTCCACCACCCGGTTTTCTGCTTCCGAAATCGCCTTGTTTCGCGAATTCTCATTCAGCTGGTTGACGAGCGTCTCGCTCTGTTGGAGCAGCAGTGCGTTCATAGTGGCGGCATCCTTCGGAGTGAAGGCGATGGTGCGCAGCACCACGAGGCCGGTGTCGTTGTCGCGGCTGATCTGCACCTTGCCCTTGTAGTAGACGAACAGGTCCTCGAACGCGTCCACCTCCCAGAACCGCGGGAAGCGGGACAGGAAGTCGATGTTTGAATTGCCGTAGATCTTATTGACGTCGATCTTCTTGCCGAGCGTCGCGAGCGCCGAGCGCGAGCGCACGAAGTCGACCACTTGATTCGACTGTTCCTGCCCGCTCGACAAGCCGGTCGACTGTATCAGGTTGGCAAAGGAGGTCGTCTGCGCCGCGCGCTGATTGGGCGCCTTGATCACGAAACGGGATTCGGAGACGTACTGGTCTGAAGCGATCCCGAAGAAATAGATGGAGCTGAGAATTACGGGAAGAATGACTACGGCCACGAACCAAGGGTTCTGGGCGAGCTTTTGACCCACGTTGCGAAAGAAACTCATGCGCGCCCTATGGCGGCTTGTTCGACCTCGCGCCAGTCAAAAAGTTTGGCGGTCGCCGCATCTTTTGGTGCGCGATCTGCCGCACAGCTATGGCTGCTATGGATCCCTGCGATGTCCTCTCGCACGACAATCCTGCCGATCCCCACCGATGTCCAGGTAAGATTAGAACAGGCGGCGTCGCACGGCTGGATCAGCGCAAATCGGGCGACAGGCTAGAGGGACTCCTTCCAAAGTTCCTGCAGGGCGAGATAACTGGCCGCGACCGAACGATACGCGGGCGATCTAGCCGGCCTATCCTCGACGAGTGATCTGCACTCCTTCTCAAAAAAATCCATCCAGCGCGAGACACCAAGATTGCGCTTGGCCGATGCCATGGATCGGCGGCGACGCTTCACCCGCTCGTTACATGAGAGGCTCATGATATCTCGCATCGCACCGGCCAGCGACTCTGGCGTTCGAGCGATCTTTAGACAGTCATCACCATCGATGAACCATTCGCTCGCGCCGATGCCGTTTGTGAAGATGGGTATGCAACCGGCCGCCGCTGCCTCGCTTACGACAAAACCATACGGCTCGCGTTCCCAAGTTGGAAAAAGGAGCGCGTCATATTCTCCGAAGGCTTGAAGCATTTCGTCCTTCGACAGTGCACCCTTGTAGGTGACCGCGCCGTCCAAGCCGAGCATGCTGGCCCGTTGCAGGAATGGCGTCACCTGACCCGATCCGTAGACGGCGATCGTGAAATCCCGCTGGCCCGACGCCCAAAGCAGTGCGGCGGCGTCAAGCATGACGTCGGCCCCTTTGTGAGGCGCGACACGAGAGCAATAGACGAACCGGGCCGGCGTATCCCCGAATTCACGTACTTCCGCCGCCACCTTGGTCTCGTCAATCCACCCAGGAATGAAGACCAAGTCCGAGCCGGAGTAATCCAGATAGCGATCAACCTCCTTCATCACGTTGCGGGACATGGAGACGACCCGACCTCGCGGCCCAACCGACGGCGGTCCGAAGACACGTCGAAACTCAGCGTACTCCCGACTTCCGGGGTCGGCCTCTCCGAAGAAATTGTCCATGAAGTAGAACAAGACAGGGGCACCGCAATCGCGCAAATAGCTTTGAAGCCCCAGAGCACCTAGCCCAGCGAGGTTGAAGGCAATGATGAGGTCAGGCTTAATCTTACTCAGGCTCGCCTCGACCCGGCGGACGTTGGACCAATCGATGAACCTCTTCAGGTCGAAGGCGCGGCCGGCGACAGGCACATCGTGGGAGAGCGCGTTGCAGGTCAGTCCGCGGTCGACGGGGAAAATGTCCAGTTCCGCGCGTTCGTCGCGGAAATAATCGGACGTCAGCACATGAACCTCGTGCCCACGACCATGAAGATGAGTTGCGACGTCCAGCGCTCCGAGTTCATAGCCACCGATGAACCCGGGGGGGAAGACGTTGCTGATGAGCAGGATTCTCATGGTCGCCCCTAGACTAGCAGTGTTGTCTTGAGCACCCGGCAGAAAGCCGAAGGGCCGTAGATACGCGCGGTCTCCTCGGCGATGTCTTGCGGGGAGGGCATCGGCAGCATGCCATCGCGGTAACGTTCGAGCAGCATCGAGAGCTCCTCGTCCGTCTCAAACACGTCGCAGCCTTGCAGCAGGCCGAGCTCATGCAGCGAGCCGGCCGAACTGACTAGGGTGCGGGCGCCGCAGGCTAGCGCCTCGAGCGGCGCAAGCCCGAGAAGCTCCGGCTTTGGGTAGTGGCGGCCAAGATAGTCGGTGTGTGTGGAAGCGTGAACGACCAACCCCGCTTGGCGAAGCTCTTGGCGAACCGCCTCATCGCTCATGCCTTCGATGAACTCCACTGCCTTGCCCTCGGCTAGACTGTGAAGGTGCTCGAAGTAGTGATCGTCGTAGCGGGACCCGATGGCGCGAAGTGTCAGGCCGTCAGGCAGCATCCGGATCGTCCGGTCGATTCCCTTGTGCGGCAGCAGTCGACCCAAAGCCAACACCACGCTGTGGTCCCGCTCGACCGCGGGGTCCGGCGTATACCAGGCGCTGTCGATAGGTCCCAGTGCCACCGCCACCGGAGCATCAAGATCGGCGAAGGATTTCGCACAGAACTCGGACTGTGCGATAAAGCCGTCGAAGACGCGTCCCGCTTCGGGGCTGTGCCTGGTCAGGCCGTGCTCTCCACCCCCGTGATCCATTCCGAACACGCGCTTATGCAGCGCTTTGGCATGCGCCGCGATGAACAGCCCGAACCCGCAGAGGGCCTGATGCACGATGACGACATCGTAGGGTGCGATCGCGCGACGAAGGCCCCCTGCGTCGAGGCTGCGCGGGTTCCACGCCTCGCCCGCAACCACCTCGCAGCTTATGCCAAGGCCCAGTTCGTAGCGGCCGGGTCTCGGTCCGAAGGCGAGAAGATCGTTTCGGGTTTCCGGCAGCACGGCGTTCATCGCGCGAGCCATGTAGAGCACGTATTTCTCACCACCGCCAACCACGGAACTGGGGTCGTAATAGGTGGGCGAGGCGTGAAGTACCTTCAGGCGGCCCTCGGCTTGATCAGGCTGCTTCATGACGATCCCCAAGCAAGCTCCGGACGATCTCGAGCTTTCTTCCGTAGGTCTGGTCGAAGTTGAACCTGCTGGCGGCTGCCCGCGCTATCCGGGCATGATCGCGTTTGCCCGGGCGAATTTCGCCCATCAGCCTCGCCACGTCCGCCGTCTTCGTGTTTTCCACCCAGGTCACTCCCGGAAGTCCTGAAAACAGGTCGCGCGTGGCGTCCTGCTCGTTCAGCAGAACGGCCGCTCCGGAGCAAAGCGCCTCGGCGATCGGCAGGCCAAAGGCCTCGAAATCGGACAGGAGAACGAACAAGGCGCACTCCCTGTACAGTGCCTCTAGCTGAGCTTCATCGATGTAGCCCAGCGCGGTCACTGCCGATTTCAGCTCGGCCGGGACGGCGACCTGTTCCGACCCTTTGCCAGCGAGCGTCAACCTAAGCCGGGGGTTGCTTTGGTACGCGAGTTCGAACGCCTTCATCAGCAGATCGACGCGCTTTCTTGTCTCCCTGCAGTCGCAGACGCAAAGAAGCTGGTTCCGTCTATGAACGCCCTCGTCACGGAAGCGCGCGAGATCGACGCCCAGGGGAACAACATGCAAAGCAGCTGCCTCGCTTCCATCGAAGAGCGACAAACGCGCTTCGGACGGCGTGTCGAGGAAGACGGCGCTGGACCGCGCCAGCATCTGGTGAAAGACGTGGGCAACCATCGGAAACCGCGTCGGCTCGCCCAGCGTCCAAAGGGGCTGGGTGTGCGGTGTGTATAGTAGGCGACTCCCCGGCCCCAGGCTCGTCAGCACAGCTAAGTTCGTCGCCGCGTTCGCCCAAGACACGCATTCCACGAAGTCGAATGTTCTCTGAGCGAGCACATCCGCCACCCCCCGTACCCCGCTGTCGGGGCAACCTGGCAACGGATAGGATGACGAACCAATCAGCTCGATCCCCTGCCGGTCGCAGAAGTCTCTTGCATGATCGAAGTTGGTCTGATGCAGGGTATCGATCAGGATCGCGAACTCGAAATGATCCTTCGCGTAGCCAATCCAGTCGTATATCGCGGTGCCGGTGCCGGAATACATCTGGCTGCTGGAGGCGATCACGAAAAGGTAAGAAGGCTTCGCCGCGGACTTGCGGCCCATGGCCGTCATAGATCCACCGGTACGGCTATGAAGTCGCGCTGTTTCTCGTTGTGCACCTTGAGCACCGAAACTTCATAGCCGATGCCACCGAGCAGGTTGTGAACGTCTCGGAGTGAAACCGTAAAATTCGCCGAGAGATGATCTTCCCACTCGAAGACGATTACCGGCTTGAAGCGCTCGATCACCGCCGCGCCGCCGAGCATGACCTCGCCGTCGGCCCCCTGGACGTCGATCTTCAGAAAATCGAGCGCATCCAGATCCAGACTGTCCAAGGTCAGCGCCTGATGTCGGAAGTGCGTTTGGCCCTGCTTGCCGACGGGCAGGAAGAACAGGCTGCCAGGATTCGACGCGTTCTGCATGTCCAGCCCGCTCGCCGTCTGGGGCACGGGCGTCTCCTGCAGTTCAAGATCGCCCAGCGCCAGATCGATGGGGCGTGAAAACAGCGGCTGGTTGAAAAGAGTCACGTTCGTCAGACCGTTCAGGGTCACGTTGGCCGACAGCAGGCGATAACTGACGTCGTTCGGTTCGAAGGACAGAACGCGTTCGAAGCGCCGAGCCATCGCGAGCGTCATAAACCCGCAGTGCGCTCCGACATCGATAGCAACCTTGCCGCGCCGATGTGCGAAGCGCCGCATGACATCGACCACGTGCGCATCCCAAGCCCCGCTTTCGTGAACCAGCCTTCCGATCAGATCAAGCCGGTTGATCATGGCCACGCCATCTTCGACCGACTCGATCACAATGCTGGACCTATCGATGTCTTGGCGGAGCGAACCAACGTGGCGCTTGAGTTCGCCAAGGCCATCTCCGGCCGCTCGCACCAAGGCGTCTAGGCGTTCGAGCGTCGGGTTGACCTCGCTCTCGAGGCGGACCGTCGCGACGGCAGCCTCAGCAAGGCGGTTCGAAACCTCGCTATTCAGCCTTTCGGCCTCGGCGGCGACCGCCTTGAGTTCGCCGTCGATTCCGCCGATCCGCGCCGTGATCTCGGCGTGGGCATGAGCCAACCGATCCGCAAACGTCGCCTCGTCATCGAGGCCGCCCAGCTGCTTAGCCAGCTCCGCATGCAGACGCTCGGCTTGCTCCGCGTTGCGTGCTGCTGCATTCACGTCGTCCGTCAGTCTTGCAAGAGTTTCGTCCAGCCCGGCGACGCGGGAGAAGACCTCCTCGCGAATTTGGGAGACGCGGCCGGTTACGCCGTCTTCGCTTAGCCCCCCCAATCGGCTCTCAAGCTGGTCGAACGCTTGTCGGTCCGTATCGGCGGTCTGCCGAACGGCTGCGATTTCCTCCGTGAGCCGGACAGAGTCACGCTCCGCCTGATCGCGGACCTGCGACAGCCCTTCGGCGAGGCGCTCGATGGCACTCGACCACGTCGCGACCTTTTCGCGAACGTCGTCCATTTCGTCCGAATGAATGCGGAACCGGTTGAGGATCGCCACAGACTCGCTGCGAAAATCGAGCAGCGGCTGAACGTATTTGGGCAGCTCGTCTACGAGATTACCGTACAGACGTTCCACATGCGACATCCGAGCATCCGTCTGCTGGCTGGCCTGCTTTTGGTCGTCGGCCAACATCTGGAGGCCGCGGATCGCTCCTCCGTGATCAATCGCCGTCCGGTCCTGCCGTTCCTCGTGCTTGTTCAGCTGAACGGCAAGGTGCGTGTACATGTTCCGCAGCCGCTCCTGCTCCGCGGTTGCAGCCGCGCGCTCGTCATTGGCGGTTCGGAGATAATCGGAGATCTGTTCGTACAGCGTCTCCTGTTGTTGCTCATGCTTAAGCAGCTGCACGGCAAGGTGCGCGTACATGTTCCTCAGCCGCTCGATCTCAGCGGCAGCGAATGCGCGCTCTTCTTGGGCGGCTTGGCAATGATCGGATAACTGGTCGCGCAGATCAGCCTGCTGCTGCTCCATCTCTCGCAGCCGCGTCTCAAGAAAGGTCGCCGCCTCGCGCTTTCTTCTTTGGGCTTCGCGTGTCAGGAATTGGAGCGGTCGCAGAGCCGAGGCCATCCAACTGCCCGAACGGCTCTCCCATCTGGCGAACGCTCGGGCATCTCGGGCAGAGAGTTCGTCGGACATCCATTCCTCCGGTCGTCGTAACCTCGACAGCTCACGTCTCGGGCGGCCTTTGGAAAAAGCCGGACGACCAAAGTTTGTCAGTATTCCGCCGCCCCGTTAGGCGAGCGCTAACAAGAGCAATGTTGGGGGTCAATGCTAAATCTCTCATGCCCGCGCATCGGGAAGCGAGGCGCTCGCGGAAGCCAGGCCAAGGGCGTTGTCCACGGCGCCGTCCGGCGGCGGAAGCCTGCGGACGAGGGCGCGAGCGAGATTTCGGCCCGCTCGGCTTTGGCTATTTACTTGGATTCGCGAGCCCCTATAAGGCAGCGCGAGGCCTTGAAGGGGTTATGGTTTGCATACGATTTTGATCACTGGCGGCGCAGGGTTCGTTGGCTCGTTCCTTTGTGAGCGGCTCCTCGATCAGGGACATCAAGTCATTTGCGTTGACAACTTCTTCACCGGCCACCGACGCAATGTCACACACCTTCTGGGCAACTCGAATTTTGAACTGATGCGCCATGACGTGACCTTTCCGCTCTATGTGGAGGTCCAGCAAATCTATAACTTGGCCTGCCCTGCCAGTCCTGTTCATTATCAATTCGATCCTGTCCAAACGACGAAGACGAGCGTGCATGGCGCGATCAACATGCTCGGACTCGCCAAAAGGGTTGGTGGTAAGATTCTTCAGGCTTCTACATCTGAAGTTTACGGTGACCCGAGCGTCCATCCGCAGGTTGAAGAGTACTGGGGGAATGTAAATCCCGTGGGTGTCCGTTCTTGCTACGATGAAGGCAAGCGTTGTGCGGAAACCCTCTTCTTTGACTATTGGCGTCAACACGGCACTCGCATCAAGGTGGCGCGCATTTTCAACACCTATGGGCCGCGAATGCATGAGCGCGACGGCCGCGTAGTCTCGAACTTCATCATGCAGGCTCTCACCAATCGAGACATCACACTCTATGGCGACGGGAGCCAGACGCGCTCGTTCTGCTATGTCACTGATTTGGTGGATGGCCTGATCCGCCTCATGGAAACGGGCGATCAAGTGACCGGTCCGATCAATCTCGGCAATCCGAACGAGTTCACTATTCGCGAGCTGGCAGAAGCAGTCCTTCGCCTCACGGGATCGAAGTCGAAGCTCACGTTCAAGCCGCTCCCCTCGGACGATCCCAGGCAGCGGCAGCCCGATATCAGCAAGGCGCGCGAAGTCCTCGGCTGGCGGCCGACCGTGGAGCTCGAGGAGGGTCTCGGCAAGACCGTCGCCTATTTCGACGATATGCTTTCGCGGGGACTGATCACCGGGGAGGCGGAGTGATGAGCACGCCTTCTTCTCCGCTGTATTCGTCCCTGAGAGACGTATACTTGGATCCAGAGATCGTCGGCATGGACGATCGGAGTTTCTTGGTGCACGTTTATCGTTCGGTCCTCGGGCGAGCCCCCGAGTTCGACGACGCCGAGCCGATGGCTGATGCTGGCTCGCGGTTCGAGTTCCTGGCGCGCGTTGCGTCATCGGAGGAGGCGCAGGGGACGTCCGGTTCGAGTTATCGTGAATACCTTCTTCGCTTCGCTCGAGGGTTGGGCCGCACCGCCGCTTCGGACGTAGTGGCCGACCAACTTCAAGCAGTGTTCCCCAACGCTCCGTCGTTCCTGTCGGGGTTGCCGACCCTCAAGGATGGACTGCTAGGGCGGACAGAGAATGCGCTCTCGTTGCTGTCGGACGACCCCTCGACACGGTCGAAGCGGGCTTATGACCTTCTGCAGGAAAACTCTGGCGAGTTGGGGAGGGCCTTGGCTCAGATTCAGGCTCTGCAAGCCGAAGTCGACAGGTTGTCGGCCCGCGTGCTGATGCTGGAACGCAAGGTTTTCTGATTCCCTCAGCTTGGTATTGGCTGCTAGCGATCGGGCAGGACCAGCCGACCTCCTGAGGCAGAGGCAGTGCTGGTTTGACGGTGAGATTGGTCTCTATCCCGAACGCCTCGTGTTCATAAGGAAACGTGGACTGCTACGAACGTCATCAGCAGCAGTGTACGCTGCTGGTGAGGCGATCGGCCGGGACAACGGCGAGAAGGTGCACGTTGCCGAAACGCCTGATGCCAGAGCCGTGATCAGCCAGCTGTCCAGATGGTTCCACCACTACAAAAACGCCCACCCGAATCGCGACCTTCGCTGCCTCGGCCCGCACGAGTACATCACCTGATCAACCATCGCGTGACTGGACGGCTTTATGGGATGGCCCGCCCCTTTTCCCCGGCATCGGTTATGATGTCGGTGCTT
>ERZ1066122.810-NODE-810-length-29976-cov-7.987835_pt1 | contig 29976 bp, 18 predicted proteins | sample MGYA00382769_ERZ1066122 | MGnify/ENA primary metagenome ERZ1066122 (study PRJEB33369, sample SAMEA5778352) | biofilm metagenome | biome: Industrial cooling water; feature: Water cooling tower basin; material: Biofilm | place: United Arab Emirates | collected... | reverse complement strand
TACCCCGGCCACTGCCCCTCAAGCCGCTCCAATAATCCGCAACTTGGGTTAATTATTAAATTCCTCCTTCCTCCTTCACAACACCGCCAGCTCCGACCGCACGAAGTCGGCCAGCTCCTTGACGTACGCGGGGCTGAAATCGAAGCGAATGCCGGCGGCCTCGTAAATCTGCCCGATGGGCACGGTGTAGCCGAGTGCCAGCGCACGCTGGTAGCCGGCCAGCGCGTCGGTGGGGTTTTCGCGGTAGCGCTTCCAGACGGCGATGGCGCCGAGCTGCGCCAGGGCGTACTCGATGTAGTAAAACGGCACCTCGTAGAGGTGAAGCTGTTTCTGCCAGAGGTACGGCTTCACCGTTTCGAGGCCGCGCCAGCTTACGGCGCGCTGGTTGAACTCGTCGAAAATCTCCGTCCAGCGCTGGTGGCGGGCCGAAAGCGCGTGCTCGGGGTTTTCGTAGAGCCAGTGCTGAAACTTGTCGATGGTGGCCACCCACGGAAAGGTTTCGAGCACCCCTTCGAGGTGCTGCCGCTTGGCGCGGCGCAGGTCGGCGGGGTCGGGGAAGAAGTGGTGCCAGTGGTCCATCGTCAGCAGCTCCATTGCCATCGAGGCCAGCTCGGCTACTTCGGAGGGCGGGTGCTTGTCGAAGTTGTATGGCAGCGGGTGGCTCAGGAAGGCGTGGACGGCGTGGCCGCCTTCGTGGACCATCGTCACGACGTCGCGCAAGGAGGCGGTGGCGTTCATAAAGATGAACGGCACACCCGTTTCGTCGAGCGGATAGTTGTAGCCGCCGGGCGCCTTGCCGATGCGCGACTCGAGGTCGAGGCGGCCCAGTTCGCGCATTTGCGTCAGGCAGGCGCCGAGGTACGGGTCGAGGTCGGTGAAGCAGCGGATGCTTTTCTCCAGCAGCTCCTCGCCCGTGCTGAACGGTTTGAGCGGCGGGCGGCCGGTAGGGTCCACGTCGAGGTCCCACGGGCGCAGTTCGTCCACGCCGAGGCAGTGGCGGCGCTCCTCGTCGAGGGCCGTGCAGAGCGGTACGACGTGCCGGCGCACGGATTCGTGAAATTCCAGCGTATCCTGCACTTTGTAATCGAAACGCCCGAGCGCGGCGAACGAGTAATCGCGGAAGTTGGCGTACCCGGCGTTGACGGCCACCTGGTGGCGCAGGGCCAGCAAGGCCGAAAACAGGCCGTCGAGCTTCTCCTTGTCATCCAGCCGCCGCACCTGAATCGTGCGCCACGCGGCTTCGCGCACGGCGCGGTCGTTTTCTTTCAGGGCCAGAGCGGCGCGTTGGAGCGTGATGGGCCGGCCGTCGGGGCCGGGCACGGTCATCGCGCCGCTGATGGCCGCGTACTCCTGCTGGCGGGTGCTGATGTCGGTTTTGAGCGCAATATTTTCTTCCCGAAACAGCGCCAGCGCCTGCCGCACCCCGCGCAGCAGCACGGCGTAGCGGTCGGCATTGAGTTCGGCAGCGTAGGGCGAGGCCACCAGCTTTTGGTTGAGGGCGTTTTCGTAGGGCGCCGTGTGCGGCTCAATCTCCGTGACGAAGAACTGATAGGCGGCGGTGCGGGCGTCGTTCTGCGTGTCGCACGTCATTCGGATGTAGCGCCACGCGAGGTCTTCGCTCAGAATGCTTTCCAGCTCGGAGCGGTCGGCGAGCCATTTTTCCAGGTCGGCTTTGCTGGTGATGGCCCGGTCGCGGAGGTCGTCGTAGAACGGCTGTACGTCGGCCCACGCCGTCACGCGGAAATCGGCAGGGAGGAAGCGGCGGGTGGTGGGGGTGGCAGACATAGACTAAGTTGACAAGCGGCGAAAAAATGTAACGCCGAGTATCACTCGGCGACGGCGGTTGGGCGACACGCAGCCACCATCACCGAGTGATACTCGGTGTTACATTTTATCCAATCTCGACGGCCACGTCATCCGTCGTGGGGTGGCCGACGCACAGCAGTACGTAGCCTTTGGCGATTTCGGCGTCCGAAAGTCCTTCGCGCTCGTCCATTCGGATGGCGCCGCTCAGGCACTTGCCCCGGCAGGCGGTGCAAAGGCCCGCCTGGCACGAGTACGGCAGGTCGATGCCCGCATCCAGCCCGGCGTCGAGGATGGTTTGGTTGGGCGCGACGCTCACTTCGTAGTCGGTGCCTTCGAAGTGAATCCTGACCGCCACCGGCCCGCTGACGGCCTTCGCGGCGGTTGGCTCGGCGGGCGCGGGCGCGGTGGGGGCGGTGGGCGCCGTGAAGCTCTCGCGCCAGACCTGCGCGGGCGGTACGCCCAACTCGTCGAGGGCGGTGCGGGCGGCGTTCATCAGCCCCTCGGGGCCGCACAGGAAGTGCAGGGCGGCTTTGGCGTCGAGACCGCGCCGGTGCAGAATCTGCCGGAAGATGGCGGCCGAAAAGCGGCCGGGGTACTCGCAATCGCCCGATTCGAGCACGTGGTCGATGACAAGGCGCCCGCCGGAAGCAGCGGCGAGCTTGTCCAGTTCCGCCCGGAAGATGATGGAGTCGTGGTCGCGGTTGCCGTACACGAGCAGGATGCGGCTCTGCGGCTCTTCGCGGAGCACCGTTTTGGCGATGCTCAGCAGCGGCGTCACGCCGGAGCCGCCGCCCACCAGCACGAACTGCCGCGCCTGAGCGCTGCCAAACTCGGTCGTGAACGAGCCGATGGGCGGCAACACGTCGAGCGTGTCGCCGGCTTTGAGCTGATGCACGATGTACTGCGACGCCAGCCCGCCAGCCACCTGCTTGACCGTGACGGCGCAGGCGTTTTCGTGCGGGGCCGAGCACAGCGAGTAGGCGCGGCGCACCGGCCGGTTGGCGTTGGCCGGGTCGGGCACGGGCAGGATCAGCGTCAGGTACTGCCCGGCGCGGTAGGCGGGCAGCGCGCCCCCGGCGGGGTCTTCAAAATGGACGGTAACGGCGTCGGCGGTTTCGCGCGTGATGGCGTTGACGCGAAGTTTCAGCGGAGAAAGAGCGCTCATTCGGGCGGTTGAGTGGAGCAGGAGGCACCGGCAAACCGGCTTTGGGGCCGAAAGTTACGGCCGATGCGGCCGGGGTGGTGGCTACCTTCGCCGCTGATGCTCCTCGCCGACCTGCTCCGCCGCGCCGCGCCCGCGCCCGTGCTGCCCACGCTCGACCCGACGCGCGCCGCCCGGCTCGATTTTACGGCCGCCAATCCGCGCCTCACGCCCGAAAACCTGCGCGATACGGCCACCTTCGCGCGGCTCGTCGAAGAGATGCTGGCCGAACAGGGCGCCACCACCGGGTGGGGCGGCTACTTGGAAGACCGCGTGATTTACCGCCGCTCGCCCGCGCTGTTCGGCGCGGCCGGGCCGGTGCGCTCGCTGCACCTCGGCATCGATGTGTGGTGCCCAGCCGCCACGCCCGTAGCCGCGCCGCTGGCCGCCACCGTCGAGAGTGTGCAGGACAACGCCGGTTTCGGCGATTATGGCCCGACCGTCATCCTCCGCCACCAGCTAGAGGCCCTCCCCTTCTGGACGCTCTACGGCCACCTCGGCCGCGCCGAAACCGCCCGCCTGCGCCCCGACCAAGCGCTGGCGGCGGGCGAGGTGTTCGCTACCGTCGGGCCGTGGCCCGAAAACGGCGACTGGCCGCCGCACCTGCATTTTCAGATCATCGGCGACCTGCTCGGGCACCACGGCAATTTCCCCGGCGTAGCCGCCCCCGCCGAGCGCGAGCGGTGGGCGGCCGTGTGCCCGGACCCTACTCTGCTACTGTAGCGCGGGGCGCCGGCCCGCGCTGCCCTCCCATCAGTCGAATTTGATGGCCGTCACCGGCCGAATCCGCGAGATGAAAATCGTCGGCAGCATAATCGCCAGCAGCGCCGTGAGCAGGATGGCGCCGTTGAGGCCCAGAATGATCATCGGGTCCCAATGAATCGGCACGAACTCCATATAGTAGTTCTCCGGGTCGAGGGGCAGAGCGTGGGTGTAATACTGCATCGCGCAGAAGCCCAGCCCGATGAGGTTGCCGTATAGCAAACCTTTGATGGCGATGGGAATGGCTTTGTAAAAGAATACCCGCGAAATCTGGCCATCGGTGGCGCCGAGCGCTTTCAGCATCCCAATCATCGAGGTGCGCTCGAGCATCATAATCAGCAGCGTCGAGATCATATTGAACGCGGCGACGAAAATGATGAGCACCAGGAAGATGACCACGTTGCGCTGGAGCAGCTTGAGCCACTCGAAGAGCTGCGAATATTGGTTCGTGATTTTATCGACGGCCACGTCGCTCGCCAGATTGTGGTAGAGCGAATCGGCCACGGGGTCGAGGCGCGAGACGTCTTTGAGCAGCACTTCGTAGCCGCCGACGGTACCGGCGGGCCAGTCGTTGAGGTCGCGGATTTGCTTGATGTCGCCGAGGACGAACACTTCGTCGAACTCGTCCAGACCCGTCTTGTAAATGCCCTGAATGCGGAATTTGCGGAGGCGCGGCGGATTCTGGATGAAGAAGAATATCGTCGAATCGCCGACTTTGAGGTTGAGCTTATCGGCGATTTTCTGCGAGATGAGCACGTCGTCCGACGGCGACCCGTCTTCGTTGAAGCGGATGAACTGGCCGCCGACCAGGTTTTGCACCATCGGCGCCTTCACGTAGTCTTTGGCGACGCCCTTCACCACCACCCCCTGCACCTCGGTGCTGGTTTTGATGATGGCCGTCTTGCGCGCGAAGGCGTGCATCTGATCAACCTGCGGGGCGCGCTGCAAGTCGTCGCGCACCAACGAGGCGGGCATCGGCGAGCCTTCGACGGAGTTGTTGTCGTCGTAGCGAATCACGTGCAGGTGCGCCCCGAAGGTGAAGACCTTCCGCTCAATCTCGTGGCGAAACCCTTCCAGAATCGCGAACGAGACAATCATCACCGCCAACCCCACCGCGATACTGCTGACGGCGATGCGCGTGACGGTGGCCGAGAAAGAGTCGGGGCCGTTGTCGTCGAATTTACCGGCCAGGTAGCGAGTTACGTTCACGGCAGCAAATTACGTATCGCGGCGCAACAGCTCCGTCGTCGGGGCAGAATGTAGGGTGTCGGCGGAGCGGTAGCTCCGCCCTACGTCCGACCTTTGCGCGGGTGATGCGCCGCTTTTCTTTCTCGTTTTTGTTGCTTGTGGCCGCGGCTGGGCTGCTGACCCGGTGCGCGCCCGCGCGCCGGGCCGTTACGAGTGTGCCCGCGCCCACGGGGGGGGCGGCGCAAGCGCCGCCCGGTGTGCCGCCCACTCCGGCATTTCCGCCGCCCGCTCCCACCGTCGGCGCCGCGCGGCTGACGGAGTATCTGCCCGCGCTGGTGGGCAAGCGGGTGGCGCTGGTGGTCAACCAGACCTCGCGTGTGGGCCGCGCCCACCTGCTCGACACGCTGCGGGCGCGCGGCGTCACCGTGGTGCGGGTGCTGGCGCCGGAGCACGGCTTCCGGGGCACCGAAGACGCAGGCAAGCACGTGGCCGATTCGGTCGATGGGGCGACGGGCATTCCGGTGGCCTCGCTCTACGGCGCGGCCAAAAAGCCGCTGCCGCGCCACCTCGCCGACGCCGACGTGGTGGTGTTCGACTTGCAGGACGTGGGCGTTCGGTTCTACACCTATCTCTCTACGCTGCATTACGTGCTCGAAGCCGCCGCCGAGCAGGGCAAACCCGTGGTGGTGCTCGACCGCCCCAACCCCAACGGCGACTACGTGGACGGCCCCATCCTTGAACCCGATTGCCGCTCGTTCGTCGGGCTTGACCCATTGCCCATCGTCCACGGCCTCACGCTGGGCGAGGCGGCGCGGATGATGGTGGGCGAAAAATGGCTCGCCAACGGCGCCCAGCCCACCCTGACGGTGGTGCCCGTGGCCGACTACACCCACCGGACGCCGTACGCGCTGCCGGTGGCACCCTCGCCGAATCTGCGGACGGCGCGCGCCGTGCGGCTCTACCCGAGCCTGTGTTTGTTCGAGGGCACCGGCGTGAGCGTGGGGCGCGGCACGGCGCGGCCGTTCGAGCAAATCGGCCACCCCACGTACCCCGACACCACGCGCCACGTCTTCGTGCCGCGCCCCGGCCCCGCCAACACCAAGCCCCTGCTGGCCAACCGCCGCTGCTTCGGGCCTGACCTCGATGCCGTGCAGCCCGCGCCCGGCTTTACGCTGCGGTGGCTGCTCGAATTTTACCAGAAGTCGCCGGATAAAAAAGCATTTTTCAACCCGTTCTTTGCCAACCTGTCCGGCACGAAAACTCTGCGCCGCCAGATCGAGCAGGGCCTGACGGAAGAGCAGATTCGGGCGACGTGGGCGCCGGGGCTGGAGGCATACCAGGCGCGGCGGGGAGCGTATCTGTTGTATCCGTAGGGGCGGGCCTTGCGCCCGCCCGCGCGGTGTCTGTCGCCACAAACGTAGGGGCGGGCCTTGTGCCCGCCCGCGCATTTTGCATCGCGGAATGTGCGTCGGGCGCGGACGGGCACAAGGCCCGCCCCTACACCTGCCAAAACCCGTGGCGGCGGATGTATTCTTCCACCGCATCCGGCACGAGGTAGCGAATTGATTTTCCCTCGCGCACACACTGCCGAATATACGTTGCTGAAATATCAAGCAGCGGCGTGGGCAGCAGCCGCACGGCGGGGTGGTCGTGCAGCGGCGAGCGCGGCGTACCGGGGCGCGGATACACGTAGAGCGGGTAGCGCTCGAGAATAACCTGATGATTTTTCCATTTCGGCAGCGTCGGCAAATTGTCTTCGCCGAGGAGCAGCGCGAATTGGTAGCTCGGATACAGACTTTCGAGGTACGCGAGCGTATCGACGGTGTACGACGGCTGCGGCAGGCTGAACTCGACGTTGCTCACGCGCAGGTGGTCGTTGTATTCGATGGCGAGGCGGGCCATCTGCAGCCGCTCGGCGGCGGGCAGCAGCGTGGTGGCGGCTTTCAGCGGGTTGTGCGGCGAGACCACGAGCCACACCGCATCGAGGTCGGTGTGTTGCGCCATCACATTGGCCAGAATCAGGTGCCCGACGTGGATGGGGTTGAACGAGCCGAAAAACAGGCCAACGCGCATAGAGAAAATTGAGCGATTGAGCGATTGAGCGATTGAGTGATTCTGTAAAGCGACGGCTTCGCAATCACTCAATCACGCAATTCCTCAATCTCCAATGAATTCATTCACCAGCTTTTCGGCCTGCGCGATGGCGGTTGGCAAATCGTCGTTGACGACTACGGCATCGAACTTGTCGGCGAAGGTCAACTCGAAGCCGGCTTTGTAGAGGCGCGAACTGATGCTGGAGGCCGAATCGGTATTGCGGGCCGTGAGGCGGTCGGCGAGGGCGTCGAGCGAGGGCGGCTTGACGAATACGCCGAGCGCGCGGGCGCCGAAATAGCGTTTTACGCTCAGGCCGCCTTTTACGTCGAGGTCGAGTACGGCGTGGCGGCCGGTGGCCCAGATGCGCTCGAGCTCGGTTTTGAGGGTGCCGTAGTAGGCGCCTTCATATACTTCTTCCCACTCCACGAATTCGTCGCGCTCAATGCGGGCGCGGAATTCTTCTACGGAAATAAAATAATAATCTTTGCCGTGCTCTTCGGTGCGCCCGCGCTTGTCGCGGGTGCAGGCCGAGATGCTGAATGCCAGGCGCGGGTCGTGCCCGACCAGATGGCGCACGATGGTGGTTTTGCCGGCGCCCGAAGGCGCGCAAAACACAATCAGCTTCCCGACGAACCCGGCGGGGGCAGTCGGCTGAACAGCGGAATCAACGGGGGCAACGGAGGAAGGCGACGACATCAGGCCGCGAAGCTAGCGCCGCGGGCGGGTACCCACTCGTGGGGTGCCCCCGGCGGCGGGTCTGGCGGGCGGCGTCGGTGGCCCTAGCGCTCGTCGGTTTCCTGCGCGATGGAGGCGCGGATGGCGGCGGCCAGACTGGCCGGAACGCCGCGCTGGCGCACGTTGCCTTGCAGGAAAGAAATAAAGAGTCGTTGTTTATCGATAGATGAAAAACAAGGGGAACAATCCTGGGCATGGTCAATCAGATACTCTACTTCTTCGGCGCTCACGTCGCCGGACTCGACTTTCTCGAGCACCGTGGCAATTTTCTCGCAATCGGCCTCCGGCTCGGCGGTGGGCAGGTGCGCGGCGACGGCCGTCTGGGCTGAGCGGGCGGCGCCGTGGTCAATGGTATTCATCAGCAGGCAAATGGAACGGGGTGAGGAATCAGTGAAAAAGCAAAAAATATCGGCCGGGGGCGGGATGCAGATGTCGCCCAAACGTGCCGAAGGCGGGCAGAAAGTTCACTCAGGCCGCACTTTCGTCGGCATCGGCTTCATTTCCAGAATCTTCTGATTCTTCGCCGTAGCCCATCGAGCGGGCGTAGCGGCCGAGCTTGTCTTTCAGGCTCTGGCGGGCGCGGTGCAACCGCGAGCGCACCGTACCGATGGGAATGTCGAGGATTTTGGCCATTTCCTCGTACGTAAACCCTTCGAGGTCGCAGAGGATGATGACGGTCCGGAAATCGATCGGCAGCGTGTTGAGCGCGCGGGCCACTTCGTCGCCTATCAGCTCCTGCGTTACCTGGGCGCGCATATCGGTGGTGGAGCCGCCGGCGTCGGCGTCGCTCTCCACTTCCTCGGAATTATAGTAGCCCTCGATTTCGGAGTAATCGACCTTCGCCGGTTGCTTCGATTTCCGCCGAAATTCGTTGATGAACGAGTTTTTGAGGATGCGGAAAAGCCACGCCTTGGCGTTGGTGCCCTGCTCGAAATAATCGAAGAAGCGGTACGCCTTGAGGTACGTCTCCTGCACGAGGTCGTTGGCGTCGTCCTCGTCGAGCGTGAGGCGGTAGGCGAAGTTGTAGAGCGCGTCGATGACGGGCATCAGCTCCGCTTCGAAGCGCCGGTCTTTTTCGGCTTTGCTGAGTTGGCGATTGCGTTCGCGGTAGTCGCTCATACGCAGATGGGTGGGCGGCCGGCAACGGGCCGGGCGCGGGGGGAGGATAAGGGGTAGGGTGGCACAAAGGTGGTGCCGCAGGCACTATACCGCCGTAGGGTCGTTGAGGTTATCGGTGGGCTGCCGGGCGGCCGCCAGAGGCGGGAAGTACGGGCGCGCCGGGGGCGCCGGCCGGCCACTCTCACCCACGGCCAGCATTCGGGCCTGCCACGGCCCCACGGCCAGCACCGCATAGTTCAGGATGAATGGGTTGAGGCCGTACTGCACCTCCAGCATCGAGTCGAAAAACAGCGCGCAGCCACTGGCCACCACGAAATGGCGCACGAAGGGGTCGCCGCGCGTCGGCCCGGCCACGACGGGCAGCACCAGCAGCGTCAGCAGCAGGGCCAGCGTACCGATGCCGCCCCCCAGCAGGTACTGCAGATACTGATTGTGCGGCAGAATGCGGTTTTCGGGCCGCAGACCGAAGCTGTGGGTCGTGTACTGCGCGTCCATCGCCCGACGGACGTCGGCCTGCCCCACGCCCACGCCCCAATGCTCGCGCACCAGCGCGCCGGCCGTGGCCCAGGCCGCCAGTCGCTGCGACAGCGAATACTCGTTGATGTCTTGCCCGTTCAGGAAGCGGTTGAGGTCATCGTTCGTCTGCCACACTCTTCGCTGCACCGAAGGCAGCAGCGAATACGCCGCCAACGGCGCACCGGCCACCGCCAGCAGCATTGCCAGTCCCAGCACTATCCGGCGCTGCACGATCAGCAGGCGGAGTACGCTCACGCCCAGCGCGCCGTAGAGGGCCACCAGCCCCGTCCGATAGGCCAGCACGTGCAGCGTAAGGCCGCAGATCAGGGCCGCCACGGCCGCCAACTGCCGCGTCCGGGAGGGCAGGCGGGCGGTCAGCGCCAACTCGGCGCCGTAGAGCACGGCCAGCGCCAGCATCACACTGAAATAGATGTGTCCGACGCCGGTGATGGCATCCAGATTCTTGCTACGGGAGATGCTTTCTTCCAGCACCGCCCGGTGCCGGTAGAAATAGGCCAGCGTGGCGGCGGCCACCGCCGCCCCGGCGCCCAGCCACCAGCCCACCAGGCGGCCCAGGTGCCTGCTACCCAACGGCGGCGCCAGCGCAATGGCCAGCGGCACAGCCAACAACAACAACTGCCGAAACAACTGGTGGCGCCATTCGGCAACATCATCGGTAATGAAGCCACTCAGCAGCAGAATGCCGTACAAGGCGGCGGGCACCAGCGCCGCAGGGTTGCGCCAGTAGGCCCGCCAGTGCGCCGCCCGCCGATGATTGAGCAGCGCCGCCGCCAGCAGCACCAGCGGCGCCAGCGAGATCAGCGCACGCCGGGCGGCAAACAACGCCAGCACGTAAAAGATCAGCGCCGCCACCAGCGCGGGCGTGGCCAGTTGGTTTTGCGCCTGCCGGAGCCGGATTGCCTGCCACCACGCGGTGGGCGACCAGAGCGGCGTGGTGGAGCCGCCGGAAGTAGCGGCGGCAACAGTGGGAGAAGTCACAGATAGGCTGGTGAATTTGGTCGAAGGTAAGTCGCGCGGCCCGTCGAGGTGGCTGACCTGCTCAACGGGCAGAGTCGCAGGGGCGCGGCGACGCCCAGGCCGATTTCAGCCTTCGAGCGCCCGCAACACCTGCCCAACCCCCACCTCGGGCAGGCACCGGCAGGCGGCGGGCCGCCCCACGCACTCGGCGCAGCTCAGGCGCTCGGGTGTGACTAGTGACGTGGCCCGGACGCCCACCGCCCCCCATCGCCCGGTGTGCATCGGGCGCAGCGGCGGAAACAGCCCCACCGCGCGGCTGCCGAGTGCCGCCGCCAGATGCAGCGGGCCCGTACTCGCGGCCACCAGCGCATCGGTGGCGCCAATGACCGTGAGCAGCTCGGCAAGGGTGAGGCGGCCGGTGAGGTCGGTAAGGTACGCGGCGTTGTGGCGGCGGAAGTCGGCCAAAAGTTCGCCTTCGGCTTCGGAGCCGGACAGGTACACCCGGTGCCCAGCCGTGTGCAGCGCGCGGGCCAGAGCGGCGTAGTGGGTCAGCGGCCACTCGCGCCCGCTCCCGCGCGATTTGGGGTGCAGCACCACCCGCAAACGGCCCGGCGCGGGCGGCGGGCCGAGCAACGCCAGAATGCTGGCCGTGGGCGGCGCCACGCGCGTGAGGCCGTAGAGGGCCGGAACTTGGTCGAGGGGTGGAAAGTGGTCGATGCCGACGCCCATCAGCAGGCGCAGATTCAGTTCGGCTTCGTGCAGGTCGGAGCGTTTGCGGGAGAGGTTGACGAGGCGGTTGCACCGCAGCCAGTGCCACCAGCGGCGGTTGGTGCCCACGCGCACGGGTACGCCCGCCTGGTGCGCCAGCCGCGCCAGGTGGCGGTCGGGCAGGATGTGGAGCCACGCATCCAGCGCCAGCGCCCGTACGCGCGCCACCTGCTCGGCGAGGGGCAGGGCGCGCAACTCGTCGGCGTCCACGAATGCATCGACGTGCTCGCAGGCGGCGACGACGGCGGCCGTGTAGGCGCGCCCCAGAAACACCACCCGACAGCCCGGCTGCCGCTGTTTGAGCCAGCCCGCCACGGGGAGGGTCAGCACGACGTCGCCGATGGCGTCGGGACGGGAAATCAGGTAGGTGGTCGCCAAGGAATGAAGGGGACTGAAAACACCCGAAAGGTAGAACAGCTACGTTACCTTTCGGTCTCTATCCGATTTTGGTATGCGCCATTCGTTTGCGGCCTACACGCTCCTGCTGACCCTTTTCGCCGCCGCGCTGGCGTGCTCGCGCGCCGGACAGCCGCTCGAGCGGCCCGAGACGAACTTCACCGACGTCATCGACCCGGAGCAGAACCTGACGTTCACGTTCGCCGACGACGTGGTGCCCGACTCGCTCGTCGGGCGGTGGGACACGACGGCGGCTCTCGCCCTCACGCCGCGCCTCCCTGGGCAGGTACGCTGGACCTCGCCGCGCGAGCTGACCTTTTCGCCGCGCCGGCCGTTTGCGCCGGCCACGCGCTACACGGCGCGGCTGCTGCCGGCCGCGCTGCCCACGCCCGGCAAGGGCGAGGCGGGGCGCAGGCTGCCTTCGGAAACTACGTTTCAGTTCCGCACCCCGGACTTGGCCCTCACCGCCGCCCGGGCGTATTGGGCAGGCGCGGCCACCACAGCGGGCACCGTGCCCGGCGCCGCCGAAGTGCGGGTGCAGGTGCGCCTGAGCTACCCCGTGCGGCCCGCCGACGTGCAGAACCGCCTGACGGTGCGCGCCGCAGGGCAGGCCGTGCCCGCGCGGGTGCTCACCACGAACACCTCCGACGAACTCACCATCAGCCTACCGCGTCTCAGCTGGACGGGTACGCTGGAAAGCCCCGTGCCGGTGAGCGTCAGCATCGCGCACGGGCTGCCGGTGCCGGGCGCCGCCGACGACACGCCCAAGCTGCTCAGCATCGCCACCGAAGTGCCGCCCGCCAACGAGCTGACGATTTCGGAGATGACCGGCGCCTTCGTCAACGGGCAGGGCCGCCTGAGCGTGTTCACGACCCAGCCGGTGCTCACCGACAACATTCCGGCGCTGGTGAGCCTGAACCCGGCGGTGCCGTTTTCGGTGAAGGCGCTCGACAACGGCTTCCAGCTCGTGGGCGATTTTCAGGCGGGAAAATCCTACGACGTACAGGTGAGCGGGCAGCTCCGGGGGGCGTTCAACACCACGCTCGGGCAGGAAGTGAAGCAGGTGGTGTCGTTCGGGACGGCGCCGCCGCGCGTGGCCTTCGCCGACAACACGCGCCTCTACCTCGGCGCCGCCGGGGCGCGCAACCTCGCGCTGGAACTGGCCGGAGTGAAGAAAGTGCAGGTGACGGTGACGAAGGTCTATGAATCGAACCTGCAAGCCTTCCTGAAAGCCGGCGAGAGCTACGGCTACGACTACGACGAGAGCTACGCGGGCGGCGGCGACGGCGAGTACGAAGACCGCTCGTACCGCTACTTCGACACCGACGCCGTGGGCGACGAGCTGCTCTCGCGCACCGTCGAGGTGGCCGCGCTGCCGCGCCAGGGCACGGCGCGGCTGTTGCATCTGTCGCTGCAAGACCTCGAAACGGCGGCGGCGCTGCGCGGCATCTACGTCATCAGGGTGCGCGATACGGAGCGGCGGTGGCTGCAGGCGTCGCAGGTGGTGGTGGTGACGGACATCGGGCTGGTGGCGCGGCAGAGCCGCGCGGGGCTGCTGGTGGTGGCCTCGTCGGTGCGGACGGCCGAGCCGCTGGCGGGCGTCGAAATCAGTTGCTACAGCACCAACAACCAGGTGGTGGCGCGCGGCACCACCGGCGCCGACGGCGCCGTGACCATCGCGGCCGACGCCATCGGCCGCAACCTCGGCGGCTTCAACCAGACGCAGGATTTCGTGGCCGAAACCCACCAGCGCCCCGGCACCGACGAGCGCTACTACGACGGCGGCGACTATGGCGGCGGCAACGCCAACGTCCCCACCCCGGACGGCCGCACCACCGGCCGCTTCGAGCTGGGGTTGCTGACGGCGCGCAAGGCCAGCGACTTTTCGATGCTCGACCTCAACCGCTCCATCGTCGATGTGGCGCGCTTCGACGTGGGCGGCCTCCAGCCGAACGCCGCGCGCTACCTCGCCTTCTGCTACGGCGACCGCGATTTGTACCGCCCCGGCGACACCATCCGCGCCCACACCCTCGTGCGCCACCCCGACGACTGGAAGCCCGTGACGGGCGTACCGCTGCACATCCGGCTGGTGCTGCCCACCGGGCGGCCCTACCAGACTCAACGCCTCACGCTCGACGCGCAGGGCGCGGCCGGGTCGCGCTTCATCATCCCGCCGACCGTGATGACGGGCCGCTGGACCCTCGAAGTTCTCACCGCCAACGACGTGCTCCTCGCCTCGCGCAAGCTCTCGGTGGAGGAATTTATGCCCGACCGCCTCCGTCTGAAAGTCGAAGTGGCGCGCCCCACCGTGGCGCCCGGCGAGCAGCAAACGGCCACCCTCACGGCCACCACGCTGTTTGGGCCGCCCGCCGCGCACCGGCGCTACGAAGTGGAGTTCTCGCTGAAACCGAAGACCTTTCAGCCGAAAGGCTACGACGACTTCACTTTCAGTCTCGCCGCCGCGCCCGGCTCGCCGCTCGAAAACCTCGACCGCGCCGTGCGCGAAGGCCAGACCGACGACCAGGGCCGCGCCACCGACCTCCAGTACATCGTGCCCGCCACGTTGCGCGGCATCGGGCTGCTGGCGGGCACGGCCTTCACCACGGTGTTCGACGAAACGGGGCGCCCCGTGAGCCGGCTGGCCGATTTTGAGGTGATGACGCAGTACGGCCTCATCGGCATCGGCCGCTTCGATGCGTGGCGCGGCCTCAATCAGCCCCTGACGGTGCCGCTGGTGGTGCTCTCGGCGGCGGGCAAGCCGCAGGGCGGCCAGCCGCTGACCGTGGAAGTGGTGCGCCGCGTCTGGGAAACCGTGGTGGAGCGCCAGTACGGCCGCTTCGCCTACAACTCGCAACCGCGCGACCAGGTGGTGTTGCGCCAGACCCTCACCACCGGCCCGGACGGCCGCGCGGCCCTCACCTACACCGCGCTGGCGTCGGGCGAGTACGAAATCAGGGCGAGCCTGACCGGCGAGGCCAACGGCGCGGGCCGCGTGGCGGCGCCGTTTTACGCCTACGGCTCGGCGGGCGCGGCGGCCAACGCCTTCGCCGTCAACACCGAAGGCCGCGTCGATGTGAGCCTCGACAAGCCGCGCTACCGCGTGGGCGACAAGGCGAAAGTGCTCCTGAAAGCGCCCTTCCGGGGAAAACTGCTCGTGACCGTGGAGCGCGACCGCGTACTCCAGCGCTACACCATGAGCACGACGGGCCGCGCCGCCTCCGTGGAGGTGCCGCTCTCGGCCGACTGCCGCCCCAACGTGTTCGTGACCGTCACGGCCATCCGCCCGCACGGCCCCGGCGCCCAGGAGGCCGGGCCGCTGACGGTGGCACACGGCTACCAGCCGATTCCGGTCGATGCGCCCGATGCCCGGCTGCTGGTCGAAATCAAGGTGGCGGAGCGAACCCGCTCGCAGCGGCCCTTGCCCATCAGCATCAAGACGGCGCCGAACGCGCGCCTCACGGTGGCCGTCGTGGACGAAGGCGTCCTGCAAATCAAGGATTTCCAGACGCCCGACCCGTACGCTTATTTCTACCAGCGCCGCGCCCTCGAAGTGCTCGGCTACGACCTGTACCCGTTCCTGTTCCCGGAGCGGCAGGTCGGCCCGGCGGGCGCGGCCGTGGGCGGCGATGCCTACAACCTGGCCCGCCGCGTCAATCCGCTTACCAGCAAGCGGGTGCGGCTGGTGAGCCTGTGGAGCGGTGAGCTGAGAGCCGACGGCGGCGGCAACGCCCGCTTCACGGCGCGCATTCCGCAGTTCAGCGGGGCCGTGCGCGTGATGGCCGTGGCGTGGCGCAACGACGGTTTTGGGTCATCAGAGAAAGAAGTGAAAGTGGCCGACCCGGTGGTGATTTCGGCCGCCCTGCCGCGCTTCCTCTCGCCCTCCGACACCGTGGATGTGCCCGTAACCCTCACCAACACCACCGCCTCGGCGGCGCCCGCCACGGCTATGCTCTCCGTGCGCGGCCCGTTGCGCGTGGTGGGCGCGGCCACGGCCTCAACCACCATCCGGCCCAACGCTGAGGCGCAGGTGCGCTTTCGGGTGGTGGCACCCGCCGGCGTCGGCACCGGCCGCATCGACGTGCAGGTGAAGGCGCTCGGCGAAACCTTCACCGACCGCACCGAGCTGCCCATCCGCCCGGCCGCCGCACTCACCTCCTTCGCCGAGAGCGGCACCGTGCAAGGCGGCGGCGCCCACACGCTGAGCTTCGGGACGGGCAGCTTCCTGCCCGGCTCGGTGCGCGCCCGCCTGACTGTGGGCCGCACACCGCTGGCGCAGTTTTCTGACGATTTGCGCTACCTGATTCAGTATCCGTATGGCTGCCTGGAGCAGACGGTATCGGCCGCCTTCCCGCAGCTCTATTACGCCGATTTGGCCGCCGCCTTAGAGCCCGGTGCTCCCGGAGGCGGCGCCAAAGCCACGCGCTTCAACCCGACGTGGCACGTGCAGGAAGCCATCCGCAAGCTCGAAGCGATGCAGCAGCCCGACGGCAGCCTGACCTACTGGCCCGGCGGCACCGAAACCAACTGGTGGGCGAGTGCCTACGCGGCGCACTTCCTCACGGAAGCGCAGAAGGCGGGGCAGCACGTCAGCCGCCCGGTGCTGGACAAGCTCCTCGCGTATCTCGCCGCCCAGACGCGCCCGCGCCCGACCGTCCGCGAAACCGTGCTCGACGCGCAGGGGCGGCCCACGGCGCGCGTCATCGCCCGGCGCGAGGCGGTGTACTCGCTCTACGTGCTGGCCCTGAATCAGCAGGCCGATGCCTCGGCGCTCAATTATTACAAGACCAATTTGCCGTTGCTGGCGGCTGAGTCGCGGTATTTGCTGGCGGCGGCGCTCACGGTCAGCGGCAACGCACCGGCTGCGCGCGCGGTTGTTCCGGTCGCCTTCAGCCGCACCAGCGAGGCTGCCGGGCGCAACCTCTCCGGCGATTTTGCTTCGCCCACCCGCGACGCGGCTCTCGGCCTGTTGGCGTTGCTCGATGCGGCGCCCAACCACCCCACCGTGCCCACGCTGGCCCGCCGCCTGAGTCAGCAGTTGCGCGGGCCGGGCTGGTACAGCACCCAGGAACGCGCATTTGCGTTGTTGGCGCTCGGCCGGCAGGCGCGGCGCGACGCAGGTTCCACCGTCACGGCCACCCTCACGCAGGGCGCGCGGCAGCTCGGCGCCTTCAACGGCCCACCGCTCACGCTCGCCCGGGGCCTGACGGGCCAGTCCGTGCAACTGAAAACCAGCGGCAAGGGCACACTGTATTTCACGAAGGAGCTGGAAGGCATCCCGCTCTCGGGCCGCGCCACGCCGCTGGTGGACGAAAATCTGCTCGTGCGCCGCGACTTCCTGACCCGCGACGGTGCGCCGTGGCCAATTGCCGCCACCGGCGCCACCCTCCGCCAGGGCGATCTGGTGGTCGTGCGCCTCACGCTGCAATGCGCGGCCACGGTGCCGAGCGTCCCCAACGTGGCCCTGACCGACCTGCTGCCCGCCGGTCTCGAAATCGAGAATCCCCGCCTCGGCGCCCAGCGCGAGCTACAGTGGGCCGTCCCGAACTACGAACCCGACTACCTCGACGTGCGCGACGACCGCCTCTCCGTCTTCACCACCGCCACGCCCGAGCCAAAAGTCTTCTACTACCTGGCCCGCGCCGTGACGGCCGGGTCGTATGAGCAGGCGCCCGTGACGGCTGCGGCGATGTACGACGCCACGTACCGGAGCACCAGCGGCGGCGGGGTGGTGCGGGTGCGGTAGGGGGTGAAGGTTAAAAGTTTTTTTGAAAAAATTTGGAAGTTTGCTTTGCTTTGCTTTGCTTTGCGAAGCATTTCACCTTTTCAATAAGTTATGCTTCATTTTCTTCTCTTAGCTGCGTTGGCATCTGGCCCGACCCAGCTATCCGGTTCAACTTCCGCCAATCCGCCCAACGGCTCGAAAGTGGCCAGTAAGCCGAATGAGCGTATCTGGATCGAAGGCGCACATCAAAGTGCGCGGCAATAGTGTTTTTTGCCGCCGCCGCAATAATGTCTGTGGATACATCGACATTGATGATGGTACTGTGGTCACTCGTTTCACTTTTCCCAGCGACTACCCAGGGCCATATCCAACTGCCGCTTATCGCGACCCCAAGACCGGAGAAATGGTTATTGACAAGGTGCAAACCGAGGTAGGGAGCGACGAAGAAGGGGACTACACCGAAATTATTTTCTAGCCTTCCGCTGAGCTCTAATCACCGCCGCCCTTTTCTCCAAAGGGCGGCGTTTTTTTTTAGTATGTCTCTGAAATACGTCGTCTTCCGCTTACTACAGTTTACTGTTGTCAGCCTGTTGGTGGGGCACACTCAGGGAGTTCAAGCCCAGAATCATTCGGGAAACCCACCTGAAGCGGCGATCCGACCGGCAACTGTAGAAGCAGTCAAGCGCGTTCTACCCTCCGGCGTCTCCACTGCGTTCATTTTCTGCATCAGCCAAGAGGTAGCGGCCAATACAAACACCTACGTTGTCAGGGAGATGCTGGGGGACATCCGAAGCCGCTGGCCCGGAATACCATTGTATATCGTATTCGACACTGTTACCACAACCGCGTATAATCTTCGTTATGTGCGCGAGGTATTACAGTGGCCGCTAAGCGCCCGCGATTCAAGGACTCTTCTACGCGCGAGCCGCGCGACGTACGAAGGTCTGATGGGCCAGCAACCGCTTTCCACCATAACTCTCGTTTACAAGAGCAACTTAATATTTTCCAAGCCGGTCAAATACACCAACTTGAACAAATATGCTATCGGGTACGCGCCGCTAAGCATTACGGACTCAATCGACATCAAGATTGAGACGGACAAGTTTCTTCCCACTGCGACTGATCGTGTGTACGATTGCAGCAGATATATCATTTACTTATCAGACCACGAGAACACACTTTACCTGCTCAATGCGAATACGGGTCAGGTTATCAGACGATTAAACTGGCAAGCCATCGAGGCTACTGATCTTTATTCTCGCTACGTAAGCCGGAGTCGGGCTGCTTCTCGGTTTGCACGTCAGCAGCGCGAATATTTGGCAAAACATCACCGGCAAGACAAACCTATCTATCAGGTTGTCGCGCAAGGAGACAATATCTACATCATATTCGGAATTCAGATCATACAGCAAGCGCCCAAGACCCGTTACTTAGGCAATGGTATCGGTGGGCGTATAGAAGTTCGAAAAGGCGATGTGTATGCCAGCGCCCATCTGATGCTGGCTACACTGGACTCAACGCTTCGCCCTATTCGGTTCGCGCATTTCCCTGATTTGCCCGACCCACTAGGTGAAGTCGCGACGATTGTGCCGGAGTCGCACATCGCGGTGTTAGGCGATACGATTGCTAGCGTGACAAATCCTGCTTGGCCGCTACCCGCCAGCGGTAAACTGCCTAGTGCTGCGGGCGTAACCTTCTGGAAGCACAGCGGGCGGCGCCTACAGTACATAGGCGCGGCGCCGGTTCCGTGGCCTGTGGGTGCTGACCGAGCGGATAGTGAAGACGCAGAAGCATTATTCATCACGGGCGACCGCGTAGCTATTCATCGAGAAACGGAACCAACTATTTACGACGCTCGCTCCGGAGCCGTAGTAGGTCATCTTCATTCACCAACTCTTGGCGATACAGTAACGCGTGGTACGCACACGGCCGCGCGGTGGGTGCCACTAACCAGCGGTCATCTGACTCCCCATTTAGTGGCTCTATTGACTACGCACCGCGATAAGTTCGTACTCACTATCAACGACAACAAGTTCAACTGGCTACAGTCACTGGAGTTGACACCGTACCTAAAAAACGCAAGATCGATTTGCTTGAGCAAAAACCTACAGCTTACCGCTTTGCTGCCTTTCGAGGGCACGTACGTATTACGCCGTTACACATTCGGCCCAGCAGGTTTACCCGCCTCTTCCACGGCGCAAAGTGCTGAATGCCGGTAGATCGGCAGATGAAGTAGCCCACGAGTTGCCCCGCCTACTGCTTCAAAATCCGCCGCGGCGGCGTCAGAAACACCTCCACCGCAAACGCCGGCGCCGAGCGCAGCTTGCTGTCGATCAGCTTCACCCGCGACCTCGACGACGTAAACGCATCGAAGTTGCGGTAATACCGCCACCCCGCCTCCGCCGCTACCCACAGCACCGGCAACACCTCGCGCTCGACGCGCAGGCGCCCGGTGAGCGACGTGACGCGCAGCTCCAGCACCCGGTTGTCGCCGACGGCCGGAGTGCCCGATTGCGGCGGCAGGCTCACGTTGATGCGGTACGAATCGCCCTGCACCTCGTAGCCGCCGTAGAACAGGGTCTTCTCGTTGAGGTTGTAACGCACCCGGATGCGCGCCGGGAAAATGGCTTCCACGCCCCACTGGTCGGAGAAGGTGCGGTTGTAGATGAGTGCCGGAAAGATGGAGCGCCGCCCAAACGTGTAACCGAATTGCGCGCCCACGCCGAGCGAGTAGCGCGGCGATTTTTTCCAGCCGTAAAAAAACTCCGCCGATGTCCGCAGATAATCGCGCAGCGGCTGCAAGCGGTACTTTCCTTCGTCGGCGTTTTGCGAATAATCGCCGTTCAGCTCCCCCTTCACCCGAAACAGAAAATATTTCCGGCCGTCAATCGGGCGCAGCATCAGGAGTTGGGCGCCGACGTTTTTCAGATTCCGGTCTTCCAGCAACTGATACAGCGGATAGCTGAGGCTGCCGGGGTCGGTGAAATTGAATTGCTGCCGCGTGTAATTGAAGCCGAGGACGAATTTGAGGTGCGGCCGATTCCAGAGCGGCGCGTAGGCCTTGATTTCGTTGAGGTTGAGGCGCCGCACCGTGCCAGCGCCGTTGCCGATGAGGGCGGGGTCGGAAACGCTCGTCACGCCCACGCCGGGCGCCCGCTCGTAGCGCAGCACGATGCCCTTGCTCGGCCCCATCCCTAATACGGAGGGGTTGGCGAACACCTTTTTGTCCATATCGGCTGGTTGATCGCCTTGCTCGGTGCGCGCCGAATCGGCCGGCGGGCCGGGATTGACGACCTGGGCCGCCGCGCGCAGGCTCACCAGCCCGGCACACGCAACGGATAGCAGCAGATGAAGAGAGTACGGCACTTTCACGCGGCAGCTTACGCGGCGCGGGGGCGGGGGTTGAGTTTAAGCGGTCGACCAGAAGTTTTGCGGTTTTTGATGTTTTGAAAACCAATTCAGAAAGGTAGCTTGCATCTTACCGCTTGTAACTTGTGGCTGACCGCTTAAGCGGCGGTTGGGCCAATGCGGCCGGCTGAGGCGGCTGGGAGATGTAACACCGAGTATCACTCGGTGACGGCGGTTGGGCAATGTGGTTGAGTTGTAGCCGCGTCTGTCCCAGACACGCGCCGAACGGAGCATCAGATCTGGCGCGCGTCTGGGACAGACGCAGCCACGCCCAACCGCCATCACCGAGTGATGCTCGGTGTTACATCTCCCAACCGCCGTCGCCTAACCGCCGTCACCGAGTGGTACTCGGTGTTACATCTCCCAACCGCTTCACCCAGCCGCCGTCACCGAGTGATACCCGGCGTTACATCCTCAGAACAAAAAGCTAAACTGCACCAACGCCAGCGTCTCCTCGCCCTTCGCCAGTGTGCCCACAATCACGGCGCGTTTCAGAATATCTACCCACACCCCGCCGCCGAAGGCCGTATGCAAATCGCGCAGCCCCGACGAGGTATCGTTCGCCGAATACACGCGGCCCGCGTCGTACAGGCCCAGAATCCCCAGCGAGCCGGGGAATAGATAGGCGTTGAATTTCACCAGCTCCAGCCGCACCTCGGCGTTGGCGTACACCGAGCCGCGCCCCGCGAAGCGCGTACGGCGGTAGCCGCGCAGGTTGGTGGTGGTGCCGAGGGTGTTGGCCTGCCAGAAGCGGTACTCGCCGAAATTGCGCGCCGCGCCCAACCGCCCCGCAAACGTGAGCTGGAACGGGAAATTCGGCGTCACATAAAACCGCAGCTCCGACACCAGTCGCCGAAACCGCAGTTGCTCATTATTGAGCTGCCACGACGCCGTGTATTCCGTGTTGAGATGCACACCGAGGCGCGGATTGGCCGGCGAGGTTTGGGTACCGATGTTGAGAAATGCCCGCCCGCCGACGTAGCGATTCAACTCGAAATCGCTGGCGCGGATGTCGGGGTCGCCCACCACGTTCCGGCCCAGCGATTCGCGGTCCACGGTAAACTGATCGTACTGCGGCCCGGCGCCCACTTTGATGAAGCTGAAAATATCGCGCTCGAGCGTGGGAGAGACGAAAAACCGACTGAACCGAATGCGGTAATCGCGGATGACGGCGCGGTTGTTTTCGCCCAATGATAGATTTTCGGTGTTGTTGCCGATACCGAAATAATTGAACAGCAGTTGTGGGCCGTACAGATAGGAGCGAATGCCCAGGTTGGCTTTGCCGAAAATCTGCCGGAACCCGCCGTCGTAGCGCACATTGTAGGCGCCCGACCGAAACGCATAATTCGCAATCAGCGAATGCTGCTGCGAGTACGGCGCCTTGCGGAACCCCGCCCGCCGGTACGTGAGGCCCCCGCCCACATACGGGCCATCGTCGGGGTTGAACTCCAGCGACAGCTTCGGCCCGACGTAGGGAATGCGATACGGCTTGGCCTCCCACGCATTCACGGCGTCGCCCTTATCAGTGCGGTCTTTCGTGTCGCCGTTGAGGGCGAGCTGGTTTTCTTCCTCCGTGTTGTCGTACACCACGGCCTTCCGCAGCGGCCCGCGCACCTTCGACTGGTTCGAAATCGCATCCTTGCCGGCGCCGCCAATCACGCGTACGCGCGGCCCGCGCCCGCTGGTACCGGTAAGCTGGAAAATATCGTCGCCGCCAAACCCGAACAGCCGGATTTCGCGCGTGATGCCCGCCTCGAACTCGCGCTCGTAGAGCGGCTTAAAATCGCCGTCTTTCGTGATTTTCTCCATCCTGACGCGCGTGTTGCCGTTGTCGAGGCGCTCGACGGTGAAGCGCTCGCGCTTGTCGCTCCCGGCTACTTCTACATAGCGGCTCAGGTGCTCGTAATACTCGGCGGCCAGCGCGGGCAGCGCATCGCGGCGGGCGCGGAGCTTGCCCTTGATGGCCTCGCCGTGCAGCTCGTAAATGCCCGCCGGCCACTGCCGCAACGCCGAGTCGATGGCGGCATCGGTCAGGCGGCGCCTGATGTCTTCGGCCTGCGCCACCCACTGCGCCCGCGTGACGGAGGCCGTGAAGTGGCGGTCGTTGTTGAGGGCCGTGAGGTTGAGGCCTTTGTAGTCGTCGTAGCTGGCCTGGAAGCTCTGGAAGTTGCGAACCGCCCACTTGCGGCGCACCAGCCACGGCAGCGCGCCGTCGCCGAGGAAAAACGATACGTCGCGGTCTTTCGGCACGGCCGTGTACTCGGCGCCTTTCTTGGTTTTGCGCTCGGCCCAGCGCCACTGGCCCTCGTGGCGGTCCCAGTCGCCGATGAGCATATCGAAAAGCCGCGAGCGCACGAAGGCTTCTTCGTTGATGTAGTTGTCGTTGTCCTTTTGGCGCTTTTCGAGCACCTTGTCGGTGCCCACCAGGTTGCGGGCGTAGCCGAGGTCGGCGTTTTCGTCGTGGTTGTCGCGCGCGTCTTCTTCGAGCGTCACGAGGGTATTGCGGAAATCGTCGCGGTACTGGCCGAGGCGCGGGTCGTCGGGCATCCAAAACAGGCGCGGCGTGGTGTGCAGAATGCCGGCCGCATCGGCCAGCGGCGCCACCACCAGCCCGGCGTAGGGGTGTTGAGCCGTGATTTGGTCCTGCACCACGTCGCGCGCCACGGTCTGGCGCAGCGCCTCGGGCAGCACCTGCACGGGGTCTTTGTTCACGGAGCGCAGCACGTAGGTTTTGCCGTCGGGGGTCCGCACTTTCAGGCTTTTGGTTTGCTTGCCGCCGCCCTTTTGGTAGGGTTCCAGTCCGCCCAGCTCGCGCCCCAAATCGAGGTACGGCACCCGCACGGGGGTGCGCCACTCGGCGCGGTAGTGCTCGCCGAGCAATAGCTTTTTGAGGCCGCGCGCGCGGGTGTCGGGCAGCGGCGCCACCACCTGCACCGAGTCGGCGTAGTTGCGCTGCTCGGCCACGGCTTCGGCCACGGCCGGAATCTCGCGGGTGTAGATTTTCTGCCGAAACACGAGCTTGCCCGGCTCGTCCTTGTCGGCGGCGGTATAAAATTCAACCCACGTATCGCCGTTGCGGTAATAATTGACCCGCGCGAAGCCTTTTTCCTTGAAATTGAACTCGCCGTAATTGTCGCGCACGTGCTGGGTTTTGCACCCCGAGCCGCTCACGATGTGATGGTAATTCGGCCCTTTCAGATACTGAATGTTGTGCTCGTGGCCGGTGGCGTACACCACGTTGGGGTATTTCCTGAAAAGCGCTTCCAGGCCGTTTTTGTAGTCCTGATACGCCGGATACGCAATGTCCTGCGACACCCCGCCGTACTTCCGCGCAAACGGATACACCGACCCGATGATCGGCAGCGGCAGCAGCGCCCATTTATTGACGATGGCGAGCGGAAACAGATGGTCGGCGAGCGTGAAGTAGCCGCCGTGGATGCCGGCCGACAAAATCGGGTGGTGCGCCGTCACGAGAATGTGCTGGCCTTTGTGCTTGGCCAGAATATCGTCGAGGCGCGAGAAAAACTCGGCTTCGTCGGCCACGTCGCAGGCGTTGTTTTTTCCGTAGGGTTTTTCGTGCTGATGCAGAAACCACTGCGAGTTGATGGCAATCAGCACCACGCTGCCCGCCACGCGCACCTCGAAGGGGCCGGGGCAGCCGTTGCTCGGCACGTAGGTGTCGCCGCCGAGGACGAGGAGCGAATCCTGCTCGCGCAGGTATTTCTCGACGTACGCCTCCTGATTGGCGTTGCGACGGAAGCCGTCCGGGGTGCCCTGGCCCCAGTCGTGGTTGCCCGGAATGACGTAGCGCTCGCCCCGGTAGCCTTTCAGGATGTCGAGTTGGGTATTCATCCGGCGCTCCATTTCCTTGCGGGTGGCGGCGCCTTCGTCGGGCATCCCTACGGGGTAAATGTTGTCGCCGAGGTACACCACCGCCGAGCGGTCAATCGCCGACGACTCGTGAATCTGTTTTCGGAGGAGTTGAATGATCGGCTCGTCCGGCTCCGGCGAGCCGGCATCGCCGATGAGAAAGGCCGTAAATTCCAGTTCGCTGGTGTCGGGCGGGGCGGTGGCGGCCCACTCCTTCACGGCGGGCGCGTAATACGGCGGCTTGTTGGTGACGCAGCCAGCGGCCAGCAGCCCGGCGGCCAGCCCCAACAGCGCACGAAGTCGGTAACGAGGAATCATCCGAAAACAGAAGTAGTGGGCAAAGCAACACCCAAAGCGCGTCGTGTACGGGCGGGGGGGCGCGGAGTTGGGTGGCGCGGCCACGGCGGGTGGGCCACGGCGGTGGCATCGCGCCTACTGCGTGTGGCCCAAGGTAGCAATCCCTACGGGATAGCAACCCTGGGCTGTGGAGCACAAGCCCTGCGGGGAGCCTGACGACTGAAAGCCGCGTTGCCAACCGAGTGGCCTTCGCAGCACGTCCAGTGTGCATACCGCCGGCCGTGCGTTTTTTTGCGGCCCTATGCGCTACCGCCTCGATTTAGCTTACGACGGCACTCAGTTCACGGGTTGGCAGGTGCAGCCGGGCGGTGCCCGCACCGTGCAGGCCGTGGTGGAAGACGCCCTCGGCAAGCTGCTGCGCCGCCCCATCCACCTGACCGGCTCGGGGCGCACCGATACGGGTGTCCACGCTCATCAGCAGCCGACGCACTTCGAGACAGAGCAGCCCATCGCCGACCTCGACCAGCTCATCTACCGCCTGGCGCGTCTGCTGCCGCCCGACGTGAAACCGACCGCGCTGCTGCCGGTCGCGCCCGACTGGCACGCCCGCTTCAGCGCCACCGAGCGCACGTACCACTACCACGTCTATCAGCGGCCCGACCCGTTTCGGCGGTTTTTCGCGGCGTTCGTGGGGCAGCCGCTCGACGTGGACGCGATGAACGCCGCTGCCGCGCTGCTGCTCGGCGAGCACGATTTCACGACCTTCTCCAAAACCGGCGGCAACACGGCGCACTACCGCTGCCGCGTACGGGAAGCGCAGTGGGTGGCCGATGCAGAGGCGGCCACATTGCGGTTCGCCATCAGCGCCAATCGGTTTTTGCGCGGGCAGGTGCGCCTGCTCGTCGGGACGCTGCTCGACGTGGGGCGCGGGCGGCTGAAGGTGGCCGGGTTCGGCGCCGCCCTGGCCGCCCAGGAGCGCGCCCGCAGCTCCGGCGCTGCTCCGGCTCAGGGGCTGACGTTGTGGCGGGTGGCCTACCAACACGCCGCTCTGGCAGAAGAAGGATTCGCACCGCGCATCCCTTAGAAGCTGTTTGAGTTAGCGCCCGGCAGCGGCTGGAGCGCGGGTCTACAGCCCTCCACGCCGCCAATTTCAGTAAAGTAAACAGCCGCTTAATCTCCCTCTATCCCTTCACCATCTCCAGCCCCTAATCTCCCCCATCCCTTCACCATCCCCATCCAAAAAAAAGCCCGCCGGACAACCGGCGAGCCTTTTCGTCTTCACATCACAAAAAAATCAATTCTCGGTCAGGGCGCCGGGCGCACTTCAATGCGGCGCGGGGCGCGGCCGTCGTCGTCGGGCGTGTCGCGCAGGGGCAGGCGGACGCGCAGACGGTCGCGGCTGAACGTGGCCTCGATGCGGTCGGCATCGATCTGCGGCGGCAGCGCGAAGTGCTGGCGCAGCAGCGGTACGCGCCGGTCGGGCGGCAGGCCGCCGGGCACGTCGGGGTCGAGGGGAGAAGCGGCCGACGCGATGGTCAGGCGCTGCTCGGCGTCGAGGGAGATGGCGAAATCGTCGGGGTCGAGCGAGGGCGCCGCTACGGTGATGACCACCTCACGGCGACGCTGCCGCACCTGAACGGCCGCCTGCGCCACGCCCCCGTTGAGGGTGTTGAGCAGGTCGAGCTGCGGGCCGAAACCGCGCAGGGCGGAGAACTTACGGGCAGGTTTCATTGGGCGGCTGTTTGAAGGAAAACGAATGATTTTCAGCGCCGAAGCGCGGAGCCGGAAGTACAAACGCCGGACCAACCCCGGTACGTACATTGGTAGGGAAAACATTTCCTGATAAGACGCCAAAGTGGCCGAAAAGGCTGCTTGCCGAGCTTTTTTTATCGGCCAGATTGGCAAGGGAAACGTGGCGAGCGCCGTCTCGGCGCCGCGCCCCATCTTCCAACGCGGCGCCCAGACGGCGCTCGCCACGTAAGCTCGAGGAACGTGGCCGCCGCCGCAACGCAACGCGGAGCTACAGCTCCGCTGTACTGCCAAGCGCGAGCGGGCGAGGGGTGCTGTAGCTCCGCGCTACAGCGCCCCTCGTCCGTAGCTTGCAACGCCGCCCACCAGCCACCCCCCTTCGATGCGTAAACTCTTTCTTCTCGACGCCCTCGCCCTTATCTACCGCGCGCACTTTGCGATGAGTAAAAACCCGCGCATCAACTCGAAAGGGTTGAATACGGGGGCCATTATGGGCTTCACCAACACCCTGCTCGAAGTGCTGCAAAAAGAGCAGCCGACGCACATCGGGGTGGCCTTCGATTCGGCGAAAAAAACCTTCCGCCACGACCAGTTCGAGGCGTACAAAGCCAACCGGCAGGCGATGCCGGAAGATTTGTCTGCCGCCATTCCGTACGCCAAGCGCATCGTGGCGGGGTTCGGGATTCCGGTGCTGCTCGTGGACGGCTACGAGGCCGACGACATCATAGGCACGCTGGCGCGGCGGGCCGAAGAGCACGGCTTCGAGGAGATATTTATGATGACGCCCGACAAAGACTATTGCCAGCTCGTGACGGAGCGCGCCAAAGTCTGGCGCCCGGCGTTTATGGGCAACGCGCCGGAAGTGCTCGACATCCCGAAGGTGCTCGCCAAGTTCGAGATTGAGCGGGTGAGTCAGGTGATCGACATTCTGGGCTTGCAGGGCGATGCCGTGGACAACATCCCCGGCATTCCGGGCATCGGCGAGAAGACGGCGCGCGCGCTCATCAAGCAGTTCGGGTCGGTGGAAAACCTGATTGCGAACGTCGATCAGCTCAAAGGCAAGCAGCAGGAAAACGTGCGAAATTTCGCCCAGCAAGGGCTGCTCTCAAAGGAGCTGGCCACGATTCAGTGCGACGTGCCGCTGCCGTTCGAGCCGGAATCGCTGCAATACACCGGCCCCGAGGAAGGTGTGCTGCGCGAGCTGTTCGAGGAGCTGGAATTTCGGCAGCTCGCCCAGCGGGTGCTCGGCGGTGGCGAGGCCGCCGGGGCGCGCGCCGTAGCCAATAAGCTGAAAGCCGGCGCCGGCGCCAAAGCCAAAGCCGCGCCCGCCGGCCAGATGGATTTGTTTGGCGGCGCCGCGCCGCCAGCCGCGCCGGTCGGCCCCGACGACCGCCAGGCCGAATGGGGCGACGCCGACCCCACCACCCCACCACCTCACCACCCCGCCACCAAGCGTACGCTCCGCGACGTTCCGCACCGCTACCACCTCCTCGAAACACCCGCCGACCGGGCGTTGCTCGTGGAGTCGCTGCGGCAGCAGCCGGAGTTTTCCTTCGATACCGAAACCACTTCCACCGACGCCCTCACGGCCACGCTCGTGGGAATGTCGTTTTGCTGGCTGCCCGGCGAGGCGTACTACGTGCCGGTGCCGCCCGACGACCGCGCCGCCACGCTCGCCATCGTGGAGGAGTTTCGGGCGGTGCTCGAAAACCCCGAAACCAGTATCGTCGGGCAGAACCTGAAATACGATTTGCTGGTGATGCGCCACCACGGCATCCGGCTGCGCGGCAAGCTCTGGGACACGATGCTCGCCCACTACCTGCTGGAACCCGAGCAGCGCCACGGGATGGACTACCTCGCCGAGGCCTACCTCGACTACACGCCCGTGCCCATCACCGACCTCATTGGCCCGAAGGGCAAAGGTCAGAAAACAATGGCCGACCTCGCGCCCAGCCAAGTCAGCGACTACGCCGCCGAAGACGCCGACATCACCCTCCAGCTCAAACACGTCTTCGAGCCGCTCCTGCTCGAGCGCAACCAGCTCGCGCTGCTGCTCGACCTCGAAGGGCCGCTAGTGCCCGTGCTGGCCGCGATGGAGGAAGAAGGCATCCGCGTGGACACCGAGGCCCTCGCCGACATCTCGCGCCAGATGACGGGCGAAATCGCCGACCTCGAAGGCCAGATTTACGCCCTCGCCGACCAGGAATTCAACCTCGGCTCGCCGAAGCAAATCGGCGAAGTGCTGTTCGAGAAGCTCAAACTCGGCGGCGACAAAACCCGCAAGACCCGCACCGGCCAACACGCCACGGGCGAGGAAATCCTGACCGAGCTGGCCAACGATGGCCACGAAATCGCGCAGCTCATTCTGGACCATCGGCAGCTCACGAAGCTCAAAAGCACGTACGTCGATGCGCTGCCGCAGCTCATCCGCGAGCAGGACGGGCGGGTGCATACCACCTTCAACCAGGCGGTGGCGGCCACGGGGCGCCTGAGCAGCACCAACCCCAACCTCCAGAACATCCCCATCCGCACCGACCGGGGGCGCGAGATTCGACGCGCGTTCGTGCCGCGCGATGCGGGCCACCTGCTGCTGGCGGCCGACTACTCGCAGATCGAGCTGCGCCTGATGGCCGACTTTTCGGGCGACGAGACGATGCGCGCCGCCTTCCGCGACCGGCTCGACATTCACCAATCCACGGCGGCCAACATCTTCCACGTCCCGCTAACCGAAGTGACGGGCGAGCAGCGCCGCCGCGCCAAAACCGCCAACTTCGGCATCATCTATGGCATCTCGGCCTTCGGCCTGGCGCAGCGCCTCAAAATTCCGCGCAAGGATGCCACGGCGCTCATCGACGCCTATTTCGAGGAGTTCCCCGCCGTGAAGCGGTATATGGACGAGGCCATCAACAAAGCCCGCGACCACGAGTACGCCGAGACGCTGCTCCACCGCCGCCGCTACCTGCGCGACATCAACTCGCGCAACGGCACCATCCGCGGCTTCGCCGAGCGCAACGCCATCAACGCGCCGCTGCAAGGCACGGCCGCCGACATCATCAAGCGCGCGATGATCGACATTCAGGCGTGGCTCGACGCCTCGCCGGAACTGCACACGCGGATGATTCTGCAAGTCCACGACGAACTGGTATTCGACGTGCCCGTAGCCGAAGTGCCCGTGGTGAGCGAAAAAATCACCGAGCTGATGATTGCCGCCCTCCCGCTGCCCGGCGGTACGCCGATGGATGTGGAGATCGGGCTGGGGGATAATTGGCTGGCGGCACACTAGTTAACCCAAGTTGCGGGTTATTGAAGCGGCTTGAGGGGCAGTGGCCGGGGTAGAGACGCATCCTTGCGTCTCCGCCGCCCGGCG
>ERZ1066122.809-NODE-809-length-29983-cov-10.420543_pt1 | contig 29983 bp, 31 predicted proteins | sample MGYA00382769_ERZ1066122 | MGnify/ENA primary metagenome ERZ1066122 (study PRJEB33369, sample SAMEA5778352) | biofilm metagenome | biome: Industrial cooling water; feature: Water cooling tower basin; material: Biofilm | place: United Arab Emirates | collected... | reverse complement strand
GATGTTGTTCATGCGCGGGAACGCCATGTCCGGCGCGCCGATCATGATCGGCACGAACCAGTTGCCGAAGCCGCCGATCATCGCCGGCATCACCATGAAGAACACCATGATCAGGCCGTGCGCGGTGATCAGCGCGTTCCACAGATGGTAGGCCTGATCCATGCTCGCATCGGTGCCTTCGACCACCGAGGCCCACGCCTGGAGATACTGGACGCCCGGTTCCGCGAGCTCCATCCGCATCAGGCCGGAAATGGCGCCGCCGATGATGCCGGCGACGATCGCGAAGATCAGATACAGCGTGCCGATGTCTTTGTGGTTGGTCGACATGAACCAGCGGGCGAAGAAGCCCGGCTTATGGTCCGCATCATGCGCATGATGGGCATGATCGGCGACGAACTCGGACGGAGTGACAGCGATATCGGTCATTAGAGTGCACTCGTATTGGGCTGGCCGCCCTGGCTGGTGACGGGGGACTGGGTGGTGCCGGGGGTCGGCGTGTCGGTCCCGACGATCGGATCGGCCGGCGGGCCGCCGACGGCGGACCCGGCCCCGGCCGAGACAGGTTTCATGCCCGGCATCGTGCCGCCCTTCGACGCGACCCACGCCGCGAAGCGCTCCGGCGAGACCACCTCGACGGAAATCGGCATATAGGCGTGGCGCGCGCCGCAGAGTTCGGAGCACTGGCCGAAATAGACGCCTTCCTTCTCAGCCTTGAAGGTGATCTCGTTCACGCGGCCCGGGATGGAGTCCATCTTCACCCAGAAGGCCGGCATGGCGAAGCTGTGGATCACGTCGTTCGACGTGGTCAGCAGCCGGATCTCGCGGCCGACGGGGATGACCATCCGGTTGTCGACGGCAAGGAGACGCGGTCCGTCCTGATACTGGCGGGCGCGGCCGCCTTCCGGCGCCTCGTCCTGCAGCATGTTCGAGACGATCTCGAAGCCGCCATTGTCCGGATACTGATAGGTCCAGTACCACTGGTTGCCGGTGGCCTTGATGGTCAGCGCATCCTTGCCGGCCGGCTTGAACTGGGCCGCGAGCAGGCTGATCGAGGGCACGGCGATCGCCACGAGGATCAGCACCGGAACCAGCGTCCAGATCACTTCGATCGTCGTGTTGTGCGAGGTGCGCGACGGCACCGGGTTGGCCGAACGCCGATAGCGCACGATCACCCAGAGCAGCAGGCCGAGCACGAGCAGGCAGATGGCGACCATCAGCGGCATCAGCACGACATCGTGCATCCACAGGCCCTGACGGCCGATCGGGGTCACCTGGTCCTGAAGCGTGATCCGGCCGTCCGCCGGCATGCCGACGCCATCGGCGGGCACCACGCTCGGGATGGTCACCGAGGCTGCCGTCCGCGCCGTGTCCGGCTGCGCGGCGCTTTCGGGAGTTTTCGCCTCAGTCGCCACCAGCGTGTTCGGATCTTGGGTCGGCGCATCTTGGGCGCCGGCGGCCGCCGGCGCGAGTGCGAGTCCGATCGCGAGCAACAGGGTCTTGGCGAGCTTCATAAGGCGTCCCGTTTTCTCTCTTCGATGTTGCAGGCTGGACGCCGGCAACGGGCGTTCCTGGTACCGATTTCGGGGCGGCTTATAGGCGCGACTTCCCAACGCCTCAAGATCATCCCCGCGAAGTTGTGCGGGATTGCGGAAGCGCCGCCCGCAGCCTATCGGCTGCAGCCATGACCGAAGACGAGGTTTTGGCGGAATTCCGGGCCGCAGAGGCCCTGCTGGAAGGGCATTTCATCCTGTCCTCCGGGCTGCGCAGCCCGCGCTATCTGCAATGCGCGCGGGTGTTGATGAACCCGGCGCGGGCGGAGCGACTCGCGACAGCGCTGGTCGCGCTGCTGCCGGAGCCGGTCCGCCGCGGCGTCTCCGCCGTCGTCTCGCCGGCGATGGGCGGCGTGATCGCCGGACAGGAAGTCGCCCGCGCGCTCGGCGTCGACGCCATGTTCCTCGAGCGCCCGACCGGGGTGTTCGAGCTGCGTCGCGGCTTCCGCCTCGCGCCCGGCCAGCAGGTTCTGATGATGGAGGATGTGGTGACGACCGGGCTGTCCTCACGCGAGGCGATCGCCGCGATCCGTGCCGCCGGCGGCGAAGTGGCCGCGGCCGCGGCGCTGGTCGATCGGTCCGGCGGCGCCGCCGATCTGGGAGTTCCCTTCTTCCCGCTGATCCGCCTCGACGTGCCGAGCTATCCGGCCGACCGGCTGCCGCCCGAGCTGGCCGCCATTCCCGCCGTCAAGCCCGGGAGCCGCGCGGCATGACCCTGCGGCTGGGCGTGAACATCGACCACGTCGCGACGATCCGCAACGCCCGCGGCGGGGACCATCCCGATCCGGTGGCGGCGGCGAAGCTGGCGGCGGCGGCAGGCGCCGACGGCATCACCGCGCATCTGCGCGAGGACCGGCGCCACATCACCGACGCGGACATCGCCCGGCTGCGCGCGGAGATCGACCTGCCGCTCAATCTGGAAATGGCCGCGACCGAGGAGATGCTCGACATCGCCCTGCGCCATCGGCCGCACGCCGCCTGCATCGTGCCGGAAAAGCGCGAGGAGCGGACCACCGAGGGCGGACTGGACGCGGCGGGACTGCACAACCAGCTCGCTTACTATGTCGATCGGCTCGGCAATGCCGGCATCCGCGTCAGCCTGTTCGTCGAGCCCGATCCGGCCCAGATCGAAGCGGCCTTGCGGCTCGGCGCACCGGTGGTGGAGCTCCATACCGGCCGCTATGCCCAGCTTGACGAGACCGCCCGCGCCGACGAACTCAAGCGCCTTGCCGACGCGGCGGCGCTGGCCGTGAAGAACGGCATCGAACCGCATGCCGGCCACGGCCTCACCTTCGACAATGTGGCGCCGATTGCCGCGATCCCCCAGCTTGCCGAGCTCAACATCGGACATTTCCTCATCGGCGAAGCAATCTTCATCGGCCTCGAGGAAAGCGTGCGCCGGATGAAGACGATGATGGTGCGCGCGCGATGATCGTCGGCCTCGGCTCGGACCTGTGCAGCATCGAGCGGATCCAGGCGTCGCTCGACCGGTTCGGCGCGCGCTTCGAGGCGCGGGTGTTCACCGAGGCCGAGCGCGCCAGAGCGGCACGACGCCCGTACACCAAGGCCGGGACGCTCGCGAAGCGGTTCGCCGCGAAGGAAGCCTTTTCCAAGGCGGTCGGCACCGGCTTCCGCCGCGGCGTGTTCATGAAGGACATCGGCGTGGTGAACGCACCGTCGGGGGCACCGACGCTCGAGCTGTCCGGCGGTGCCCGCGCCGCGCTCGACGCGCTTGTGCCGCCCGGCCACCGCGCCCAAATACATTTGACGTTGACCGACGATCATCCCTGGGCGCAGGCGTTCGTCATCCTTGAGGCAGTGCCGGCGTGAGAGGGCAGGATCGAGTGAGCGAGGCGGACGGCAAACCGGTCCTTTCGGCGGAAGCGCCCGGGCCGGCGAAGAAAGAGACGGACTGGGCCGCGGAGGCGCGCGGCATCTTCTGGCTGATCCTGGCCGTGCTCGGCTTCCACAGCCTGGTCGCCAAGCCCTTCTATATCCCGTCCGAATCGATGATGCCGGGGCTGCTGGTCGGCGACCGGCTGGTCGTCTCCAAATATCCTTATGGCTGGTCGTTCGTGTCGCCCACCTTCCATCTGCTGCCGTTCATGGAAGGCCGGCTGATGGGGCGCATGCCGGAACGAGGCGACGTGGTGATCGTCTCCCCGCCGGGCGCGCGGCAGGACTATATCAAGCGAGTGATCGGCCTGCCCGGAGACCGCATCGAGATGCGCGGCGGCACCGTCATCCTGAACGGCGTCCCGGTCAAGCGGAGCGCCCCCGAGCCGCGCCTCGTGCCGGTGGATGCGAACGCCCCCTGCTCCGACTATAATTTCCCCGGCCGCCTGGTGACCGGTGCCGACCAGCGGCCCTATTGCGAGCTGCCGATCGTCCGCGAGACGCTGCCCAACGGGCGCAGCTTCGAGACCATCGATCTCGGCGCGAGCCAGACCGATGATTTTCCGCCGCTGACCATCCCCGAAGGCCATTTGTTCCTGATGGGCGACAATCGCGACCGCTCCGCCGACAGCCGCGTCTCGCTGCTGCAGGGCGGGCTGGGCGGCCCGGTGCCGTGGGAGAATATCGGCGGGCGCGCCGAGTTCATCACCTTCTCCCTCGACGGCACCGCCGAATGGTACAATCCGATCAGCTGGATCCAGGCTCTGCGGGGCGGTCGCGGCGGCACGTCGCTCCATCCTGACGAAGCGCCGGCCGAATGAGCGCGGACCCGGATCACGCGCATCCGATCCTGGCCGCCGCCCCGGCCGAGATGCGCGATCCAATGGTCCGGGCCGAGCTGAAGCGTGCCGGCGTCTGGTTCGGCCTGGCGATCGGCATCGCGATGGCGGTGCTGCTGATCCAGCCGCTGATGCTGATCTTCGCGGGGCTGGTCTTTGCCGCGATGCTGGACGGGGGCGCCCGGCTGCTCGGGCGCGTGCTGCCGATCCCGCGCGGGGCCCGGATCGGCCTGGTGCTCCTCGCCGCGCTCGCCTTTCTCGCCGGCATCTTCTTCTGGACCGGGCTTGAGATCGCGAACCAGATCGCCCTGCTGGGCACGACGCTGGAGCGCCAGTCGACGCGCTTTCTCGCCTGGCTGGCCGAGGCCGGGCTGATGCCGGAACAGACGGACCTGATTGCGCTCGGCCGCGATGCGATGGGCTCGCTCGGCCGACTGAGCGGCTATGTCGGCACCGCCTTCGGGGCCGTCACGAGCGCCTTTTTGATCATCGTGATCGGCCTGTTCGTCGCGCTCGAGCCGCGGCTGTACGAACGGGGTTTCGCCTGGCTGGTGCCGACCCGCGCACGCAGCGAGACACGCGTCACCATCGACCGGATGGCGTTCACCATGCGGCGGCTGATGGCCGGCCGGCTGATCGGCATGGTCGCGGAAGGCGTGCTGACCTGGCTGGCGCTCAGCCTGGGCGGCGTGCCGCTCGCCCTGCTGCTGGGCATCCTGACCGGCCTGCTCGCCTTCATCCCGAACATCGGCGCATTCGTGAGCGGCGTGCTGATGGTGGCGGTGGGCTTCAGCGCGGGCGTCGACACCGGCCTCTGGGCGATCGGCACCTATGTGGTGGTGCAGACCTTCGACGGCTATGTGTTGCTGCCGATGGTGGCCCGGAAGACCGTCGATCTGCCGCCGGCGCTGACGCTCGGTACCCAGATTCTGTTCGGCACGCTGCTCGGCTTCATGGGCCTGCTGCTTGCCGATCCGATCACCGCGATGATGAAGGTCGCGCTCGAGCGCCGCTCAGAGCGCGAAACCGAAAAAGCGGCAATCGCGATCGAATAAGCGGATCAGCGGCCGCCGGGACCGGCCATGCCCGGAAGGCCGGGCAGGCCGCCCATCTGCTGCTGCTGCTGCTGCATCTGGCGCAGCACCGCCGCCGGGATGAAGTCGATCAGCTCGACGTCGAACACGATCACCGAATTGGCCGGAATGCGGCCGTCGGGCGTGCCCTTTTCGCCGTAAGCCAGCTCGGGCTTGATCCACATGCGGTGCTTCGCGCCGCGCCGCATCTGCTTCAGCCCTTCCTGAAAGCCGGGGATGACGGCCGCCACTTCCATCGGCGCGCGCTCGTTCTGATCGAAGACCGTGCCGTCGCGCAGTGTGCCCTTGTAGCTGATCAGCACCACGTCGCTGTCGCTCGGCGCTTCGCCCTCGCCCGGCTCGACCACCTTGTACTGCAGGCCCGAGGGGGTGGTGACGACGCCGTCCTGGCCGGCATTCCAGGCGAGGAACTGGGCGGGCGATCCGGTCTCCGCGATCGCGCGGCCGGTGCCGGCATAGGCCAGGCCGCCGGCGACGAGAGCAGCAGCGGCGAGCCCGCCCCACAGCATCACGAGCACGCGGCGGGACACCGGGCGCAGCGGAACGGCAGTCACCGACATGAAGGAGCTCCGAGGATCAGCGGACGCCGTCGCGCTCGGCGCGCTTGCGCTCGAGCTTGCGGGCGCGGCGGATCGCGGCGGCCCGCTCGCGCGCGCGCTTCTCGGACGGCTTCTCGTAATGACGGCGCAGCTTCATCTCGCGATAGACGCCCTCGCGCTGCAGCTTCTTCTTGAGCGCGCGCAGCGCCTGGTCGACATTGTTGTCGCGGACGAGAATTTGCATAAGGCCGTCAGTCTCCGTTCCAAAAGCCGTGCGGAGCCCAGATCGGGCCTGCCGCTCGCAAAGCATGTTGCAAGGTTCGTCGCGAACAGGGTTCGCGCCGTTGAGCCCGCCGTAACAGCCCCGCCCTGATTCTTCAAGCGGAAAGCCCCGCCGCGTCGCCGCGGCGGGGCGCTGCCGGTGCCGGCCCGTCCGGCCGATCAGTATTTCTGCTGGCGCTCGTAGAGCGACTTATAGTGCTGGATGCGAGTCACGCGCAGCCCGGGCATGCCCGACCGGTCGACCGCGCGCTGCCACGCAGCGAATTCCTCGACCGAGAGGCCATAGCGCTCGCACGCTTCGTCCACCGAGAGCAGACCGCCGTTCACGGCTGCCACCACTTCCGCCTTGCGCCGGACGACCCAGCGGCTCGTATTCGGCGGCGGCAGACTGTCCAGGGTCAGCGACTCGCCGAGCGGGCCGATGACCTGTGCGGGGCGGATTCTCTGATTCTCGATCATTCTTACCTCAAACAGGGCGTGTTCGCCTTGGTTACGCGACGGGCGAAAGCTAACGGGAACAGGGTTCAGGAAGCCTGAACCGGATCGGTAAAAGCCCCGGTCATGTTCGTTGCCGGGGCGTAAGCAATGCCGCGACGCCGCTGTGGAAGCAGCCGGTCGGCAGCGCACCGAGGACCCGCCTGGTCCCGAAAAGATCGACGAGCGACGCTTCGTCCGGCCGCCCCCCTTCCGCCGCCGCGACCATCTGCGCGGTCGGCGTGGCGGACTGGCGAGCGACGGCGACGGCGACCAGCGTCGCGAAGTCCGGCCGCACCGGGCGGCGCTTGCGCTTCGCAAACCGCAAATCGACATCCATGCCGCGCATCCCCTCCCCGATCTCTCGACTCACGGCTGTAACGGGGCAGGCCTAAAGGGAGGTAAAACCGGGCGCGGCGGAAATGCCACGCCCCGGCAGGCTTTTGCCGTCCCCCGTGACGCGCGGCCGCCGGCCGCCTATATCGCCGGCGCCATGACCGGTGCGGATTTCCAGCTGGGCCCTGATCTTCGGGGCAAGCGCATCGTCGTCGCCATGTCCGGCGGCGTCGACAGCTCGGTCGTGGCCGCGCTCGCCGCGCGGTCCGGCGCCGAGACGATCGGCGTGACCCTGCAGCTCTACGATCACGGCGAAGCGGTCGGTCGCGCCGGGAGCTGCTGCGCCGGCCAGGACATTCGCGACGCCCGCGCCGTCTGCGACCGGCTGGGCATCGCCCATTATGTGTTCGATCACGAAAGCCGCTTCCGGACGAGCGTGATCGATCAGTTCGCCGACGAGTATCTGGCCGGCCGCACGCCGATCCCGTGCGTGCGCTGCAACATGGGCGTGAAGTTCACCGATCTGTTCGCGCTGGCCCGCGATCTCGGCGCCGATTGCCTGGCGACCGGACATTATGTCCGCCGGGTCGAAGGGCCGGACGGGCCCGAGCTGCACCGCGCCGCCGATCCGGCCCGCGACCAGAGCTACTTCCTGTTCGCGACGACTGCCGCGCAGCTCGATTTCCTGCGCTTTCCCTTGGGCGGCATGCCCAAGCCCGACGTTCGTGCGATCGCCGGCGAACTGGGGCTGGGCGTCGCGCTGAAGCCCGACAGCCAGGACATCTGCTTCGTGCCCGACGGCGATTATGCCCGGCTGGTCAAGAAGCTGCGGCCGGACGCGGAGACGGACGGCGAGATCGTCGATCTCGGCGGGCGCGTGCTCGGGCGCCACAAGGGCCTGATCCACTTCACCGTCGGGCAGCGCCGCGGGCTCGAGATCGGCGGCCAGCCCGAACCGCTCTATGTCGTCCGGCTCGATGCGGCGACGCGGCGGGTGGTGGTCGGGCCGAAGCGCGCGCTGGCGGTGCGGGCGGCGCGGCTGACCGACATCAACTGGCTGGGCGCCGGCCATGACGGGCCGATGAGCGCGAAGGTGCGCTCGCTTGCCAGGCCGGTGCCGGCGCGCCGGGCGGGCGACCGGATCCTGTTCGAGACGCCCGAATATGGCGTCTCGCCAGGCCAGGCGGCGGTGCTCTATGCCGGCGACCGGGTGCTCGGCGGCGGCTGGATCGAAGCGACCGAAGCGGCCTTTCCTGAGCTGGCGGCCGCCTAGCGGCTGATCGCGTAGCCGGCGCCCCGATAGGGATCGGGCTGGCAGCCGAGCAGCGGATCGAAGGTCGCGCTGCGGGCGGCGATCAGCGGCACCGATGCGGTCACGCGCTTGCGCGCCGCATCCTCGTCCAGCCGGATCAGCTCCATGCCCGGTTCGAAATCGGCGCGGCACTGGGCCAGCGGCCGGTTGCCGATATGGCGGCAGGCGCAGGCGACGCGGGCGGCATAGCCGACGCCGAGTTCGAGCTGCGGCCGCATCCGCAGCGCGAACACGGTTGCCGCGATCGCGATTGCCGCAACGATCGCGCCGGCGCCCCAGACCCACCTTGCCTTCATCGCCGCCGAGCCTAGGCTTGCCCGATGCGAACGGGAAGCCTGATCCTGCTGGCCGCCCTGGCCGTGGCACCGCTCCGCGGCGATGCGCAGGCGCCGCTCGATCCGCTGTGGGGGCCGGATCAGCGCGAGACGCGCGCCGTGCTGCTGCGCATCGACGGACGGATCGCGGCCAAGCGCTACGCCCCCGGCTATTCGGATACCAACCGCTTCATCAGCTGGTCGATGGCGAAGACGGTGACCGCGCTGCTGGTCGGCGAGCTGGTGGCGGACGGCCGGCTGGCCCTCGACGCGCCGGCGCCGATCGCTGAATGGCAGGGCGACAGCCGCCGGGCGATCACCGTCAGGCACCTGCTGCACATGTCCTCGGGCCTGCGCCACATCGAAGTCGGCACGCCGGTCGAGAACAGCGACACCAATCAGGTGCTCTTCGTCTCCGGCCCGCAGGCGATGGCGGCGGCGGCGATCGCCCGGCCGCTCGCCGACCGGCCGGGCACGCGCTTCCGCTACGATACGCTCACCAGCGTGATCCTGGCGGAGATCGTGACGCGGACGCTCACCGACAGCCGCGACCCCCGGGTGCGGGCGGCTGCCTATCGTGCCTTTGCCGAGGCACGGCTGTTCCGGCCCGCCGGCGTCCGGGGCGCCTTTCTGGAGTTCGACGGCGCCGGCACCCAGATCGGCGGCTCGATCATTCACATGCCGCTCGACGATTGGGGCCGGATGGGCGAACTGCTGATCGACGGCCGCGGGGCGGATGGCAGCCAAGTGATCGCACCCGCCTGGCTCGCCTTTCTGAAAGCCCCGGCGCCGACCAATCCGGAATATGGCGGCCATCTGTGGCTGAACCGTCCGCCCGCCGATGGCGACGATCCGGTGCTGTTCCCCGCCAAGGGGCTGCCGGGGCTGGTTTCGATGAACGGCCATCTCGGCCAGTTCGTGATGGCGGTGGAACAGGATGGCCGGCGCGTGGTGATGGTCCGCCTGGGCAACACGCCAGACGGCCGGCTGGACGGCGTGATCGACCGGATGGGCGATGTGATCGTCGCGGCGACGGCAGGACGTTAGGCCCGCCGCATCGCCGCCGTCGCGACGCCGGCCGCGACCATCGCGCCGCCGCCCGCCCGCGCCGCCCAGCGCCGCACCGCCGGCCGCCGGATCGCTCCCGCCGCCGAGGAGGCCGCGAGCGCGTACAGCGTGTCGGTGACCGCCGCGATCGCCGTGAAGGTCACGACCAGCAGCGCCGCCTGGGGCAGATAAGGCGCCGCCGGGTCGATGAACTGGCTCGCAAAGGACAGGAAGAACAACAGCGTCTTCGGGTGAAAGGTGCCGACCGCGACCGTCGTCGCAAAGGCAGTGCGGGGCGCGACGGCGCGCGGCCGCGCGTCCGCCGCCGCCGCCCCGCCGCTCCGCGCGATGGCGAGGAGGCCGATGCCGATCAGCCAGGCGGCGCCCAGCCATTTCAGGACCGTGAAGGCGAGCGCCGAGGTGGCGAGCACCGCTGCCGCGCCGGCGAGCGAGGCGCCGATCGCGATCGCATTGCCGAGCGCCATGCCGGCGACCGCGGCCAGCGCCGTCCGCCGCCCGCTGCCGAACGCGAAGCCGAGAATCGCCGCCACCCCCGGCCCGGGCACGATCGCGATGATCAGCGAGGCGAGCGCGAAGCCCGCCCAAAGCTCCAGCGTCATCCGCCGCTCCTTTGCGCGATCCCGTACAAGGCGAAGCCGGCCAGCGCCAGCGCGCCGAGCGTCATCCAGGCAGCGGCGCCGGCTTGCGCGGCGACCCAGCCGCAGACCAGCAGCCCGAGCAGCGCAGCGGCGGCCACGCCCGGGCGCCCCGGCTCGGCCCGGAACAAGGCGGCGATGCCGATCCCGTAGACGAACATCCGCGCCAGCACGCTCGCCACCGCCAGCCAGACGAAACTGCCGCTGAGCGCCAGCAGCGCGATCAGCATGCCCATGAACAGGATCGAGTTGGCCGGCGTCGCCCGCGCCGGATCGACGGCGCCGAACCAGGCCGGCAACAGCCCGTCGCGCGCCATCGCATAGCTGGTTCGCGCGCTCCCCGTCATGCCGCCCGAGACATTGCCGAGCACCGAGAAGATCGCCGCCGCGGTCAGCGCCCAGCCGCCCCAGCTGCCCGCCACCGTGCGGCCGAAGCCGACCAGAGGCGCGTCGCCACCGCCGCCCGGCGGCATCGCCGCGACATAGGCGAGCTGGACGAGGAAATAGAGGGCGGCGGTGGCGATCACCGTGGCGATCAGCGCGCGCGGAATGGTCCGCCGAGGCTCTTTCGTCTCGCCGGCGGTCACGACGCCATTTTCAAAGCCCACGAAAGCGTAGAGCGTGAGGAGCGCCGCCGCTTCGAGATCGCCGAGCGGCGGCAGCGCGACGGGCGCGGCAGGCGGGCCGAACCACGCGAGCGCGGCCAGCGCCAGCACGAGCAGCGGCAGCGCCTTCAACAGCGTCAGCAGATCGAGCAGCCGGATCGCGCGGCGCACGCCGGCAATGTTGACCGCAGTGATCAGCCCGACCGTGGCGAGGATGACGCCCGCCCGCCCCCAGCCCTGGCCGAGTGCGGGCGCAAGGCTTGCAAGGTAGGAGACGAGCACATTGGTGTTGGCGGCCAGCGCCGTCACCCGCGCGACATAGTAGATCCAGCCGGCCTGGAACGCCGCCAGCGGCCCGAACGCAGCGGCATAGACGACCGGCCCGCCGGAGCGGGAGTGATGGCCGGCGATGCGCGCGAACGGCCAGGCGATGGCGAGCGCGAGCAGGCCGAACAGCGGAAAGGCCCAGGGGCTGAACGCGCCGAAACGGTCGGCGAGCGTTCCCGGCAGCACGAAGATGCCGGCCCCGACCAGCCCGTTGAACGCGAGGAACGACGCGCCGACCAGGCCGATGTCCCGCCGCAGCGGCTCTTCGCCCGGGACGGCCGCGTCGGGGGCCCGGCTCATCGCTCGGGCGTCTCGCGCAGCGCTTCGTCCGCGCGGCCCGCCCGGTCCCGCTGCCCTTCCGGATCGAGGTGGATCAGCAGATCGATCCCCGGAAAGGCAGCGGCAATCGCCGCTTCCGCCGCCTCGACCGCGCGATGGGCGTCCGCCACCGTCATCTCCGGCGGCACCCAGACATGGAATTGCGCGAAATCGCGGACGCCGCTGGTGCGCGTCCGCAGATCATGGACGCGGCCCGCGAACAGCGGCTCGGCATTGGCGAGATCGATCAGCTGCTGGCGCCTTTCGGCCGGCCATTCGCGGTCCATCAGCTGGTCGATCGCGGCCCGCGCCGCCTGCCATGCCCCGCGGACCAGCCACAGGGCGATCAGCAGGCCGAAGACCGGATCGGCGCCGCGCAGGCCGAGCACCGCTTCCAGCACCAGCGCGGCGATCACGCCGAGGTTCAGCAGCAGATCGGACTGGTAATGGACATGGTCGGCGGCGATCGCGACCGAGCCGGTGGCCGCGATCGCCCGGCGCTGGCGGGCCAGCAGCAGCAGCGTGAGCACGATCGCGACCAGCGAGACGCCAATGCCGGCTTCGGGCGCGGCCGCGACTGCCCCGGACTGCCAGCGATCGACCGCCCGCGCAGCGATCCCGGCGGCCGAAGCGGCGATCAGCGCCACTTGCGCCAGCGCGGCCAGCGCTTCCGCCTTGCCATGACCGAAGCGATGGGCCGGATCGGCCGGCCGCGCGGCCAGCCTGACGGCCCACAGCGTCACCAGCGACGCGCAGAGATCGACGCCGGTATCGGCGAGCGACGCGAGCATTGCCACCGAGCCGGTCGACCAGGCCGCCCACAGCTTCATGGCCAGCAGGGCAAGGGCCGTCGCGACGCTTGCCCGGGCGGCCGCCGTGGTCTGCGCCGCACGGGCGTCCGCCGCTGGCGGCGCGCTCACGGGTAGAGGAAGGAGGTCGCCCAGCCGTCGCCGCTGCGCACGTAGAGCCGCCGCTCGTGCAGGCGATGGGCGCGGTCGAGCCAGAATTCGATGCGTTCGGGCGTCACGCGGTAGCCGCCCCAATGTGGCGGGCGCGTGACGTCGCGCCCCTCGAACCGGGCCTCGACCTCGGCGAAGCGGCGCTCGAAGGTGGCGCGGGCATCGAGCGGACGGGACTGGTCGGACGCCCAGGCGCCGAGCTGGGAATCGCGACTGCGGCTGGCGAAATAGGCATCGGACTCGGCATCCGTGGCCAGGCCGACCGGCCCTTCGATGCGGATCTGCCGGCGCAGCGACTTCCAGTGGAACAGCAGGGCGGCTCGGGGATTGGCGGCCAGTTCGCCGGCCTTGCGGCCCTCCCGGTTGGTGTAGAAGACGAAGCCGTCCGGCCCATGGCCCTTCAGCAGCACCATGCGGACCGACGGCCGGCCGGCCGCATCCGCCGTGGCAAGCGCCATCGCGTTCGAATCATTCACTTCGCTCTCCCGCGCGGCACGATACCACGCATCGAACAGCGCGAAGGGATCGGCCGCCTCGGCCCAGACGTGATCGGTCATTGGGGTCCTCGCTTCCGCGCCTGCGGGTAGATGCCCAGCACACGCACCCATTTGCTGTGAAAGCGCAGCTCGTCGAGCGCGCGGTCGACCGCCGCTTCGCCCGGCGCGCCTTCGATGTCGGCATAGAATTCGGTCGCCGAGAAGCTCGCACCGCGCTGATAGCTTTCGAGCTTCGTCATGTTGACGCCGTTGGTGGCAAAGCCGCCAAGCGCCTTGAACAGCGCCGCCGGGATGTTCTTCACCTCGAACGTGAAGGTGGTCATCACGGCGGTCGCCCCCGCCGGCCGGCGCGGTTCGCGGGCGAGCACCATGAAGCGGGTCATGTTGTGCGCTTCGTCGGCGATGCCTTCGGCAAGCAGATCGAGCCCGTAGAGCTGGCCGGCAAAGGCCGGCGCGATCGCCGCGAGCCCCGGTTCGGACGACGCGGCAACGGCGGCGGCGGCGGCGGCAGTGTCCGCGAAGGCGACCGGCCGCAAGCCGCGGGCGCGGAGCCATTTGCGGCTCTGGCCGAGCGCCTGGGGGTGGCTCATGACTTCCCGCACCGGATCCCCGGCGCGGCCGAGCAGGCAGGGTTCGATCGGCAGGAAATGTTCGGCGACGATCGCGAGGCCGGATTCGGGCAGCAGGAAATGAATGTCGGCGACCCGGCCGTGGAGCGAGTTTTCGATCGGGATCACGGCGTGGCCGGCGCGGCCTTCCTTCACGGCTTCGAGCGCATCCTCGAAGCTGAAGCAGGGAAGCGGCAGCCCATCCGGAAAATGCTCTCGCGCCGCCAGGTGGGAGTTGGCGCCCGGCGCGCCCTGGAAGGCGACGGCGCGTGCCGGATCGGCCGCGGCGATCGCGGTCATCTCGGCGACGAGGCGCCGTGCGGGCTCGGGATAGGTTTCCACGCCGGGGGCAGTTAGGGACTTTTGCGCCGGCTGCAAAGCCGCACGGCGCTTGCGGGCGGCTCCGCCTCTTTCTAAAGGGGCCGCGTTTTCTGGAGGATCTCAAGCAAAATGGACGACCGCAACAACACGATCGCCGGCTGGGTTCTCGGCGCCGGCATCGTGGCCTTGGGCGCCGGCATCATCTCGAGCGAGTATTTCCACGCGGAGCGGCCCGAGAAAATGGGCTATCCGATCGCGGGCGTCGAGGAGACGGCTGGCGGCGGCGCCGCGGCCGAGCCGCCGATCGAAGCGCTGCTGGCCTCGGCCGACCCCGCTGCAGGCGAGCGCAGCTTCGCCAAATGCGCGGCCTGCCACTCGGTCAACAAGGGCGGCGCGAACGGCGTCGGCCCCAATCTGTGGGGCGTGATGGGCAAGCCGCACGCATCGGTCGCCGGCTTTGCCTATTCCGAGGCGCTGAAGGGGAAGTCCGGCCCCTGGGACTGGGCCTCGATGAATGCGTGGCTGAAGAGCCCGCGCAAATATGCCGAAGGCACGAAGATGACGTTCGCGGGCATCGGCGATGGCCAGGAACGGGCCAATGTGATCGCCTATCTGAACAGCCAGAGCGACAGCCCGCTGCCGCTGCCGGCCGCCCCCGCCGAAGTGCCGAACGATGCGCCGGGCGGCGAGGCGGCAAAGGCGGCGGACACCGGCGCCGGCCCCGATCAGCTCAGCCCCTCGGCGCCGTCGCAGGACCCGGCAGCGGCCCAGCAGGCCGCCGAAAAGGGCGACGGCCCGAAGGTGGACAAGAAATAATGATTGCCGGGCCGCGATCCCCGACGATCGCGGCCCGGCGGATCGTCGCTGACGGCACAAGGCCGGTCAGGGCCTCGGCAGTCCGGCGCGAGGCTAGTCCGCGAACGGATCGCGCACCAGAATCGTGTCTTCCCGCTCCGGGCTGGTCGAGACCAGCGCCACGGGGCAACGGATCAGTTCCTCGATCCGGCGGATGTACTTGATCGCCTGGGCGGGCAGCTGCGCCCAGCTGCGTGCGCCCGCCGTCGATTCCGACCAGCCGTCAATCTCTTCGTAGATCGGCTCGACGGCCGCCTGTTCGCCGGCATGGGCCGGGAAATGGTCGAGCGTCCGCCCGCCGAGGCGATAGCCGACGCAGATGCGGATCGTCTCGAGGCCGTCCAGCACGTCGAGCTTGGTGAGCGCGATGCCGGTCACGCCCGACACGGCCGCCGACTGGCGGACCAGCACCGCGTCGAACCAGCCGCAGCGCCGCTTGCGCCCCGTCACCGTGCCGAATTCGCGGCCCCGCTCGCCCAGCCGCTGACCGATGGCGTCGTCCAGCTCGGTCGGGAAGGGGCCGGATCCGACCCGGGTTGTGTAGGCCTTGACGATGCCGAGCACGAACCCGGCTGCGGCCGGGCCGAGGCCGGAGCCGCCGGCTGCCGTGCCGGCAATGGTGTTCGAGCTGGTGACGAACGGATAGGTGCCGTGATCGACATCAAGCAGCACGCCCTGTGCGCCTTCGAAGAGGATGCGGCGGCCGCGCTGCCGCGCCTCGGACAGGGTCAGCCAGACCGGCCGGGCGAAGGGCAGCACGAAGCCGGCGATTTCGCGCAGCGCCTCGAGGAGAGCGGCGCGGTCGATCGGCGGCTCCCCGAAGCCGGCGCGGAGCGCGTCGTGATGGGCGCTCAGCCGATCGAGCTGCGGCCCGAGATCGTCGAGATGGGCAAGATCGCAGACCCGGATCGCCCGCCGGCCGACCTTGTCTTCATAGGCCGGGCCGATGCCCCGTCTGGTGGTGCCGATCTTGCCGGCGCCGCTCGCATCCTCGCGCAGCGCATCGAGATCCCGGTGGAAAGGGAGAATCAGCGGGCAGTTGTCCGCGATCATCAGCGTGTCCGCGGTGACGGTGACGCCCTGGCCACGGAGCTTGTCCACTTCATCGCGCAGCGCCCAGGGATCGAGCACGACGCCATTGCCGATGATCGAGGGCGTGCCGCGCACGATCCCGGAGGGCAGCAGCGACAGCTTGTAGACCTGATCGCCGATGACAAGCGTATGGCCGGCATTGTGCCCGCCCTGGAAGCGGACGACGAGATCGGCCCGCTCGGCGAGCCAGTCGACGATCTTCCCCTTGCCCTCGTCGCCCCATTGGGCTCCGATCACGGTCACATTGGCCACAGCCTATTCCTCCAGCAAACCGCCGCCGGGTAGAGAAGCCGCGGCGCCGGGTCCAGCCCCGGTCGCGCGGCGGCAGGTGCCCGGCGGCAGATCGGCAGCGGAGGAAAGGCCATAGCAACGAGGGCAACCATGGCGGCATTGACGACCCTGCTGACGGCAGCGGCCCTGCTTGCAGCGGCGACCCCGGCGATCGAGGCGCGGCAAGGCACGGTGCGGCTGATCGGCGCAGCGATGGCGACGCGGGACGGGCGCTATGGCTCAGACGATCGGCAGCGCTGGCGCCTGTTCACGCGCGGCGCCCGGCGCGCCCCGCTCATCGTCTATCTGCACGGCGGCGGCTGGAGCGCCGGCACCCCGCTGGCGGGCCAGGGGGACAAGCCCGGCCACTTCACCGCGCGCGGCTTTGCCTATGCGACCATCGGCTATCGCTTCGTGCCGGGCGCGACGGTCGAGGCGCAGCTGGCCGAGATCGCTGGGGCGATCGCCGCGCTGCGCCGGGAGCGGGGCGTCGATCCAGACCGCATCGTGCTGCTCGGCCACAGTTCAGGCGGGCACCTGGCCGCGATGCTGGCCGCCGATCCCCGCTGGCTCGACGCGGCGGGCGTGCCGATCGCCACGGTCAAGGCCGCGATCCTGCTCGATCCGGCCGCGATCGACGTGACTGCCTTCCTCCGCCCGGGTGCCGGGGGCGGGACGATCGACGCCTTCTACCGCCCCGCCTTCGGGGACGATCGCGTCCGGCAATGGGCGCTCTCCCCCCTCGCCCACGCTGCCGCACCCAATGCCGGCGCGTGGCTGATGCTCCACGATGTCGGCAATATCGGCGCAGCCATCCAGTCCCAGCAGCTCGCCCGCGAACTCGCCGCCGCCGGCGCCCAGCCCGTGCGCGTGCAGCCGGTATCCGGCACCAGCCATGTGCGGCTGAATGACGAGATCGGCCGGCCCAACGATGCCGCCACCGCCGCGATCGATGCGTTCCTGGCCACGGCCTTTCCCCAGATGCGGGTGCCGGCGTTCAGATGACGGGGACCGGATAGCCGCTTTCGAGGCGATGGGTGCAGCCATGCGCTTCCGGCGTGCAGCCGGCATCGAGCGCCGCGATCGTCACCCAGCCGGCGCCGCGGAACTCGGTCGCGCGGCCAGGATCGTGGCCGAGAGGGAGGAACAGCCGCCGCCGGGGCTCCGCCGGGCCGAGCAGATCGACCAGCGGGTCGGGATAGATGGAAAAGCCGACGGCCGGTTCCTCCCGGCCGTCGCCGTGCAGGATCGTGTAGGCCCCGCCGCGCCCGATTTCGCCCGGCAATCCGGCCACGAACAGCGAGAAGCCGAACCAGCTCTGATATTCGAAACCGTGGCGCTCCGTGGGATCGAGCGTGACCGCCGCCTGGCGGCCGATGCGGTGCACGATCTGCTCCAGGCCGGCCAGCCGCGAGGCGAGGACGCCGGCGACATCGAACGCGCGCAGCCGGCCCAGCGCCGCCGGCAGCGCGCCCGCCGCCTCGATCAGGGGGAGGTAGGCGCTGGCGCCGATCGCGGCGAGCGCGCCGGCGTCCTTGGCGTCGAGCGAGGCGCGCACCTGCTCGATCCGGCCGGCGTCGAGCGGCAACGGTCCGGCAGCCAGCGTGTCGACCAGGTCCGGCAGCGTCAGATCAACGGTGATGCCGGTCGCACCGGCGGCCGTGAGAGCGTCGATCGCCACCGCGACGATCTCGGCCGCCGCCGCCGCGGCATCGGTGCCGATCAGCTCGGCGCCGAGCTGGGTCATCTCGCGTTCCGGACGCAGCTGCGTCGCGCGCAGCTTCACCACCGGCCCGCCATAGGACAGGCGCAGCGGGCGCGGCCGGTGCGCCATCCGGGTCGCCGCGATGCGGCCGACCTGGGTGGTGATGTCCGGCCGCAGCGCGAGCGTCCGCTGGGAAACCGGGTCGACCACCCGCAGCAGATCCCGCGCCGAGGCGGATTTCAGGCGGCCGACCAAGGCTTCCTCGAACTCGGCCAGCGGCGGCGCCACCCGCTCATAGCCATGGGCGGCGACCGCATCGAGCGCGGAGCGGAGGATGCCGGCCGCCGTGTCGGCATCGGGCGGCAGCCGGTCGCGCAGGCCTTCGGGCAGGAGAGCGATGGTCATTGCATTGCCGAATAGCCGCTTCGCGCGAAAGGCCAAGCCCCGCCCGCCTCAGCCGAACTGCAGCGCCTTCACTTTGCGCACACCCGGGAGGGCGCAGAGGCGCTGGAGCAGCGGGTCGGCGACCGGCGTGTCGACCGACAGCAGCAGCACCGCCTCCCCGCCGGCCGCCCGGCGGCCGAGATGGAAAGTGCCGATATTGACCCCGGCATCGCCCAGCGCGGTGCCGATGCGGCCGATGAAGCCGGGGGCGTCCTCGTTCACCACATAGAGCATCGGACCGGAGAGATCGGCTTCCACCTTGATGCCGAACAGCTCCACCAGCCGCGGATTGCTGTCGCCGAACAATGTGCCGGCCACCGTCTTCTCGCCTTCCTTGGTGGCGACGGCGATGCGGAGAAGCGTGTGGTAATCCCCCTCCCGATCGTGGCGCACTTCGCGGACGTCGAGGCCGCGTTCCTTGGCGAGAAACGGTGCGTTCACCATGTTGACGGTGTCCGAATAGACCCGCATCAGCCCGGCCAGGACGGCACCGGTGATCGGCTTCTGGTTGAGCGTGGCGGCCGCCCCCTCCACTTCGATCGAAATGCCCGACAGCGCATCATGGGCGAGCTGGCCGACGAGGCTGCCCAGCTTTTCGGCCAGGATCATGTATGGACGGAGCTTCGGCGCATCCTCGGCGGAAACGGACGGCATGTTGAGCGCGTTGGTGACCGCGCCGGTCAGCAGATAATCGCTGAGCTGCTCGGCCACCTGGATGGCGACGTTCACCTGCGCCTCGTTGGTCGAGGCGCCGAGATGCGGCGTCGCGACGAAGCCGGGGGTGCCGAACAGCGGCGACGCGGTCGCCGGTTCCTCGACGAACACGTCGAGCGCGGCGCCGGCGACATGGCCGGAGTCGAGCGCGTCCTTAAGCGCCGCTTCGTCGATCAGGCCGCCGCGCGCGCAGTTGATTATGCGGACGCCGGCCTTGGTCTTCGCCAGATTCTCGCGCGACAGGATGTTGCGGGTCTGGTCGGTGAGCGGCGTGTGGAGCGTGATGAAGTCGGCGCGGGCGAGCAGTTCGTCGAGGGTGACCTTTTCGACGCCGAGCTCGATCGCCCGCTCGGCCGACAGGAAGGGATCATAGGCGACCACCCGCATCTTGAGGCCGAGTGCCCGTTCCGCGACGATCGAGCCGATATTGCCGGCGCCGATCAGGCCCAGCGTCTTTGCCGTCAGCTCGACGCCCATGAAGCGGTTCTTCTCCCACTTGCCGGCCTGGGTGGAGGCATCGGCTTCGGGCAGCTGGCGCGCGAGCGCGAACATGAGGGCGATCGCATGTTCCGCGGTGGTGATCGAATTGCCGAACGGCGTGTTCATCACGACGACGCCGCGCGCCGAGGCGGCGGGGATGTCGACATTGTCCACGCCGATGCCGGCGCGGCCGACCACCTTGAGACGGGTGGCCGCAGCCAGCACGTCCTTCGTCACCTTGGTCGCCGAACGGATGGCAAGGCCGTCATAGTCGCCGATGATGGCGATCAGCTCGTCTTTCGACAGGCCGGGCTTCTCATCGACCTGCAGGCCACGTTCACGGAAGATCGCCGCGGCGCGGGGATCCATTTTGTCGGAAATCAGAACCTTGGGCATGGATTTCATCCTTCTGGCCCGTTCCGTTGCAAGAAAGGGCGGCGGTTCGGAGCGGAGCGGGAAGCGGAACAGGCGGGCGGGAGCGTCGGCGTTCAGTCGCGCTCCCGCGTCGCCACGGGCAGGTCAGGCCGGTCGCACCTGCGCCCAGGCCCAGTCGAGCCACGGACCAAGCGCGTCGATATCGGCCGTGTCGACCGTGGCGCCGCACCAGATGCGCAGGCCCGGCGGCGCGTCGCGATAGCCGGCGATGTCGTAGGCGGCGTCCTCGGCCTCGAGAAGGGCGGCGAACTTCTTGACGAGCGCCGCCTGTCCGGCGGCGTCGAGCCCGGCCACGGCCGCGGGCGCGAAGGTCAGGCACACGCTGGTCGTCGACCGACTCGCCGGATCATGGGCAAGATGCTGCAGCCAGTCGCGCGCGCCGACGATCCGGTCGAGCGCGGCCGCGTTCGCTTCGGTGCGGGCGATCAGCGCGTCGAGCCCGCCCAGTTCCTTCGCCCATTCGAGCGCGAAGATATAGTCCTCGACCGCGAGCATCGACGGGGTGTTGATCGTCTCCCCCTGGAAGATGCCCTCGATCAGCTTGCCGCCCTTGGTCAGGCGGAAGATTTTCGGCAGCGGCCAGGGCGGGGTATAGCCCTCCAGCCGCTCGACGGCGCGGGGCCCGAGGATCAGCACGCCGTGCCCGCCCTCGCCGCCCAGCACTTTCTGCCAGCTGTAGGTGGCGACGTCGATCTTGTCCCAGGGCACGTCCATCGCGAACACGGCGCTGGTCGCGTCGGCGAACGTCAGGCCGTCCCGCGCGGCGGGGATCCAGTCGCCATCCGGCACGCGCACGCCGGACGTGGTGCCGTTCCAGGTGAAGATGACGTCGTGGCTGAAGTCGACGGCCGTCAGATCGGGCAGCGCGCCATAGGGCGCTTTCAGCACCGTCGGATCGAGCTTCAGCTGCTTCACGGCATCGGTCACCCAGCCTTCGCCGAAGCTCTCCCAGGCGAGCAGCGTGACCGGCCGGGCGCCGAGCATCGTCCACATCGCCATTTCGACCGCGCCGGTGTCCGACGCGGGAACGATGCCGATGCGGTGCGTGGCGGGCACGCGCAGAATCTCGCGTGTCAGCTCGATCGCGTGCTGGAGGCGGCTCTTGCCGAGCTTGGAGCGGTGCGAGCGGCCGAGCGAGCCGAGCGCCAGACGTTCCGGCGCCCAGCCGGGCGGCTTGGCGCAGGGGCCGGATGAGAAATGGGGGCGTGCCGGCTTGGCGGCGGGGCGGTCCGGGCGCACGTCGGCCCCGGCATCGGCAATCATCGTCATGAAACTCTCCTCGCAGAGAGCACGCGCCGCGTTGGGACGGCGTGGCCCGCCGCCGGAGATACAGGCGCGGGGTGCGAAGTCAATGCCGCCAACATCGTTCCAGATCGGCACAGTGCTCCGCAGGGACGCCGTTCGAGCCGGTTTTGCGCTGTTCTGCCTGTCATTATTTGATCATCTAAGCTATCGATTGCGCCAATGCTGGCTCGCGGCTGCGGGCGCAGACTTGGGGAAGCTGACCATGGTTCGTCTCGCTCGCTTCGCTGCTGCCGCGCTCGCGCTGTCCGCCGCCGCCCCGGCGCTCGCCTCCAGTGCTCCCGACCTGATCGAGAAGGATTGCCAGTCGGTGTTCGCCGGTGGCTGCGCCTATTCCGGGGTGATCAATGGTCAGGCGGACGCAAAGTCTTTTGAGGACCAGTATAATCTCTTCAACGACGGTTTCGCGTCGACCGGCGGGCTGAACCAGAACATCACCCTTAAGTATCTGACCAAGCTCGATCTGGGCCAGCTCGAAACGGGCGGCAATGTCCTGTCGAACAAGGTGTTCAAGGACGGCAATGAGCTGATCGGCGGCACCCTCACCAATCCGGGATTCACGTTCGACTTCTTTGCCGTCAAGGCCGGCAACACGTCCGTGCTGTTCGCAGTCGATCCGGCGGGGTCCAGCTTCGATTTCTCGACGGCTCGGCTGAAGAACAAAGGTGTCAGCCATATCGTGTTCTTCGGCACGGCCGTCCCCGAGCCGGCCACCTGGGCGATGATGATCGGCGGCTTCGGCCTGATCGGCGCCGCAGCGCGGCGCCGCAACATCCGCGTCGCTTTCGCCTGATCGCGCCGCACGCGCGGCGCCCGAGCTGAACGGGGCGTCGGCAGAGCCCCGCGTCTGGCGGTGGCCGCAGCCCGCTCCCGCCATCCGACTCGGGCTTGCCACGGCTCACCGCAGCGGCGTCTCGCCGGCACCGCCGGTCGGCCATAGCTCCGCAGATGCGCGTCTCCGCGGGTGTTGGACTGGCATTGTCGCTGCTCGTCGCAGGCTGCGCGGGCGGTGATCGCCGCGCCGATCGGCCCGATCCGCCCGATCGGCGCACGATCGACTCGGCCGAAATCCGCCAGTGCCTCGCTGATCTGCGGGCAGCGGAGGTCCGCTTCCAGCCGCTGCCCGACCGCGCTTTCGGCGGCGGCTGCTTTGCCTTTGGCAGCGTGAAGCTGCTCGATATCGGCACGCCGACCACCAACCTGACGGCGATGACCTGTCCGCTCGCGAAGACGTTCGCCGCCTGGGTGCGGCACGGCGTGCGGCCGGCCGCCCGCATCCATTTCGGCACCGAGCTGGCCAGGATAGAGACGTTCGGCAGCTACAGCTGCCGGAACGTGAACGGCGCCGCAGCCGGGCGCCGCTCCGAACATGCGAGTGCAAATGCCGTCGACGTCGCGGTCTTCGTGCTGGCGGACGGCCGGCGCATCCCTGTGAAAGGCGGCTGGCGATCGGACGATCCGCAGGTGCGGGCGTTTCTGCGCGCGATCCATGGTTCGGCCTGCAAACGCTTCCGCACCATTCTCAGCCCTGACTACAACCGGCTCCACGACGACCATTTCCATTTCGACATGGGCCGCGGGCCGTTTTGCCGCTGAAGCGGTGCTTGCACAGGGTTAGCGATGCTCTAGAGCGCGGCGGATGACCGACACCCGCGTTCCAGCCCGCGTCTTCCACCCGGCGTCCGAGGAAGCCGAAGCGGCGCGCCATTTCACCCAGACGCCGCAAACCGCCCACCCCGCCTACCGCCTCGCGTTCCAGGACAATGATTTCCTGCTGCGCGAGGACCTGCGCCCGGTCCGCTTCCAGCTTGAGCTGCTGAAGCCGGAGCTGCTGCTCGACGAAGCGCAGATCGGCTCGACCTTCGTGTTCTACGGCTCGGCCCGGATCCCGGAGCCGGCCAAGGCCGAATCGCTGCTGGCGCTGGCGAGCGACGAGCGCAGCCGCGCGATTGCGGAGCGACTGATCGCCAAGAGCCGCTATTATGAGGTTGCCCGCGCGTTGGCCCAGGCGGCAAGCGGCGTCCCGCGCGACACGGAAGGCAAACGCCACTTCGTCGTCTGCTCGGGCGGCGGCCCGTCGATCATGGAAGCGGCCAATCGCGGCGCGGCCGATGTCGGCGCCGATTCGATCGGCCTCAACATCGTGCTCCCGCACGAACAGACCCCCAACGCCTATGTGACACCCGGCCTCAGCTTCCAGTTCCACTATTTCGCGCTGAGGAAGATGCACTTCCTGCTCCGCGCGCGAGCAGTGGCGGTGTTTCCGGGCGGCTTCGGAACGTTCGACGAGTTTTTCGAGCTGCTGACGCTCATGCAAACCGGCAAGGTTTCGCCCATTCCGGTGCTTCTTTACGGTCGCGAATTCTGGAATCGCGTGGTTGACTTCGAGGGGCTGGCGGAAGAAGGGGTGATCGCGACCAAGGATCTTGAGCTGTTCCATTTCGTCGAGTCGGCGGAGGAGGGCTGGGACTTTGTGTGCGACTGGTGGCGGCAGCACGAGCGCTGACGCCGAGGAACAGACCGCAGGCGAGAACGTCTAAAGCCCGGCATGACGACGAAGCAGGCAACCGGGCTTTTGCCCCGCAGCGATGCAGGGGCGACGCCGCCGCTCGACTGGCTGTCCATCCTCGCATTCGGCGCCATCGGCTGGCCGTGGCTGCTGCGCAGCCTCTCTGGCGGGCGACCGGCCGAGAAGCAGGCATTGCTGGCCGCGCTCGAGCTGCCGGCCGATGCCCTGCCGACGCTTGGCAGCTGGAAGGCCGACGTCGCCTTTCTGGAGGAGATCGCCGGCGCCATTGCCGCGCTCCGGCCGGCGACTGTCGTCGAACTGGGCAGCGGCGCGTCGTCGCTGATCGCGGCGCGCGCGCTCGAGCGGCATGGCGGCGGGCTCCTGATCGGCTTCGACCAGCATGCCGATTTCGTCGAGGCGACGCGGGCATGGCTGGCCGAATATGGCCTGACCGCCGATCTGCGTGCAGTCGATCTGGTGCCGTCGCCGGCCGGCTGGCCGGGCCGCTGGTATGATCTCCACCATCTTCCGGAGCGGATCGACCTGCTGATCGTCGATGGCCCGCCCTGGACCGTGCACCCGTTCGTGCGTGGCGCTGCGGCACATCTGTTCGATCGCATCCCGCCCGGCGGCATCGTGCTGCTCGACGATGCCGCGCGGCCGGGCGAGCGCGTGGTGGCGGCACGCTGGCGAAAGGAATGGCCGGATTTCGACTTCCGGCTCGACACCCGCGGCACCAAGGGCACGCTGATCGGCACGCGCCTGCGCTGACTGGCGCCGGCCGGCCGCTGGCTCCGTCCTGGCCCCCGTCTGTGGCGACAGCGCAGCGGACGGCCGCCGCCGTCGGCGCGATCCTACCGGCCGGTCTGGGCGCGGTGGAGGAGACGCTGGTCGGCGAGCACCAGCGCCATCATCGCCTCGACGACCGGCGCGCCGCGAATGCCGACGCAGGGATCGTGCCGGCCACGCGTCGCGATCTCGGCAGCTTCCCCTTCGCGCGTGACGGTCGGCACCGGCGTCAGAATCGAGCTGGTCGGCTTGAAGGCGACACGGATCCGGAGCGCCTGGCCGGTCGAAATGCCGCCGGCGATGCCGCCCGCATGGTTGCTGGCGAAATCGGGGCCGTCGGCGCCCGGTCGCATCGCATCCGCATTCTCTTCGCCGCGGAGCCGGGCGGCCGCGAAGCCGTCGCCGATCTCGACGCCCTTCACGGCATTGATCGACATCATCGCCGCGGCCAGCTCGCTGTCGAGCTTCGCATAGATCGGGGCGCCCCAGCCCGCCGGCACGCCGGTCGCCTCGCACTCGACGATCGCGCCAAGCGACGAGCCGGCCTTGCGGGCAGCGTCGATGGCGTCCGCCCAGCGCGCGGCCGCCGCTGCATCCGGGCAGAAAAAGGGATTGGCGTCGATCTCGGCCGGATCGTGGACGGCAATCGGATCACCGCCGACCTCGGCCACCCAGGCGCGGATCCGCACTTCGGGAATCACCAGCCGGGCGACCGCCCCGGCCGCCACGCGCGCCGCGGTCTCCCGCGCGGAGGAACGGCCGCCGCCGCGCGGGTCCCGGTGTCCGTACTTCGCATCATAGGCCCAGTCGGCATGGCCGGGCCGATAGACCCGGGCCACTTCCGAATAGTCCTTCGAGCGCTGGTCGACATTGTCGATCATGAGCGCGATCGGCGTGCCCGTGGTCAGCCCCTCGAAGACGCCGGAAAGGATGCGGACATGATCCGGCTCCTGGCGCTGGGTCGTGAAGCGGGACTGGCCCGGCCGACGCCGGTCAAGCCAGGGCTGGATGTCGCTTTCGGCGAGCGCAAGGCCGGGCGGGCAGCCATCGACGACCGCGCCGATCGCCGGGCCGTGGCTTTCGCCCCAGGTGGTGACGCGGAAGACGCGGCCGAAGCTGTTGTGGCTCATACGGTGGCGATGTCCGGCGCGTCCTCCGCCTTCATGCCGATGACGTTGTAGCCGGCGTCGACGTGATGGATCTCGCCGGTCACGCCCGCCGCGAGATCGCTGAGCAGATAGAGCGCGGCGCCGCCGACATCCTCGATCGTCACATTGCGGCGCAGCGGCGCGTTCAGCTCGTTCCACTTCAGGATGTAGCGGAAATCGCCGATGCCGCTCGCCGCCAGCGTCTTGATCGGGCCGGCCGAGATCGCGTTCACGCGGATCTGCTCCGGCCCGAGATCCATGGCGAGATATTTGACGCTCGTCTCAAGCGCCGCCTTCGCGACACCCATCACATTGTAATGCGGGATCACCTTCTCGGCGCCGTAATAGCTGAGCGTGAGGAGGCTGCCGCCGGCCGGCATCATCGCGCGCGCGCGCTTGGCGACCGCGACGAAACTATAGGCGGAGATGTTCATCGAGGTCAGGAAATTGTCGAGGCTCGTGTCGACGAACTTCCCGCGCAGCTCGTTCTTGTCGGAATAGCCGATCGCGTGAACGACGAAGTCGAGCGTCGGCCAGCGCGCGGCGATCGTCGCGAATGCGGCATCGAGCGCCGCCATGTCGGAGACGTCGCAGTCGACCAGGAAATCCGAGCCGAGCTGGCCGGCGAGCGGACGCACGCGCTTCTCCAGCGCCTCTCCCTGATAGGAGAAAGCGAGTTCGGCGCCGGCCTCGCTCAGCCGTTTCGATATTCCCCAGGCCAGAGAGCGTTCGTTCGCGAGGCCCATGATCAGCCCGCGTTTTCCCTGCATCAGTCCGGTCACACTCGATCCTTCGCGGTTGCGGAACCGGGCTCCCTTAGCGCGTCGTCCGGAACTTCCGCCAGTGCGGCGTTGAGATGGGCGCCGAACACAAGCCCCAGCCCGATGATGAAGAAATAGGTCAGTGCGATCGTGACGCCGGCGAGGCTGCCATAGGTCAGGTCGTAGGTGCCGAGCTGGCCCAGCACGAGCGGCAGCAGCGCCGTGGTGGCCAGCCACCAGACGGCGACGAACAGGGGGCCGGGCCATTTGCGGCAGTCCGCCCCGCGATAGCGACGCGGCGTCAGCGTGTAGAAGAGCAGATAGAGCGCGCCGAAGATGAACAGCCCCGGCACCAGGCGGGAGAGGCCGAGCAGCAGCGGGAGGCTCTGATCGACCACCGGCAGAACGCTGCCGACGATTTGCTGCGCCGCGGTCAGGATCGCCTGGAGCAGGAAGGAGACCAGGATCAGCAGCACCGATCCGATCGCGATTCCGGTGAAGGTAAGCCGCGAGCGCCACATCGAAGCCGACGAGCGGACGCCATAAGCGCGGTAGAGAATATCCTTGATCGTCGCCACGAACCCGCCGGTGCTCCACAGCCCCGCAAGCGCCCCCAGCCAGAGCAACGTTCCGGAGCGCGCCTGAAGCACGTCGGTGATCGGCTTGGCGAGCACGTCCCGCACGGTCGGCGGCACCTGTTCCAGAAACTCGCCGACCGCGCGCAGGCTGTCCTCGCCGCGCCCCAGCGCGTTGGCGATGGCGGCCACGACGATGAAGAAGGGGAACAGGGTCAGCAGCGTAAGGAACGCGATGTTGCCGGCATGGATGAAGCCATCGCTCCAGACGCCCGCAAAGGCGCGACCGATCACCACCCGCACCCGCGATCCCGGTCCCAGCCGAGTGAGCGATTCGTCGATCGTGCCGCGGCTGAGGACGAAACGGCGCCGGCGGGCCTCCGGAGTCTGCGGCGCCGGCGCTTCGACGATTTCCTCTTCCTCAACGTCTCCGGCCATGCCGGTCAGACGCCCAACCCCGCGCGCGGGTTGCGCCCGGTCTCGGCCCAGCGTTCGGCGAAATCGCGCAGGGCGGGGTCGTCCGACGGCAGATCGACGAGGAGGCGGACCAGCTGGTCGCCGCGTTCGCCGCTCCGCCGGTGGAACCCTTTGCCTTTCAGCCGCAGCACGCGGCCCGAGCTGGACCCCGCCGGCACGGCCAGCACCACCGGGCCGTCGACAGTCGGCACCTTCACTTTGCCGCCGAGCACGGCTTCGGCAAGGGTGACCGGCAGGTCAAGCCGGACATCGTCCCCCTCGCGGGTGAAGAAGCGGTGGGGCTCGATCTCGATCGTGACGATCGCATCGCCCGGCCCGCCGGCGCCGGGCTCGCCCTTGCCCGCCAGCCGCATCTGGGTGCCGGTCTCGACGCCCGCCGGGAGCTTCAGTTCGATCGTCTTGCCGTCGCCAAGCGTGATCCGCTGCGGCGTCAGCGCTGCCGCGTCCTCGAACGCCACGCGCAGCCGGTAGGCGATGTCGGCGCCGCGCGCCCGGGGCGGCGCCGCGCCGCGACCGCCGAAACCGCGGGTGAACCCGCCGGTCGCACGGCCGAACAGGCCTTCGAAAATGTCCCCGAAGTCGGAGGCGTCGCCGCCGAAATCGAATTGCGCGCCGCCGGCGCCCGGACGGAAGCCGCCGGCGCGGCCGTTGCCGAAGCCGAACGGCGCGCGCGGATTGCCATCGGCGTCGATTTCGCCGCGGTCGAACTGGGCGCGCTTGTCCTGATCGCTCAGCAGGTCATAGGCGGCCGTCACCTGCGCGAACCGCTCGGCAGCCTTGGGATTGTCCTTGTTGCGGTCCGGATGCAGCTCCTTCGCCAGCTGGCGATACGCCTTCTTGATGTCCGCCTCACTGGCGCCGCGGGCCACACCCAGCACGGAATAGGGATCAGCCGCCATCTTTGTTCCCGAAGCTCTTCCTGTTCCCCGACATAAAGGATTGTTGCATATCGGCAACACTTAGATGGACGGCCGATCGCCGCCATTCAAGCGTCAGAGGGGCGGCAGCGCCTGTTCGGCCCGGCCCCAGCCGCGCAGCGCCTTGGTGCGGGCGCGCTGCGCCAGCCGCGCCGCGTCGCGGATCGTGAAGCCGGCCGCACCGGCAAGGTCGGGCAGTTCGTCCCACGCCAGGGGCGCGGCGACCGGGGCATTGGACCGCGCGCGCGCCGAATAGGGGAGGATCGCCGTCGCGCCGCGCTGGTTGCGCAGATAATCGATGAAGATGCGGCCTTTGCGCTTGGCCTTGGACATGGTCGCGACGAAACGGTCGGGCTCCGTTTCGGCAAGCGCAAGCGCGAAGCGATGAGCGAAATCCTTGACCTCGGGCCACTCGCGCTGGGGCAGCAGGGGAACCACGACATGGATGCCCTTGCCGCCGGTCAGCAGCGGGAAGCTGACCAGGCCGAGATCGCCCAGCATCCGCTTCAGATCGAGCGCGGCGCGGCGCACCGCATCGAAGCCCAGCCCCTCATCGGGATCGAGATCGAAGACCAGCCGGTCGGGCGCCTCGATCGCCGGCACGCGGCTGCCCCAGCCATGGAACTCGATCGTGCCCATCTGCACGCACGCGAGCAGGCCGGCGGGACTGTCGACATAGAGATAGTCTTCGGTGCCGCCGTCCTTTTCACGGATCGCGACGGCGCGGACGTGCCCGCCGAAGCTCCCGGCATCGTGTTTCTGGAAGAAGCACGCCTTGCCGCGCCCCTGGGGACAGCGGACCAGGCTGATCGGGCGGTGATCGAGCCAGGGCATCATCAGCGGCGCCACCGCCTCGTAATAGTCCGCCAGGTCCCCCTTGGTCAGCCCGGCATCGGGATAGATCACCCGGTCGCGGTTGCTGATCCGGACCGCGGGAGCGGCCTCGCCGCCGGCGGGCTGCGGCCGTTCCGCCACTGGCTCTGCCGCGCGCTTGTCTTCGCGCAGGCCAAGGAAGCTCGCATGCCGCACGACATTGTCGGCGGTGAACTCGGCAAAGGCGATTTCCGCGACGAGTTCCGGCCGGACCCATTTGGCGCCCCGCACGGCGGCCCGCGGTGCCTCGACCGGAGCGACCGCCACGGCGAGCGGTGCCAGCCGCTCGGCGACGGTGGCGAGGGTCGCCGCATCGAAGCCGGTGCCGACCTTGCCGGCATATCGCAGGCGCCCCTCTTCGTTCAGGCCGAGCAGCAGCGAGCGGAACGGCCGGCCCCGTGTGCTGCTCGGCAGCCAGCCGACAATCACGAATTCCTGGCGCTGAACGCATTTCACTTTTCGCCAGTTCTGGGTGCGGCGGCCGAGATACGGCGCATCCGCGCGCTTCGAGACCACACCTTCAAAGCCGGCATCGCACATGGTGGCGAACAGCTTTTCCCCCTCGCCGCGCACATGATCGGCATAGAGGATCGCGCCCGCGCCGGGGATCAGCGGGCGCAGCAGCTCCTTGCGCTCGAGATTGCCGAGCCGCGTCAGATCCTC
>ERZ1066122.808-NODE-808-length-30020-cov-33.004939_pt1 | contig 30020 bp, 38 predicted proteins | sample MGYA00382769_ERZ1066122 | MGnify/ENA primary metagenome ERZ1066122 (study PRJEB33369, sample SAMEA5778352) | biofilm metagenome | biome: Industrial cooling water; feature: Water cooling tower basin; material: Biofilm | place: United Arab Emirates | collected... | reverse complement strand
GCGGATCGCCCACGGCCGTGCGTGCATGAGCGCCTCGAGCTGCGCGCGGAAGAACTCCCCCGACTCGCGCACCTGCGCCAGGAACGCCGGATCGGCGAGGCGATGCACGACGTGATGCGCGACGTGCGAGACGAACGGCCCGCCGCCGAAGGTCGTCCCGTGCTCGCCCGGCTGCAGCGCGCTCGCGACGTGCTCCTTGAGGAGGATCGCCCCCATCGGCAGCCCGCCGGCGAGCGGCTTGGCGAGCGTGATGACGTCGGGGTCGAGGCGCATCCCGTCGGAGGCGAGGAAGTCGCCCGTGCGCCCGAGGCCGCACTGGATCTCGTCGCAGATGAGGAGCACGTCGCGCTCGCGCGTGAGCGAGCGGAGCTCGCAGAGGAGCCCCGGATCGACCGGGCGCACGCCCCCCTCCCCCTGCACCGGCTCGACGATCACCGCGGCGGTGAGCTCCGGCGTGATCGCCGCGGCGATCTCCTCGATGTCGCGCTCGAGGATCCCGATGCCGGGGACGAGCGGGCGGAAGGGGAGCCGGTACTGCGGGCGATCGGTCGCGGCGACCGAGGCGAAGAGCCGCCCGTGGAACGAGCCGCGGAGCGCGAAGATCTCGTGCTTCGGGCCGCCGTCGCTCACGGTGCGCGCCCAGCGGCGCGCGAACTTGAACGCCCCCTCGACCGCCTCGACGCCCGAGTTGCAGAAGAAGACCTTGTCGGCCGAGCTGTGGTCGACGAGGAAGCGCGCGAGCCGCTCGGCCGGCTCGTTCCTCACGAGGTTCGACAGGTGCAGCAGCCCCGAGTCGAGCGCCTCGACGATCGCCCCCTTCACGCCCGCGTCGTCGTAGCCGAGCGCGTTGACGGCGATGCCGCTGATCCAGTCGAGGTAGGCGTTGCCGGCGTCGTCGTAGAGCGTGACGCCCTCGCCGCGCACGATGGTGAGCGGGAAGCGCTTGTACGTGTACGCGATCGCGCTCGGCAGCGCGGTCGCGCTCCCCGGGACGGGCGGGGCGACGGGCGCGAGGGCGGCGGGGGCGCTCATGGGGCGACGGCTCCTTCGAGGGTGACCACGGTTCCGGCGGTGCGATCGGCGATCGCGGCGAGGGGGCCGATGCGCACCGCCGCCACGCCGCGCGCGAGGGCGCGGAGCGCGGCGTCGAGCTTGGCGACCATGCCGCCGGTCGCGACGCCCGTGTCGATCAGCGCGCGCACGGCGCCGGCGTCGAGGTGCGGCACGCGCACCCCGTCGTGCAGCACCCCCGGGACGTCGCTCACCAGCACCAGCTCCTCGGCCGCGAGGCCGGCGGCGATCGCGGCGGCCGCGTCGTCGCCGTTGACGTTGAGCGCGCCGCCATGCTCGGCGTCGCGCGCGAGCGGCGAGACGACGGGGCAGTAGCCGCCGGCGAGGAGGTGGCGCACGAGCGCCGGGTCGGCGGCGTCGGGGATGCCGACCTCGCCCAGCGTCGCGCGGTCGGCCGCGTGCGCGGCGAGCGTCGCGGCGTCCTCGCCCGAGATCCCGACGGCTGGGACCCCGGCGGCGACGCAGGCCGCGACGAGGCGCTGGTTGGCGCTCCCAGAGAGCGTCATGCGGAGGAGGTCGATGTCGTCGGCGCTCGTGACGCGGCGCCCGTCGACGAAGCGCGGCTCGCGGCCGAAGGCGCGCATGAGCGCCGTCGCCTCGTCGCCGCCGCCGTGCACGACGACGAGCGCGCGCGCGTCGTGCCACGCCGCGGCGATCGCGGCGGGGAGCGCGGCGTCGGTCTGCACGCGGCCGCCGATCTTGACGACGCGCACGGCGCCGTGGCCCGCGCCCGTCACGCGAGGAGCCCCGCGGTCTCGGGGAGGCCGAGCATGAGGTTCGCGTTCTGCACCGCCTGGCCGGCCGCTCCCTTCACGAGGTTGTCGATCGCGGCGAAGATCGAGAGGTGCGGGCGCGCGAGGTGCTGCGCCGGCTGCGCGAAGAGGCGGACGACGTTGCGGTGCTGCACGTCGCGGAGCGACGGCGGCGCGTCGGCCAGCTCGACGAACGGCTCGTGCGCGTAGGCCTCGCGGAACGTCGCCATCGCGTCGGCGACGGGGGCGGCGAGCGGCACGGTGATGCTCGCGAGGATCCCGCGCGCCACCGGCAGCAGGTGCGGCGTGAAGAGGAGCTCGGCGCCGCCGCCCAGCGTGTCGCGCACGGTGGCGTGCATCTCGAGCAGGTGGCGGTGCCCGTTGCCGGTGCCGTAGGCGCGGAAGTCCTCGGCCACCTCGCCGAAGAGGAGGTCGGCGCGCGGCGTGTTGCCGGCGCCCGAGACCCCCGACGCGGCGTTCACGACGATCGTCGCGTCGCGCGCGACGAGGCCGGCGCGGAGGAGCGGCGCGAGGGCGAGGAGCGTCGCCGTCGGGTAGCACCCCGGGTTGGCGACGACCGACGCGGCGCGGATGGCGGCACGCGTCGCGGGCCCCAGCTCGGGCATGCCGTACGGGGCGTCGAGCGACTCGAGGCCGGCGGGGCGGGCATTGCCGGGGCGGAGGTCGGTCGAGAGGTCGACGACCCGGGCCCCGGCGGCGTGCGCGCGCGCGACCCATTCGGCGGATGCGCCGTGCGGGAGGGCCGAGAAGACGAGCGCGACGTCGCCGAGCCGCGCGGCGTCGGCGGCGTCGAAGGTGAGGGGGACCCCGTCGATGCGGACCGTCTCGCCGGCGCGGGAGGCGGCGGCGGCGAAGGTGAGGTCGAGGTGGGGGTGTCGGCGGACGATCCGGACGAGTTCGCGGCCGGTGTAGCCGCTCGCGCCGAGGATGCCGACGGGATATTTATTCACCCGGAATGCATATACATTCATTCCGGGCGCGTCAACCGCCGAGGGCGGCGGCGTCGGGCGTGTTGCCGGAGCCACGGGGCATCGAGAGAGCGAGGCCGAGCGGGATGACGAGCAAGCGAGGGCGGCAGGCCGCGATCCGGGAGATCGTGGAGAGCGAGCCGGTGGCGAGCCAGGAGGAGTTGCGGCTGCTGCTGCGGGCGCGCGGGTGGCAGGTGACGCAGAGCACGCTGTCGCGCGACCTGCACGAGCTCCGGCTGGCGCGGGTGCCGACGTCGGACGGGGTGCGCTACGCCTTCGCCGAGGGGGGCGGCGCGGTGGCGACGCTGGACAAGGGGGCGCTGGAGACGCTGCTGCCGCAGTTCTTCGACCGCATCGACGGGACGGCGCAGCTGCTGGTGCTGCACACGGTGACGGGGGGCGCGCAGCCGGTGGCGGCGGCGATCGACTCGGAGGGGTGGCCGGAGGTGCTGGGGACGATCGCGGGGGACGACACGATCCTGATCGTGTGCCGGAGCGAGGGGGCGCGGGAGAAGGTGGGGCGGCGGATCGAGGAGTTGGCGGGGGAGGGGTGAGGGGCGTACGTGACGCGCGCGATGCGGCTATCGCGTGGCGGGAGCGCGGCGGGCGGAGCGCGGCGGTGGTGCGGACCGGACGCGGGTGAAGTGAGGCTGAGGTGCGAGCGACCGGGGTGCCCGTCAAACGGGCGCGCGCCGGTCGTCGACGTTCGGGGTGGGAGGTGTCGTCGGGCGACGCTCGGCGTCGCGTCTGCGGTAGGCAGCGTGTGGTGCAGGCTATCGCGGAGGGTGTGGCGAGTCGATCATGTGGAAACCGATGCAGCCGGCGGCACTGGTCGCGTAGCGGGGCGGGGGTGCATCGTCGTTAGGCTGCGCAAGGGCGCGGGATTTCGTTGGGTGTGCGGCGGAGAACTGCCGCCAAATGCGCGTTAGACACTTCCCGCTGGGGCCTTCTTCCCTCTGCGATGCAGGACGTTTTCGGCATCATCCCGTCGGCGGGCAACCTGCGCCGCGACATGGTCCTGATCAGCGTGATCAGCATCGGCCTGCTCGTCATGCCGCCGCTCCTGGTCGCGTTCCTCGGTGTGCCGGACCGGTCGCGTCCAGCCGTACTTGGGCTACTCGTGTTCCCGGCAGTGCTCCTCACCAGTGGCATGCTCGCGGTGTTCGCGAAATGCATGCGGGCAGCGCGCACGGCACGCTTCGTGGTCACGCCGGCCGGGTTGTCGCTCGAGGGCGACTTCTGGGGCCGCCGCCTTCCGCTGGACGTTCTTCGGGTGTCCGAGGCTCGCGCCGTCGATGTGGAGCGGGAGCGGGACCTCGCGCCCCTCGAGCGGCAGATGGGTACGGAGCTCTCCGGCTATCGCGCCGGCTGGTTCCAGTTGCGCAACAAGGAGCGTGCGCTCCTCTACCTCACGGATCCCCACCGCGTCGCGTACATCCCGACTACGAAGGGGTACAGTCTGCTTCTCAGTGTGGCTGACCCGGCGGCGTTCCTCGCCAGCTTGGGGCGTGCCGCGGGAAGTCCGGTGCGGAGCGGGCGTGTCTAACGTCGGGTTCAGGCAGACGGGCGGCACCGAAGAATGCAGCATGCGGCAGCTATCGGGTGGTGCCGCCCGCTGCCTAACCTTGGGGCGTTAGCTCGCGAGGCGATTCCGTATGCAGCCAATCCTTCAAACCCCCCGCCTGCGACTCCGCCCCGCTGCGCACTCGGATGCCGACGCGTTGTGGGCGCTCTGGACGGATCCTGCGGTGCGGCGCTTTCTGTGGGATGATCGTGTGATCTCGCCGAGCGAGGCGGCGGCGACGCTCGGCGATTGCCTGGCGCTCGCGCCGATAGGGCTCGGGTTGTGGGTGGCGGAGGTGCGGGATGCGAACGCGCTGGTGGGGTGCGCCGGACTGCTGCCGGTGAGCACCGCAGCCGCCTACGACCCACGGCTTGCCGGGCTCGTCGAGCCGCTGGTGGCGCTCGCGCCGGCGGTGTGGGGGCATGGGTACGCGGGGGAGGCGCTCGATGCGCTGCTCGCTCACGCCGCCGGGGCGCTTGGCCTAGCGCGGCTCGCTGGTGTCACGGACGTGCCGAACGTGGCCTCGGACCGCATGCTGCAGAGGGCTGGCTTCGATGTGCTGGGCGAGGTGCCGGGGCCGCGTTTCCAGTTGCGTACTTACCTTTGGCGGGCGCCGGCCCGTGCCGATGAGGTCGCGAGCTAACGAATCGTTGCAGCGGACATAGCGGCTCGCGCATCCGCGGCGGTTCAAGTGTACTGTGGGCCGCTATGCCGCTGAACTCTGGCGTTCGGCGGCACCACGCCACGATGTACAGCGGGCAGGGTGGCCCGCGCTGGGCGGCACTCGCGCCCCACTCGCGCCACCCGTGGCTCCGGGATAGATCACCAGACGTGCGCTCCCTCTCTTTCGTGCTGCTCGCTCTCGGTGCCGCCGCCGCAGTCGCCTGTGCCCCACTGATGGCCCGCACTGCCGCCTCCAGCCGGGACGGAGCTTCATCGGAACTCGTTCGGCTCTACGAGGCCGACCAGCGGGAGCGCACCGTGGGCGGCTTCGCGGGCGGCGACACGAGCGTGGCTGCCATCTGCGCACAGATGGCGCGCGACGCGGCGCGCCTCGCCCGGGTGCGCGCACTCGTCGCTGCCGGCCGCGCGCGCACGGCGACCGACTACTTCGCCGCCGCGATGGTGGCCCAGCACGGCGAGGACACCACGGCGTATCGCCAGGCTGCGGCGTGGGCGCGGCAGGCGGCCGCGCTCGACTCGGCGGACCGCCCCGCGCCGGCCGACACGCTCGCCCAGCGCGCGCGCCGGCTGGCCGCGGCGGCGCACGACCGGTATCTGCGCGCGCTCGGGCGGCCGCAGTGCTACGGTACGCAGTTGGGCAAGAACCCGATCAGTGCCCCATATGTGCTCGAGCCCGTGGACCCGGCGTGCGCGACGCCGGCGTACGACGCGGAGCGCCGCCGGCTCGGGCTGCGCACGCTAGCCGAGATGCGCGCGCTCGTCGACAGCCTCAACACGGCTGCCCCGGCACGCCCGTAGGCGGCATCCGTCGCCGCATGCCGCCGAACGAGGCGTTGCAGCGGACATAGCGGCCCCACCTTCCTCATCGAAGACGGCTCCAAATGGGCCGCTATGCCGCTGAACTTGGGCGTTAGGTGGCACCCTGCATCGATGACAAGGCAAGCGAAAACGGAACTCGAGCTGCGTCTCGTCGGGCATTTGGCCGAGCGAGTTGCTGGGCTCAAGGGAGCTATCCTCACCCCGCTCACTCCGCCGGAGCCCGATGTGCTTGCGGAGGTCGGAGAGCGCCGGATAGGCATTGAGGTGACTGAGATGCTCGGCGATCACTCGGGTCGCCGACAGGAAGCGGAACAGGACGGAATCGTTGAACGTGCGAAGGCGCTGTACGAGAGCGCTGGGCGAGCGCCCGTCATCGTATCTGTTCACTGGAGCGAGACGTGTACACTCCAGAAGTCCGATCGCGCGCTCGCGGAGGAATTGTGCGCCATCATTGAGGCGAATATCCCGAAGCTGGGCGAGTCGGTCGCTCTCGGGGTCGGACCTGGCATCGACCGCGAGCTGGTTCACCGCGCATTCGATGCGATCATGATCCATCGAATCGCGGGAGTGGACGAAAACGCATGGGACTGTCCGAGGAGCTGGTGGGGTCATTCTGTCGACTGCGGCTTTATCCAACGGCAGATTGAGCGAAAGAATGGCAAGCGCTCCGGGTATCGAGGCTCCTACGATGAATGCTGGATCATGCTATTCCACAGCGGGTTCGAGCCATCTTCCGGGTACGACCTGCCGGCCGACCTCTTGGAGCGTGAGTTCGCGTCAACGTACGACAAGGTTGTCGTGCTGAGTGGCCCCGGTGGCAGAGCGCTGTTCTTGAACACCGCGTTGCGCAGCGTTAGTCCTCCTGCCACCTAACGAGGCGCTGAAGCTGACAAAGCGGCCCAGCCCTCCTCGACGTCCTTAGCTCCGAGTCGGCCGCTTTGCAGCTTAGCTTGGGGCGTTAGGCACGCCTTGTGGCGTGTCACGTGACGCGTTACACTAGAGCGTGACCAAGACGTTCGCCGATAAGCGCACGGAGTCGTTGTTCGTGACCGGGCGCGCGCCCCGGGTCCTCGCGGACGTGTCGCGACGGGCGGTCCGAAAGCTCGAGGCCGTCGATGCGGCCACGCGGCTCGACGACCTGCGCGTGCCGCCCGGCAATCGCCTGGAGGCGCTGCGCGGGGATCGGCGCGGGCAACACAGCATCCGCGTGAACGACCAGTGGCGCGTGTGCTTCCGGTTCAGCGACGGCGATGCGTACGACGTCGAGTTCTGCGACTATCACAGCTAAGGGTCGGGAGGATCGCATGAGCATTCCGAATCGCCGACCGCTTCAGCGGCGCCCCGTGCATCCGGGGGAGATGCTCCGGGAGGAGTTCCTGCCGGACTACGGGCTCACGGTGGCTGGGCTGGCGGAGGCGCTGGGCGTGTCGCGCCAGTCGGTCAACGAACTCCTGCGGGAGCGGCGCGCGCTGAGTCCGGAGATGGCGCTCCGGCTCGGCAAGTTGTTCGGCAACACGCCGGAGTTCTGGCTCAACATGCAGCGCGGCATCGATCTGTGGGACGCCCATGCCGCCGTGCGCGATGCGGTGGCGCAGATCAAGCCGCTCCGGGTGGCCTAACGTCGGGTTCAGGCAGACGGGCGGCACCGAAGGATCCAGCGCACGGGTGCTATCGGGTGGTGCCGCCCGCTGCCTAACCTTGGGCGTTAGCTCGCACTCCAGCATGGAGGAGTCGCATGGATTCGCAGTACGCAGACGAGGACGCGCCGCAACAGCCGGCTCCCCACGACCGATGGCTCGCGGCCGTCCAGCAGAAGCTGAGCGAGCGTGGTCTGCACGCCCGTCCAGTGCGCTACGAGCTGCGGGACGTCAGTGGCGCCGAGCCGCGGACCGGTACGTGGGCGGACGTGGAGGCGTGGCTCAGCGCGGCCGCCAGCGATGGTGCGTGGCGGTACGGCTTCGCCATCCTCGACGACGCACCCGATGCGGTGACCATCAGCTTCGTCCGCTCCCGAGAGACGACGCCTCGGGAGCCCGACATACCTGCGAGCTAACAAGTGCTTGCAGCTGACAGGGCGGCCCGGACTCCCGAGGTTATGTCGCGTCCCGAGTGGGCCGCCCTGCAGCTGAAGCCATGGCGTCAGGACACACGCATGGTGTGTAGCAGGCGGTCCCGGCTGGATGCCTTACGGATGGCCGGCTCAGTGTTCAGCCTCTTCCCGTGATCGTGGCGCGCATGCAGACGTCATCAACATCGCCCGAGCATCACGCTGGACCTCCAGGCCGGTGGGGGGCGGCGGTCGAACGCAGCCAGCGCGCTTTCTTGGTGGTCGCCGTCGTCTTGCTCGGCTTCCGATCCGTCCGGCTTTCGGCGGCTTGGCACACTTGGCGTGCGGGTGCCTCCGGCAGCGATGCCGATGCAAGCCTTCGGGTGGTCCTGCACGCAGCTGCCCGTGTGGGCTTCGCCCTCCACGCCGTGCTCTTCTTCTTGTGGATCCGACGTGCGGCCCGCGACACCGAGTGGGCGAATCGACACGGACGTTGGGTGTTGTGGGTCGGCTTTGCTGTTTGGGCCCTGCTCGAAGCCGTTGTGCTCTGGGACGTGATCCGGCATCTCCGCCCCGGCGAGTGAGCAGGTCACCCCGCGTCGTGTAGCTGCGCAGTTCCATTGCGTCACGTCCCAAGCGCGCTCGTTGGCACGCATCCGGCCGGGCACGGCAGCCGCGGATCGGCGACGGCGCTTGTTCGCGTGGTGGGTGCCTAACGTCGGGTTCAGGGAGACGGGCGGCACCGAAGCATGAAGCGCACGGCGGGTGTCGGATGGTGCCGCCCGCTGCCTAACCTTGGGGCGTTAGGTACACGTGTTGAGTCCACCCTCTTGGAGAGCCACGACGATGGTCGCCCGTCTGCTCGTTGCCGCGGTTGCCGTGTTGCCCTCGCTTCTCTCCGCTCAGGCGACCCGGGACAGCATCGTTGCCGTCACGGTCGTACGTCAGGCACGGCTCGAGCCGGATCGCGCGAGCTTCTTCGCGATTGTCGAGGGCACGGCGGAGGCGCCGGCCGATGCCGCGGCCCGCGTGACCACGAAGGCGCGCGCGGTGTTCGACGCGCTGAAGGGCGCGGGCGGCGCCGCCGAGATCGCGGCCCCGCTGGTCTTCAGCGTCGCCCCGACGAGCAATCGCACCGGGTATCCCACGTCGTCGAGCACCCCCTCGTTCACGGCCCGCGCGGTGGTGCGCGTCGCGCACGCGCGCCCGCAGAACGCCGCCACGCTCATGGCGACGGCGCTGGGGGCTGGTGCGTCGAACATCTCGTTCGTGACCTACGACGCGACGGCCGCCGATTCGGTGCGACGCGTGAAGGGGGCGGAGGCCCTGGCCGCCGCGGAACGCGATGCGGCGGCCCTCGCGACCACCCTTGGCGGCCGACTCGGGCCGATGATCGATGTGACCGCGACGCCGAACCCGGGCATGCTCCAGCGCAACGTGCTCAGCATCGACTATGGCATCGGGCAGGAGCTCATGACCCCGGACGTGCCCGTCGCCGCCACGTTGACCGTACGGTATCGACTCGTTCGGTGAGTGGCGCTGGGTGCCTGCGGGGGTACCTCACGTCGGGTTCATGCAGACGGGCGGCACCGGAGTATGCGGCATGCAGCTATCGGGTGGTGCTGCCCGCTGCTTAACCTTGGGCGTTAAGCCTCAACCGGCTTCGCTGCCGAGTCCGCGTCTGCATCTGACAGTCCGCTGGTCGAACGTACCTCGAGGAGGTCCTATGCGCCGATGTGTCTGGCTGATCTGCGTCCTCGCCCTATCGTTCGCGGCCCCCGTGGTCGCCCAGCAGCGCGACACCGCGCTTCTCGCGCGCAATCAGGCGTACGACCGCGCGATCCTCACAGCCGATAGCGCCGCGCTAGCGGACCTGTACGCGGCCGACTTCGTGTACGTTGGGCCGGATGCAGTGGTGCGCGGGCGCGACGCCCAGATTCGCAGCCTCGTCCGTGGCGTCGTCGACGTCCTCGAGGGCGAGAGCTCGGACGTGCGGGTCAGGCTCTACGGCGAAACCGCCATCCTGACCGGCAGCTTTCGCGGCAGGGCGCGGACCCCTGCAGGGGAGGTCTCCTTCCATGAGCGATACTCCAGCGTATGGGTGCGCCAGGCGGGCACATGGCGCCTCGTGCACGAACATGCAAGCATGGTCCCGGGACGCTGAGGCCTAACTTCACGTTGCTGCTGACGGGCGAGCTAGGGTGGCGGGCGGCTGCGCCGCCCGCAATCGTATGGTTCGTCCGCAGCAGAACGTGGAGGCGTTAGGAAACCCATACCCCCGGAATCGCAGATGGCAGAGGACACGTTTCGCTCGAACAAGCAGCTTCTCGCTGGCTTCGCCGCGAGCTGCACCTCGGTCTTCGGCGGCGTCATGGCAATTCTCGCGTTCAAGGAGCCACGCGGACTTACGCCGGCATCGGCTCAGATCGCGATGCTGGAGATTGCCATGGTCGTTGCAGGGTACGCCGTTGCCAAGTTCTGGCTCCCGCGCAGGGGCAGGACCATTTCTGGAACGCGGCGATCGCACGTGCTAGCTGGCCTTTGCGCTCCGTTTGTACTTGGTGCGCTATCGACCCAAGTGCAGGGGGTAAGTGCGGTCGGTATTGCCGCGCTGAGTGCCGCCACAGGCACGACGCTCGCGCTCGCACACTGGCTTCTGACGCGACGTTCGCCGCATGACCCAGAGCCGACCCTTGAGGAGCGGGAGCGGGCCGCTGATTTGGCACTCGCGCGTGCCCTCGGAGAGTTGGAAGGATCCCGAGACGAAATTCCTCTGCAGCGTCCTGAGCAGGATCGCCAGCGTCGCGGGCGAGTCGCTTAGAGGTCGGCGAGTGCCTAACGAAGCGCTTCTGCAGACGGGGCGACCTCGGAAGTCGGCGTGCGCGCTGCGCGCGCTCGCCGCACTTTGTAGCAACGGCCCCGCTGCAGAGCGTGGGCGTTAGACTTTACGAGGAGACCGATGGGGAGCAGAGACTCGTCGAAAACGCGGGTCGTTCAGGTGTTTCAGCGCCTGTTTGACACGGATCCCACGGGTGCTCTTTGGTTGACCAAGGTTCTATCCCTTGGAAATCGTCCCGAGGTCGTCGCGCGTATTCCAAACTCCCTGCGGCTCGTCTCAGGTCATGGCCCTCGTTGGGGGCGACAGGAGGTTCGCTTGCGCGCGCCCTTGCCGCTGCTCGAGCATCTGGTTCGCACGGTTACGAATGATCGGGTCGCCGCCTCGAAATCCCGCGGGCTGACGCGCAGCAAACGAGAACTCCTGGCACGGCAGGATGTGGACACCGTGGCTGAGGCGATTCGCAGGATTCGGGCGGGAGAGGGCGGTAGGCAGTGGTTTGTTCTCGAGGGGGAGTCGCGCCCTGATGCATTTCTTGAGACAGCGGAGATCGTGGTGTGTGTGGAGGGTAAGAGGACAGAGGCTACCTGCACCACTAGTACCGTGTGGATGGGAACCCGTAGTCAGCTTCTGCGCCATATGGACGCCGCTGCTGAGGCCTATCCAGATAAGCGCGTCTACGGCCTCCTGATCGTTGAAGGGGATGGCGGAGCCGAGGCTGTGGCCCCGTCGAAGCACTGGGTAGCTCAATGTTCGGCGCAGTACGGGGCCGAGATGGCTGATGCCAGTCTCCCTCACCGATCTCCGGAGCAGCGCCGCCGAATCTGTGATGGAGTCCTGGGCGTAACCACATGGCAAGCCGTTTGTGCGGCGACCGAGGTGCCATGGGAGTCTCTGCCAGACAAGGTCTAACGTCCGGGTCAGGCAGACGGGCGGCACCCAAGTATGCAGCACGGGGGTGGTATCAAATGGTGCTGCCCGCTCCCCAAACTTGGGCGTTAGCTGATCGATTGTTCTTGAAAGGAGGCGTCGTGTATATCCTCGATTCTGATTCGATCGCGCACCTTATGGACGATCCGCCCGTCTTAACGTGCCCATACTGTGGGGTGCACACAGGCGCTGTGCCGATTTCGTATCCCCGGTTTGGCTTGGTGCAACGCTTCTCGCTTAATGAAGTGGGAATCGTCTGCTGCTGCACGGCGTGTAACCGAGCCATCTTCCTTCGCTCTGCAGTGCACGTTAGGGGAAATCCCATCGAGCTGCGTACGCCCGAGGTGGTTAATCGGGGCGTCGAGCCGTCTGAAGTGCAGTACCTTTCAGGAGCAGTATTGGCGGACTTCAACGAGGCGCTGGTGTGATACGCAAGTTCTTGCTGGAACGCCTTTGCTGCGATGTGCCGCCGATGCATTCAGAGCGTGTGCGAGTCATTCGGTGCTGAGGGTACGACGAAGGTTCAGGGGCAGCTAAAGGACCTTCAAGCCATGGCTGTTGCGGATGACGAAACGTTCGAGCAGCTCCATCAGATAATGCTCACCGGACATGACGGAGCACATCCCCACTTGCCGGAGCTTTCGGCCGCCCGTGCGGCTGTCCTTTTGCAGCTAATGAAGGATGTCCTGTACCAGCTCTACGTCAGGCCAGCAAAGATCCGCGAAGCCAGAGAGCTTCGTAGGCAAGCGTCAGTGCGCTGACCTGGCACACCTACCGTCGGCTTCAGGCGGACGGTCGGCACCGGAGTACACAGCGCGCGGGCAGTATCGGTTAATGCCGTCCGCCGCACAACGTTGGGGCGTTAGGCCGCACCACGCGTTCGACTCCTGACGGGAGGGTTGCATGGCCGCCGTCGTACTCACCGTCGCCGCTTCGCTGGCCCTCGTCGCCGCCGTCGTCGTGGCGCTCCGGCGCCGCTACGTCGGGAGCGTGACCGGCTGGCGCCTCCTGGCGCACGCCGGCTGGCCTCTGATCCTCGCGAGCGCGATTTTCGTCCTCCGGTTCTGGACGCCGACGCCCGGGCCATACCTTGCCAACACGCGCTACCCGTTCGGTGATCACCTCGCGGCGTGGGCGGTTTCGTTCGGGTTCACCTGGATCGCGTTCGGCTTGCTGTTCGCCGCGCTGGCCGTCCTCGCGCCCCGCGCCGCGCTCGACGTCCGCGGCGCCCGCCTCGCCTGGCTGGCACTCCTGGTCACATGGATCCTCTGCTGGCTGCCGCACGGGATCATCGGGGTGGCCGTGGCGGCGGGCGGCCTGGAGCCAGCGAGCGTCGTTCGGTATGCGGACTGGGCCGCGCGGCCCCTCGGGGCCCTGACTCTGGCCATGGACGGAGGGCTGTTGATGCTACACGCGGGCCTGAGCGTCGCGGGCTTCACCCTGGCCGGCCGCGACGCGTGGCGAGCGACCGCTGGCGACCGTGCGGCCTGACGAGGCGTGCACCTGACGTGGCGGCCCGCGCATCTGCGAGAGCCCAGGTTTCGTGTGGGCTGCGTTGCAGGTGAACTCGGGCGTCAGGCGGCAACCGACGACAGGTGACGATCAACGACAGTCTCCATGACCGATACTGGCCGCTCCATCAACCGCCGCGACGCGCTCACCTGGTTGGCGACCGTGGCCTGCGCCCCGGCGCTTCGCGCCGTATCGCCGCCGATCGGCTCGCAGCGCGTCCCGTTCTCCCACGCGCCCACGTCACAGGGCCGTGCGTTCGACGACATCGATACCTACCTGGCGCGCCTCGAGGGGTTCGGCTTTTCGGGCGCGCTGCTCGTGGCCCGCGACGGCGACATTCTCGTCGACCGCCAGCACGGGTTCTCGGACCAGGCTTCCAGGCGAAGGTGGGACGCCGACACGATCTTCGATGTCGGCTCCTGCACGAAGCAGTTCACGGCCGCTGCCGTCCTCGCACTGCAGGCTGACGGCAAGCTCGCCATCTCCGACTCCATCGCGAGACATCTTCCAGGCGTTCCAGACGAGAAGGCGGGCATCACGATACATCACCTCCTGACGCACACGGCGGGCATCCAGTCGGAGTTCGGAGGTGATTACGAGGTCGTCGGGCGGGACTCCTTCGTCACGCGGGCGATGGCAGCGCCGCTCCTCCACGCGCCGGGTGCGCGCCATGCGTACTCGAACGCGGGGTACAGTGTGCTCGCGGCGCTCGTCGAGCGCGTCTCGGCTGTCAGCTTCGACCGGTTCCTGCGTGAGCGCCTGTTCCGTCGCGCAGGGATGACGGCGAGCGGCTACGAGCTGTCTCCGGGCGATCACGGTCGCGTCGCTCGCGGCTACCGCGACGGCGAGGACATGCAGCTGCTGGAGCGGGCCGACGCAACGAAGGGCGAGATGTGGAACCTGATCGGCAATGGTGGGCTCTACTCGACGATCGCCGACCTGCATCGTTGGCTCCGGGCTCTGCAGGATGACACCGTGTTGCCGGCATCGAGCCGATGGGTGCTGTTCGCGCCGCACGCCCTCGTCAGTTCGAGCGCCACGGGCACAGTCCACTACGGCTACGGCTGGTACGTCAGGAAGGAGCCGTCCGGAAAGACGCTCATCTGGCACCTGGGCGGCAACGGCATCACGAACACCGCGCTTCGGCTTCATGTCGACGAGCGCATGTGGATCGCGTATGCCTCGAACGTGTCCGAGTTCCATGACCCCCGGTATCCCGTCCCGGCGGTCGAGCGAATGCTGGCTGGCAGCAGCGTGACGCTTCCGCCGGAGGTCGTGTCATTCACGCCGGAACAGCTCGCGCGTCATGCCGGCACTTATCGTGCGCCGACGGGCGCGACCCTGACTCTGGCCGTGCGTCGCACCTTTCTCGAAGCCTCCGCCGAGGGGCAGGACGCACTTGCCTTCATCGCCGACGACGAATGGGGCGCGACGCCAGAGCTGGGCGCGCTCAACTCGCGCACGGCGGAGGTGGTCGAGGCCAGCCGACTGCGTCGGTTCGACGTCGTCGGCCGGCTCTTCGGATCCGGGGTGACGCCAGAGGCACTGTCCGCCTTCGAAACGGCGTTCTGGCAGAAGCGCCACGCGAGGCTTGGCGAGTATGTCGGGACGCGAGTCCTCGGGACGATGCGGCCGATCAGCCGCAGGTACCTCGGACGGACGATCGTCGCGATCGACTTTCGCCGCGGCACCGCGTGGCGCGAGTATCTCTGGACCGCGGACGGGAAGGTCGGAGACGTGGGGCCCATCGAGGCTCCGCCGACCAGGCGATTCTTCCCGGTTTCGACGACCTGCTTCGTGGCCTTCGATCCGGCGGAGGCCAGGTCGACACGGATGTGTGTCGAAGCGGATGATCGCGCTGGCATCCTTCGTCTCCATCCATCCGGCGCGCTGCTGCGAAGAGTGCGATGATGGTCCGTACGTCCTCTCGTTGCCGCATGGCGGCATGGCGCTAGCCAGCCGACACGCATCGTGGACATCGCATCCGAACGCGTCGCCGCGTGGCGCCTCCTGGCCGAGCTGTACCTCGACACGGAGCACGACGAGCGCGCGCTGCGCCGGCTGGCGCGCGAGCTGGCGCGGTCACCCTACAGCGTGCCGGAACTGCGCGAGATCGAGGCGTGGGAGGTCGCGCCGGTGGTGCTGCCGAACCTGTTCGCGGTCGCCGGCGTCTGGGACGGGTTCGATCCCGCCTGGCTGGAGGCGGCGTGCCGGCGACGGGCGACGAGGCGCTCGCTCGGGTTGCGCGTCGCCGGGTGCCTCGGCTGGCGACGGTGGGTGCGGCGAGCCACCGCGTCGCACTGGCGACGCCTGGAGCCGTTGATCGTCGCCGAGCGGGCCGGGTTGCCCTCGCCCGCTGGCTGACGAATCGTTGGAGCCGACGAAGCGGCCCCCAGCTCTCCGTTCGGAGAAGGCTCCGCGCCGGCCGCTCCGCAGCTTGACTCTGGCGTCAGGCAGTCATGTGACTTCGATGGAGAGGTGAGTGAACCACACGCTGGTCGGCGCGCTGCTCGTGCTGGTGGTGGTGTGTCGTCACGCCATGGCGCAGGCTCCGTCCGGTGACCGACTCCCGGTGACGGCGGTGATTCGCGCGCTCGCCGGGTGTTATCGCGTTCGCGCCGCTCCATGGTCGGCAGCGCAGTACGGTGGCGACGTACCATCGCGGCTCCCCGCCATCGTCCGGCTCGACACGGTGCCACAACGGGTAATGGGGCGCGGGCAGGACTTCCGGGCGAGCCCCGACGTGAAGGCCTACCACGAGTTCCCGTTCGCACCCGGATGGCGCGTCGCACCGGACGGCGCGCTCACGATCAGCTGGTGGGATGCGTACACGGGCCCGGTCCTCGTGCTCCGCCCCCGGGGCCTTGAGTGGCACGGGACCGCGTCGTACCACAATCACAACGCGAGCGGGCCGGCACCGACGGCGGCGGTTCGCGTCACGAGAACGAGGTGCCCAGCCGATGGGCCTGCGTAGCGCGCGCGGCGCGCGGGCGGGCCGGAGGGGGTGGGGAGGCACCGTGCGATTCCCGATCGACGGCGCCACGGCGGAGGCTACGCGCCGTCGACGGCATGCAGCCCGCTCGAGCGTGCCGAACGTCGGGGTCAGGCGGACGGGCGGCACCGAGATGTCGCGCCAGGGCCGGTTACGGTCGGTGCCACCCGGCGCCTAAGCTTGGGGCGTCAGGTCGCTCGTCCACACGGTTGGTCCCGCCCGAGTCGAGAATCCGATGCTTTCGGCAAATGACGCAATGGTGCCTGTCCTTGCGCTGGCTGCGAGTTCGCTCGTGCTGTTGCTTCTTCGCGTCCTGCCGAACTACGGCAAGGCGCAAGACGACGTGATGAGCGCCCTGCAAGAGCGTGGAATCCACTCCGCCGACGATGCCCGGCGACCCGAGAGTCTCGGGATCGCGAACGACCTCGCGTATCGAGCACTCGTCCGTGGCGGCGTTCTGCGCGTGACGGATGACGGTCGTGTGTACTTGTCGAGAGATGGGCTCACGGTCGCTCGAACGCGCCAGCAGCGGCGCGCGCGGTCATTCTGGTTGGCAGCCATCACCATTCCGGTGCTCTCGTTCTTTCTGGCTCAGTCCTGCACCTGAATGACAGGGGCATGGAATCCGAGCGAGCGCTGACCGGCGTTCGGTCGCACGGCGTCGGCTCGACCGGGCGTACATACGCGCGTGTACGTTATCGGCGCGCTTCACCCGGGATCCTCGAACGAGCGAGCGGAACCTGGCCGACCGGGGCTTCGACTCGGCGTTCGCCACGCTCGTCCTCGAGGGACCGACGGTCGAACGCCCGGATTGCCGGCGCGACGACGGGGAAGCGCGATGGATCGCCCTCGGGCTCGCCGACGGCCTTCCGCCGACCGTGATCTCCACGGATCGGGCGACCGCGGTGGGTGGCGCGGTCGTGCGCCGCATCATCACCGAGCGCGGGAGCAACCGCCGTGAGCGCCAAGCGTGCCGCCAAGCCGTCCCGCCCGACGCCCCGTACGGCTGCGGCCGCGACCGTGTCGCCCGCCGTTCCGGAGCGTCCGTCACGAGGGCGCGCCGACCTCGCCCGCCTGCGGCGCGTGAGCGAGGCGGAGATCGCCCGCACGGCACCGCCGGAGTTGCGCGACCTGCCGGACGATGTCCGGGACGCGGCGGTGCCGGTCGTGCAGGGCGCGAAGACGTCGATCTCCCTGCGCGTCGACACCGACGTGCTCGCGTGGTTCCGGGAGACCGGCCCGCGGTATCGGTCGCGGATGAACCCGGTCCTGCGCTCGTCCATGGAACGTGTCGGCCGGCGCGCACGGCCACGTGGGCGTCTGCAGTGGGGCGCCTGACATCGGAGCCAGGCAGACGGGCGGCACCGAGGCATGCAGCGCGCGGGCAGCGTCGATGGGTGCCGCCCGCTGCCTCACGGTGGGCGTTAGACTGCGCACGATGACGGGAGGCACGTGGCGCACCACCACGTAGCGAAGGGAGGAAGCGATGCGCGGAGTGCCTGGAAAGCGGACGTCGCCGTGCGCCGACGCGCGCCGGCGCGGGGTGACCGATGGGCGCGTGGTCGGCATGCTGCTGCTCTGCATCATCGGGAGCATGGCCGTGGTGCTCGTCGCTGGTCTCGGGGTGACACCCGTGATCACCGAGTCGCGCGACGCCGTCACGGTCGAAGCCCGTGGCTACCGCCGTGTCGTTCCGTACGCGTCCATCGAGTCGGTCACGACGCGCGCGGTCCTCGACGGCGTGCGTCGCAAGCTGAACGCCGAACAAAGCGGCAGTGTCTACGCCGGGTGGTTCGACATGCTCCCGTACGGCCGGACGTTGTTGCTGGCGGACGCGCGGCGGAAGCCGTTCGTCGTCATCCACGCACACGAGGGCGTCACGGTGCTGTCGGCGGCGGACAGTGGGAGCGCGATGGCGCTCGTGCGCCGGCTGCGGGAGCGCGTCCCGCCCGCCACCGCTGTGCGCGCGATCCGCTGAGCGGGATGCCGATGCTGCGAGGGGATGGCACGTGGTGGCCGCCCTCGCCTTGGGCCGGCCACGTCTCGTGAGCGTCGGCCGGTGGCCGAGCTTCGGAGTATCTTGGGGATCGCCGCCTGCCCGGAGGATTCATGACGGACGCTGCCCGCCTCGTGCATTCCGACCCCGAGATTGTCGGTGGGACGCCCGTCTTCGTCGGCACTCGCGTGCCGGTCCGGGCGCTCATCGACTACCTCGAGGCCGGGCACCCGCTCGATGACTTCCTCGAGGACTTCCCGTCGGTGACGCGCGCCCAGGCGGTCGGCTCCCTCGAGCTCGCGCGGGACGCCTTGCTGCGCGCGGCGGCGTGAGCGGCACGGACGCCCATGGCACATCGCCGCGCCGGATCCTGCTGGACGAGTGCATCCCGCACCGGCTCCGTCGGAGTCTGCCCGGCCACGAGGTGCGGTCGGTGCAGGCGCCGGGGTGGGCCGGCACGAAGAACGGGGCGCTGCTGCGGCTTGCGGGAGCCGAGGGCTTCGCCGTCTCCCCCTCGGTCAACCGCAACCTCGAGTACCAGCAACACGTGCCGGGGCTCGGCCCTGCCGTCGTCGCGCTGCGCGCCCGCTCGAACGACATCGACGATCTCGCACCGCTGATGCCGACGGTGCTCGCGCTGCAGCCCACGCTGCAGTCGGGACACGTCGTTCGCGTCCCCGCGGAGCGCCCCGGCCAACGTCGGGTTCAGGCAGCCGGGCGGCACCGAAGGATGCAGCGTGCGGACGGTACCGGTTGGTGCCACCCGATGCCCGACCCCGGGCGTTGGGCGGCAACCTGCAGGTGAGAGTACTGAAGGGAATCATGAACGTACCCCCGCAGCGCCAGCCATCCGTCCCCTCCGAGCCCGCACCGTGCCCTGCGTGCGGCGCGCGCCTCGGCGGGCGCGCCGGCTGCCAAGCGGCGTTCGATGCGCTATGCGCCGCGTCGTGGGCGTCGCCCGCCCGCGGCGCGGTGCACAACCTCCTCGTCGACGCGTACTGCATGCAGCATCCGGAGGACTACTGCCGGTCGGCGAAGTCCTACGCCGCGCACCTCACCGGGCTGTCCTGCGGGCTGGAGGCGGGCGGCGACTCGCGGCTCTACTGGGCTGTCGCACGCTGGCTGGACGGGTCGCAGGAGGTGACCAAACCGGCCCTCGCCGCGACCGGGGCGCGCGGAGCGGTCACGGTCGCGAGCGCCGTCGCCTGTGCGGATGATGCGCACTACACGGTGGTCGTCCGCGCGTGGGCGGCGACGGTGTGGGAGGCGTACCGTGAGCAGCACGACCTCGCGCGGGGCTGGCGGATGGCGGCTGCAGCGGCAACGCGCGACGCGAACTCCGGGGCCGGCGCTCGCCGGTAACGCGCCGCACTGCCGCGTGCCGGCGCCCGACGAAGCGTCGCAGCAGGCGAAGCGGCGCTACCGTCATCTGCACGTCCGGCTCCATGTGGGCCGCTTTGCTTCTGCACTCGGGAGTCGGTTCGCGCAGCGAGGTCCCATGCTCCACATGGTTGGCCCGGATGGCGCGGGCAAGCGTACCGTCGCGCCGCTCCCGGCCGCGCTCCGGGCAGCCATCGAGCACGCCGACCCGTGGGCCGCGTATCGATCGATGCCGTGGCGCCGCTGGCCAGGAGCTCTCCCGTGCCGGTCCGGGCGCCGCGCGTGTCGCGGGTGCAGCTTTCGCGGTGCGGCACCCACCCACCACCGATCCCGATGCCCGGCACCCGACGCCCCTCCCGCGACCGCGACCACCTCGAGACCATCCCCGGCGTCGGCCCGAGCCTCGCGCAGGACCTGCGCGACCTCGGCATCCGCCGTGTCGCCGAGCTCAGGGGCCAGGACCCGGAGCGCCTCTACGCGCGCCTCATCGCGCAGCGCGGCGTGCACCAGGACCGGTGCGTGCTCTACGTCTTCCGCTGCGCGGTGTACTTCGCCGAGACCGCGCAGCCGGAGCCCGAACGGCTCAAGTGGTGGAACTGGAAGGATGCGCCTTCGTCGACACCCGCGCGGCGAACGCGGAAGGCCGCCGGCGGCGACGCCGGCTGACGGGCGGACTCGCTGGCCGAGGTGCCGACATGGTCCGAGTCGCGGTACCGCTGCATGGCCGACCCGCATCCGTTCGACGATCGATCGCCGGACGTGCCCGGAACCGCGAGTCGCATCGTCGATGACCGTCAGTCACCGGCGCCTCGCCGCCACGCACGTGTGCGGCGCCGACCCGAGGACTCGCGCACGCGGGACCGAGCGGCGATACGTGCGAGTCGCCCGGCCGCTCGCGCGATGACGCCAGGTGTCCTCGACGAACGGGCGATCGCCCGCCACATCCGCGAGCGCTTCGACGGCATCGTCCCGGTCGATGCGTGGGGCGAGACGTCGTTCTTCTACAACCCGGGTCGCGCACTCCCGCGCGGCGTCTACTTCGCCACCCTCAAGTCGCGCGACGGGGCGAACGACCGGGCCTCGCGCCTCGACCGGCCGGGCGTCTTCCGGCTGAACGTCGGCATCGGCCGCGCGACGTACCGGTCGCTGTTCGGCGCGCTCCCCGCGCGGCCGGCCGCCGGCGGGGTGGTCGACACGGGCCACGACTTCTCGGCGCTCGACGTGCTCATGCCCCACCCGGTGTACGGGTGGATGGCGTGGGTCGGCGTGCTCAACCCGGGCGCCGAGACCTTCGCGCGCATCGAGCCGCTGCTCGTGGAGGCCCACGCCCTCGCGGCCGAGCGCTTCGGCAGGCGGGTCGCGCGCGCGTGACGCGGACGAGCGGGTCGGCGGCGACGCCGGGTCGCGTCTGCCGGACCCACGGCGCGCGGCGATCGCGTCGCCCCGGACCGACGACCCGCTCCGGCCCGCCGCGCGCCATCTTGCCGCGATGCCGACACGCGTCGCATCGTGGGACGGTGGGCGGCACGCGTGTGTCGTCGTGGCGTCGCCTGCACGAGCGCGGGCCACACGAGCGCGGGCCGCGCGCCTGCGCGCGCACCGGCCGCCGCGACAACGCCCGCCCGGTCGGTGACGGCGCGCCGCGGCTCCGCCCGGCATCGGTCGCGTTCCGCCGCACGATCACGCTCGCCCGACCCCGGAGCTCTCCATGCACCGCGCCTCGCGCCGCACGATCGCCCTCGCCGCCCTCCTCCCGCTCGCGCTCCCCGCGGCGGCGCAGGGCGTGCGACCCGACGAGGCATCGCTGCTCGCCGCCGACGCGGAGCAGAAGCGGATCATCGTCGAGCAGGACCTCGAGGCGCAGCGGCGCTTCATGCACGAGCACTACATCGTCAACGCCCCCGCCAACCGCGTGCTGCGCAAGGGCGACGCGCTCGCCATCATGGCCCGCGGCGGCAACGCGGCCGAGCGCTTCGAGCGGGTCGTCGAGGGGCACCAGATCACCGGGATGGTCGGGATCGTGATGGGGCGCGAGCTCGTGCAGCCGACCGCCGGGAGCCAGCTGGGGACGCAGTTCGGTGCCCGGCCACTGGCGCGGCGCTTCACGAACGTCTTCCTCTTCGAGGACGGGCGGTGGCGCTTCCTCGCGCGCCACGCGACGGTGATCGCCGACTCGTCGGGCGGCCGGCGCTGACGAGTGCAGGCGCAGCCATCACCAAGCGCGTACGACCCCGCGCGCACGATGCACGCGCGCCGACGCGCTACGCACCCGATCCCCAGCCTCCTCGCTCCATGACCTGCCCGTTCTGCCGCATCGCCGCCGGTTCGCCCGACGCCGTCATGGTGCACGAGGACGCCGACGTGGTGGCGTTCCTCGACATCGCCCCCATCCGCCCGGGCCACGCGCAGGTCGTCCCGCGCACGCACGTGGAGAGCTTCGAGCGGCTCCCTCCGGCGCTCGCCGCGCGGATCCTCGCGGTGGGGCAGGCGCTCGCGCGGCGGATGAAGCGCGTCTACGGCGTCGACCGCGTCGCCTTCCTCTTCACCGGGGGCGATGTGCCGCACGTCCACGCGCACGTCGTCCCGCTGCACGCGAAGACCGACATCACCTCGCTCCGCTACCTGCGCGAGCCGCAGGAGCTGGCACTCGGCGTCGAGCACCTGAAGATGGGACGCGAGGCGCTCGAGCGGGTGCGCGCGGAGCTGGCGTTCGACGGCAGCGAGGAGCACGCCGCCCTCGACGCCACGGCCGACTGACGGACGGCGGGGCCCCGCCACCGTGCACCACGCATCGTCGATCGGCGCCCTGCGACCGGCCCATCAGCGCTCCCGCACATGACGCCCCCCACCGACCGCACGCACCCGAACCGCGCGGCCTTTCCCGCCGGGCTCTCCGGCCCGGCGCTGCGCGCGCTCGCCACGGCCGGCGTGCGCTCGCTCGACGACCTGACGCGCTGGAGCGCCGCCGAGCTCGGGGCGCTGCACGGGATGGGGCCCAAGGGGATCCGCGTGCTCGGCGAGGCGCTCGCCCAGTCGGGGCGGGGGTTCCGGCAGGGATGATCGTGCGCCCCGCGCACGATCGACGACACCGCACGAGGGGAGCACACGATGCCCGAGAACAAGACGAAGCCGACCGTCGCGAGCGTGCAGGCGTTCGTGGACGGGGTCGAGCACGAGACGCGCCGGATGGATGCGCACGCGCTGATCGCGATGATGCGGCGCGTGACCGGCGAGGAGCCGCAGATGTGGGGGCCGAGCATCATCGGCTTCGGGAGCCGGCACTACCGCTACGAGAGCGGGCACGAGGGCGACATGCCGCGCGTGGGCTTCAGCCCGCGCAAGGGGAACCTCGCGCTCTACGTGCTGACGGGCGCCGCGAGCGAGGCGCCGCTCCTCGCGCGGCTCGGCAAGCACAAGACCGGCGTCTCGTGCCTCTACGTGAACAAGCTCGCCGACGTCGACGTGTCGGTGCTCGAGACGCTCGTCGCCGACGCGTGGGCGGACCCGGGCGGCGGGGGGTGCTGAAGGGCGCGCACCCGCCCCGCGCGCGCCTCACCGCCCGCCCGCCGCCCCCGCCGCCGCCGTCGTCGCGGGCTTCGCCGCGAGCCACCGGTCGTACCACCCCACGATCGCCGCGTGGTAGTGCGCGAACTCCGCCTCGGTCGTCATCGGCGTGCCGTGGCCGCCGTTCACGTAGTTCACCCACTCGACCTTCTTCCCCAGCCGCCGCAGCGCGTAGTACATCTCGCGCGTGTTGAGCGCCGGCACGTTGTGGTCCTCGCCGCCGGTCACGAGCAGCACCGGCGTCGTGATCCGGTCGGCGAACAGCACCGCGGAGTGCGCCACGTACTTCATCGGCGCCTCCCACATCGTCGCGCCGATCCGGTCCTGGCTCGCCTCGGCCGCGTGGGTGTTGCGCGTGCCGAGGCGCGGCGAGTCGGTGTAGAACGAGATCAGGTCGACCTTCCCCGAGACGTTCACCGCCGCCTTGAAGCGCCGTGTCTGCGTGACGAGCAGGTTGGTGGCGTAGCCGCCGTAGCTCGTCCCCTGGAGCCCGAGGCGCGCCGAGTCGGCGATGCCGGCGGCGACGAGATGGTTGGCGGCGGCCGTGACCCCCTTGAGCCAAGCCTCGCCCGGGTAGCCGGTGTCGAAGCGCACGCTCGGCTTCATCACGGCGTAGCCGCGCGAGGCGAGGAGATTGGCGAAGCCGTCGAAGCCGTCGTCGAAGAACTGCTCGTAGACGAGGAAGACCGTCGGCAGCGGCCCCGCCGTCGCGCGACGCGGGCGGTAGAGCACCCCCCACTGCGGCTCGCCGTCGGCGTCGAGGTAGCGCACGAGCTCCGTGCGGGCGAGGCGCTCGGCGGTGAGCGCGGGGTTCGCGTCGGCGAGCGCGCGCGCGGTGGCGAGGCGCCCGTCGGCGACCATCGGGTCGGCGGGGTGGTTGGGCTTCGCCTGCGCGAAGGTCACCGTGCCGCCGTCGCGCGAGACGGCGAAGCCGGTGCGCGCGTCGAGGTCGCGCACGAGCGTGTCGGCGGCGCCGGTGGCGCGGTCCCAGCGGACGACGGCGCGCGCCCAGCGATCGCGCGCGTTGGCGGCGAGCCAGACCCAGCGCCCGTCGCCCGACCAGGCGAGCACCGCGGGGCGCGGGCTCGCGGCGTCGGTCGAGTCGGGAAGCGCGGCGATCTTCCGGAGCGCCCCCGCGCTGTCGACGAGCCAGAGGCCGTCCATGCGCGAGACGATCGCCGCGTCGCCCGCTGCGCTCGCGCGCACGAGCGACCAGCGCGTGCGGGCGCGCCGCGCGCGGGCGGCGGCGCTCGTGTCGCTCGCGGGGAGCGAGTCGGGGGCGAGCAGGCGACGGCGTGCCGTGTCGCCGGCCGCGCCGACGACGAGGCGCCACACCTGCCCCTCGCGCGCGTACCAGAGGCGGTGGCCGTCCTCGCTCGCGAGCACCGTCGCGTTGCGCAGGTCGGCGACGAGCACGCGCGGCGTCGTGTCGGTGGCGGTGCGCATCACCAGCCGCTCGCGGCGCCCCATGATCGTGGCGTAGTCGGTCTTCGCGGTCACGTCGTCGAACCACAGGCGCACGCCGCCGTCGGCCGAGACGAACCACTGCGACACGAGCCGCTCGCCCACGAGCGGCTCGACGCGCTGCGTCGCCGGCGACCACTCGACGATCGCGCGGCGGTTCCCCTCGCGGCGCAGCGCCTCCCACGGGAGGAACGGCTCGTCGTCGCCCCCCTTGAGCACCGTCACCGGGCCGCGCACGAGCGAGTCGAAGCGCTGCGTCACCGTGCGGCGCCACGCCTCGCTGCGCATCGCGAACCGGAGCGCCGTCCCCGCGCCGTTCCACCGCAGCTCGGAGCCCTCGGCCACGTAGCTCCCCGCGGGAAGCTTCGCGATCGTCGTGCGCCCGTTCGCGCGCTCCCAGACCACGACGCGCAGCCGCTCGCCGACCTGCTCGAGCCAGGCGAGCCGCGCGCCGTCGGGCGACCAGGTCGCCGCGCGCACCGGGCGCGATCCCGCGAAGACCGGCGTGCGCGCGAGGGTGCGCGTGTCGATGACCTCGAGCGTCGCCGGCTGCACGCGGTCGTACGTGACGTCGCCGGTGCGCGCCGCGACCTGGCCGAGCGCGTCGCGGCGGCGCGTCACGGTGAGCGCGGCCCAGCGGCCGTCGTCGCTCAGGTCGGCGACGGTCGCGGTGGCGACATCGAGGAGGTCGGCGGCGGTGAGCGTGTCGCCGGCGACGGGGCGCGCGGTGACGGGGGGCGCGACGCGCGGGCCGGGGAGCGACGGGCCGGCGGCGAGCGCCCCGGCGGCGAGGAGCGTGGCGAGCATCGGCGTTGCGGGTGAGGGACCGCGGGATCATCGTCACCGGCGGGCGGCGGCGCCAGAGCGGCGGTCGCGCCGATCTCGGATCGCAGAACCTTCGTGGCCGGCGTCGCGGACGTCGACGACGACGACCGGACACGCCATGCTCCTCCACACCCCCTGCTGCACGCTCCGCCCCTTCCACCCCGCCGACGCGCCGAGCGTCGCGCGGCACGCCGACGATCGCGGGATCTGGCGCAACCTCCGCGACCGCTTCCCGCATCCGTACACGCTCGCCGACGCCGAGGCCTTCATCGCGCACGTCGCCGACGCGCGGCCGGTGACGCACTTCGCGATCGACGTCGCCGGCGACGCGGTGGGGAGCGTCGCGCTCCGGCTCGGCACCGACATCGAGCGTCGCTCGGCCGAGATCGGGTACTGGCTCGGTGCGTCGTACCGTGGGCGCGGCATCGCGGTCGCGGCGGTCGTCGCGGCGACGGAGTACGCGTTCGGCACGCTCGACCTCGTCCGCGTCTTCGCCGTCCCGTTCGTGCACAACGTGGCATCGGTGCGCGTGCTCGAGCGCGCCGGCTACGTGCGCGAGGGGACGATGCGCCGGAGCGCGGTCAAGGACGGGGTGGTGCTCGATCAGCACCTGTACGCCGTGGTGCGCGACTGACGGCCGGCGTGCGGCACGCCGCCGTCACCCGGCTCGCGCCGCGGCGCGCCGGCACGCATCATGGAGCGCTCCCCCGTCGACCGCATGCGTCTCCCTCGCACGACCGGGCTGGCGCGATGCGACCGCCCTCGTCCGCCGCGCTCCAGCCGCGCCACCATGATGCCGTCGTCCATCCATCGTCGCCCGGCGGCCCGCGCCATCGCCCTCGCTGTCACGCTCCTCGGGGCGTCGACCGCCGCCCCCGCACAGTCGTCGCGCCCCACCGGAGCCCCCGTGTCCACCCGCATCGCCGGCACCTTCGACGTCACGCTCACCCCGCAGCCCGCCGACGCCTACGCCGACGGCGCGATGCTCGGCCGGATGACGATCGACAAGCGCTTCCACGGCGCCCTCGACGCCGCGAGCAAGGGGCAGATGCTGAGCGCGATGACGGGCACCAAGGGCTCCGCCGGCTACGTGGCGATCGAGCGCGTCGACGGCACGCTCGACGGGCGTCGCGGGTCCTTCGTGCTGCAGCACCTCGGCACGATGGAGCGCGGCGCGCAGCGGCTCGTGGTCGCCGTGGTCCCCGACTCGGGAACGGGTGAGCTGACCGGGCTCGCGGGGACGATGACGATCGACACGTCGGGGGGCGGGCACCGCTACGAGTTCACCTACACGCTGCCGGCACCGGAGTGAGGGTGCGAGGGCGACGCCGATGCCAGCGGCCCGATCGCCGTCCCGGTCGACCGCCCGGGACCGCTGCATGACGACCACCGGCACCCGTGGCGCGCCGGCGCTCCTCGGCACGCTCGCGGCGCTCGTCACGACGGCGTGCGCGGCGGGGGCCCAGGGGCCTGCGGCGCGATCGCCGCACGCCGTCACCCCGCACGTCCGCGCGCTCGCGGGGTGCTATCGCGTCGAACTCGGGGCGTGGACCCCGTTCACCCCCGGCTACCATCCGAACGCGCGCGCCCTCCTGCGCGAGGTCCGGCTCGACACCGTGCGGCATCGCGAGGCACGACTCCCGCACGCCTTCCGCGCGAGCCCTGACATCGGCAACGGCCGGCACGAGCGCCTGTTCTCGTACGCGCCCGCGTGGTGGCCGGTGGGGCGCGATTCGCTGGTGGTGAGCTGGGTCGACGGGTTCCACGGCCCGATCATCGTGCTGCGGCGACGCGGGGCGGCGTGGGTGGGGGGCGCGACCTACGTCAGCGACGTCGTCGGCGAGACGGAGCCGACGGCGCCGGCGCGGGCGGTGCGCGTGCCGTGCAGCGGCGGGAGCGGCGAGTGACGCGTGGCTCGGCGGATGGACCCGTCGCGGACGGGGGTCGTACGGGCGGGTGATGCGCGCCGGCAGCCGGTGTGCGACTACGCCACTGCTCGCCCCGCACGCATCGCGAGCTCAGCCTGCAGCCACTGCTCGAACGCGACGACTTGCCCGAGCGGGAGCCGCCCGACGTCGATCGTGAGCGGGGGCCGATCCGCCTCGATCGCCGGCGCCGCGCCGGCATCGCCGTGCAGGCGCGATCCGTGCGCGCTCGGCACCGGCCCGCGCGTCACGAGCTCGAGCTGGCCCGTCCCCCAGCGCAGTCGGACGGCGGCGAGCGCGTCGAGCGGGAGCATCCAGTCGTCGTGCGCGGGAACGACGGAGCCGCGCGACGTGTAGCGCACGGCGCGGTCACCGATGCGGAGCTCGTGCCGGCGCTGGTGCGTGCGGAGCTGGTGCAGGATGGCGAGGACGAGCGCCCCACCCGGGAGGACCAGCCAGATGGCGAGGAAGAGGACGGGGAACCAGTCGTAGGCACCGCCCATCGCGAGCGTCGCGCGCATGAGCGAGCCGACGAGCGTCAGCAGCGACACGAGCGCGACCGCCAGGCTCGCGAACGAGCGCACCTTCACCGTGGTGCGCCAGGCGACGACGATGTCGCCGCGATCGCAGCGGCTCGTGAACGGCGCCTGCGGCACGCCGGGTGCGGGCGTGGCGGGCGCTTCGCCCTGCGCGCCGGCGACGATCGTGCGGAGGGCCGCCGCCACCTCGTCGCGCTGGCGCTCGCTCCGCGTGCGGAGCACCGGGAGCAGCGCGCCGTCGTGCAGCCGCAGCTCCGCGTGGTACCACGTCGTCGATCCGCTTCCCGAGGACGACGAGCGCGTGGTCCGTGTCTCGACGGCGGCGAACTGGGCCAGTGGCCACGCGGTCGTGTCGCCCCTCGCGTCGTCGCGCAACCCGGCGTGTCCGGTCGTCGCGTCGAAGCGCAGCAGGTGCCCCTCCCGCCAGTGCGCGCGGATCACCGTCATCATCGACGCGAAGAGCGCGAAGAAGGCGAGCACGATCAGCACCGGCGAGTCGGTGACGGAGCCCCCCGCACGCAGCACCGGCCACGCGACCGCACCACCGGCCGCGATCGCGAGCACGAGGGCGATGCCGGACGCGCCGTCGCGCGCGGCGTGGCGAACCTCGACGGCGGCGGGCCCGGCCTCGACGAGGCGGTATTCGAGCATGGCGACGGTCCGGACGGTGGTGACGCGAGCGCGTCGTGCGCCGCTGGTGACGACGGCGCCGGCGTCCGGTCACCCGGATCGACGGGCCGGCCGGCGTGTCGTTCCGGATCTCGCCCCGTCGTGACGGATGACGCATCTTCGCCGGGCCGCATCCCCTCCCCTCTCACGCCGGCCGCGCCGATGGACCCCGCCCGCAACACCGTCTGCCTCTGGTACGACCGCGACGCCGAGGCCGCCGCGCGCTTCTACGCCGCCACCTTCCCCGACTCGGCCGTCCACGCCGTCATCCACGCGCCGGCCGACTTCCCCAGCGGCAAGGCCGGCGACGTCCTCGTCGTGCACTTCACCGTCCTCGGCGTGCCCTGCATGGGGCTCAACGGCGGCCCGGCCTTCCGCCACACCGAGGCCTTCTCGTTCCAGGTCGCGACGGCCGACCAGGCCGAGACCGACCGCTACTGGGACGCGATCGTCGGCGACGGCGGCGAGGAGAGCGCGTGCGGCTGGTGCCGCGACCGGTGGGGCGTCTCGTGGCAGATCACGCCCGTCGTCCTCACCCGCGCGCTCGCCGACCCCGATCGCGCGGTCGCCGCGCGCGCGTTCCAAGCGATGCTGCCGATGACGCGCATCGACGTGGCGACGATCGAGGCCGCGGTGCGCGGGTGAGGCGGCCCGACGCGCGACGGCGGCGCCGTGCGCGGCGCAGGTGACGCCCGTGAGCGCCCCGGTCTCGCCGTCGTGCGCGCGACGCCACCCGGCGCCACATTGCCGCCATGCCACGCCTCGGCGCCGTCGCCCTCGCCCTGTTGGTCGCCGCCCCGCTCGCGGCCCAGCCCCCCGCGCTCGACAGCCTGCGCACGCGCACCCTCCCCGGCGGCCTCGCCGTCGCCCTCCCCGAACGCTGGCGTCCGCTCCCCGGCGTGGTGCAGGACGCGGTCATGCGCACGCTCGGTGCGGCCGCCGCCGTCGCGCGCGATTCGGTGCTGCGTGCCGCCTTCGCGGCCGGCCAGCCGGCGATGCTCCTCTACGAGATCGAGCCCGGCGTCCCCGACCTCTCGGCCAACCTGAACGTCGCGCCGAGCCCGGGGCTCCGCCCGACGAGCTTCGGCGACGCGACGCCCGCGCAGCGCCAGCTCGCGCTCGCGCCGCTCTGCGACGGCGTCCGCGCGCTCGTCACGCGCCTCGGCGGCACCGTCGCCACCTGCGGGTCTCCGACGTTCGAGACGGTGGGGACGCGCACCATCGCCGTCACGCGCCTCGTGCGCAGCGGTGCCTCCGGCCCGGTCACCGCCTGGGTCGCGCAGTATCCCGACGACGACGTGATCTGGACGCTCACCGTCACCGTCCCCGAGACGCGCGAGGCCGAGCTGCGCGCCGTGGCGCTCCGCATCCGGCGCTCGCTCGTCCTCCCCGACCCCTGATCCCCCACCCACTCCCGCACGAGGCACCCATGCGCCGCGTCACCGGCATCGGCGGCATCTTC
>ERZ1066122.807-NODE-807-length-30067-cov-8.351459_pt1 | contig 30067 bp, 40 predicted proteins | sample MGYA00382769_ERZ1066122 | MGnify/ENA primary metagenome ERZ1066122 (study PRJEB33369, sample SAMEA5778352) | biofilm metagenome | biome: Industrial cooling water; feature: Water cooling tower basin; material: Biofilm | place: United Arab Emirates | collected... | reverse complement strand
CTGATCCGCATGTGTCACATCCAACCGATTGCCACTGGAGCACGCCCATGAAATACCGCGCCGACGTCGCCTTCGCCGCAGGCCAGCCGCTGCAGATCGTCGAGATCGATGTCGAGCCACCGCGCGCTGGCGAAGTGCTGCTTCGCGTCGCGGCGGCGGGGGTCAACCGGCCCGATGTCGTGCAGCGCATGGGGCTTTACCCCGCCCCGCCGGGTGCCAGCGACCTTCCCGGCCTCGAGGTTTCGGGCACCGTGGTTGCAGCAGGCCCTGAGGTCGAGGATGCGCTACTCGGCCAGCCGGTATGCGCACTGGTGGCAGGCGGCGGCTATGCCGAATATGCCTTGGCGCGCGCCGATGTCTGCTGGCCGGTGCCGGAGGGGCTGTCGATGGAGGAGGCTGCTGCCATCCCCGAAACATTGATGACCGTCTGGCACAATGTCTTCGAACGCGGCTTTGCCGATGAGGGCGAGACGATATTGGTGCATGGCGGCACCAGCGGCATTGGCAGCATGGCAATAAAGCTGGGCGCGCTGTTCGGGCTGGAGGTTATCGTCACCTGCGGCTCTGACGACAAATGCGCCGCCGCGCTGGAATTGGGTGCGGCGCACGCGATCAATTACAAGACGAGCGACTTTGTCGAAGAGGTCAAACGCATTACCGATGGTGCGGGCGTGCATCTTGTCCTCGACATGGTTGCCGGACCCTATGTTGCGCGCAACCTAGCCTGTCTACGTAATGACGGGCGGCATGTGACAATAGCCATCCAGGGCGGCGCGATGGCCGAGGTGCCGATGGCACAGGTTATGATGCGCCGCCTGACGCTGACCGGATCGACGCTTCGCCCGCGCAGCGATGCATTCAAGGCGCTACTCGCCGACGAAATCCACCGCAACGTCTGGCCCGAAGTCGTGGCCGGGCGGCTGCGCCCGACGATGGCGCAGAGCTTTCCGCTGACCGAGGCAGCAGCAGCCCACGCGCTGATGGAAAGCGGCGATTTTGTGGGGAAGATTGTGTTGGTGCCCTAGTAGGCGAGTCAACTTCTGATCGAATTACGACACTGACAAAGCCGTCACCCCGCACTTGATGCGGGGTCCCGCTTGTTCCGGAGCCGCGAAAGCGGGACCCCCCTTCGACTGCCTACCAAGGCAGGCGCTCAGGACAGGCGTGTCAAGCACGGGGTGGCGGGATATCTTAATAAGCGTTGATGCTACAGAAAACCCCGGAGATTTCGCTCCGGGGTTTCATGTTTCACTTATCCCTGACGGTTCAGAATTTAAACCCGGCCGCGACGCCAAAGCGACGCGGGTCGAGCGTGAAGATGTTGGTGAACAGACCCGACGATTGGTCGGTGACGTACAGGCCGGTCGTCGAGTTACTGTCCGTCAAATTCTGCACGAATGCGCGGACGAACCATTTATCTTCATTGCCGTTCAGCTGCACCTGGGCGTTGATCTGGCTGTAGCCCTTGATGCGGTTGACGCGGCCGTTGAAGATGCTGCCATAGCTGTCGCCGACATAGATGATGTCGAGCCGGGGCACAAAGCTCATGCCATTGTCGAATAGCGTCGTGTGCTGGATGCCGACATTCCACTTATAATTGGGAGCCTGCGGCAGTTTGTTGCCCTTCAGATTCACCGGAACGCCAGCGTTGAACACTTCGACCCCGCCAAAAGCTGCCCCCACAGTTGGAGCAAGCGCGGTCAACACGCCGCAGATGCTGAAGGCACCGCGTGCTGCAAGGCCACTGTCAGCGGCAAAGGCCGTTGTCGGCTGCAGGCCTGCACCTGCCGCCAGCCCCGGAATGCCGCCCGCATTGATGATGGCATTGGCCTGGTTCACAAAGCCGTTGACCCCAGCGATATTGCCCGCGGTGGTCGCACCCACCGCGCAGTTCGCGCCGTTGGTGATATCCTTGATGATCACTGCATCGGCCCGCCCACCCGAAGGATCGCGCGGATTGCCAAGCAGCTTGTCCTCGGTCACCTTGGTATTCAGATAGCTGAAGCCCATGTTGATCGCGAGGCGGTCATCGGGGCGGATGATGCTTTCCAGCTCCAGCCCGTAAATGTCGGCATCGACATTGTCGTTGACCGACGTGCGCGCGACGATACGGCTCAGCTGCAGGCCTTTATACTTATAGTAAAAGGCCGTCGCGTTGAGCGTGAACATGCCGCCCGCAAAGCTGTTTTTCGAGCCGATTTCAAACGCATCGACCAGTTCGGGATCGAACGCCTCATCCACCGCGAAAATCGGCTGCAGCGGCGGGTTGATACCGCCCGATTTATAACCGCGCGAGTAAGAGGCATAGAGCAGGCTGTCGTCGCTCAGCTTGTAATCAAGCACAAGCCGTCCGGTAATTTCGTTGAACGAGACATTGCGCTCCTGAAAAGCCTCGCATCCAGCGCGGCTGCCGATCGTGCCGGCAACATTGCTGCCCGATGGTGTGCAGGCCGTGGCCGGATCGGCGTCGAAGCCCGCTGCAAAGGGCGAGGTAAAGGCATTGGTGCTGTTATAAGGCACAAGGAAGCTCGCCAGCGTCGAACGCGCGCGGACGAACTTCTTGTCGTTATTATAGCGCAAGCCTGCCGTAATCTTGAACTTGTCGGTCACATCGACATAGGCTTCGCCGAACAGGCCGTAGCTTTTCACGCGCAGCAAATCGGTATTGTTGCGGAAGAAAGGCGTACCCAGATAGCTGGGCGGGCGACCGGTCGCGAACGAAGTGAACGAGCCCAACACGCCGGTCAGATAATCGATCCCGAATGAGTTCACATAATAGCTGTTCTCGCCCAGTTTGAAATCGGCATAGATGCCGCCCAAAAGGAAGTTGAACGGCCCGTCGAGATCGCTGCTCAAAATGCCTTCGACCGACCAGTCGCGGCTGGTCTGGTTCGAACGGTCGAAATCGAGCGGGGTTGCGCCGCAGATTTTGCTGCCGCCAAAGCTGCCTGTGCCGCTTTCCTCGGTATCCGAGGTGCAAAGCTGCCCATTGGGGCCGCCCGGAATAATCGCATTGGTAATCGGCGAGAAATAGGCAACCGATCCGGGCACAAAGGCAGGGGCGGGAATGCCCGTCGGAATGCCATTGGCGCCGAAAACGGCAAGCGTATTAAGCGCAGGCGCATAGAGCGCACGGTTCTGCACCGACAGCGTATAGTCCTGCCGCGAATCAACGCTCGCCTTGTGGTAGAAACCGGTCAGCTGCAGGCTGAGATTGCCCAGTTCCTGCTCAATCCGCGCCTGATACTGCTCTTCGTCGGAGAAATATTCGGGGTTGAAATCGGTGCTCACCTGCCGAACGTTCGCCGGATTGACGAAAATCGCATTGGCGTCAGGTCCATATAGATTGCCGAGAGCAAGCGCCGTCGGCAAACCTTGCGTTGCAAAAAACTGCCGCGAGGTCAGCACGCCAACAAAGGTCGAGTTGGTGTTGGTTGCGCCGAAATCGAGGCGGTTGGGAAGGCAACCCAAAATGCCGGTGTCGTCGCGCTGGCATTTCTGTTTCTGGATGCGCGCGCGATCGTCTTTCTCGCGGAAATAATAGGCCATCAGGTCGATGGTCGTCGTCTCGGTCGGCTCCCAGCGCAGCGAACCGCGCACCGCATACATGTCACGCCCATCGACGTCGGTTCCGTCATAAAGATTTTCGGTAAAGCCGTCGCGCTTCAGATAGAAACCGGCAACGCGAAGGCCAATCGTATCGCCAAGCGCGACATTGACAAAGCCTTTCGCCTTCATCGAATTGAAATTGCCATATTCAAATTCGCCGCCAGCGCTGAACCCATTGAGGTCCGGCCGGTTGGGAACGATATTGACCACACCCGATGTCGCATTGCGCCCGAAAAGCGTACCCTGCGGCCCGCGCAGCACCTCGATACGGCCGAGGTCGAAAAATTCGGTTTCGAACAGACGCGTGCTCAACAGCGGTGTGCCATCGAGATGGATTGCTGTCGCGGAATCGCAAGACACGCCAACGCACAGGTCGCCAATGCCGCGAATGGTGAAGCTGGACCCTGTGAAATTGCCCTTCGAAAAGGTAACGTTGGGCAGCGTCAGTTGCAGATCGCTTGAGTTTTCGATTTGCTGGCTGGCGAGCATTTCCTCGCTGAATGCCGAAACCGCGATCGGCACGTCCTGCAGATTTTGCGCGGTGCGCTGTGCGGTGACGATAATGCCGGGATCTTCTACCGCCTCGTCTTCCGCCTGTGGTTGATCCTGCGCGATTGCAGGCATGGCCAAAGCCATTGCAACAGCAGTCGCTGAAATCAGGTGTAGCTTACGCATGGTCCTCTCCCTCCATAAATGGCTACTGATATGATCTGGTGATAATCAGGGTATTCGCCGGTCTCCTCAAACCTGAGCTGGACCTAAGTGTTAAGTGCGCAATTAAGAACGTCAAGCCCCTACGCAAAAGCCCCGATATTATTGTGCCGTTTTGTCGCTTGCCGTAGCGGCGGCTTTGCCCTAGGAAAATGCCGCAATCAGGCCGCTCCGGTAAGGGGCGGCCCTTTTATTTGGAGAATCGCCCATGGCCCAGAATGGCCTCGTCCCGCTGATGCCGCATGCGACGGCTGCATGGCTCGTTGACAATACCGGCCTCAGCTTTTCACAAATCGCCGAATTTTGCGGGATCCACATCCTCGAAGTTCAGGCAATGGCTGACGACATGACCGGCACCAAATATACCGGCCGCGATCCGGTGCGCGCCGGCGAGCTGACGATGGAAGAGATCGAAAAGGGCCAGGCGGACGAGGATTATGCCCTCAAAATTTCCAAAGGCCCCGAACAGGTGCGCCGCACAAAGGGGCCGCGCTATACGCCTGTGTCGAAACGGCAGGAAAAGCCCGATGGCATAAGCTGGCTGCTGCGCAACCATCCTGAAATTTCCGATGGCGCAATTTGTAAGCTCATCGGCACCACGCGCAACACCATCGCCGCAATCCGCGACCGCAGCCACTGGAACATCAGCGAAATCCAGCCCAAGGACCCTGTGACCCTTGGCCTGTGCTCGCAGCGCGAACTTGACGCGATCGTTGCGCGCGCTGCCAAAAAGGCCGGCCTGCAGGACAAGGCCGCCGACGATAGCCGCTTTGCGGGCGACAAGGAAGCGCTGCTCGAACAGCTGCGCGCCGAACGCGAAGAGCATAAGCGGCTTGCCGACGAAGCGCTGCATGGCGAAGAAGCCGCTGCGCCTGCGGTTGAACTGACAAAGGATACTTTGTTCAAGAAGACGGGCGAGTAAGGCTGGTATTCGCCTGATATCCCATTCGTCGTCATTCCCGCGAAGGCGGGGGTGACGAATTGGATTGTATCGACTGATTATTCCCGCCACCTTCCCTAACGTCACCATTGCGCCACCTCTGCGCTTCGGGCACGGCATTGATCGATGCTCACCGACCCGCTCCCCGCCTATGACATGACGCTTGCCGACCACGGCTTCGAGCCGCTGGAGATCAAGGGGCTGACTTATCCGCTGGGCGAGCATGTCCCCCAATATGGTGAGATCTATCCGCTTGCCCCCGATATGGGCTGGACGCGGATGCCGGTGCCGGGGAACTTGAACCATATCAATATCTGGCTGCTCGACGATCATGATGAGGCCGGAGACGGCTTTGCCATCGCCGATACCGGCCTGTTCATGCCCGAAGTCATTGCGACGTGGAAAGCTCTGTTGGAAGGCGCTCTGGCGGACCGGCGGCTGACGCGCATCTTTGTCACGCATTTCCATCCCGACCATGTCGGCTGCGCAGGCTGGCTTGCCAATCGCGGCAAGGTGCAGGTCTGGATGAACCGCACCGAATGGCTGATGGCGCGGATGCTGGTCGCCGACCAGCGCGACCAGCCGCCCAAGGATGTGCTCGAACGCCGCCGTTTTCAGGGCTATAATGACGACCAGATCGAAGGAATGCGGGCAAAAGGTTTTGGCCATTTTGCCCGCGCCGTTTCGCAACTTCCTACAGGACATCGCCGCCTCGACGATGGCAGCCATATCCGCATCGGCGGGCGCGTCTGGCAGATCGTGACCGGAGGCGGTCATACCCCCGAACATGCCTGTATGGTCGATCATCATAATGGGGCGATCATCGCCGGCGACCAGATTTTGCCGCGCATCACCAGCAATGTGTCGATCATGGACAGCGAACCCGATGCCGATCCGTTGGGCGAATGGCTTGCCTCTATCGCTAAATTCCGCGCGCTGTTACCGCCCGACATGCTGGTCCTGCCCGCGCACGGATCACCCTTTACCGGCGTGCATGTCCGGCTCGACAAGCTGGCCGAGGGGCATCTCGACCGGCTTGACCGGCTGGAGGCGGCGTTGCGCGAAAAACCGCACCGCGCCGTCGATTGTTTTGCCCTGCTCTTTGACCGGCCTATTGACGAGAGCGTGTTCGGCCTCGCCGCTGGCGAAGCGATGGCGCATCTGCGGCATTTGCATGTAACGGGGCGCGCAAGCCTTGACATCGTCGATGGCGTCGGCTGGTTTTACGCATCATGACCGCAACGCCCTGGACCACCCATTACCTGCATCCCAGCCCATGGGACGTGAAATTCCCTGCCCTGTCGGTGCATGACATGTTTCTGGCCTCTGCGAAACGCATGGGATCAGCACCGCTGGCGGATTTCATGGGGCGCAAATATAGCTATGCCGAAATGGAGGCAGGGGTTCGCCGCTTTGCACGCGGGTTGCAACTGCGCGGGATTGGCAAGGGCGATCATGTCGGTCTATTCCTGCCCAACGTGCCGCATTATATCGTCGCCTATTATGGCGCGATGCTGGCGGGCGCTACGGTCGTCAATTTCTCTCCGCTTTATACCGTCGATGAACTTGCGCATCAGGTCGCGGACAGCGGGACGAGCCTGTTGGTAACGGTGTCGGCTGCAGCGTTGCTGCCCACCGCGCTGAAAGTGCTCGACCAGTCGCAGCTCGGCCAGCTCATCGTTGGTAGCGTGACAGAGGCACTGCCGCGCCTCAAAGGCTGGGCCTACCGCCTGTTCAAAAAGACCGACATTGCGCCTGTCCCGGCGGACAGCCGGATTACCCATTTCCGCGACTTCGTGGCGGATGACGGGGCGCCTGAACCTGTGGCCTGCGATCCTGAAAGCGACATTGCGCTGCTGCAATATACCGGCGGCACGACGGGCACGCCCAAAGGCGCGATGCTGACACACCAGAATATCACTGCCAATGCGCGGCAGATAAACCTGCTTGATCCGCACAGCCGGGTGAATTGCCCAGACGCGCCCGCGACTGACCGCATATTGGGCGTGCTGCCTTTCTTCCACGTCTTCGCCAATGCAACGGTGCTGAACCGGACCGTTGATAATGGCGGAGAGATTGTGATGCTGCCCCGCTTTGAAGCGACGGCGGCGTTGAAAGCCGTCAACCGCACACAAGTGACTGCGATCCCCGGCGTTCCGACCATGTATCAGGCATTGCTCGACAATCCGGAACTTCCCGCCACCAATTTCTCCGCGCTGCGCGCCTGCATATCGGGCGGTGCGCCTCTGCCCGCCGAGTTGAAGGCGAAATTCGAGGGCGTCAGCAAAGCCAAAGTGATCGAAGGCTATGGCCTGACCGAAAGCTCGGGTGTGATCAGCTGCAATCCCTATGAGGGGCTGAACAAGATCGGCAGCATCGGCCAGCCCATCCCCGGGACGCTCGTCCGGCTGGTTGACAAGGAAGATCCGACCAAGCCCGCGCCCGAGGGCGAGCCCGGCGAGCTTGTTGCCAAAGGGCCGCAGATGATGGCGGGCTATTGGCGAAAGCCTGAAGCAACAGCGGACGTTTTCGTCGATGGCTGGCTGCGCACCGGCGATGTCGCGACGATTGACGAGGAAGGGTTCATCTTCATCGTAGACCGGCTGAAAGACATGATCGCGGTCGGCGGTTTCAAGGTATTTCCAAGCCAGATCGAGGACATACTCTACAAGCATCCCGCCGTTAAGGAGGCACTGGTCATCGGCATCGCCGATGTTTACTCGGGCGAGCGTCCAATGGCTTATGTGACGCTGTCGGAGCCTGTGGAAGGTGCTGACCTGCTCGCATGGCTTAACCCGCAACTGGGCAAGCATGAGCGGGTGCTGGATGTGGTGGTGCGCGATGCGCTGCCCAAGACGATGATCGGGAAGCTGGACCGGAAAGCTTTGCGGGCAGAGGTTGCGGGGTAGAGTCCCTGCGGGACCCCAAATTTGGCAAGCTAGTCCCCATGCCGATTTACCGAGCGAAATCGAGGGATGATCGGGTTTGGGTGAAATGGAGTTGAACCATTAAATAGGGACAGTCCCTATTTAATTTCGCGCCGCGCCTTTAGCCATGCCTTATGCCCGCCCTCAACCTCGCGCAGAGCCTGGAATACTGTGCGTTCGGGCGCGGGCCGGCCTGTTCGGCCTAGTGCGTAAAGCTGGCTGTAAAACCAATATTGCCCGGCAAAACTGTCAAGCGCGCGCAGCATATCCACCTTTTTCAGCCATTGCAGCGAGGGCGGGAACAGCGCCAGATCATTTTCCCTCCGCGGCAGCATTTCCATTCCGCCGAGCAGCCGTTTGGCGCCATCAGGGAAATAGCAAAGCGGCCGCCCCAAGCCGATGACATCCGCAGCGCCGCTCTCCAGCGCATGCCGCATCGCGCTACGCGAACGAAAGCCGCCGGTGACCATTAGCGGAATTTTGATGACGCCGCGCATCGCCTTTGCAAAATCGACGAAATAGGCTTCGCGCTTTTGTGTGGAGGCAGCGACATTTTGCGCTGCGACTTCTTCCAGCCCCTCCAAGTCCATCATCCTCGGCTGTTCATAGCTGCCACCCGAAATCTCGATCAGGTCAACGCCTGCATCCTGCAGCCAGCCCGCGACGGTCAGGCTTTCGTCGAAATCGAACCCGCCCTTCTGAAAATCGGCGCTGTTCAGCTTCACCGAGACGGGGAAGTCAGGGCCAACAACGGTGCGCACCGAGTTGACCGTGAACATCAACATTCGCGCGCGGTTTTCAAGGCTGCCTCCCCAGCGGTCATTGCGGGCATTCGCACGCGGGCTCAGAAATTGGGACAGCAGATAACCATGCGCTGCATGGATTTGCACGCCGGTAAAGCCCGCCTCCCTGCACACCCGCGCCGCGGTCGCAAAGCGGCCGACAAGGTTCAGTATCTCGTCTTCGGTCAGCGCGACCGGCATGCCAAACTGCCCGCCTGGCAGGCCCAGCTTGATTGCAGATGGGGCCTTGGGATGCGGATTGACCGGTTTTTGCGTTTGCCGCCCGGCATGGCTGATCTGCGCCCAGAAATGGTTGCCGTTGCGCGTTGCATTTGCCGCCAGATGGGCCAGCGCGGCTTTGGCATCCGCGTCGGGTTCGCGATCAATGATGATATTGCCGGGACGTTCGAGATGATCGGCATCGATCTGGATATTGCCCGAAAGCAACATCCCTGCCCCGCCATCGGACCATATGGCATATAGTCGGTCGAGTTCCGGCGTGGAGCGACCGGCAGTGTCGGCCAGCCCCTCGGTCATTGCCGCCTTCGCCAGCCGGTTGGGCAGCGTCGCGCCGCATGGCAGGGTCAGCGGTGCGGCAAGCAGGTCGCGCATCAAGGGCTATTCCGCCGCTGGCTCGACGACAGCCTTTGCGGGCGGTGCGCTGTCCACAGCCTTTTCGGGGCGCTCTTCTTTCGCTTTCGCCTTGGGGGCAGCGCCCGGCGGCGGCGCAGCTTCGACCAAAGGCTGTTCGTTCAGCTCGTCGGGATTGGGCATTTCATCGCTGATCGTGCCCTGCAGGCTGTCAATATCGTCCATCCGCGTTTCGGTGACCTTATTCTCCTCCGCCCCGCCGCAGGCGGCAAGGAGGAGTGGTAGAAGCAGAGCGACCAAAGTGCGCATAAAAATCCTCTCAAAATTCTACCGTAGCCCTGAGCTTGTCGAAGGGCGGCCAGACGATAGGCGCCCTTCGACAAGCTCAGGGCTACGGTGCAACAATTGCTCCCGGCGCCAAATCGCAACTCTGCCCTGCTTTGGCAAGCGCTGCAAGAAAAGCGGGGGCAGTCTGGGCCAGCTTTGCGTCAAAATCGGCAAGGCTGGCAGCGATGCCCAGATCGGCAAGACTTGTTACCGGATATTCGGCAATCCCGCATGGCACGATGCCGCCAAAATGCGACAGGTCGGGATCGATATTGACCGCAAAGCCATGCGCGGTGACCCATTTGCGGATGCGCACGCCGATCGCGCCGATCTTTGCCTCACGGCCATCGCGCGTATCGCACCATATGCCGATCCGCCCCTCCGCACGGCGCGCCGCAACCCCAAATTCGGCGAGTGCAGCAATCACCCAGCCCTCCAGCGCGTGGACATAGCAGCGCACATCCTTGGCACGTGCGGCAAGGTCGAGCATCACATAGCCGACCCGCTGCCCCGGCCCATGATAGGTATAGCGCCCGCCGCGCCCCGTGTCGTAAACCGGAAACTGGCGGCTTAGCAGTTCAGCCGGGTCGGCGCTGGTTCCGCCGGTGTAAAGCGAGGGGTGTTCCAAAAGCCAGATAAGTTCGCGCGCGCTCCCCTCCCGGATAGCCGCCTGCCGCACCTCCATGCGGGCAAGGGCGTCGGGATACGCAATTCGCGCATCCGCCACATCCCATTCAATGTTTTCAATTTCGGTCACGTCCGCCGCTCTAACGGCTTTGCTGCCACCTTGCCAGTCTTGCCTCCGCGCCGTAGACGCGGAACACCCAAAAGGATGGAGAATGTTGGATGGCGCGCAGCGTGGATATGAGCGCGGTCTGGAACCAGACCACCGAAATGCTGGCGCGGCATCGGGAGGCTGTCATCGCCATCGCAGGCATTTTGATTTTCATCCCCAACTGGGCCTCTGCCTATTTCGTCCCGCCGCCCGATCTTGCGGGGTTGACCAGCATGGGTGCGATCTTTTCCGAGATCGGTCAGAATTTTATCGACAATTGGACGGTGAAGCTGCCGCTCAACCTGATTTCCTTTTTCGGCGGGCTGGGCGTGCTGGTGGTGCTGTTACGGCCAGACCGCGAGCATGTTGGCGATGCGCTGAAATTCGCGGCCGCGCTGTTCCCCATCTACCTGCTTGTGTCGCTAGTGGCAGGCCTCCTGATCGGCTTTGGCGCGCTGGCCTTTATCGTCGGGCTGTTCTACGTCGCCGGCAGGCTGATGATCGTCGGCCCGATGCTGGTCAGCAATCCGGAGAGCGGATTCGGTGCGATCAAACGGGCATGGGAGTTGACGCGCGGCGTCGGCTGGAAATGTACGATATTGCTGCTCATCGTTCTGCTGGTCGTGCAGATTATAATGGCAGTTGTTAACCTCATTGTCGGCATCGCCTCAACGCTGTTCGCAGGGCCAGAAGGCATTCCCATCGTCCAGCATTTCTTCAGCGCGCTGACGGGGTCTGCGCTCGGCGTGATGATCCTGGCGCTGGAGGCATCGCTTTACCGACACCTTCAGGCGCAGGGTTAGCGTTGGTTAAACATTAAAGCGGAACAGCATGATGTCGCCGTCCTTGACGAGGTAATCCTTCCCCTCTGACCGCCACTTGCCCGCTTCTTTCGCGCCAGCCTCACCATTGTGCGCGACATAATCTTCATAGGCCATGGTTTCGGCGCGGATGAAGCCTTTTTCGAAATCGCTGTGGATCACGCCGGCGGCATTGGGGGCGGTTGCGCCCTTGGTCACTGTCCAGGCGCGGGCTTCCTTCGGGCCGACGGTGAAGAAGGTGATGAGGTCAAGCAGCGCATAACCAGAGCGGATTACACGCGCGAGGCCCGTTTCGGTGAGGCCCAGATCTTCCAAAAAAACCTCACGCTCGTCGGCGGGCATGGTGGAGATTTCCGCTTCAATTGCTGCGGAGACGACGACCGCTTCGGCGCCTTCTGCTTTTGCCTTTTCGAACACCTTGGCCGAGAGCGCATTGCCGTTCGCAGCGCTGCCTTCCTCGACATTGCAGACATAAAGCACTGGTTTTGATGTCAGCAGTTGCGCCTGATTGAATATCCGGGCCTCTTCGGGGTCATTCGGCACCAGCAATCGTGCAGGCTTGCCATCGCGCAACAAATCAAGCGCGCGGCCGAGCACGGCGGCCGAAACCTTCGCCTCCTTGTCGCCGCCCGTCGCCTTTTTCTGGAAGGCAGGCACCCGCTTTTCCAGGCTTTCGAGATCTGACAGCATCAGCTCGGTTTCGACCGTCTCCGCGTCCGAAATCGGATCGATCCTGTTGTCGACATGCTGGATGTCATCATTTTCAAAGCAGCGGAGCACATGCACGATGGCATCCACCTCGCGGATGTTGCCGAGGAACTGGTTGCCCAGCCCTTCACCCTTGCTCGCGCCGCGCACCAGCCCGGCAATATCAACAAAACCCAATTGCGTCTCGATGATCTTGGCGCTGCCACCGATTTTGGCAATAGTCTGCAAACGCGGATCGGGCACGGCGACATTGCCGATATTTGGCTCGATCGTGCAAAAAGGATAATTGGCTGCCTGCGCTGCCGCCGTTTCGGTCAGCGCATTGAACAGCGTGGACTTGCCCACATTGGGCAGGCCCACAATACCGCATTTGAAACCCATGGCATGGTCCTGTGGTGAAAGGTTGGCGCGCCCTAGCGGCTACGCGCTGCCTTTTCAATCATGCACGGCTTTTATCCATGGCCCGTATGGTGACCCGCCGAGCCAATTGACCTGCGTGTCCGCAGAAACCTTGTTGATCGCTTCCTGCGGCCTGTTGCCCGGATGAACCGCGCGGCGGAGCGGGCGGGTTCCGGCGGGCATGGCGGCGATCTCTGCAATCGCGCGGGGGATGTCCATCGGGTCGGCAGTTCGGCCTGTTCCATCCTCTTCGCCCATGCGCGCGACCAGCGCGGGATAGGCATTGGCCTCCTCTGCCGTCAGCCTGCCTTTCAATTCCTTTGCCAGCACATTGCGGTTGACCCATACATTTGTCGGATATCCGCCGGGCTGGATCACGCAGACCTCGATATTGTGCGGCACCAGCTCATAGGCCATCGCTTCGCTCATCGCCTCAAGTGCAAATTTGGTAGGCGAATAATGTCCTGCTGACGGCACAATGACCCGGCCTAATTGCGACGAAATCTGGAAGATCAGCCCGCTCTTTGCTTTGCGCATCCCCGGCAGAACCGCGCGTGCCAGCCTGTGCGGCCCGTAAACATTAGTGTCGAATATCAGCTGCGTTGCCGTCATATCCTGCAGCTCGATTGGCCCGGCATAGCCAATGCCGGCGTTGTTGATCAGGATATCGAGGGCGCCACCCGATATGCGCTCGGCCTTTGCGACGCCCTTTGCCACCTGCTCGTCGGAGGTGACGTCGATTTCGACAATATGGATGTCGAGTTTTTCTTTGGCAGCCTCTGCCGCCAGTTCATCGGCCTCCTTGCGCGGCAGGTTGCGCATCGTAGCGATGACCTTCGCCCCCTCGCGCGCGAGATGGAGTGCGGCCAGATAGCCGAAGCCCGAAGAACTGCCGGTGATCAGCACCGACTTGCCTGCAAGTGGCTTGGCCTGGGCCTTTGTCTTGCTGGACAGGGCAGTGGCAGCGGCAACGGCAGCTGCGCCCTTTATGACGGTGCGGCGTTGTATTGGCGACATTTGGGCTCTCCTTTGTTGAACGCAATGTGCGGTCAGGCAGGCAAGGAGTCCAGCCAGTCTTTCAGCTGTAGGGGGCTTTTCAGCCTGATGATCTTCGTCTCATGACCCGTAAGCGCTGCTTCGGTTCGCCGGCGCGGGCCGCTGTTCCACTGCAGCACATAGAGCAGAAAGGCGAAGTCGAAGCGTTCCGGGCAGCCCTCGGTCATGTCGGGGCGTGTCCGGCCACGCCAGGTCCAGATCCGGTTCATCAGCCTGCGGACACAAAGGCTGATCGGATAATCGAGATAGAGAATCGTGTCGGCTTTTTCGAGCCGGGGGCCCAGCGTGCCGCCATAATTGCCATCAATCAGCCAGCGGTCTTGTTCCAATATTTCTGCCAGTCGCGCGTGGATTGCATCCTTGCTGCTTTCGACCCAGCCGGGTCGCCAGTTAAGCTGGTCCATATGATAGACGGACAAGCCCAACCTCGGCCCCAGCATGCGCGCCAAGGTCGATTTGCCCGCGCCGCATGGCCCGATGATCAGGACGCGGTGCATGTAAGAGGCCTTAAGGTTGCAATTCCAAACGTCGTTCGATACGCTCTATGCGTTCACGCAGCTTGTCGACGCTATGCCTGTCGGAAATAGTTTCAGCAAACTGGTCTGCTCCGTCGCGTGTCAACCGCGCGATAGCAGTTTCGAGCTGCGCAAGTCGGCTCAATATCTCCGCGTCGCGCTCGCGCGCAGCAGACAGCTCCCCCTGAATCTTTTTCAGGTGCTCAAGTACGAGATTGTCGACACTGTCACTCATGTGAGGGGCTTACCATAGAAACGGTAAGCAAGTCCATAATGGTCCCTAACCCGCTAGTCGCATCGCGACATCATTCATGAACCGCACATAGTCGCCCTTGGCCAGCCATTCGGCCTCGGCGGCGATCGCGCCAATCAGGTCGGCGAGATCGTCTATTTCCGCCTTGGCAAAATTGCCGAGGACATAGGGCGTCACCTTGTCCTTATGCCCCGGATGGCCGATGCCAAGGCGCACGCGGCGGAAATCGGGGCCGATATGGTCGATGGTTGAGCGGATGCCGTTGTGCCCGGCAGCGCCGCCGCCCTGCTTCACCTTGAGCTTGAATGGGGCCAGATCGAGTTCATCGTAGAAGACGGTGACAGCCTCTGGCGCGACCTTGTAGAAATCGAGCGCGGCGCGAATGCTTCGCCCGCTTTCGTTCATGAAGGTTGCCGGTTTCAACAGGATGATCCTGTCACCGCCGATGCGCAACTCCTGCACCCAGCCGGCAAATTTCTTTTGCGGGTCGGGCGCGTCCCACCGGTCGGCAATGGCGTCGATTGCCATGAAGCCGATATTGTGCCGGTTCATCGCATAGCGCGGTCCGGGATTTCCAAGGCCTGCCCAGATTTGCATAAGACTCCCTCTCCCCTTTAGGGGAGAGGGCTGGGGAGAGGGGGCCGCCTATTGAGCGCACCCTATCAGACTCCCACTCTCCCTAACCCTCTCCCCTGAAGGGGAGAGGGAATATTGGCTTACTCTGCCTCGGTCTTCGTCGTGTCGCCTTCCTGGCTCTTCAGGCCGGAGGGAGCGACAACGGTGGCAATCGTGAAGTCACGGTCGGTGATCGCGCTCTTTGCGCCTTCGGGCAGCTTCACATGGCTGATGTGAATCGAATCGCCGACGTCAAAGCCGGTGACATCGATTTCGATATCGTCAGGAATCTTGTCCGCGTCGCAGATCAGCTCAACTTCGTGACGAACGATGTTCAAAACGCCGCCGCGCTTAAGGCCGGGCGATTTTTCTTCGTTGACAAAGGATACCGGCACTTCGACGCGCACAGTGGCGTCCTTGGCGATACGGAAGAAATCCGCGTGGATCGGGCGATCAGTGACGACGTGGAACGCGACATCCTTGGGCAGCGTGCGGGTCTTTTCGCCATTGAGGTCGATTTCGACGACGCTGTTCATGAAGTGGCCGGTGCCAAGCAGCTTGACCAGCATCTTTTCCTCGACATGGATCGAGATGGGTTCCTTATTATCGCCATAGATTACGGCGGGTACGCGGCCTTCGCGACGCAATGCACGGGAGGCTCCCTTGCCAGCCCGATCGCGCGGCTCGGCCGACAATGTCAGCAGATCGCTCATGTTAATTCTCCAATTATGTTGGCTTGCCGTCACGCCTCCAGGGATGACCATCACGGCAAGTGCGCGCGCATAGGCGGTTGGCTGCGGAAAAGCAAGCCTTAGCTGGGCCTCCGAATGTAGGGCTCCGTCAGTCTAATATATAAGCGACAAGGCCGCGATACCAGCCTGCGGGGTTACTCGTCCCCGGTTTGATCCGGCCCCATTTCGCCGCATAATAGGCGGCGTTGGCAGCGATGGTTTCCACCTCCGGACAGTTGATCCGCTGCACCATCACGCGCTCGACTTTGCCGCTGGCATCGAACTGGGCAATGAACGGGATTTCCATGCGTATCTTTTTCTTGCTGCCGATCCTGTCGCACTTTCCAGCAGCAACCAACCGGTCGATGTCGGCCATTGCGCCATCGCCAAGATCGACAACCTGGCTTTTGTCGAGCGCGGGAAAGTCGCTCCAGTCGCCATCGGCAACCTCGACCCGCTGCGCCGAAGCCGGTACCGCCAGCGTTGCAACTATTGCCGTGATTAGTAATTTACGCATCATTCGGCCCTCCTCCAAACCTTCAATAGACCACCCGTTCGCTTTCCAGCCCGTAGGCAGTGAGCAATTGCTGCACGCTAACCGTGCCGGCCAGATGGCCTGCCCCGACCGCCATGAAGACCGTTCCAGACTTTTTCATGCGATTGTTGATCCAGTGCGCCCAATTGGCGTTGCGGCGGGTCAACAAGGGTTCGACAAGATCAATCTGCTCAAACCCCTCATTCATGATCGCCGCCACCGCATCGGGATCGGCACTGGCCCAGCTTTCGACAAGCTGGTCGGTCTGCGGCGCGAGCTGGTCCATGCCCTTGACCGTTTCGGTCACATAGCTAACCTGAACATCGGTCGGCAAGGCGTCAAAAATCTCCATCTGCGAGCGCATGGTTTCCAGCGGCACGACCGGCAATTTGCGCGCGGCAGCAGCCGCTTTGAGCACCGTTTCCGCGCCGCTGTTGGGATCATAGCCGCTTGCGACAATACCCGACATGTAAAGATTGAGCGCCACTGCCCAGCCATCTAGCGGGTCGAGCGCTTCTGCGGGCAGTGACAATTTGGCAAGCGCCGCTTCATAGGCGGGCACCTCTTCGGGCGGCAATTTCTGGCGCATTGTCTTGCCGCTTTTGTCGACCGCGAGTTCCGCCATAATCTGCATAACCTCTGCAGGTTCGGGATCGACGATTTCGAGCACAAGCGTGTCAGACGCGTCAAAGGCCTTTTTTATCCCGTCATCAAACCAGCCGAGCCCCGGGCGAAGCAAGTGTATGGTGCCGAACATGTAGATCGTCGTGTCGGCATCGCGCACCACCCACAAAGCGGGATCGACATCCCTTACCTCGGGCGTCGCCACAGGCACGGGCGTAAGTGGGTCAGGTGTAGCGGGATCGGTTTGGGCGACCGCGGGCGAAGCCGCCAAAGCAAGCGTCATTGCTGCCAGACAGGCAAAACGGCGCATCACCGATCGTCCTCTTTGCTATCGGGTTCAACCTTTTCAGGTTTTCCCGTCTTCGGCTTGTCAGCATCCGCCTTTGGCTTGGCCTCCACCTTGGGTGCCGTCGCTGGCTTTTCTTCGAGGCTCGCGGGATCTATTGTCCATTCCTCGCTCTTGGGCTTGTCGACCGCAGCAACCACCTTGCCCAGCGGCTTGATCAGGCTGGCAAATTGTTCGGCAAGAACGCCGTCCACCGAACCTGCAATCTTGTCCATGGGAAAGCGTGTATAGCCGCCAACGACATAGGAGAAGCTGAGCCTTGTTCCTGCGCCATCCTTCATCGGCTCCATTGCGACGGTCAGCGTGCCTAGCACCGCTTCGGATTGTAGCGGGCCAAGCGCGCCCTGCATCCGCAGCACCTTGCCGGGGTCAGCGAACAGCACGCGCATGTGCTCGACGCTGCCGCGCGGCTTGTCGGTTTCGGCTGCGCCTTTGTCGCGGATGATCTCGCAGAAACAGCCACCTGCCTGCGCATCGATGTAAAAGCCTGCGGTACTGCCCGACCAGCTATGGTCCGGGTTCCACCAATCCTTTGGCGCAAGCAGCCGTTTCCAGACCTCTTCGGGCTTGGCGAGGACTTCGGCGCTATGGCCGCTGATGAAACCGGCGTCGCTCTGGCTTTTGACCTCGGCGAAGGCGGGGGAGGCGATGGAGATGCCGACTGCGGCGAACAATAAAGCATTTTTCATGGCAGAGGAGATTAGCGTGCCTGCCAGCCCGGGCAATGGCTATTCGTCAAATGACGGTTTATGCCTCACCAAAGCACGCCGATTGAGAGGCTCAACCCGCGACTATCGCCTCTATCGCAGCAGTCACTTCTGCAATCGGCGCCATACCGTCGACGCGTGCAACAAGGCCGCGCTCTTCATAAATGGGCAGAATCGGTGCGGTCTTGCCGCGATATTCAGCCATGCGGGTGCGCACCGCCTCTTCATTGTCATCGGCGCGGCGCTTGAAATCGGTGCTGCCGCATTTGTCGCACACGCCATCCTGCACGGGGCGCTTGAAACTGTCATGATAGCCTTCACCGCAACTGGCGCAGGTGAAGCGGCCAGTGATGCGCTCGACAAGCGCATCTTCATCCACGGCAAGCTCGATCACATGGTTGAGCGTGCGCCCGCGCGAGGACAGCAGCGTATCGAGCAATGCTGCCTGCGGCGCGGTGCGGGGATAGCCGTCGAAGATGAGCCCCTTGTCCGCCGGGATTGCATCCATATGCTCGCCCAAAATTTCGGCCATCAACTCGTCGGGGAACAGCTTCCCGGCCTTCATGATCTCATCGGCCATTTTGCCGACCTCGGTCCCGGCCTTCACCGCCGCACGCAAAATGTCGCCCGTGGACAGCTGGACCATGCCATATTTTTCGACCAGCATCGCGGCCTGCGTGCCCTTGCCCGCTCCCGGAGGACCAAGCAGGATGATGTTCATGGCCGTGCCCATGGGCAAATTCCCCTTCCCTGTTGCCGTTGAGGCTTAGCGCCCGCGATTGCTCTTCAGCTTCGCCTTTTTAAGCAGGTCGCTATATTGGTGCGCCATCAGATGCCCCTGGATCTGTGCGATCGTATCGATCGTCACATTGACCAGTATCAACAGGCTGGTGCCGCCGATAACGAAGAATTGCTGCTGTCCGGTCAGCCCCATGACATAGTCAGGCAACAGGCAGACCAGCACCAGATAGGCCGCACCGACAACGGTGATGCGCGTCAGCACATAGTCGAGATAAGTCTCGGTATTCTTGCCCGGACGGATGCCGGGAATGAAGCCACCCGCCTTTTTCAGATTCTCCGACGTTTCCTCAGGATTGAAAACAACGGCGGTGTAGAAAAAGCAGAAGAAGGCGATGCCAAGGCCATAGAGCAGCAGATAGACAGGCTGGCCATGCTGCAACCATTGCAGCAGCTGGATCATAAAATCGCCCGTCGTGCTTTCGCCGGTGACCTGATTGCCGCCAAGCTGGCTGATCGTGCCGGGCAGAAGCAGCAGCGACGAAGCAAAGATCGGCGGAATGACGCCTGCGGTATTGAGCTTCAGCGGCAGGTGGCTGCGGTCGGCCTGCATCATGCCGCGCTGCGTCGCGCGCTTTGGATATTGGATCAACACGCGCCGCTGCGCCCGCTCGACAAAGCAGATGAGCAGCGTCAGTGCAACGAACATTGCAAGGAAACCGAAAATCACCAGCGGATCAATCGAACCAGTGCGGCCGCCTTCGAGCAGGCTGGCGACGAGGCGCGGGATTTGCGCGACGATACCCGCCATGATGATCAGCGAGATACCGTTGCCGATACCGCGCGACGTGATCTGTTCGCCCAGCCACATCAGGAACAATGTGCCGCCGATCAGGCTGATGGTTGCAACGATGCGGAACATCATGCCCGGTTCGACAACCGCACGAATGCCGTTGGCTGCAGCAAGCGACTCAAGTCCTGCCGCAAGGAAATAGCCCTGGACGGCGGTCAAAAGGACCGTGCCGTAGCGGGTATACTGGTTGAGCTTCTTGCGCCCGCTCTCACCCTCTTTCTTGATCGCCGCCAATGTCGGCGACAAAGAGGCAGCCAACTGCACCACGATCGAGGCGGTGATATAGGGCATCACGCCAAGCGCGATCAGGCTCATACGCTCCAGCGAACCGCCGGAGAATGTGTTGAAAATGTCGAGCACACCGCCAGCGGCGTTGTTCTGATAGAGAAGCGCCTGCGCGACCGGGTCAACGCCAGGCAAAGGCACAAAGCTCAAAAGCCGGAAGATGATGAGCGCGCCAATCGTAAACCAGATGCGCTTTTTCAGGTCATCGGCCTGACCGAATTTCGAAAAATTCATTCCCGATGCCATGGTGTCGGCTCTCGATGCCATGAAATATGCTTTCCCTTATATTCCCGATTGCGGCGCTAGCGATTTGGGTTCGCGCAATCTACCCCGTTTTCCAAATGCCCGGTGAATTGAAACACCAAGCCCCGCAAACCCATATCGGGTCGCGGGGCCGGATAGACAAGTGTTGTCAAATGCTCACTTCGCCTTTTTGGCGCTGCCCTTCTTTTCGGCAGCCTTTTCCGACGCGGGCTTGACGGTCAGCACCTCGACGCTGCCACCAGCCTTTTCAACAGCAGCCACAGCGGCTTTGGAGGCACCAGCGACAACCAGATTGACCTTCGCCGTGAGTTCGCCCTTGGCGAGCACGCGTACGCCATCCTTGCCGCCACGCGCCAGACCGATCGCCTTCAGCGCCGCATGGTCGATGGTCGCACCGGCATCGAGCTTCTTCGCATCGATAAATTTCTGGATCATGCCCAGATTGATCTCGGCATAGTCCTTGGCGAAAATATTGTTGAAGCCGCGCTTCGGGATGCGCATGTGAAGCGGCATCTGGCCGCCTTCAAAGCCATTGATGGCTACGCCCGAACGCGAGGTCTGACCCTTCTGGCCGCGCCCGCTGGTTTTGCCCTTGCCCGAACCGATACCACGTCCGACCCGCATCTTGCGGTGACGGGCGCCTTCATTATCACGGATGTCATTCAGTTTCATGTCTTGCACTCGCTTTCGCTTTAATTCGCGCTAATAATTCCTCTCCCATCGGGAGAGGATAGGAAGGCTTGCGAACTTGTTCGCTAGCCTGACTTGGTGAGGGTGTCACCCTCACCCTCCCACCGCTTCGCGGCGGGCCCCTCCCTCTCCCAGCGGGAGAGGGAAGTTAATTACTCTACAACCTCAACCATATGCCGCACGGCACGGATCATGCCGCGCGTTTCGGGGGTGTCGTCCAGTTCCACCACCTTGTGCATCTTGTCGAGGCCCAGGCCTTTCAGCGTTGCGCGCTGAACGGCGGGGCGGCGGATCGGCGAACCGGTCTGCTTGATCTTGATCTTCGCCATCTATCTTACTCCGCAATCGCTTCAGCGTCGGCTTCGGCGGTCTTGCTGCCACCGCGACCCAAGAGGTCAGCGATTTTCTTGCCGCGACGCTGCGCCACCGACTTCGGCGACGTCTGATCGGTCAGCGCCGCAAATGTGGCGCGGATCATGTTATAGGGGTTCGATGTGCCGATCGACTTGGTGACAACGTCAGCCACGCCAAGGCTTTCGAACACGGCGCGCATCGGACCGCCTGCAATGATGCCGGTACCGGCAGGTGCCGAGCGGACATAGACATTGCCTGCGCCAAAACGGCCGGTGCAGTCATGATGCAGCGTACGACCGTCTTTCAACGGAACGCGGATCATCTTTTTCTTTGCAGCGGCGGTCGCCTTGTTGATGGCTTCCGGCACTTCGCGTGCCTTGCCATGGCCAAAGCCTACGCGGCCCTGACCGTCGCCAACAACGACGAGTGCAGCAAAGCCAAAGCGCTTACCGCCCTTCACCGTTTTCGACACGCGGTTGATGTGCACCAGCTTTTCGATGGTGCCATCATCTTCCTTTTCCTCGCGCGGCTTGCGGTCGTCGCGGCGGCCACGGCCACCACCTTCACCGCGTCCACGACCGCCACGGCCACGACGGCCTTCGGTCTCACCGGTTTCTGCGCCGGGTGCGTCGACGACGACGTCTTCATTCACAGTATTTTCGTCAGCCATCATCAAAACTCCAGACCGCCTTCACGGGCAGCATCGGCCAGCGCCTTGACGCGGCCATGAAACAGGAAACCGCCGCGGTCGAACACGACGCTGGTGACGCCGGCTTTCTTCGCAGCTTCGGCGACGCGCTTGCCGACTTCGGTGGCAGCCGCAATATTGCCGCCATTCTTTGCCTTCACGCCCTTGTCGATGGTCGAGGCAGACGCGACGGTCACGCCTTTTGCATCGTCAATGACCTGCGCATAGATATGCTGGCCGGTACGGTGTACCGAAAGGCGCGGGCGACCGGCGGTCTGCGAACGCAGTTTCGAGCGGACGCGCTGGCGGCGCTTTGCAAAAAGAGAGAGCTTTGCCATGGCTTACTTCTTCTTTCCTTCTTTGCGGAAGATATACTCGCCGCGATATTTGATGCCCTTGCCCTTATAGGGTTCGGGCTTCCTCCAGCGACGGATCTCGGCAGCAACCTGCCCGACCTTCTGCTTGTCGATGCCCGAAATTTCCACCGTGGTGTTGTCAGGCGTCTTGATCTCGATCCCTTCCGGAATGGCGAAATCGACATCGTGGCTATAGCCAAGCTGCAGCTTCAGCGTCTTGCCCTGGCTGTTGGCACGATAGCCAACACCGGTGATTTCAAGCACCTTGGTGAAGCCTTCGGTCACGCCGGTGACGAGGTTCTGCACCAGCGTGCGCTGCATGCCCCAGAAAGCACGTGCTTCCTTGGACTTGTTTGCAGGCTGCACCGACAGGCCGTCATCCTTCAACTCATAAGAGATCAGGTCACTCATGGGCATGGAAAGCGTGCCCTTGGGCCCCTTCACCGACAATGTGCCTGCATCCATGCTGGCGGTCACGCCTGCTGGAATGGCAACCGGTTTTTTCCCAATGCGGCTCATCAGAATACCTCCGCCAGGATTTCGCCGCCGACATTCTGGTTGCGCGCTTCGGCATCCGAGAGCACGCCCTTGGGCGTCGAAACGATGGTGATGCCAAGGCCGTTGCGAATGACGGGCAGCTCGGTGCTTCCCGAATAGACGCGACGGCCGGGCTTGGATACGCGGGCAACATGCTGGATCGCAGGCTGGCCTTCGAAATATTTCAGCTCGATGCGCAGGCCCTTGTGCCCGGCAAGCTCTTCTTCGCTATAACCGCGAATATAGCCTTCGCGCTGCAACACGTCGAGAACGCGGGTGCGCAGCTTCGATGCGGGCGAAACAACGCTGTCCTTCTTCGCGCGCTGGCCGTTGCGGATGCGGGTGAGCATATCACCCAGGGGATCGGTCAATGCCATAGTCTCTTCCTTACCAGCTCGATTTCGTCACGCCGGGGATCATGCCCTTGTTGGCAAGATCGCGGAGCTCGATGCGGTTAAGCCGGAATTTGCGGTAATAGCCGCGCGGACGGCCCGTGGTTTCGCAACGGTTGCGGATACGGGTCGGGTTGCCGTTGCGCGGGATTTCGGCCAGCTTCAACCGGGCCATCAGGCGCTCGGTTTCATCCTTGGACTCATCATTGGCAACAGCCTTCAGCCGGGCATAGGCTCCGGCATATTTCTTCACGAGCTTCTTGCGACGCTCATTCTTGTTTATGGAACTCAGTTTCGCCATGACTTAAGTTCTCGTCCTTTCTGACAAGAGGGCATGGAAGCGCGCGGCTTACGCGGCTTCCTTTTCCTCTGCTTGTTCCTGAGGGAAGGGGAAGCCGAACAGGCGGAGAAGCTCGCGGGCTTCATCGTCGCTGTTCGCCGATGTCGTTACGATCACATCCATGCCACGAACGGTATCAATCTGGTCATAGCTGATTTCGGGGAAAATGATCTGCTCTTTCAGGCCCATGGCAAAGTTGCCACGACCGTCAAAGCTTTTCGGGTTCAATCCACGGAAGTCGCGAATGCGGGGCATTGCGATAGTCACCAGACGGTCGAGAAATTCGTACATCTGGGCGCCGCGCAGCGTAACCTTCACGCCGATCGGCATGCCTTCGCGCAGCTTGAAACCTGCGATCGACTTTTTCGCCTTGGTGACGACAGGCTTTTGGCCTGCAATCAGTTCCATTTCGGCGAGCGCGGTCGTCACCTTCTTCTTGTCCTGCGAGCCTTCGCCCACGCCCATGTTGAGCGTGATCTTCTCGATCTTCGGCACGGCGAAGCGATTGGTGTAACCGAATTTTTCGGTCAGCGCCTTGACGATCGTCTCGTCATAGCGCGTCTTCATGCGGGGCACATATTTATCAGCCATCGATTTTCTCCCCGGACTTTACGGCGACACGCACCTTTTTTCCGTCCACGGTTTCAATGCGCACGCGAGTGGCTTTACCATCCTTGGTTGCGAGCGCGACGTTCGAAATGTGCAAGGGTGCCTCGAACGGCTTCTTGCCGCCCTGCGGATCAGCTTGCGTCGGCTTCACGTGGCGCACGCGGGTATTGATGCCCGAAACCACAACCTTGCTGTCCTTGGGATTGACCGACGTCACTTCGCCTGTCTTGCCCTTGTCCTTGGCAGCGAGCACCACAACGGTGTCGCCTTTCTTGATCTTTGCCATTGCCATCTTACAAAACCTCCGGCGCCAGGCTGATGATCTTCATGTGGTTTTTCGCACGAAGTTCACGGCACACAGGGCCAAAAATACGGGTGCCGATCGGCTCCTTGTTGTTGCCGATCAGAACGGCCGCATTGGTGTCGAAACGGATCACCGAACCGTCTGCACGGCGGATATCCTTGCGGGTGCGAACGATGACGGCCTTGTGCACGTCGCCCTTCTTCACCTTGCCGCGCGGCTGCGCTTCCTTGATCGACACGACAATGATGTCGCCAACGCCAGCGGTGCGGCGCTTCGAACCGCCAAGCACCTTGATGCACTGAACGCGCTTTGCGCCCGAGTTGTCGGCGACGTCGAGATTGGACTGCATCTGGATCATGTCTGATTATCCTTCCGCAAGTTCGGCCGCGGGCGTGGCAGCCGCAGTTACGCGTTCAACCAGCTTCCAGCTCTTGTTCTTCGAAATCGGCGCGCATTCCTCGATGCGGACGACTTCGCCTGCGACAGCCGAGTTATCCTCGTCATGCGCATGATATTTTTTCGAACGACGGATGATCTTGCCGTAAAGCGGGTGCTTCACCTTGCGCTCGACGAGCACAACGACCGTTTTGTCGTTCTTGTCGGACACCACAGTGCCGGTCAGGATACGTTTAGGCATTATTTGCCTCCTTTGGCTGCGGCCTTCGCACGCTCGGTTTGCAGGGTTTTGATCTGCGCGATGCTGCGACGCACTTCGCGGATGCGTGCGGGCTTTTCGAGCTGGCCGGTTGCACCCTGAAAACGCAGGTTAAACTGTTCGCGCTTCAATTCGCCGAGATCAGTCGACAACTGGTCATCGCTCTTGACGCGCAGGTCTTCGATCTTGCTCATCCTTCTGCTCCCAGATGCGAGGTGTCGCCAAGGCGGGCGACAACCTTGACCTTGATCGGCAGCTTCATGGCTGCGCGGCTAAACGCCACGGCAGCAAGCTGGCCCGGAACGCCGTCCAGTTCGAACAGGATGCGGCCCGGCTTTACGCGCGCCGCCCAATATTCGACCGACCCCTTACCCTTACCCTGACGGACTTCGGCAGGCTTTTTCGAAACCGGCACGTCGGGGAAAACGCGGATCCACAAACGGCCCTGACGCTTGATGTGGCGCGTGATCGCACGGCGAGCCGCCTCGATCTGGCGTGCGGTGATCCGCTCGGGCTCCAGCGCCTTCAGGCCATAGCTGCCAAAGTTCAGCTCGGTTCCGCCCTTGGCATTGCCATGGATGCGGCCCTTGAACTGCTTGCGGAATTTATGTTTTTTAGGTTGCAGCATTGCTCGTTCCCAAAATTAGCGGCGGTCAAACTGCGGGCGGACGCCAGCGGTTTGCGCTTCCATCATCAGGCGATCGGTCGCCATCGGATCGTGACCCAGGATTTCGCCCTTGAAGATCCACACCTTAATGCCGATGATGCCATAAGCGGTCAGTGCTTCGGCCTCGGCATAGTCGATGTTCGCACGCAGCGTGTGCGCAGGAACGCGGCCCTCACGGTAGCTTTCCACGCGGGCGATTTCTGCACCGCCCAGACGGCCGCCGCAGGTGATCTTGATGCCTTCGGCACCCAGACGCATGGCGGACTGCATCGCGCGCTTCATCGCACGGCGGAACGCGATACGGCGGATCAGCTGATCGGCGATACCCTGTGCCACCAGACGCGAGTCGATTTCGGGCTTGCGGATTTCGACGATGTTCAGCGAGACTTCGGCGCTGGTATATTTGTTGATCTGCTTTTTCAGCTTCTCAATGTCCGCACCCTTCTTGCCGATAATCACGCCGGGGCGTGCGGCATAGATGGACACGCGGCAAAGCTTTGCCGGACGCTCGATCACCACCTTTGAAATCGCGGCCTGCGGAAGCGTCTTCATGATGAACTTGCGGATATTGATATCCTCAAGCAGCATGCGGCCATAATCGGCACCTTCGGCGAACCAGCGGCTGTCCCAGGTACGGTTGATCTGCAAGCGCAGACCGATCGGATTGCTCTTCTGACCCATGACTTATGCCTCTTCCTGCTCGCGCACGACGATGCGCAGACGGCTGAACGGTTTGATGATGCGGGTCGACTTGCCGCGACCGCGAGCGTGGAAACGCTTCATGGTCAGCGCCTTGCCAACGCTTGCCTCGGCGACGACAAGGCTGTCGACGTCGAGATTATGGTTGTTTTCAGCATTGGCAATCGCAGAGGCGAGCACCTTCTTGGCATCGACCGCCATTCCCCGCTTGGAGAATGTCAGGATGTTGAGCGCGTCCTCGACCTTGCGGCCACGGATCAACGCAGCGACCAGGTTCAGCTTTTGCGCCGAACCACGGATCGTGGTGCCGACGGCAAGCGCCTCATTGTCGCCAACGCGGCGGGGGGCTTTAGGCTTAGACATTAGCGTTTGCCCTTCTTGTCTGCGCCGTGACCATGATAGGTCCGGGTGGGTGCGAATTCGCCCAATTTATGTCCGACCATGTCTTCGCTGACCGAAACGGGCACAAATTTGTGGCCGTTATAGACGTTGAAGGTCAGGCCAACGAACTGCGGCAGGATCGTCGAGCGACGCGACCAGGTCTTGATCGGACCGGGCGCGTTCTTCTCCTGCGCGTCCTCGGCCTTCTTCAGCAGGTGGAGGTCGACGAACGGACCTTTCCAGACGGAACGAGCCATCGCGGATTACCTCTTCTTCTTCGCGTGACGCGAACGGATGATCATCTTGTCCGTCGCCTTGTTGGAACGGGTACGCGCACCCTTGGTCGGTTTGCCCCACGGGGTCACCGGATGGCGACCGCCCGAGGTACGGCCTTCACCACCACCATGCGGGTGATCGACCGGGTTCTTCGCAACACCGCGGGTCAGCGGGCGCTTGCCCTTCCAGCGATTGCGTCCGGCCTTGGCGAGCGTCTGGTTGCTGTTGTCGGGGTTCGAAACTGCACCAACAGTGCCCATGCACGAGCCGAGGATGTAGCGCTGCTCACCCGAATTCAGGCGGACGATAACCTTGCCACCGTCGCGACCGACGAGCTGCACATAGGTGCCTGCCGAACGGGCGATCTGGCCGCCCTTGCCCGGCTTCATCTCCACATTGTGGCAGATGGTACCAACGGGCATTTGCGAAAGAAGCATCGCATTGCCCGGCTTTACGTCGGTCTTTTCGCCAGCAACAACGGTATCGCCGACATTCAGACGCTGCGGCGCGAGGATATAGGCCTGTTCGCCATCGCTATATTTGACAAGCGCAATGAAGGCCGTGCGGTTGGGGTCATATTCCAGACGCTCGACGGTTGCGGGCTGGTCCCACTTGCGGCGCTTGAAATCGACGATGCGATAGCGCTGCTTGTGACCACCGGCGATGCCGCGCGAGGTCACATGACCCTTGTTGTTGCGACCGCCGGTCTTTTTCTTGCCTTCGGTCAGCGCCTTGACAGGGCCGCCCTTGTGCAGGCTCGAACGGTCGACGAGCACAAGGCCGCGACGCGCCGGGCTGGTTGGTTTGTAGCTTTTAAGTGCCATTGGTTTCGCCCTTAAATCCCGGAGGTCACGTCGATGGTCTGGCCTTCAGCCAGTTTCACGACCGCCTTTTTCACGTCGGTGCGGGTGTAGGGCTTGCCCTTCCACCGCTTCGTCTTGCCCTTTTGGACAAGCGTGTTCACGTTCAGCACCTTGACGTCGAACAGCGCCTCGACCGCAGCCTTGATCTGCGGCTTGGTTGCGCTGTCGCTGACCTTGAAAACAACTGCATTGTTTTCCGAAAGCAGCGTCGCCTTTTCGGTGATGTGCGGAGCGACGATCACGTCATAATGACGCACGTCGATTGCTTTATCCTTAGCCATTGAGACGGCCCTCCAGCTTTTCCACCGCAGCGCGGGTCAGGACCAGCGTCTCATGCTTCAATATGTCATAGACGTTGGCACCCACGGCGGGGAGCACATTGACGCCGACGATATTGGCCGAAGCCTTGCGGAAATTGTCGTTCACGCCTTCGCCATCGATGACGAGCGTGGTCTTGCCAAAGCCGAGCTTTGCGATCTGGCCAACCAGCGCCTTAGTCTTGGCGTCGGCAACGTTCAGATCCTCAAGCACGATCAGCGAACCGGCCTTCGCCTTGCTCGACAGAGCCATTTTCAGGCCCAGTGCGCGGATTTTCTTGTTCAGCAGCGGATTGAAGTCACGCAGACGAGCGCCATGTGCCTTACCACCACCGATGAAGATCGGAGCAGCACGATCGCCGTGACGGGCCGTACCGCCGCCCTTCTGGCGACCGAACTTCTTGCCGGTGCGAGCAACATCCGAACGCTCACGGGTCGGGCGGGCGGTGCCGCGCGCCTTTTCACGCTGCCAGGTGACAACGCGGTGAAGGATGTCTGCGCGCGGCTCCAGGCCGAACACATCGTCATTGAGATCGATGTCGCCCTTTGCAGCAGCGTCGAGGGTTTGAACCTTGAGCTTCATGGCTTAGCCCTCCTTCTTTTCTTCGCTTGCGTCAGCGGCAGGAGCCTCTTCAGCAGCGGTGTCAGCGGCGGGCGCTTCGGGAGCCGAAGCTTCTTCGGCAACCGGAGCGTCTACAACTTCGGTTTCGGTCGCTGCGACAACGACTTCTTCCTCGACCACCGGAGCCACATCGTCATTGGCCGACAAAAGTGCGCCGGGGAACGGCAGGCCTTCCGGAGCGGCAATCTTCACGCTGTCCTTGACAAGCAGCCAGCCATTTTTCGCACCGGGGACCGAACCCTTGACGAAGATCAGGCCGCGGGCCGCATCGGTGCGGACGACTTCCAGATTTTGCTGCGTGCGCTGACGGTCACCCATGTGGCCCGCCATTTTCTTGTTCTTGAACACCTTGCCCGGATCCTGGCGGTTACCCGTCGAACCGTGCGCGCGGTGCGAGATCGAGACGCCGTGGGTGGCGCGCATACCGCCGAAGCCCCAGCGCTTCATTGCACCGGCAAAGCCTTTACCCTGCGTATGGCCAGTGATGTCCACCATCTGGCCAGCAAGGAAATGTTCGGCAGAAATGGTTGCGCCGACAGGCAGCAGGCCATCTTCATTCTCAACGCGGAATTCGGCGACGCGAGCCTTGGGCTCGACCTGTGCCTTGGCAAATTCGCCACGCTGCGGTTTGTTTACATTTTTCGCTTTACGGGTGCCTGCACCGAGACGGACAGCAAAATAGCCATCCTTCTCCGCCTTGCGGGCTCCGACCACCTGGCAGCCTTCCAGCGCCAGAACGGTGACGGGAACGTGACGGCCATCTTCGTTGAAGAGGCGCATCATGCCCATCTTTTTCGCGATCACGCCTGTGCGCATGATCATACTCCATAACAATGTCAGAGGCCCGGCCAGCAGGATTGCTGGGAGGGCGTGACGCCTGATCTAACCCTGTGTTTTTGAACGTGCCCCGTCCGGGCTAGGCGCCAGCGCCACCTTGATGGCGACTTGGCAAGACGGGGAACGCTGACCCGGCCAAAAGACCGGCGGTATTCCGATGTCTGATCGGCCTTTTAAGCCAATTTGATCTCGACATTCACACCGGCAGCGAGATCGAGCTTCATCAAGGCATCGACCGTCTGCGGAGTGGGCTGCACAATGTCGAGCAGCCTTTTATAGGTGCGCACCTCAAACTGCTCGCGCGACTTTTTGTCGATGTGCGGGCCACGGTTGACGGTGAACTTTTCGATACGGGTAGGCAGGGGGAT